>Ga0115007_10000379_pt1 | contig 29196 bp, 25 predicted proteins | sample ArcOceMetagenome_2_FD_87166 | JGI IMG/M metagenome (GOLD analysis project Ga0115007, IMG submission 87166) | Marine eukaryotic phytoplankton communities from Arctic Ocean - Arctic Ocean ARC135M Metagenome | ecosystem: Environmental > Aquatic > Marine > Oceanic | place: Arctic Ocean | collected...
AATTCGTGTCAAGATGTGGACGCTGGTTATTTTGGGGCGTCTTCCGGCGGTGGACACGCACCAACAAATGCGGTCCAACAACTGCCCTGTGTTCAAGGTAGCTACAGCACAGACGGCACTGGTTTGTGTTCACCGCCAGTGTTGGGATACCTGACTGTGAATTCCAACTTCCAACACGTTTTAACAGCTGCGACTGCTTCTGTACAATGTCCTGTTGGTAGTTGGGACGACGGGTCAACCTTTCCTTCCGCTGGGTCGACCAATTGTGCACAAACCTGGTCGGGGTGTCCGATTGGCACATACATATCCCATAGTACAAACAACCAAATTGCCACCTCGGTGAGAGACAATACGTGCACAAACTGTGTATTTGGCAAGTTCAACGACGTGGCTGTTGCATCGGTAAACGCGAATGGGGCCACCAATTGCAAGAAGGTTGACAATGGTCACTTTGCCGCGGACGCCAACGGTACTTGGGTGGCGATTGTTGCCGTACAACAAGTGGCCTGTCCGTCAGGCACATACAACCAGTTGGGCGACGGCCAATGCCAACCTGTACCCGCAGGTTTTTTTGCGGTGAACGCCGCAAATACTTACACAAACAGAGCAGCAACGTGGGCAATGAATTGTGCGCCCGGCACATTTAACATAGTGGACCACACCACCCGAGTTTCAGGGGAGTGCAAGTACTGTGCGGCCGGTACGGAGTTCCAAACCAGTGCTACTGCTTGTACCAATTGCCATGTCGGAAAATTTCAGGGCAGTAGCAGTGTGGCGAGTGTGACGTGCGATAGTTGTGCTGGTACCAAGGAGACACGATACGTTGGTGTATATAGAGCGACTGGTGCCAGTGAGTGCGTTGCGTGTGGTGACGGCGAGAGTTCTTTCGGTTGGCAATGTATAGCGTTGGTCTGCCACTGCGACAACGGACCTGCGGCAGTGGGAACGGCGTGTCCCGACAACGGAGCCTACATGTGTGCCGATCTCTCCTGCCTCCACCCCGACGTGACCGTCCACGTTTTGAAACGTTCCACTGTGTTTAATGTCAAGGTGGGCGAGCTTCAACCTGGCGACCTCGTGATTGGCGAAGACGGGACGTCCGCTGTGCAGCGTGTTGAAAGGTTTCCCGTTTCGGACAATGGTTGTATTGTCCCGCATGATTTGTGCAAGGAACAGCTACGTACAAAAATTGTGTTGTCGCGAAATCACGCTGTGCGATGTCCCGAATGGCCTCTCGACAATTGGATGTTCTGCCAGGACGAGTGGGAACGCGAGTCCGTGCACGAGTACGTGCACGTGGAGTTGGAGAACTACATGAGTGACCATTTGCTGAGCGACGCTGTGGTGCTAGAGTCGTGGGACGGGTATCGTCGCGGGAATGTCGATAGTGGTGACACTTGCACTGTTGGTTGTCCCTGGCCCCATGAATGGAAAAAGTCGATTCTCGATTCTCGAAAGCGTATACGCGTGGACATGAGAAAGTCCACAAATCTCGACATGAGACGTATGCATTCCACGCGATCCGACACAAGAAAAGTGCGTGATGGTCGTAAGGTTTCTGAGAGGGGAATGAAAATACTCCGTTCGTACTTGACTAAATAGTTGTTCGTACTTGACTAAATAATTAAAAATCATTACATAAATCTGTACTCCTACAACTAAAAATATGTTCAGACCCATAAACTTTGTCAGGATTGCGGATTTTGCGAAAACAGGTATAAAGCCCTTTTAGCATACAAAGAACAACATGTCAAACCCATGGAAAGAATCAGGAGCCATGGTGTACGTAGCACTGACAGTCGCCACATTTTCAGCAACGACAATGTGCTGTGTGTGGTTTGTGAAAAGACATCGGGTACAAACCACATACACATCAGTAGAGGAAGAAGAAATGGAATTGACCAAGGTTGAGTCTCATGTCAACGAACGAGAAGACATTGTATTCGAACAAGAGGCATGTAAAGAGGCATGTAAAGAGGCATGTAAAGAGGGGGTGCACATCGATGAATTGCAGATATTCACATTGGATGATTCCGACGACGAATATGAACCACCTCCGTCATCTAAACAGCAGACAACTACTGTCTGAAGGCTGTTTGCATGAAACAAATGTATTGTGGAATTTAGTAACGACACAGTGTATATAAAGAAATGTAAAATGGTTATTATGTTGCTGACTGTCTGTATTATGTTTTCGCTTTGTGTATTTTCGAGTGGTTGTGCTCCGATAAAGAATGGACATTACCATTTGACTTCCATGTACGATAGGAACACGAGTCGTGAGTGTGTTTGGGATTTTCGACCTGGGTTGATGTATTTAGAGTTAGAGCGTTATTACGGGCGTCATGGCAATATTGATAACAGTGCACATATGAATATAACAATGGGTTCTCATGTGATCAATATTGGGAATAATGTGATTCGTTTGGGGGATAAGCACTGTGTGGTGAGTACAACAACACGTTTAGAGCATCAATTGTGGTTGGCGTTTGTGTTTCACGAAAGAATAACGACTTTAAAGGTATTCAGCCAGGGTTCGTCTGACCCCTTTGTTGAGTGTTTTACTTTTGACTACAAAAAGGGTTCTGCTTTTTCAGTGTTGGCACACACACAAAGTGGTATGGAGCAGGTAGTTCGTCGTGTTGCGTTGAAACCTCCAAAGTTCATGTATTCGGTACCGGGTGCGTCAACAAAAAAATCTTTGCATGAACTTGATAGTCGTTTGATGGATATAGAGCACGAATCCGATGCACATATGCTACAAGTTGACAAGTTAATTTTTATGTTGAAAAAACATGACTTGGATATTTCCAAGTTGTTTGGTGATGTTCAAAAGTTGTCTGGTGGACGACAGATTATGTTTTTGTGTGTATATGGTGGGATATTGATTTTTTTATTAATGGAGATGACATTTCGAATGACAAAAAAATCTGTCAAATCTAACAAAATATTTTAAAGTTCTATTTTTTGTATATTTAGTGTGATTATATTGTGCAAATGTCGTGATGTTTCACACGGGAGTACATGTTTCAATGTGTTATTTTCAAAGTGAAATATGAATCCTGCACGTGCATCGTTTGGGAATAGTTCGTGGTCATTGTTTTGAATGTCGAATCTTCCAATGTGTATGTCTTGTGAATACTGTTTGTAATTTTGGAATACATGCTTGCATTGTTCTGGTGTATTTTGTGAGTAAGTGTACAGTATTATATTGTTTGTGTAGTTCCATAGAGTGTTGCCTTGTACATCTATAAGCCACGGATGTTGTTTTTGTGGTGGTGATGATTTTCTGTAAAATGGTCTTGTTTTTCCTTTCCAAATGTTTTGAAACCAAGTGACGAATTGTATGGAAAGGTCTTGTGTTTTGTACTGTACTGTTCTTTTTTGAAGGAATGCTGTTTGTTTGTTTTTGTCTTGTTTTTGTTCTACTATGAACGCGACGTTTTCGTATTGGTTGGACAAACGATTCAGCCATGGTTGTATGTCTGGTGTGATGATATTGATGTAGTAATCTGCAAAAAAAAGTATGGTTTCAACAGCCAAGTCCGTCTCCGCGGTTTCTTGTGGTATGAGAGGGGGTAATATTTTTTTGAGCAGGCCTTTCCATTGAAAGTCGAAAGCCATGGATATTTCATCTTGTGTATTGCGCATGAATATGGCAGGTGTGTCCGAGTAATTTTGCATGCCCCATGCATACCCCAAACTGGGTATTTCTGCAAGTATGGAGCCAAATATTGGTTCTTCGTTTGAGATGACTGTGATAGAAGCGTTGAATCGTTTGTCCCATTCTCCGAGTTGATTTATGTTATCCGTGGCGAATACTGGGTGGAATTGGCCATGGATGGCATTTTGTATCCATATGTTTAAACCGTTGAATGTTCTTGAACCGACAAAATTGTGTTGTTGTTGGTTGGTGATGAATACAGAGTTTGGTACTTGAATGTATTCGTCTTGAACTTGGTTGTATTTTCGTGAAGTAAGATTATATTGTTTAGCTTGTGGTGAATCAACGTCAACCGTTACAAACTGTATGTTTGTGTGTTGTTTGGCTATATTTTGTATCCATTTCTGCCATATGTCACACGAACTGTCACACCACGTGGCAGTTGCCGTGACAACAAGTGGGGTGTTTTGTAAGTCGTGTTGAAATGATGGACTGCTTTTAACGAATGAAACGAACGCAAAAATGAAAACCCAGGTCAACATTGATTGATTATTGTTGTATAAGTATATAATACGAAATCATTGATATATAACGGATTTAGGATTTTCTATAAATATTCTTGGCTGTCTTTGTTTGCTTCCTGGTTTATACAATATTAGAAACAACAATCCAGCAAACCATGCAATGAATGCGATCCCCATGGAAGTTGTCTTGTCGTATCCTTCTTGCCATGTGTTTTTCACAAATCTTCCACCTTTTTGTTGGGTTATGTCTGTGGTTGATGTTCCAAGATCCCATGCAACATGTGGATATACTACCAGTCTTCTGTACGGAGATAAATGTACATCGTTTTGGACAAAAGAAAAATTGTTTGTTCGGACGTTCCAATTCCAAATGATATCGTACACTTCTGAAATTTTAGTGCGGTTGATATCTTCAAAGACTTGCATGTAAACATTGGTCAGGTTTGTCGTGCCAAATTGTGTGTCAGAGTACATATCCACAGACATAATATCGTTTGTCAGGTCGACCCATTCAATGGAAGCGTGTTTGAATTTTATTGGTTCTATTTTGAGTGTTCTGGTGGTTTTTTTGTTTGTTTTGTCCAAGTACCAAATGCGGTGTGGTTTTGCAAATTGTTGGTGTGTAATACATATGAATATGGTCCACCATACCAGGAAAAAAAGGGTACAATGTCGCATTTGTGGTTAATTATAAATAAGTATTTATACTCACCTTGCCAGAGTACATGTTGTTGTTGTTGTTGTTGTTTTTATGTTTTCACACAGCACTGACCGATGGCGAATGTTGTGAAGAATCTTACGAGTGCTCTCGTCCAGATATCGTGGTTTCTGTGTCCGAATATGGAGTGTCTGTGAATTGTGGTCCGCGGGTTGTTTGTTCTTGGGTCGAAAGTGAGCTTTCGACGTGTTCCTGTGGAAAAGTGTGGAATTCGCCCATCCAGATGGAGTGGCAAGACATTCGTTTTAAGGAATGTTTCACTTACAATATTGGGACTTTGTTAAAATTAGATGGCACTCTTCGTTGGTGGTCAGACACTTGCATGGGTCATGAACGTGTATTATTTGAGGTAGAAAGTGTGGCGTCATTTTTGGATGTAATCATGCATTATTCAGAAATCGTGCACATGGAAGAAGTGCACAGGTATTACAATTATAGTGCTATAGCTCGTTCAGGTACAGAGGGTTCTGCCATAGCCCAATCTTTGAAATCTACAATGTATTACGAAGTCACAATGGACGAATTTGAGACCGGTGTTCATATGGAAATCGATGTCTGTACACTAGAGATTTTAAGCTCTGGTTCATCAGATTCGGAGATATTGACGACGTATCATGCCGGTCAACACGGTTTTAATTACAATATCAGTTTTGCTGAGCCAAATGGAGAACGTGTGTCCTATAAGGCAATTATGGACGAGGAGTATTATTCACCTTGGCAACGTATAATGTGTTCCTACACCATGAAAAATGGGACGACAACATTGGATACCTTCCAACATGGACATTCTTACATGATTTACGACCCATTTGATAGTGGAGAACGCTATACTTGAGTTAAATATAATTTTCTTCGTACTTGAGTGATAGTGGGTGCTTTTTGAAGGTGTTTTTTGAGATGTGGAGGACACCACCAGCCGTCGTGTGCGTTAGCCCTCCACGTCGAGTTTGGTGCAGGTTCCCCTGAGTCGTATTTGAACCACGTTTGTACATAAATAAAAGGTGACCCATAACCATCTATGAACGAGAACGGTTCAAAGGCGCACGATGCATGTATGTAATCAATGCTTGATGTCTGGTTTTGTTGGACGTGGATTCCTGTATCGTCAATTAAAAGTTGATTTTTTTGTTGGTCATCTGTACAATTTGCTGTTTGTCTGTTGCATTTGTTTGCTTGACATATGTCATATCGGACATTTGTTCCAAACATGACTGGCCGCCTTCTCTGTGTATCAAAATCGAGGGGGTATGGGCTTGACGTTTGGTTTATGGATAATTGTATAACCATTGACACTGCATACGAGACAGAGATGCCTGCCAGGACACGTGAATGTGAGATGTGATCGTTGTGTGTGCAGTTCATTTTCCTGACAAGTTCAATTTCTGATATTGCCAGACAACCACCACTTGTTCCACAAGTGTTGTTTTTTGAAGTGAGCAGTTTCAGTGACGAATTGACATAGATGTATTGACAACCAAGCTGTTTTGTTAGATTAATTTGAGAATAATGATTCACATCTGGCATAAATACCAATGTAGCATTTGATTGCCATCCATTCTCTGTTTCTGTTGCATGTTGGTCGTAATGGTGTGAAAAATCATAATTCCCGGTTAATTTGATAGTGTATACTGCTGATGCTATTTTTTTGTTGTTGCATTTGCAACCAATGTCTATTGTGAATATGTTTTCATGTTGTAGGTGTTCGTCTGAGTTTTCATTTGGTGTGTATCTTTTGTGAGCTAATATTGTACTGTTAGAGTTGGAATCGATGAATTTGTGTTCTATTTCCACATCACTGGGTGCGACAGAAATTACTTCGTATTGAAAACCTTTCTTTGCAAACTGGGGTTGGAAAATCGCCGAAATCGACCATGTCCCAGTGTGGTCTAATCCAGCGTTGACACCTTGGACAAGGTTGGCAGGCAGTAGTGTAATGGGTGTTGCCCACGCGCAACATTCTGATTCTGTAATGGCATTTGCAATTACAACCGCAATTAATACAAGTGTCATTTTCAATATTAAAAAAACAAGAGTATATATAGCCCATGTTACATTAACACAAAAAAAATGTTAACGTCGACAAAAAATATTCTTATTTTATTAAGCACCATTTCACATGCACTTGCACAAACGGCTTGTGCACCTGGTGAAGAATTAATCAGTAGTGTATGTACAAGCATTATCTGTGACAACCATGCTTTTGTAAATGCAACGCACCATTGTCAAACATGCTCCCCTGGTACATTCACAGATCTGTTTTACGGGACTCAAAATGCCCTCGAAGCTGATCGCGTAAAGGCGACATGGGATTACAATTTCTGGAATGAGGCGTTGTTGTGTGGTGTGCGTGCTTGTACAGTAAACCACCGTGTCACTGCTCCCGGCGAGGTTGGACCGTCTGGTACTTCAAACGGTGGTGAATGCACCCCTTGCGAGGTATATGAGTTTCGCGCAGCCGGAGACAACACGTTTGAACACCGGCTACAGGGTACTAAGTGTTCGCCCAGAATGTGTGCATCAGATGAGTTCGTGGCCAACGATGCGGCTCATACTTGTACGCAATGTCCAATTGATAAATTGCAAGCATCTGCGTACAACCGTTCCGAACCAACTGTGTGCACAGAATGTCACCCAGACTATTTTCCAGATGGATCAGGTTGCGTCCAATGCACCACTGGTAGTGCCAATAGTGGTACGGCAAATGATGAAAATGGCAATTCGTTCACAAATAAAATTGTTGAGGGAAAGCCAGAGGACGCCTATTTATATTGTGATTTGTGCATCAATGGTTGGTATGCAGCAACAGAAAATTATGACCCAAATGGATGGCAATGTTACGATTGTCCGAAAGACCCCGTGTTCAACGATGTCATTTCTCTCCCAGGTTTTAAAGATAAATTCATGGACAGTTTCTGTGAAGCAGACGAGGATGCCGTTCACGTAAGTCACCCCTATTACCCTCAAGCGTATCTCAACAATCAGCCGAGAATAACCACATCAGAGTATGTGAAAGAAGACCACACTGTTGGTTCATGCCCCACTGGTAGTGTAGCGACCGGGTCCAACGAGACCGAATGGAGACCTGCTTATTACGCGGGAGATTCCACAACCTGTACCTGTTTGTTCACGTTGGGTTATGAACAAACTGTTATTCCCGGTGATGCATCATGTACAATCATTCTTTGCGAAGAGGAACAAAAGGTTTTAAATAATTTGTGTGTTCCATGTGGTCGGTCATCTGAAGGTTATCAGACCAGCAGTATCAGTGGACTTCCTGCTAATGGCGTCGATACTTTTTGTGGTGTCTGTGGACCAGATTTGTTCTTCAATTACCAAAGTAAAATCTGCGAAGATAAAGCATCTGCAAACTTTAATTGTGAAGAAGACGAATATGTTGATCTAGACCATAAATGCCAACCATGTACTGTAGGTACATATACATTTGATACAAGTATACACATGCATGGACCGGGTGATGGCTCTGGCTCCGGTAAAACAACATACAGTCGCCAGGAGAATCACCCCGAGAATTCTGTGTGTTTCGCAGAACAATGCAGTATTGACTATTATGTCAATTCGACAAGTAAAAAATGTGTGGCTTGTATGGCTTGGGAAAAGATAGACGCCGGTGAGTTTACAAGCAATTCGTCTGAAGTATGCACTACACGCCTCTGTCCCACGGATTTTAAGGTTTCGACAGATGTTACACATAGTTGTGTAACATGTACAACTGGTTACCGTCAGGAACAACCTCTTGAACGCTCTGACAACACAACATGGGGCGTAGAGTGCCTCCAATGTGACGAGAACTACTACTCATCTTTTGATGGTACAGAATGCTTGCCGTGTTCAACCGAATCGGCCCCAGGATATCTTTCCAAGTCTTACGGTGGGCAAGGCTTTCTGTTTAGAAGTAGTGACAGCAGTAGCTCCAACATTATTTCCCACAATCAAACTTGCTCCCGATGTGCAAACAATTATCATAGTGCCCATTCCATGGTTCCAAATACAAACACATGGACGGAGTCCAAATGCGAGAGATTTACACACTCGGGTATCCTGCTCGAAAGTCTCGATGCGGCTGGAGTTTATTTCAAAAATGCAAGTTGGACCAAGACGTCCCCGTCAGGCGAGGCATATTTAAATGCGATCCAAAACGCGGCTAGTAGTTCCAGTGCCTGTGAAAACGCACAAGGAAATTACGAGATGCGATTTTCAAAATCAAAATGCAATGGGGTAGACACAACTGATTCAAAACAAATATGCCAAAACGAACTCTTTATCTGGGAATGTTACAGATGTGAGTTTCCTAAAGAGGCAGCTGGTATTAAAAACAGGTACGAAGACTCGTATTGCTTGATGGAGTACTGCAATGCTGGTAACACACATGTCTATGAAAATGAGTGTTACGATTGTAGTGATACCGCTGCTCTTGGATATGTTCAAGATTTTCACTTCTCGCTGGGTGAACACAACAGAGGTGGTGAAAATACTTTTTGCGGCAAGGTTAATGTGGCAGGCGGTATCACTGATTCCCAACAGCGTCAAACAGATGCCATTGCTGACGCTACAGCACGTGTTGCAGCCATCAAAGCTGCCACAGAAGATGTGTCAGCAATTGGCACGCTTCCACTACTGACTACAGTTATTTCTGGAAAGATTCTAACATTGGAAGGTCCAGACGCGATCACCTTGGAATTCAATGACTATTTTGACAATTCTAACTTTCAGGGTCTTACAAACCCTCTGCCAAGCATGGTCTCTAAATGTAGTGATGGCACCATTAATGGTACTGAGTTAGCGTGCAATAACAAAACAGGGTTCTTGTGGAACGGTAATGGTGCCACATGTTTTAAAGGTGCACAGACTAAATCTGTCACTAACAAGGATGACTGCGAAGGCATTTGGAACGGTAATTTGTTCACTGCCAGTTTGGCAGATTTGACTGATTCAAACGGTTGGAATGTTGCGCCCCGTGGAAATGTTTGTTTCAGAGCAGGGCGTGTCAAAGTTGACTGTGGAAAGGGATGGCATTGTGACGGCCACGAAACAGAAACCACTAGGATTGGTTGTGAAATGACGGGTGGCACATGGAAAACTACACCAAAAGGTGAGTGTCTTGGTTATAAACAGGCTGTTCTACAAACAAAAGCGTTTGCAGGTGAAATGTCCGGTGAAAATGCTGCCGGAAATCTTGATCAATGGAAACGCATGGTTACTGTTGCTTATTGCATTGACCCTCTTGCCCAGGGGTCGGGGCACGATAGTAAAGAGGCAACTCGCTCCCAGATTGGTGCCGACCTTTCTTTTAAAATTGAATCACAACAATGTCACATGACTCCTCCGACGAACGGCAAAATCATGCAACTGACTCAGGCAGGTGGATGTATTGCAGATTTGTTGCCTACAGGAACAGGATGTTACTTCAAGTGCGACTCTGGTTATTCACTATCGGGCGAATCGTTTTGTATCTTTGATGCATCAGTCGCACAACCTTACAAGTATTATTCAAGTGGATTTTGTACGGCTGATTCGGAGGCTGATAATTACGGTGCATCTACTGGAAAAACTCAATACGGTACTAATACAACAGATGGACCTTATCAACCGGGCGATGTCGATCGGACTGATGTAACATCAAAGACTGGCGATTCCACAGTCTCTGTGGATAATGTACCAACCTGCCGTTTCTTGCCTCCAAATGCAATTTTCCCAGATAACTTGGTTGGGGGTGTGGAACTTCACCACGATAATACAACTACTCAGACTGCGACCGACTTTTCGCAAGTTGGTGATAACTTTGCAAAGATCAAGATCAACTTTAACAAGAATGCATTGTCATCGGACGCCAAACTATCTTACGATTATTATCTGATTGCAGCGACCAACACATTTGTTGAAACTTCAATGACACCAGAAACAACATTAAGGGCTCTTGTTATGGGCGATGAATTAGCTGTCGTGTCTATGGACGCTACCGAGGAAACGGAGGAAGGAGGAAATTTTGACATGGGGAGACAAACAATTATTTCAAACGAAGATTGTTTTTACGACAATGCTACAACTACTATCCAGACTTGCAGACCCACTGCCACAATATCATATAAGAAAAGATATTCTGTGGTCATTGGGGCCGCATCAAAATGTGCAGGACCAAATTTCGCATCCAAAACATTTGTCTTTATTCGTGGCGTCTACTCAGTGGACTCTGTATTTGAACTCAAATATGCGCCAGGGTTGAACGTGGGTAATTCTGGCTTTCGAGAGGTCAGTCCCGGCATTTGGCTTCGGAACAAAGTGTCTGCCCCCACACCGACTCTCATGTTGCATTCTGATTACAAAAAGTCGATGGTGTCTATGGCAAGTGCCTCGCAGACTGTCACTCATGCCATGCTCCAAGCTTTCACAAAACTCGAATTGATCAACGGTTTAGAAGACACAGCAGGTCACTCCGCCACAGCAACTGGAGCTCAGTCCAACTCCGCTACACAAGGTGTATGTAGAGATGCCCTTGTTGAATCAACTTCATATGACGCTGGTTACAACGTCACGTCAGGAACAAACGACGGTGATTTACTTTTGAAGAATAGAGAGGGTACCACTTGCAGTTTTAGAGCTCGAATGGCTGTGTACCAGACAGAATCTGGCATTGGTGGTGCCTCAAAACCATCTATTTTGTCCGGATATAAAGCAGAAGTCGCTGTTGCTCAGTATGCTCAGTACAATTTTGGAATGTTGCTCAATGGGAAAATTTCACAATTGGGCGAACTTTCTCAAAAACCAAGCAATTTTGGCACAGTTTTGTCCACCCCTTCAATTGCTGCCCAAATGGACCCCACTGCGCCCGAATTCGGTGCCGATATTCGCTTTGATGTTTGTACATGCAATAAACGTTTCAGATATCAAATACCCACTGAACAATCTGGCGCAATCGGTAAGATTACGGACAACCTCGAAGACGCATGCATGTACAACGATAAATTGCGCGACTCGTTCACTGAACCTCTGAACGGATCACCTCGCCAAGTCATTAAATTCGAGACCGACGACTACGTGCCTGATACACTACAAAATGCTATGGGGACGGGGTCACCCGGCGCATCTTCAAGATCATGGCAAAATATGGGTGGTGGCACCTACGTTGCACAATACCCCAACAGTCAGACGATTGGAACATCTCAAGAGATCAAGAATCACATGGTCGGTGTGGCCGCTTCGTGTGCTTACGATGCATTTTTCCCACCTGGCATTCAAACACCCTTTGCCTACGTTAGAGCATGGTTCAAATTTACAGAAGCCACATCTATTGATCAAAAAAACATTGACGACAATGGAAATATTGATTTCCAACAAGGTAATAGTATTTCTACTGATCACGATAACGTCGATACGGGTACTTCGTTGCACAATGGAAGACGGTTGAGACGGAAACTTGAAACCATATCCAAAACTGCCCCACCAAATATACAACACAGTGTCCACTTTAAATTCGGGGTACAATAACATATTCTCAATAATTAAACTATAAATTAAACTATAATTACTTTACTATTCATACATATATATGAAATTGCGTCTTCCGGCGGTGTGTCTTTTTATTTGTGTGCTTATTTTATTTGTCTACAAAAAATGTGACACATTGGATAGGATGTTGTTGTGTAGTGATTGTCAACAAACACACTGCACATCCGAAAATGCATTTTGGGCTTTTCTAATTTTTTCACTGCCAATCATACTTTTCCTTCAATATTTGTTAGACAACAACCCCGAAACCTCTCAAAGACAAATAAGATATGTATACAATGGTCCAGTTACCATTAATATGCCGGCGATTTAACCTGTAGTTGTTGAACAAACACCATTGCCTTTGACATTGCAAAATAAACCACTCGATTGATCACATAATGTTTGAACACACATACAATCTGAATCGTTTGGAGATGTGCCATCAATATTTTGACAGACTGGCCCTTGCCAACAAATACACTGTTCCATGTATGAATTGCATTTCAAATGGGGACCGTAATCGTGTTTGTTAAAATAGAGCGCGTATTTTGAAAAGTAGCAGCCCATCGGTGCATAGCCACCTTTGAGGGGCACTTCATTCGTATGTGCCAGTGCCAACCGCCCTTTTGAACAGTCATCTTTATTTAGTAGATGATGGCCATTATGATAATCAGTACATAGTCCTGTTGTTTGTATAAAAAACCAGTTTTGCTCTGCTCTGCATTGACCATCTCCTCTGCTCGAACGCGTGTCACAGTAATGTTCAGTGGGACATATTGTCCCCCCACAAGCACAGGCCTGGTAATTTTTGTCTGTTCCATTCTGTGACACACAGGCCGACATCATTTCGGACGAACATGTACCTGTGCTAGATAGGCAGTAAAGACCTGTTGACAACGAACAATGTCGTTTGTCACACATGCAGTCCCGTGCATTTGCTTGTGTGCCATTTACTATCTCACAGATAGGATGTGCGAAACAGCTCTCGGAGTTCAAATCGCAATAAAACCCTGGAGCACAGATGGATGAGCCACATCTGCACCGATGGTCATTTTTTTGCAAACCATTTGTTTGAGAACACGAAGGACCACTCCAACAAATGCATGTCCCAGCAGGACTGCACCCAGTCGAAAGACCGCCTGTATTCAACCATAGTTCGTTATGGTCACGCAACAAACAACCATGAGCTTCCTTGTTGACTGCAAACGTTTGGACATAGTCCATGGATGTCCTCCACACTCCTTTGTGAAGCTCGATGTTGCCTTGAATACAATTTTCTTTGTTTGTTACAGTGTATGTGTGCTCTGTGTCGGAACAATGACCTATGTACTTTTTGAGATATGCCGAACTTGATTTCAGGCATTTGTCAAATGTACTATGACAGTATTCACCAGGTGAACATGCCGATGTCCCACAAGCACAGGAGACTGTATTTTGAGACATTGTCTTACCCCCACACGCACGAATGGGTACTGGACTACAGTGATTCATGCTTGAAACACAATAAGAATTTCGATCGCAGACCGATGTGCCACATTTACAAGAATATGGGTTCATGGTTGCACCGTTGGTTTCGAGACATTTGGGGCCCACCCAACACACACACTTCCTCGACGACGTACAACTGCCAGAACCCACTGTATTGATATAATTGTACATTTTACCTTGCCATGTGCCTTCAGGACCGTGTTCCATTTTCGTGTAATGGACACGCCTATTGTTGCCCATTTCTTGTAATGCCTTTAAGCCAGAAGAGAAACTGGTTAATGACCACCTGTTGGAGACATCAGAACATCTGCCGGATGTCACCAATGTGTAATGAGATTCGAATATGTTTGTCCGACTTTGCTTCTCCGCCCCACAATGGGTCAACAACAAAAAAAAGATTGTTCTCATATTATTCCAATGGTTTGAGCTTTATACTGTATTACTATAGATGAATTATTTTGTTGTGCGAATGTTACTACTAAAATTAATCCAAGATAGACTATATACATGTGATGTATCGGTGTCAAAATGATTCCAACACTTCGATGGTTCCGATGTGGTGTTGTGACGATACTCGTCGTCTATTTTAATTTGGTGATGGCAAATGTCGTGTCCTTGCGCCAACACTGGTATGTCCAAACTTACCGAAACGGGACAGAACTACTGCCTTTGCACGACACGTTGTTTGTCGACTGGGTTGGTTCCACCAATCTCCCAGCGGCTCTGACTCTGCGTGACATGGTCGATGTCTGCACTTGGTCGTTTGTTGTAGTAACCATTGTTGCATGGATGGGTTTTTCAAAAAAACCCATCCATGCAGCACGTGCCTTGTCGGCTCAGTTGCTGTTTATCCCCATGTTTACGTTGGCTCAATTGCTCACAATTGTCCCGGACTCCACGCCAAATTGTTTGGAACTCTTTGACATACCGTCTAGCCAAGACATTGGATGGGTTTTTTGGCGATATCCTTCGAGGACTTGTGGGAACATGCTGTGGTCGTCGGACATTGCCCAGCTAGTAGTGTTTACATCTGTAGCTAGAGAGATTGCACTCCAACGGTGCAGCCAATGCGCAACAAATATGCTCTGGATTTTTAGTCATATATGGATACTGATGACGATGGCATTTGTGTTTAGTGCGAAATACCAATACAGCGTGGATGTCCTCTCCACAGTGATTATTGTGAAACTGGCCATGACTCACCCAGTACTGACACAGTTTGCCGAACATTGTTTTGTCCGCAACGGTAAATATTTCGAACGGTATTTGCACAACGAAATGGTACCGCTGACTATTTAAGGTCGGACGCAACAATGACCGACATGAATAACCCCACCGCCAACATGCAACAACTAGTGGCACATTGGAACACGATAATGGGCCCCAGTCAAACACAGAGTAAGAAAAGAAGACGTGACGATGATAACGACCGTGTTTTGAAACCACGAACACATACATCTGCCTCAATCAGTCAACAAAAAAGCACTACATTCAAAGCAGAACAGTTGAATAATAGTTGACAAATATGTTACGAATATGATATTTTATTTTGAAGTGGTATTAATAGAGTAAAATTATATTGAATAAAAAGTTGAAATTTACATTAAAATGGAATATTTTTCTGATGCTTCACTGAATGAGTCGGACGATGAGAACCCCGACGAAAATGACGAGTTGTATTGTCCGCGAGAATTGGACTATTGGGCCATTGAGGAATTATTGGAGAGTCGTGGTCCACCTCCTGTGATTGAGTATGTCGCCAAGTTGGGTGTGGTGACTTTACGAGAAATTGTCGTCGCCCCGTCCCTGTACACAATTTCTCAAGTGGTTGATGCCAAAAGCGTCCATAGTTGGAAAGCTTTTTGGCAGAAAATACCAATTGACAAGACATGTCTATTTTCTGCGGAGGATTGGGATGCAATTGGTGAATTTTGCATGCAATTGTGTGGATGTGTTGTGCCCCAACCAAGTGCTGTGCATGTCCGCAGTTGCATGCTTCATCTGTTACATTTTGGAAATTTTAGATTTTTAAATACATTTGTTTAGTACTATTGGCATTTACATTCCATGCAGAAAAGCGGTGGAAGTTATATAAAAAATATCCAAAATTGAACTAGAAACTTTTATATTTAAATAAAAACCTAAAAAAAATATATATTTTAATTTTGTGATTGTAGTTTGTATGGTCATTTTTTCCCCTGGTTCTTGCCAACAAATGAGAAAAAGTGTGGTATAAATAGTAGATTCCAAGATGCAGTATGACAAACGGTCTGGTAACTGCTGTCTCTTCATTGTGTACTTTGATAGGTCTGGGGTTTACGTTTGCTTATCTGGCTACCTTTTATCTTACCCCCTACAATAAACTGTATTTGTCTGGTGAATCTGGTACGGATGACACTGACACTTCCTACAGCCTGGCCATTGTCGAGTGCGTGGTTTCGGGCTGCACTTTTATTATTGGTGTCCTGGCGTTTGCTGCTGCTCAAAAACCACCCCGGCGTGTTGTGTTGATGGCCCTTATTTTTTTCGGAGTTTCTGGTTTATTGGAGGGGACATTTGGCACTTTCCGAGCTTTCAACTTGGGATTAATTGGCACTGACATGGAGCGTACCTGTTCGGACACTGGTGTTTTCACGGGATGTCCCACAACTCGTTTTGAGGCCAAGCACGACCAAGCAATCCTGTATACTTCACCCAATGGTGGTGATTGTCAATTCTGGTACTGGGACAGCATGAAGAGACGGGGGTCAATCAACCCTTGTCAAGGTGTCTACGACGGTGCTTCGTCCACTAAATGTTCGCACAACATTGAAAATTTCATGGATTGGTCTTCACCAACATCGTACGGTTGGAGAGATGATCCCTCAGAGCTGAGTAATTTGACCCCTGACAGTGGTGTCCTGACCACTGTCAAAAAGACACACAACATGGCCGAGCTGGAATACATCCAAGCGAACACAACTGGCATAATCACTCCATTCAAAACGCAACCTTCTATTGCTTTCTGTTGGTACTGGGGTTGCAATTCTGTCTGTAATTCCCACCGTTATTTGATCAATCGTTTGTGGTTGGGTTTTTCCATTGTTTTGTGTTTGCTCCACGCAACAAATGTCATCATGACAGGTTGCATGTGGCGTCAGCAACAAAAGGCGACAAAACCCCAACCTGTCCTGCCTGTCCCCAACACCGTTGATTTGTCCCCCTCGTTTGTAGTGCCCGAATTTGGTCGTCGCCGCCGTCAATTGCATCAAAATCCATCAGTGCTTCAATTCTAGGGTATATAGTGTACCTCGTTACCGTCACCCACCCAATAATGAGTACCCGTGTGATGCCCAACAAATGTTTTCAGACTCGAATTGAGATTGAGGGTCAGGCGTATCGTGCGGTGTCTTTTTTCCACGAACACCCTTCCGCAATACCAGAAGATCAATGGACAGTTTTGAAACGAGACGGGAGTTCAGTACTTGTGGACAAAGTGACTCTGTCTGTCATGGCTGAATGTGAGTGTGAGTTTCTGACTCGAGAAGTGGATAAGGACTCTGTAGAACCAACCATAGTCTCTGTCTGTCTGACAACCCATGAACAAATCGACACTATAAAGTAGTATATATAATAACAATACAAAAAAAAAAAATGACTTTGACTTTAAAAGAATCTTGTCGCTTGTATGAACAGCATTGTCGTCGCAATTGGAAAGTGCCAACATTTGAAGAGTTTAACGGCCAACATGCTACTTGTTTGCCGTCCAACCCTATGGTCTACAAAGAGTTCAAGTCATCCCTCGAGATGGCCCACAAAGCTGACGGACTCCCAGTCACGCGCAGACTGGTCAATCTTTGGACTCGATTGGCGAAATATTCCTCTTCCAAGACCGCTGCGCTGTCTCCACCGTCGTTGCAAGTACCTGTACCACCGTCACCAGTGTCTATGATGCCGGACCCATCATTGTCATTCAAGATGAACATTCGTTCCCCTACTCTGACGTCGCCGGTGAAACCATGGTCGTTGGAAAAGTACAAAAATATGGTTATGGAATCTTCCTCCCCTAAACTAAGAGAATCGTCGGGTCTTATGGTGCATTTGATGCCCACGCATCCTGTCGATGATTTGACTGCGTTGGCCTGCAAACTGACTAAAAACAATTGGAATGCCTTACTGGGACAAGGACAGCACACTGCAACATTGGCAATGCGCAATGGTTCAGAATTTGCTCTGAGTGGCATTAAATTGAACAATGAAGATCTGCTTTCTTTCGAGCAGGATCACAAGAAAAAGAAAAAGGGTCCCTATTTCATTCGTTTTTCGTGTATATAAATAAATACAATCGTAGATACAATCAATAATTAAATAAAATGGACGTTTTTGAAACAACTCTCATAAATTTGCGTGTACTGCAATCCTTGGAATGCCATGCTCGTTTGGACACGACTGAACGTCTTTTTAAAATCCATACCACCTCTCAGTGGGTTCCCATCTGGGTCAAACGGTGGTGGGCCGCTCAAAACCGTCAAACTGACATTTATCGCATTCAATCTTTGTACCAACAAGCGGTGGAGTGTGTGGCAAAAGGCAGTCCACCAGAGGCAAAACGAATGAGGGAATACATTGAAGGTTCCAAGCGTGGCCTCAAAAATCTACAGACAACATACACCAACGATAAGACAATGGTTGCACTCATTGATGTCATTTTGGATTCAGTGAATCAGAGTGGGACTAGCAATGGCCAGTGACAACAGTGATGGATGATACATACAAGAGACACTTTTGCAAATGTTTTGTATGTTTGTCACTGGCAATTGATCACACATGATGTTCTGAATGGTTTTCTGAATGCTTTGATTGGAGTCCAGTCGATGGTAAATGTGGTCTGTGAGTGCATTGTTCTTGACAATCTCCATCAACATTTCCACCGACCGAATGTTGGAGATTCCCAACACCTTTTCTGCTTTTTTGCCCACCCATTTAATGGTGCGCAAACTGGTGGTGTACACAGAATAGATGGGACCAGACAACATCCAAGAACCGTTGGTGATGCTCTTTAAAATAGCAGTGCAAGCCACCACATCGTTTTGGGCACGGTGGGCATTGGCAATGGGCTTTTGAAACAGTTGCTGGTGGAGTCCACCCAGGGAAAAGTTGCTGGTGGGGGATTTGACGAACTCTCTACAAAAATGCAAAGAATCAAAAAAGAACCAGTGCAGTGGCAACAAACAATTGTACCGACGGGATTCCAGCTCTAAAATTGGTTTGTCTGCTTTAAAAGTGTTGTGTGAAATAAAGATGGGAATGTGTGGGGTCTGTTGTGCTACCCAGGCAACAAGTTGTCCCAGCACTGTGTCCCATGTCAGTGCTTTGTGCAGTGTCAAAAATTCCCTAGTGAGTTGGGGCAGCTCTGGCACTGGTGGTGTGGGAAACATGTTTGCTTTGGGTTGTGGATCCACTACTTTTGTAAACCACTGTCCTGTTGATTGTGAAAACACCGATATTTCCCATATTTTGCATGTGGTCAGTTGCTGCACATTTCCAATAAATTCCAGGTCAAAAATAAAATAGGCAGATTTGTCACGGATGTTTTCGATACGGTTCATTTGGGGATGGAACACAAATCACTGGGTATATAGTAGTATTACCAATTATGCCACAACAATGTGACTTCGAATGTTTATGGATTCGTGTTTTTCCAATCGTGCACTGTGCCTTTTCCACCATGAAAAGGATTGATATATTGGCTCCGTTTTATTGTTGACAATGGTATAAAAGGCAATCCACTGTTTGCCGGCATCAATGCCAATGAAAAATTGACCTGACAAATCCTGATGGACACAACCCAATTCGGTCGAGCAAACTGGGCATGGTAGACACACATGACAGTTTTGAGACCACGCCATTTTCAAACAGTCTGTGTGAAAAACATGTCCACATTGAGTGGTGACAGTGCAAGCATTGGGACAAGATGAACAAGAAGAATACAGTTGACACGCCATTTACAGGTTTCAGATGCGACAAATTTATACATAACTGTAAGGCATAAGTGGAAGTCATGAAAGAATCCAAAAACATATACAAAAAAAAATGCGTCGACTTCAACAATTACTTCAATGTCGTCTTGTCTGGACTGATGATGTCTTATATTTCACATTTAAAAAAAATCGTTTCTACGGTAGCATCACCTCTGGCGGTCTCATTTGGAAATGTCAGTGGCAAAAACCAGGCCACGAACCAATGCCGGTTTTTCAAAAGGGTTCGATGTTGGATGGACTTCCATATGTGCGCACCTTTGAGTCGTTGACAGACTGGACAGAGACATGCATTCAGGAATGTCTGGACGAGTACCACACCCGATATTCGTCGTGGAAACGAGTACGTCATCAACGGTTGGACCAACCAATGGAAACCCTGTTCAAACATTTTCAGAGCCGCAATCTTCCCCAATTAACAGAGTCGTCGGTCGCACTCTATGAGCAGATAGCTGCCCTCCAGCACCATCTTGAACAGAGCCAATCCACCAACCAAAAATGGAAAGAGTGGTTTGTGTCCACCAACGGCGATGCACCACTGCCAGTGGTGGACATTGGAGTGGTGACTCCCCCCACAACGGCCAATGTTGAGGCCCAACCCTTTGTTCTCACTTCCGATACCGGCCAATACGTGGTACTGCATCGAGTCAACGAGGTTGCCCCACAGGAATGTGTTAATTGGTTGAAACAGAATGGCCCACAATCTTTCAAGACCATGTTGGGCAACATGAAACAGGCTGTTGTGTTCGAACCAGTGACCAATGGTCCAAAGACATGGGCACCTGTGGACACCAACACTGCCAAACGTTTTGTACATGAATTTTTTTGTACACCAACACAATAATCATACTACAAAAGTAAAATGTGTTCATTATTGTTTTTTTAAAAAATGTCTATGTACAATACAGTGTTCATTTGCTGTGTATTTTGCGTCGCATTCGGGTTCGATAATCCGAACTAGATGAGGAGGTATCTTCGTAGTCTATAAACTTTTGAACGACACCGTAAAACAACATGGACCACGTTTTTTGTATTTCTTCTCGACATTTCGCCCCAGTGATGACCACTTTCCCACTCCTAAAAATCAAAAAAACCAATTTGGGCAAAGTTGTACGAAACACCAGTCCTGGGAACAAATCAGGTTCGTAGGAGACGTAGGGCCCGTAGGCCATGGAAAGCTCCACCAATTTCAGGGCGTGTGGGATTTCTGCCGAGGCTACAATGTTTTGAATTTTAAAGTCTCTGAAAGCCACTGGAATGCCATGTTTCTGTAGGATTCGCACATATTTACGACTTGCAAAACGAGATTCCAGTTCTGTCTTGGCTCCAGTACACACCATGTTTCCGGAAGCAAACGCCAAAGCAGTGGTCCTTGGTGACCGAATTCTCATTGAGGCAGCCGCAAACTTCTGTGGGTTGTATTCGACAAAGGGTTTCTCCAGTGCGATGGCCCGCAAGTTCAGATGGTCTACTCCTAAATTGAAAGTCGCGACCACATTTTGCAGGTGAAACGGGGGCAATGGTCGGACATTGTTCTTGTCAAAAGTTAACTGTGTTGTGTCGATTCTTTTCTTTTTTTTCTTGTTTGTTTTGACTTTGGGCATGTGATTGATTCGAAAGGTATGGTGTTGTTTGGGATCGGAGTTGGTCCTATTTATATCCATATCCTTGCCACCCGACATATGTCCATATCGAACAACGACTCTGACCCCTTTTTTTAAGAAACACATAAGTAAGAATTATGTTATTTTTTGATGGGTAATGAGATAGGAAGCAACCAACAAAAAAATAAATATGAATTCTATCCCAAATTACGCAGTCCTTGATTATCGCAGACAATCTGCCCCAATTTTCAGCAGTTCTCAAAGAGCCAACAAGGCTACTGGCAAACAAGAAACGTACCACGACATTAAAAATGACGCGGGTTATTCGTTTAAAATGGTGACTCCTCCCTGCAATGCGTTGTTTCCGCATTTGAAGGAGGGTGGTAATTTCGGTGGTAAATTTTCTCAGACCAAAGAGACGTCCAAAATCGTGACTAATTTGTTGCGTACTGGTGATGACACTGCCTTTGCTTCTGATCGTGGCGATTACTTTGATTTTATGACGGCCTTTAACGACAGTTGTTTGGAGCAGATGTATACCCACGACATTGCGGGTGCAAGCACTGCCATTCGTGCCAAGACGGCGAAACGCTACGGCAAAAAAAAGACCCCGGAAGAGGTGGAGGCCATGGCACTCAAAGCTTTCAAAAAGAATGCGATGGTGCCTCTCAAGTCGAGAGACGGGGAGCAGCAGCTCGTGATCAAGTGTCGTGCTTACAACAAAGATTTGTCGCCCCGCACTGTTCGCTATGTCCAAACAGTGGGTGACAAATACGAGGAAATGTCGGAAGCACCCGAGATTCGCAATGGGGCTCTCTTGTCTGTGCCATTTTTGGTTCGACCATTTGCCATGTCGAAAGACAAGTACGGATTGACCTACACGTTGATTCCCGACATAGTTGTGTATTCGTCGGGCACTGGTCGTCAATCTGCCTCGATGGAAGCCATTGAAACGGTCGGTCGTCCCTATCAGTTTAACCTGTCCGAAGGTAAAAACGACAAATTGTACTTGAACATTAATGACGAACAGGGTTGTGGCTACCAGGTGCGTCCCGTTGCCACTGAAATTGTGTTTTCGGATCTTACGGGCACTGGCACGTTGGGCCGTATTTCGGGGGTCACTGAAAGCAATGCGAAATACACGGGGGTGACCAAGGAAGATGTCAACAATCCGGCATCGGTCGCTTTTTTTGACACCATTGAAAAACTTCAGAACGACATCATTGACTACTCCTTAGCCAGTGATAAATTGTTGAATAAATTGAAAACCGAATCGGTGGAGGAAGCGAATGAAATTGTCACCGAAACTGGCGAGTCCTACGACAACTGTTTTCGCACAGTCATTGTCGACTCCTTCAACGGTGCTGTTTCCAAACGTGACGAGGACAATTACCGTCAGTTACGTTTCAGTCAAAACGTCTTTAGTAGAAATGGTGCTAAAAACGTCTTGCCCATGCAAGACATCAGTGGTCTTCCAATGACTGTGGACACTGTTCAGCGTGGGGCTATGATTGCACCAGTCCTTTGTCCTTCCGTCTACTTTATGGCTGACGGCAAATTTGGTCTTAAATTGAGCATTTCATTGGAGCATGGTCTTCGCATCGAATCCAATCCTGAGGTCAAAAGTGGTGCTTCTGGTGTCTTGTACCGTTTGGCGTCCACTACCAACGATGATGGCGACCGTCCTGCCAAACGTACTAAAACTGAATAGTCACAACAAATCTTGTTGATTTAACACCCCCACATAGTATAAATAATAATTTAATAAAAAAAACACCTCTATTTTTTCCTATTGTTTATGGTACGATATTGGTTTGATGTACATGAATCTTTTCCATAAACAATCCAAACTGAATGCCAATCACGATGGTCGTGGCCAGTCCTGCTATGCCTACGGACTGTTGATGTCCAAAGTGCCGTGTTAAAACGGTGGTCAGGACAAAAATGAGTGACGGCCATATTTGACAGGCCAGCATGTAGACATGTTGTGATGTGGTCTGTGTTCCTTGTGATGTACAAGTGGAGTGGGCCAACAGTGCAATGGAGATGAAAGGCACATTGGAGATGACCCCCACCGCCTTTTCGTAGCCATTTTCTATCAAAATGTTGATGGTGTACAGCATGGCTGCAACAGTGGCATTGGTCAGGAACAGATATGACGTTGTTACTTGAATGGGTTGCAGTCGAATGTGCTTGGGTATGTCTTGCACATTGATAAAGTTGATCACTGCCGCCACCCCCCCCAGTGCAATCAAGGCCTCGTTGGATTTTAAAACCCAAAGTCCAGCCAGGCTTATGCCCACGACCACGATGGCAATGAACCATATCCAAGACCAGTGAGTGCCGAATCGCGACCGCCTTCCTCTGTAGCAGTGCATGCCAACCCGAAAAACGATCAAAAACACGACTGGGATGAGATGACTCCCAAAATTGAACAACATGATGGTCAGGAGTTTTTCTTGTTGGATGTCCTGACTGTACATCAGTGCTGCAATGATAAATATGGTCCGCGCGGGCAACCATGTGCAGAGCAATCCCATAGCCCCTGCGAAATGAATGACAAGTAATAAAATGTTGGTGGCTGCTAGACCAAGTAGTATTGGTATCCACATGTGAGTATATAATCGTGAATATTTATAGTGTATGTTGACATCTGATGGGAATCTCTCGGGTCGTTTGGATACTCTGGAAAAGGGAGTGAGCGCGCTGGATTCTCGTGTGGCAGAATTGGACGACAAAGTGGGTCATGTCATTCACATGAATTCCGAACTCATGATACAGTCCAATGAAAATTTCCGTACCATTCACCACGCACTCGAAAATAACCGCGAAGAGATCAAAAAATCGATTCGTAACATCAAGAGTCAATACACCTCGCGATGCCAGTTGTACCTGTTCGGTGGGGGTTTGGCACTCTGGACGCTGTTTGTGGCAGTCGTTCTTTGGTCCTGACCCACTTGGTTGGAGAACTCTTAATACTGTTACAACTTTAGAAAATAAATTAAATATTGGTGTACATATGACTCAACCATAATAACTTCTCATTTCAGAGTACGACATTCTACTACCGTCTCCTGGCCGTATAAACATTTGTTGTACAGCCTCTTCCATACCCTGTTCTGCCATGATTTTCAATATTTTTAAATTGTTCCCATCTATCAATTTACTTGAGTCTTGTGGCGGTGTTTTCGTTTTCTTTTCTGTTTCAACATCTGTTTCAACATCTGAAGAGACTGACTTTGTCTGATCCATTAATTCTCCAAAATTTTGATTGCACCCACTTTGTACAAACTTAAATACATATATGTCGCCTACATTCTGAAATACATACGAGAAGACCATACCGGCCACGACGGTTTCGTCTTCAGGATGGGATAAGCATCGGTGACATATGTGACATATTCGGCCACACCGCAAGTGTTGTGACCCCTCTCCAAATAGATGTACCCATTGTCCCCCCAGTCGGTCCCCCATGAATTTTTTACTATCCAGGCATCTTTGGTGTACCCAACGATGGTGGCGGCGTGGTCGATGTCTGTCGTACACATGGTGTGTTTGAATGTCCCTCCTCTGTAGTTGTCCCATTGTGACGAGTCCACTCCGATAGCAATGGGACCGTAGGCATGCAACAACCATTCCAACTGGTCTTCAGCATTGTGACAAGTGCTGCGTTCGATCACTTTCCAATTGCCCACATGTACGTGTGAAAACATGTCTCTGGACGGACATCTGTCTTGGACAAATCCATTGTAGGTCTTGTCCGATTCCAATATGACCGAATACTTGCTGCCATATTCAAATACATACTCCATCAGTCCCCCGTCACAACCATCGTTGGGCCCTCCCTTTGTCGAAGTACAATCCATCAGATGTTGCACCGACAGAGGTTTAGGATGCCCATGCTTTGCAGACCAAAATTCCAACACAGTGGCAGCAGCAAAAGCAAAACAACATCCACACTCTCCTTGTTGCTGTACTGGTGAGATGTACGACACACCTTTCATGTCCCGCCAGTCTATGGGTGGCAACGATGGAGGCACTGCCAATTTCTCATACTGCTGTACTTTTGGTCGTCGTAGTTTGGTGTGGCGCTTCTGTTTGAGCACATTGTTCCGTTTCAACTCATGGGCAAAACGGTCGGTGCGGGAGGTATAACCAAAGCGCACCCCTTCAATTTCCAAATTGTCTGCCCCATGGATCTGATGCGCTCGCAAAGTTAGTTCGGAATGATTGGCGTACGTTTTTTCAAACTGTTTCATGTATTGGCATACATTTTCCTTATGGTTGGACTTGTAGCAATCATCAACACCGACTTCCCCCTGTACCATTCCAAAAATAAAAAATACAAATATGGCACACTTAAGCATAATAAAAATCAAGTCCATTATATTTATACTGATTTATACTCTAAAATGTCACGACAATTTGAAGATTTGGAAGGCATGTCTCACACCCATGGCGCTCACATGGGGGATGGTCCAGTCTATTATAGTGGAGACAACCGTTCAATGACTGGTCCCGTTTTGCACCGCCAGTTTCCACCTCCAGCTTGGTTGGTAGCAGACTGGATGCTGGACAAACACAAGGGTCGTCCCATTTCGGAACGGGCATCGAAGATCATCATGGCACCGACAACCAATGGTGGCCTCCTCTGGTTGCGGGACTTTTTACAACAGAGTTGATGTCATTGAATGTAATTCAGAATGTAACTGTTAATGTGTTGTGTTTGTACCGTCACATCTTGCAGTGATAAAACGGTACAATGTTTGGCGGTGATGAGCCCCACGACGGTTTGCACATTGTCAAAGAGGTTGTTCTTGCAAGTCCCGGAGAGTATTATCGCAATATCTTTAAATTCTTGATTGACTTGTTTAATTTTATTTTGCTGAATTTGTATTGGAGGAGTGAGTTCAAATCCCAACTCGATGAGCAACATTTTCAATCGCGATGTTTGTTGTTCTATGGCGTCTATCATTTTGTGAATAGCAATTGTTTAAATAATCAAATCCACATTTCCTGTTCTTGATCAAATCTATTTAAAACACTGCGGTCTTCTCTGTGCCCACCCCCTCACAGATGTCGCTCATCAAGACTTATTCTCCAAAGTCATTATGGGTCTCCACTCTTCGTCTTTTGAATGTCATTTTTCGCCACCCCCCTGCTGTGTCGGTGGATCCGGTCAGTTATTTCCAAGCAGTCCTGGACATACACGTGTTCATCAACGAAGATTTAAAGGGCACACTCCCCATCGATTGCAAGGACGAATCGTCCAACCCTGTCGCCACGATTGAGCTGATTTACCATTCCCTCACGACACTTGAAAAAATGTTGTTTGGTACAACCTGTGCATTTGCGGTCACTGTAGAAGGGTGTTGTCTGTATACCGAGCATGTGGAGCACACTCTCGCACAGTCCAAGAACCGATGTCGACTGTTGTAGACTTGCAGGGTGTCGGAACTCAAAAATGACGCCCATAATGGTGCAAAAAATGAACAACTGTCGTCAGCGCTGCTTGTTGCTGTGGCTTACTACGAATCTCAACAATGGATGTGGACCCCTCAAAGGGATTGGGCACGATTGCGTTAAAATCACTGTCGTTCTGGCGGAACTGTTCTCGGATGTACGCCATTAATCTAAAACTGTCGATGCCGTTGCCGGTGGTGACATCGGTGTTGGAGGAGAGGACGTGAGAGACCCATCCAGTATAATGGGAAGAGTTGGGAACGACGGCAATGTCTTTGGTCTCTTGTTCTCGCTTCATTTTCTTCGAATTGCCACGGGTTTTTCTGGTCGACGTGCCACGTTTCGACCTTTTTTGAGCCACGAAATCGTCCGGAATGAACGGCAATACAATTGAGGTGTTTTCGGTCAACCGAACAGTGATGCGATTGTCGGGTGGAATGCTATGGATGTTGATGTTGTGAAAACACTGGCTGTACAACCGTTTGGGCAATGGTGCAAAAACATTGTTGGAACCCAACACTTTATGATGAAACAATTGTTGGACAGGCTCGTGGGTGATGAAAACATGCTTGGCTTCGATTTCAGACCGCAAATCCCGAGATTTGGTCGAACATGTCAGTGGTAAACCGGGATAGACGATGCGTTCCTCCACATTGTCGGTACGAGGCACCTTTTTGTTGTACCATCGACTGAAACTTTGCTGTGTTAAAGGGGGTAGTGTGAAGTCCATCGTTTTAAAATAAATGGGTTTTATACCACTCTGTGTCTGGCTAAAATCCAATGTAATGTTGGATTTGAATCCACTTTTATTTGACATATGCTATTTTTTTTTGGTCAACCAGAACAGATTATAACCATTCCCAAAATGTCTTCAAGTCACATGGAACAATTTGCAGTCTGGGGTCACAATTCCCACACCAAGCCTGAAGACCATGGTTCGATCGATCAGATTACGGACTATGTGGTGTACGAAGTGCCTCGCAGTATGTTTCGCCAAGCGGCCTCGATGTTTTCGGACGTGCGGCACGCCGATGAAGGCTCTCGCTACGACGAAATTACATTGCAAATGTTTCTTCAGATGGTGTTTGAAACTATCAATCTTGAAGATGACGAGGTACCGTCGGACTGCGGGTTTCCGTACGCCAAGGCTTGGCTGGAATGGGTGCCCAAAGAGGACAACCCCAGCATTGCAGTGTCGTATCGCATTCATGCCGTGTCCCATTCCGACAGTGTTCGTTTTGGCAAATATTTGTCCAAGATGTTGTTCTTATCGGCGTCCATGCACAAGGATTCGAATGGTCGTAAAATGAATTCTCGCAAGGCGGATCCACTGGCGGGGTTGTATCCCTATCAAAAGTGGCAGCGGGTCAATGGTTTGGAAATGTATTTGCGCACTGTTTGTGACCGTTATTCCGGCACCCAGAATTTTACTTCTCAAATGAATAAAATTTTGTGCCCCTCAGCTAAATTGCACGACGCAGATCCTGAGACGGGCAATCCTGCCAATCCATCCCTGGTGTTTACGATTGACCGAGCTTTGGCCCGCACGCCCTTGTCGGCCGACCCGCGGTTTTTGGACCGTGCGGCCTACGTTGGCAATTCCAAAGCCAACACCTTTCCAAATCGATTGAGTTTTCCATCGTCGAAACATGTGTTGCTGTTGACCCCCGCGCAATTGCACCCCAAAGTTTTTTGTGGCAAATATTTGCCGGAACACCAACAATGGATGAAAGAGCAAAAGGCATTGCCCACGAAAACGCTGCACACTGATTACGACAATCTTTGTGAGACCGAGTACGACATTCGGACTCCGGCCGACATTGAACGGGCTCGTATTGAAGGGTTGTCGGACCGTTCTGCTTTTGACAGCGTTGCCCAACAAAGCAAAGTAAGATATGCTCAGGAATGTCTGCCCCTGGAAGGCACGGAAGAGTTTCCCGCTGCCTACCAAAGCTACCAGGCCTGGGCCATCCATGCAATGAAAACCCAATGTTTAGATCCCGATGCAGCCATCTCCGAGGTTGTCTCCAAAATGTTGTCGTGGCGGACAACCCACCAAGAGGCGGCCGTCGTTCAACATCGCATCACAGACCCTTCATTATCGGTCTTTGCCAACCGAGTCGTGGCCCTGATGGAAGGCTACGAGCAGTACTACTTGATTTCGACGGCTCACCGAATGATGTTTTTGATTCAACATGCCCGTTACGATGCA
>Ga0115007_10000380_pt1 | contig 29188 bp, 41 predicted proteins | sample ArcOceMetagenome_2_FD_87166 | JGI IMG/M metagenome (GOLD analysis project Ga0115007, IMG submission 87166) | Marine eukaryotic phytoplankton communities from Arctic Ocean - Arctic Ocean ARC135M Metagenome | ecosystem: Environmental > Aquatic > Marine > Oceanic | place: Arctic Ocean | collected...
AAGAGTGATTATTCAATTTCTAAAAAATAAATTTAGTAACATTCGTTTACTACAAGCCAAAAGAAAAAATAAATTTAGATTTGAAGATATCATTAATGATTAAAAATAAATTTTTTTTTATCATTAATGATATAAAAATAAAAAATGGTTTCGCTTAATTTTAAATAAAATTAAAGATTAGAATTGACATTAATTATAATTTTACAGTAAAATAGAATTTAATTCTACGTAACTGGTATTATATGGTACAAACTACAAAATATGAAATGATGATTCTTTTAACAGAAGGATTTAATGATAGTGAATTAAAAACATGGGCATTTAATTATGCTAAAGCATTAAGAAAGTTAAATGCATCTGAAATTTCTGTAATTTCAAGAGGTAAACGAGATTTAGCATATGAAATTAACAATCAAAAGAGAGGTAATTTTATTCAAATCAATTTCTCAAGTATCCCTAAATCCATTGAAACTTTCTCAAGTAGTTTAAAATATGATTCAAATGTTTTAAGATTTTTAGTTTTAAACAAAGTAACTAACTCAAAAAATTTTTAAGTTAGTTACTTGAAATTCAAGTTAAGGTATGATAATATATTAGTAATCAATGTATCTCCTCAGTAGCTCAGTGGTAGAGCAATCGGCTGTTAACCGATTGGTCGTAGGTTCAAGTCCTACCTGGGGAGTTTAAAAAAAATTAAAATTATGAAAAATAAATTTGATAAATTGAAAATTGGAAATAAAGTATTTGATTCACGTCTAATGTTAGGGACTGGCAAATATAGAAGTAGTGAAGATGCCTTAAAAAGTATTGAAAGTAGTGAATGTGAAATTGTTACTGTAGCTATTCGACGATTACCTACAAATATAAATCATGATAATATTAGTTTTTTAAAATCCCTTAATTGGGAGAAACTTTGGTTATTACCTAATACTGCTGGATCTCAAACGGCTGAAGATGCTATCAGAATGGCATTTTTAGGACATGAGCTAGCTTGTCAATTAGGGCAAGAAGATAACTTTTTTGTTAAATTAGAAGTAATTTCTGATCCAAAGTACTTATTACCTGATCCTATAGGTACGTTAAAAGCAGCTGAATTTTTAGTAAAAAAAGGTTTTACTGTTATGCCTTATATTAATGCTGACCCAATGTTAGCGTTGCATTTGGAAGATTTAGGGTGTGCGACTGTTATGCCACTTGGTTCACCAATTGGATCGGGTCAAGGATTAAATAATTTAGCGAATATTCAGATTATCATTGAGAATGCAACAATTCCTGTAATTGTTGATGCTGGGATTGGGACTTCAAGTGAAGCAACAATGGCGATGGAATTAGGTGCTGATGGAGTTTTACTTAATACGGCTGTAGCACAATCTAAAAACCCTGAACAAATGGCTTTAGCCATGAATTTAGGTGTTCAATCCGGTCGTTTAGCTTATCTCGCTGGTCGAATGGAAAAAAAATATTACGCTAATCCAAGTTCACCGTCTAGTCAAATAAGTAAACGTTAAAAAAATTATAAAAAAATTTAGTTTGCTTATTTATTATTCTATAAAAAATCGTTATATGATTAATTTATAGAATACTAAATAAGTGTAATTTTAGACACAAAACCGATTTAACTTATTTGTCTCGACTTCGTCGTTCCAGATCATAGTTCGATAATACTATGCTGTTTTGTTTGCTTTTTGCTTTTCCCATTCCGAGCGTTGTTTCTGTAATACCAGATCTTCAGTTTTACATTCACTTGTATCAATCTCTACTTTTATATTATCTGTAAAAAAGTCCATGAAATTACACGTAGAATATTCTGAAAGATTTGCATTCTTCTGCTGCTCTAATGAAACGGTTAGAATTGTATCAGGCATAAACTCCTGATTTAAACATTCATTAGCTAATCGATCTTCTAATATTCTAGTAATAGCACGACGTAAAGGACGTGCTCCATATATTGGATCATAACCTTGTATTGCAAGGTAATATTGTATTGCATTATCTACAACTAAGGTGATACGTTTCTCGTCTAAACGTTTTTTTAGTTGCCCAAGTATTAACCCACAAATGTCCCAAATATTATTCTTTGTTAAATGACTAAAAACAATAATATCATCAAGTCTATTTAAAAATTCTGGGCGGAAGAATAATTTAAGTTCACCCTGAACCTTCTCCTCTATTATTTTAAGATTATCTTCTTGGTCCTTATTTAATTCTGGATCGGCAGGTGGTAATACTGATATTGTACCATCCGAATTAGTGGAAATGGTAACCATATGTTCCATCTCCTGAATTGTAAGTCCCTCTGGAGGAAGGAATGGTGAATACTTTTCAATGAATTTTGCACCTAAATTCGTAGTCATTATAATCATCGAATTTTTAAAATTAACTAGTCGACCTGATGAGTCACTTACATGTCCATCATCTAATATTTGTAAAAAGATATTGAAGACATCTGGATGTGCTTTTTCGACTTCATCAAATAAAACAATTGAATATGGTTTTAACCTAACTGCTTCTGTCAATTGACCACCGTCTTGGAAACCAACATAACCTGGAGGTGACCCAATTAATTTGGCAACCGTATGTTTTTCCATATACTCAGACATATCAAATCGAATCAAGTTCTCTTCACTATTGAACATATACTCAGCTAGAGCTTTTGTTAATTCAGTTTTACCAACTCCAGTTGGCCCAGCAAAAATAAAACTTGCAATTGGACGTTTAGGGTCACCTAAACCAGCTCGTGCTCGACGAACTGCTTTTGAAATTGCAACAATTGCCTTATGTTGACCAATAAGTCGTTCATGAAGGTGATCCTCCATTTTTAATAGTCTTTCCGCCTCATTTTGGTTAATTTTTGTTACCGGAACTCCACTCCATCGAGCAATTACGTGAGCAACATCTTGTTCGATAACAGTATCCATTTCCTCTCGCAGATCTTTTTTGTATGCCGCTCTCGCTTGCATTGCAAATTTCATAACTCTGATATGTGTTCGGACTTCCATTTCATGAGTCACTAACTCTTTTGCAAGAACAAAGTTATTCATTTTAACAGCTTCTGCTTTATCACCTAGAGTATCATAAAGTTCTTTAAGCAACTTTTGAACACTTGGAGGTAATTTTCGATTCTGTAATCGAACTCGAGAACCTGCTTCATCCGCAACATCAATTGCTTTATCTGGTAAATTACGATCGGTAATAAATCTCGCTGAAAGTTTTGCTGCTTGTTCAAGTGCGATCTCTTGATACTCTAGAGCATGATGAAGTTCTAAATCTAGTCTTAACGCTTTTAAGATCTCAATGGTAGTTTCAACACTAGGTTCCTCAACCATAATGGGTTGAAATCTTCGTTCTAATGCAGGATCTTTTTCAATATATCTTCGATACTCACTAATAGTCGTTGCTCCAATAACTCGTAAACTTCCACGTGCTAATGCGGGCTTTAAAAGATTCGCTGCATCTACAGCCCCTTCAGCTGCACCAGCACCTACTAACGTATGAATTTCATCAATTACTAAAGTAATATTCCCTTTCTCTTTTACCTCTTGAAGAATGCGTTTCATACGGTCTTCAAATTCACCTCTGTATTTTGTTCCAGCTAATACAGCACCAAGATCTAAAACAAGTACAGAAGAGTGATATAAAAATAGAGGACATTGGTCACCAACAATAATTTGTGCAAGTCCTTCTGCACAAGCTGTTTTACCAACCCCTGCTTCACCAAGTAGTACAGGATTATTTTTTCTACGACGGCCTAACACTTTAAGTAAACCATCAATTTCTTCAGCACGTCCAATAACTGGATCTAATTCTTTATCTTCAGCTAATTTTGTTAGATCTTCTGTATATTCATCTAATGAAGGAGTTTTAGATACTGTTTTATCACGAGCTACTGCCCATTTTTCTTGGTCCGTTAATGGTGGACTTAAAACTTCTTCTTGTTGTTCTTCAATATAAGTTAAAATTAAATGTCTTAATTTAGGCATATTTACACCTAATTTATCAAGAGTGCGCATTGCAACACCATCAACTTCATTAATTAAAGATAATAAAATATGTTCCGTTCCAACATAATTTACACCAAGATCTTGGCCTTCATGAATAGATGTTTCTAAAACACGTTTTGCTCGAGGGGTAAAAGGAATTTCTGATGCCACAAATCCTGTACCGCGACCAATATATTTTTCAATTGCCTTTCGTGTTTTTTTTAAAGTCACATTTAATTGTGATAATGCACGTCCACCCACACCATGTCTTTGCCCGATTACACCTAGTAATAATTGCTCCGTACCTACAAAATTATGGCCCATACGTCTAGCCTCTTCTTGAGATAACATAATTACTTTAATGGCACCTTCAGTAAATTTCTCAAACATTTCTCGTTTTTATCATTTAAAATAAAATGATATTCTACTTTGTTAGTAAAATTAGTTTCTATTCACGTTCGATTTATATAATAAAATTAGTTTTAAAAGTTTAGTTAAAAAAATTTCAAGCTTTAATTGTAGCTTTTTGTATATGGTTGCATAATCGCTTATTTTATATTATAATACAAAACAAGTAATAAAATACAAATATATTTTTGGTGGTATGGCCAAGTGGTAAGGCAGTGGATTGCAAATCCTCGATCCCCAGTTCGAATCTGGGTGCCGCCTTTAAATGTAAATCAAATACTATTGCATTTATACAAAAAAGTATGTATCATAATTATAATCGTAAGGGGATGTGGTGGAATTGGTAGACACGACGGACTTAAAATCCGTTGCCTAGTGATAGTGCGTGAGGGTTCAAGTCCCTCCATCCCCAATTTATATATAATATCTAATATTTTGTTTTTAAATTATAGACATCTTTAATTGAGAGAAAATAGTGTTTGAATACATTACTATTTTTAGAGATTAGAAAAAAAAATTATGTATAGTTTTTAATCCATACATAATTTATTAAAATTAAGATAAACAAATTCGATAAAGTACTCCTGGTGGTAAATCTGATTTAACTAATAAATCAAAAATATTTATAGAAGAATCATAATAGATTTCAAGAATTCGTTTATGGATTCGGATTTCAAAATGCTCACGAGAATCTTTATTAACATGAGGAGATCTTAAAACACAATAAATTCGTTTATCTGTGGGTAAAGATACTACTCCAATATTGTCAACATTATTATTTTCCGTAATTTCCATTATCTTTTTACAAGATGTAGCTAAAAGATCATGATTAAATGATTCTAAGCGTACACGAATTTTTTCATTATTTTTGATTGCCATAAAGTTTTTTCATTATTTAACAATTTTTGAAACAACACCAGCTCCGATTGTACGACCACCTTCACGAATCGCAAAGCGCATACCTTCTTCAATTGCAACTGGATAAATTAATTCAGCAGTCATTTTAATACGATCACCTGGCATTACCATTTCTACAATTGTTCCATCATCTGCAGTAAACTGTTCAATTGAACCAGTTACATCAGTTGTTCGAACGTAAAATTGTGGGCGATACCCTGTAAAGAATGGTGTATGACGACCACCTTCTTCTTTTGTTAAAACATATACTTCTGATTCAAAATTAGTATGAGGTAATATAGTACCTGGTTTTGATAATACCATACCACGTTCAATATCTTCTCGTGTTACACCACGTAATAAAATACCACAGTTATCACCAGCAAACCCTTCTTCAAGAGTTTTTTGGAACATTTCAATACCAGTAATTGTAGTTGTTTGAGTTGCACCAACACCAACAATTTCTACGTTATCCCCTACTTTTACAACTCCTCTTTCAATTCTTCCTGTTGCTACTGTACCACGACCAGTGATTGAGAATACATCTTCAATAGCCATTAAGAATGTTTTTTCTACATCACGTTCTGGTGTAGGAATATACTCATCTACAGCATCCATTAAAGCGTAAATTTTATCAACCCACGGGTTATCACCACGTGCAAGATCTGGATTCGCTGAGATAGCTTCAATTGCTTGTAAAGCTGACCCTGGACAAATTGGGATATCATCGCCTGGGAAATCATATGTTGAAAGTAATTCTCTTACTTCCATTTCAACTAGTTCTAATAACTCATCGTCGTCTACTTGATCTTGTTTATTTAAGAAGACAACAATATGTGGTACACCAACTTGTTTTGCTAATAAAATGTGTTCTCGAGTTTGTGGCATAGGTCCATCAGCAGCTGATACAACTAAGATAGCTCCATCCATTTGTGCTGCACCCGTAATCATGTTTTTTACATAATCAGCGTGACCAGGACAATCTACGTGTGCATAATGACGTTCTTTTGTTTCGTACTCAACATGTGCTGTGTTAATCGTAATACCACGAGCGCGTTCTTCTGGAGCACCATCAATATCAGAATAAGCTTTTGCTACAGAGTCGCCATCTAAAGCTAATGTTGCTGTAATTGCTGCAGTTAATGTTGTTTTACCATGATCAACATGACCAATAGTACCAATATTAACATGAGGTTTTGTACGTTCAAATTTTTCACGTGCCATTTTTTAAATTTCCTTTAAAGTTTATAATATTTGTAATAAATTTTTATTTGCTTTTAGCGAAGTTAAACCTTTAGTAAATAAAGGTTAATAACGGAAATGTGCAAATGCTTTATTAGCATCTGCCATTTTATGAGTTTCTTCTTTTTTCTTTACAGTATTACCTATATCGTTTGCGGTGTCAATAATTTCACTTGCTAATTTAATTGACATTGTTCGACCAACGCGTTGTTTCGAATAGTCGATAATCCACCGTAAAGCTAAATTAGTTGCTCGAAAACTACTAACTTCAATAGGAACTTGATAAGTAGAACCACCAATTCGTCTTGCTTTTACTTCTACAACAGGACTTGCGTTTCTGATAGCTTTTTCAAAAATTACTAAAGGATCTTCATTTGTTTTTGACTTGATAATGTCAAAAGCTCCAGTAACAATATTTTGAGCTAAATTTTTTTTGCCAGACTTTAAAATTCTTGTTACTAATAAACTAACTAAGTAACTATTGTATACAGGGTCTGCTTTAGGAAATCGTTTTTTTGCAATATTTCGACGTGACATAAAAATAATTCTTTTTTAATAAATCGTTATTTGAAAATAATAATCTTAATTTAAAAAATTAAGATTATTATTAACTTTTTGGTTTTTTAACTCCATATTTTGAACGTCTTTGTGTTCGATCTTTAACGCCTCCACTATCTAATGCACCTCGTACTATATGGTATTTAACACCAGGTAAATCTTTTACTCGGCCACCACGTATTAAAACAACTGAATGTTCTTGTAGATTATGACCTTCACCAGGAATATAAGCAGTTACTTCGAAACCAGATGTTAATCGAACTCGAGCAACTTTTCGAATTGCTGAATTTGGTTTTTTTGGTGTTGTTGTATATACACGTGTACAAACACCACGTCGTTGAGGACAATTTACCAAAGCAGGTGATTGTGTCTTTTTTTTAATTTGGATTCGTCTTGAACGAACTAATTGTTGAATCGTTGGCATTTATTTAAAAGGTAATTAAGTAAATCTAAATTATTCTAAAATAGTTAATCTTCTGTTGTTTGTAGTCCATATTTTTTCATAAATCGTTCTACACGACCTTCACTATCAATCATAGTTTGGGAATCGGTATAAAAAGGATGATTTCCTAACCAAACATCAACTTGTAATTTTGGTTTTGTTGAACCAATTGAACAAAGAGTTCTTCCTTCACAAATTACAGGAGTAGTAGAAAACCAATTCGGATGAATTTCAGGTTTTGGCATATTTTTAAATTTTTTAACGTTTTGAATATTGTGATGCTTTTCTTGCTTTTCGTAAACCATATTTTTTACGCTCTTTAATACGTGCATCACGAGTTAAAAAGCCAAATGGTTTTAATGTTAATCGATTTTTTTGATCTATTTGACACAGTTGTCTAGCAACACCTAATTTAATAGCATCTGCTTGACCAGTTAAACCACCACCTTTTACAATGGCAAAAATGTCCATTGTATCTTTTAGGTTTAATACTTCTAACGGTGCCCAAATCGAAGTTAGGTAATTTGTATTATACTGTAAATATTTTTCTCCCGAAACTTTATTAATCTTAATTCGACCTTTCCCTGGTACTAAAAAAACTCGTGCAATTGCACGTTTTCGTTTCCCAAGGCCAATTCTTTCTTTGTAAAATTTTCCAGCGCTGATTACTTCATCCTTATCAAAAACTGGATCACTTGGCTGATATTTCATAATTTTTTTGAGATTATTTTTAAAAAATTTAACCTATAGTTAATTTTTGTGGATCTTGTGCAGCGTGCGGGTGTTGTGATCCTGGATAAACTTTTAATCTTTTAACTAAATGTTTTTTCGGGAATCCATTTGGTAACATACCAAAAATAGATTTCTCAATAATCTGTTTAGGTAAAACATTTATTAACCGTTTTAATGAGCTACCAGGTCGCCCTGGGCTAAATACATGAAACCGTTCTATGTTACGATTAAATTTCACAGATTCCGCATTAATTAATATGACATAATCACCAACATCCATTGATGGGTGATAAATTGACTTTGATTTACCAGTTAATAATGGAATAATTGTTGAAGATAAACGGCCTAATTGTTTATCTTGACAATCAATAACATACCATTTTCTTTTATTATAATTTGAAGCGGGAATAAATGTTTTATTCATAAAATTTCGTTAATAAACTAAGTAATTATTTTAAGACTATTCCTAATTTATTTTTAAGAGTAGCAAAAACTTCATCTGCTGATTTACGGCCGAAATTTTTTAGTTCTAAAAGTTTCTCTGGAGAATATTCTAATAAATCTCCAATAGTATTAATTTGAGCTCTTTTTAAACAATTATAAGGCCGTACAGATAATTGTAATTCTTCTATCGCAATATGTGTATAAGAATCGACAGGTTTTATAATATTTTTTTCTTTTGAGTGTTCTTTTTCTTTATTAATCTTATTCTCACTAATAGATTTAAACAAATTTCTAATTAGATTAGATCCAGAAAAAATGGCTTCTTCAGGCGAAACACTTCCATTTGTCCAAACATCTAGAAATACCCTTTCAGTTCTACTATTAAAAGTATCTTGCACACTTTCAATTTTAAAATCTACCTTTTGAACTGGCATAAAAATAGCATCGGTTTCAATAAAATCTTCAAATTTGTCAGAATAAAGTTCATTAGCTAATCGATATCCTGTCCCAGATTCAACTTTAAATTCGATTTCTAATATATGAGAGTTTGAAATTGTACAAATATAGTGATTAGGATTAATAATTTCTATTTCGGGTGGCAACTGAATAGAACTAGCTGTGATTACAGCCGGTCCATGTAGCCTTAGTCTTCCAAATTGTCGAGTGGCTGTTGTTGAGTTTAAAATAATCCCTTTTAAATTTAATAAGATTTCGAGAATGTCTTCTCGTACACCTGGGATTAATGAAAATTCGTCTTTTACTCCAGCAATTCGAACACCTGTAATTGCAGTTCCTTCTAAATCACCTAAGAGAATTCTTCGTAACAAATTTCCAATAGTGATTCCTTGACCAGGGCGAAGACCTTTAATTAAGAACTGCCCATGCATACAACCCGATTCAATCTTTTCTGATTTCAAACATTCCATTAATAAATTAGAACTGTTCGTGATACTTTTTGTATAATTCATAATTCATTATTTGAGAAATATAATTAATTATACACGACGACGTTTTCTAGGACGACAACCATTATGAGGTACTGGAGTTATATCTTGTATTGAAAGAATTTCTAAACCTGCTCCTTCAATTGAACGAATCGCTGTTTCTCGACCTGATCCTTGACCTTTTACTAAAATTTCAACTGTTTTGATACCCGTACTTAAAGCATCTAATGCAGCTTTTTCAGCTGCTGTTTGAGCAGCAAAAGGCGTTCCTTTTCGGGCACCTTTAAATCCCGCACTACCAGATGATGCCCAAGAAATTGTATCCCCAGTCATGTTAGTAATTGTAACAATTGTATTATTAAAGGTAGATTGAATATGAACTACGCCTGTTCCAAGATTATTTCTATTCTTTCTTACTGCTGATTTTCGAGTTTTTTGTGCCATATAAAATAAAATTTTTAATTAGTATAACTTTTAAAAAATAAATATTATTTTTTCTTACCAGTAACAGTCTTCTTAGACCCACGTCGTGAGCGTGCATTTGTTCGAGTTCTTTGACCTCGAACAGGTAGACTATTTCTGTGTCGTTTTCCACGGTGGCAATTTATTTCGTTCAACCGTTTTATATTTAAACCGTTAAAACGACGTAAGTCACCTTCTAATTTAAAATCACCATTTTCTAAAATATTTCTTAGCATGATGGTTTGTTCTGAAGTGATGTCATCTGTTCTTGTTTCATCACTAATTTCGGCTAATTCAATAATTTTTTTTGCCGATGTAAGTCCAATTCCATGAATATACGTAAGCGCATATGCAATTCTTTTCTTTCTTGGCAAATCTACACCTAATAATCTTACCATTTAATTAACTCCTTTTAACTATTAGCCTTGTCGTTGTTTATGTTTTGGATTTGGACAAATTACCATAATCTTACCGTTTCTCTTAATTACCCGACATTTCTCACACATTTTTTTAACTGAAGGACGAACTTTCATTATAGTAAATATTAAATGAATAAATAAATTTTTAACTTTGGTTAATCAAACCTTTCATTATAAATATTAGAAAGAATTATACTTTTCATTTCTCTTGAAATATCCAATACAACACCAACTAAAATTAATAATGAAGTTGTACCTAATCCATTAAAGCTTGAAACATTCAAAATTGCTTCAATAATATTTGGCAATGTTGCCAATATAGCTAATACTAGAGCACCAAAAAATGTTACTCGTTTCATAACTTGTTTTAAATAAAATGTTGTAGCTAATCCTGGCCTTACACCAGGTATACTTACAGCCATTTTTTGCAATTCTTCAGAAATATCTTTTGGATTTAAAACAATAGTTGAATAAAATGAACTGAATATTAAAATTAAAATAAAGTAACTAACCCAATAAATAATTTTTGATGACTTTAAAAAAATAGGAAGAGTTAAAAGTGGGAATACACCTAAATTAATTACATAATTCGGTAAAACTAAAATCGCAGTTGTCAAAATAATTGGCATAACACCTGCTTGATTAAACCGTAGTGGAATATAGTTATTGGATGTTCCTTTAAAAAACGTAGGTTGATTTTGACCCAGTTGTTTTGAAGATAGTAAGGGTACAATTCTGGCACTCTCTTGTAATGCGATAATCCCCGATATTGCAATAAAGAATAAAATTGCAATCCCAACTTCAGAACCGAGTGTCAAACTTCCCGTATTTTCACTTATTAATTTTTTCCCTAAATTTGGCAGACTTGATATTATGTTAGTATATATCAATAAAGATGCGCCATTTCCTAATCCATATTCCGTAATTAATTCACTTAACCACAAAACAATCATTGCACCTGTAGTTAACCAAAGAATTATTTCAAAAGCTAATAAGGGGCTCCAATCAAATAAAGCACGTTTTAAATAAAAAGCGATACTTGAGCTTTGAATTAATGCCCATCCTAGAGTAATTAAACGAGTTAATCTTGTAATTGCTCGTCTTCCTTCGCCACCCCCTTCCTTCTGTAATTTAGAAATACTTGGAATTAGTCCTGTTACTAATTGGACCATAATCGAAGCATTTATATAAGGAAATATATTTAATGTAAATAATCCGATTACAAATGTGTCATTTCCGGAAAAAGTACTTACTAAGTTTTTAGTAATTGGGTGTTGTTGAATGTAAAAAGCTAAATGTCCATGATTAATTCCTGGAATTGGTAGAAATGTTCCCATTCTGATAAATAAGAGTATTCCAATACTTAATAAAAGACGTTTTAATAAAATATCGTCTGTCTTTTTCATTTTGATTTTTAATATTATTAAAGGCAAATGTAGCTCACTTTAACCTTTTAGTTTTTCATTTAACTGTTTTCTAGTAGTTAAAGTACTTAAACCTTTAACTGCCGCACGTGCATTATTTAATAAATTATCTGAACCTAATTGTTTTGCAATTACATTCTTAATTCCCGCAACTTCTAAAACAGTTCGCACTGCACCACCTGCAATAACTCCTGAACCTTCAATAGAAGGTCGCATAATAATTTTACATGCTCCTAGTTCACCCATAACACCATGTGGGATAGTTAATGACTTTGTGATTGGAATCTTTATTAGATTTTTTTGTCCATCAGTCTTTGCTTTTTTGAACGCATTAACAACGTCTTCGGCTTTACCAACCCCAACTCCAACTTGACCCTTTTCATCTCCAACAACAACAACAGCACGAAAACTTAATTTTTTTCCACCTTTTGTTACTTTTGTTACTCGACCAATTTTAATTAATCGTTCAATAAATTTTGGCTCATTTAAATTTTTAGTACGCATACGTTCACGGTTGATTAGAATTATTTTTAAATTATTTTTTAAAACTGTAGACCACCGGCTCTAGCACCATCAGCTAAAGCTTTTATACGACCATGGTATATATAAGGACCACGATCAAATACTATTTTCGTTATATTTCTTTTTCGACTTAATTCCGCTAATTTTTGCCCCATAAGTCTTGATGCATCACACGTACGACCGTTTTCAGTATTAAGTTTAATATCACGGTCTAACGTAGAACAAGAAACAAGTGTAGTAGATGTATTATCATCTATAATTTGTGCGTATATATTCTCATTAGAACGGTAAACTGATAGACGTGGACGGTCTAATGTTCCTTTAATTAACCCTCTTACACCCTCTCGTTTTAACTTTTTATATTTATCAGGTTTTAATTTTTTATTTTTGTTTTTAAGTCTTAATAAAACTCTTTTTGAAAATTTCATAATTTAATTCTTTTCTTACAACTTAATAATTTCTATTTTTTACCTGATTTACCGGCTTTACGTAAAACTTGCTCACCTTTATATAAAATACCTTTTCCTTTATATGGTTCAGGCGGTCGCCAAGATCTAACTGTAGCTGCAAATAATCCTAATTGCTCTTTATCACAGGATTTTATATTAATAGTTGTATTTTGTAATACTTCAACGGAGATGTGTTCTGGAATAATTATATTTACTGGGTGGCTAAACCCTAAATTTAATACAAGAGATTTTCCTTGATCAGCTGCTCGATAACCAACACCTTGTAAATTTAAAGTTACAAGAAATTGTTCTGTAACTCCAATAACCATATTATTAATTAGTGTTCTATATAACCCTTGTAAAGCACGAGTATTTCGTGTTTGGTTTTTTAGAATTACAATTAAAGTGTCATTTTTTTCTTCAATTCCAAGTACTTCAGGGATTTGATTTTGTAATTTCCCATATTTTCCTTTTACTTCTAAAATTGAAGTATCAGAACTAAAAGAAGTTTCTGCTAATGGGGGTATTTTAACGGGTAATTTTCCAACTCGTGACATATTATATATTTCCTTTATTTACCAAATATAACATAAAACTTCACCGCCAATCCCTTGTTGTTTGGCTTCTATATTGGTCATAACACCTTTTGATGTCGATAGAATTGCAAGTCCGAAATTATCCCGAACTTTAGGTAAAGTTTTTGAATTCGCATAAACTCTTAGACCCGGTTTACTTATGCGTTTAATTTTAGTTATAACTCTATCTCGTGACCGACCTTGATATTTTAATGAAAGAAGTAAGTACTCATATAAATTTTCATTATAAATTTCAAAATTTGCAATAAACCCTTCGTCTTTAAGGATTTTAGCAATCGCTTTCGACATTTTTGTAGCTGGTATTTCTACAATTTCATGTTTTACCATGTTTGCATTTCGAATGCGAGTTAACATATCAGCTATAGTATCTGTTACCACAATTATCTCCTTAATCTGATTGTTTTTGTTTTATTTATTCTTGTGACCAACGTTTACGACGTAGGTGTTTTTTTCTATCCCATACTTGATTAATTTCTCCGAAAGAAGAATATTTATCATAATAACCACAATCATTTAATGGGAATCGTAAGAATTTTAGTAGTATCATTCCATTTAAAACTCTATCCACGGTTTTTGAACGAGATTTAGGTGTAGATGAATCTAAAACAAGAGTAATATTAAATCCTTGAGCTTGATCTACATCATCGTATTCAACTTCTGGAAAAATTAATTGTTCTTTTAGTCCAAATGTATAGTTCCCAGCTTTATCAAAACTTCTTACTGATAAACCCCGAAAATCTCGAATTTGAGCAAAAGTAAAAAAGATAAGTTTCGTTAGGAAACTATACATTTTTTCACCACGTAATGTAACTGCTAAACCTAATTCCATATCTTCTCGAACTTTAAAACCAGCAATAGCTTTTTTAGATCTTGTAATTAAAGGCTTTTGGCCAGTAATTGTATTAAACTCATTAATACTTTTCTTCAAGATGTTAGTATTTTGCGCTGCTAGTCCTAAACCTCTATTAATATTGATTTTTTTAAGTTTTGGAATAGTATGAGGATTTGAAAATAACTCCGGATTAGTTTTTTGTAAAACAGGTCGTATCCCATTTTCATACTCGTTCTTTATATTATCTAATAGACCGTATATCTCTGCAATTTCTTCTAATGACTGTTGATTACGCATATTATTTATTTAAAATAATTTAAATTAATTTAACATTGGAATGATGTATTGGAGCTTCAAATTGTTTTATTTCTCCAACATCACTTTCTGTATTTGGTTTAATATGTTTAAATTTAAAATTAATACCTTTAACCAGAATTTTTCCTGTGTTACGGTAAAGTTTAGTAACTTCACCTGTTTTGTTTTTATCAAAGCCAGAAATAATTTTAACATTGTCGCCAATTTTGATATGAATTTTTTGAGCGTTTGACATTTATAAAACCTCCGGAGCTAATGAAACAATTTTAGAAAAATTCTTATCTCGAATTTCACGAGCAACTGGACCAAATACACGTGTTCCACGTGGATTATTTTCTAAATTTACTACTACAGCAGCATTATCATCAAATCGAATATACATACCGTCAGAACGACGAATGGTTTTAGATGTTCTAACAATAACTGCTCGTATAACATCTGATTTTTTAATTGGCATATTTGGAATAGCTTCTTTTACTACACCAATGATTGTGTCACCAATTTTTCCATATTTTCGATTTCCACCTAAAACTCGAATGCACATAATTTTTCGAGCACCTGTATTATCTGCTACAGTTAGCATTGTTTGAGGATATATCATAAAAATTTAGTTTTAAGTAATTAAAGATGATTTTATAAGAATTTTAGCTACTATCCAACGTTTTCTTTTACTAAGTGGTCTAGATTCTTGAACTAAAACTTGGTCACCGATGTTGCATTCGCCTAAATCATCATGAGCTAGATATTTACGCGTTTTTACCATTGTTTTTGAGTAAATCGGATGTGGATATCGACTTTCAACTTTAACTACAACAGTTTTTTCCATTTTATTACTCACAATAATACCAATTTTTTCTTTTACAGGCATTTACCACTCCTTAAGATTTTCTGTTTTTAGATAGATATAAATTTAATCTTGTTTTTAGGACGACCGAATAAGTGATTCTCTTGAGATCTCTAGAATTTAGTTAATTTCTTTTTCTAAAGCCTCTACGCGTGCAGTTAAAAGTGTTTTTAATTGCGCTATTCGGCGTTTAGCGTTTTTAATTTGATGCGGTTTAAAAGGTTGGCGTGTAGCTTTTTTAAACCATAAATCAAATAATTCTTTTTCTGTCTTAATAATTTGTTCAGATATTTCTATATTTGAAAGTGCTGTAATATCACTAAATTTATGTAGACCCATATTTTTTAACTATCGTTTCTAATAATAAATTTTGTTTTTATTGGCAATTTATAAGCCGCTAATTTGAAAGCTGCACGTGCCACTTCTTCGGGAACAGCACTCATTTCAAATAAAATTGTCCCAGGTTTTACGGTTGCAACCCAATAGTCAACAGCACCTTTTCCTGATCCCATACGTGATTCTGCTGCACGTGCTGTAACTGTTTTATCAGGGAAAATTCTAATCCATAATGAAGCACCACGTTTTGTATAACGAGTAACTGTTCGTCGAGTTGCTTCAATTTGACGCGAGGTAATCCAACTTGGCTCTAGAGCTTGTAGACCGTATTTACCAAATGAAATTTCATTTCCTCTAGTAGCTTTCCCACGCATTCGTCCACGATGGTATTTTCTATACTTAGTTCTTTTTGGACTTAACATAATAAATGATATTAATTAAATATATTCTATTTTTGTATTGATTTAACTAACGTAGCTTATTTTTAAAAGATTTCACTTTTAAATAGCCACACTTTAACACCGAGTACACCGTAAATTGTATTTGCTTCATTTGTCGCGTAATCAATATCGGCTCTTAATGTTTGTAATGGAACACGTCCTTCTCGTATCCATTCCGTTCTGGCCATTTCTGCACCATTTAAACGACCTGATACTTGGATTTTAATGCCATTTACTTGATCATCTTGTATACACTGTAACCCTTCACGCATTGCACGACGAAACGCAACTCGGTCTTCAAGTTGTTGAACAACTAATTCGGAAATAAGAGTAGCGTTTGAATTAATATTTTCAACTTCTACAATATTAATTGTTAATTGTCTATTACTTGGTAAAAGTTTGTCTTTAATACTCGTTGCTAAAGTTTTAATCCCTGAACCATTTTCTCCAACCAGCATTCCAGGTCGTCCAGTTTCAATACTTACTTCGATTTGATCACCTAAACCATTTCGATTAATTTGAATATTTGAAATACTACCTTTTTTTGTAAATCTATTAAGGTATACTCGAATATTTTCATCTTCTTCTAATAAAGTTGAATATTGATTCCAATTTGCATACCATCCAGATCTATGTTTTTGTGTAATACCTAATCTAAATCCTAAAGGATTCGTTTTTTGACCCATGATAAAGATTCCTTAATTTTGTAATTTATAATTTAATTAAATAACTGATTCCACTACAACGGTAATATGACATGTTGGCTTTAAAATTTTGAAAGCTCGACCTTGTGCACGTGGTCGAATACGTTTTAGTTTCGGGCCTTCATTTGCAAATATCTCTGTAATAACTAATTTTTTTTTATCTAAATTATAATTATTTTTCGCATTTGCTGCTACCGAATGTACAACTTGCCAAATAGGAGAACCGGCATCATAAGGTAAAAATTCTAATATCATTAATGCTTCTTGGTAAGAACGACCACGGATTTGGTCTAATACTTGTCTTACTTTATGTGGTGATATCCGTACATATTTTGCTACTGCTTTAACTGATTGAGGATTAGACATAATAGATTTTCCTTCATGTTTTTACATATATTTCAAATTTCTAAATAATAACGAAACAACTTGGCTACAAAATCTTGAGTTTAACCTGTATTATTTCTTTTCATTAAAACGGTTAACACCATATGCTAATTTAATTGTGATATATTCACATGGCTCTAAATTTTGTAATTTTTGATTCATAAATTTATTAAAGTTTGGAACTTTATTTATATATACTTCATAAATCCACATATCAAAGAAATTTATACATAAATTATTTTGTAAAGAAATAACTATTGAATATAAAGCCTGTAAAAGAAAATCTCGCTCAATAGGATTTGATCTTAAAAGATACGAGATGTCATCACGCACATAATAGAAATGTTTAAAACGAAGACTCTTTAAAATTAATTTTGCAAGTGGTGATAATTTCTTTTCAGATTTAACATTAAAAGTTTTTACCTGAAAACTTTTCGGAAAATTTAATGTTAATTCCAATCGTGCCATATTTAGTTATTCCTCTTAACGTTTTGTTTTTTTATCCGATTTAATGTGTGATTTAAATGTCCGGGTAGAGACGAATTCTCCTAATTTATGACCAACAAATTGATCAGAAATAAAAACGGGCATATGTTGTCTTCCGTTATAAACTGCTATTGTAAAACCAATCATGTTAGGTAATATTGTCGAACTACGTGACCAAGTATAAATTACATCTTTCTTACCCTCGGCATTCATTTTATTAATTTTTTTTAATAAATGATATGCAACAAATGGTCCTTTTTTTAATGATCTTGACATTTTTGAGAATGTTATTAATAAATATTTTAATTTTGTATCAATTTATTATGAACGTCGACGAAGTATATAAGCATCACTAATATTTTTAGTTTTCCGTGTTTTTTTACCTAATGCAGGTTTACCCCACGGAGTTAAAGGTCGAGTACGACCAATTGGGGCTCTACCTTCACCACCACCATGTGGGTGATCACATGGGTTCATAACTGAACCACGAACAGTTGGGCGTTTTCCTAGCCAACGTGTTCTACCAGCTTTACCACTTTGTACTAAGAATGCATCATCATTACTTAATTCACCAATGGTTGCAAAACATTCTTTTCGAATTAATCGAATTTCTTTTGAAGGTAAACGTAATGTAATGTAATTTCCTTCTTTTGCTAAAATCTTAGCTGATGTCCCAGCGGCGCGGACAATTTGTCCTCCACGATTTGGGATTAGTTCAATATTATGAACTGATGTTCCTAAAGGAATCTCGGCTAAGGGTAATGAGTTTCCTACATCTAATGATACTCCTGGCCCTGAAAAAATAACGTCACCAACATTTAAATTATTTGGATGTAAAATATATCGTTTTTCACCATCTTTATAATAAAGTAATGCAATTCTAGCATTTCTATTAGGATCATATTCAACCGAATGAACAGTAGCGGGAACATCATATTTGTTACGACGAAAATCAATTAATCTATAACGCTTTTTATGACCACCGCCTCGATGTCTAATTGTAATAACACCTCTATTATTTCGGCCTTTATTTTGATGATTTTTTCTTATTAGTGTTTTTTCTGGTTTATCCTTCGTAATTTCTGAAAAAGCCGAAAGAGCTCTATTTCTTGTTCCCGGTGTATAAGATTTGTAAAGACGAATACTCATAAACTTGATAAATGTATATAATTGTTAGTTTTCTTCTGCAAATAAATTTATTGTATCGCCGGCTGATAACGTTACAATTGCTTTTTTATAATGTGGCTTCCAACCGGTATATTGACCTACTCTTTTTTTCTTTTTAGGTAAATGAGCCGTATTGATTTTCACTACTTTAACATTAAATAAAGATTCAACTGCAGCTTTAATTGATGGTTTATCATATTTCGGGTTTACAATAAAACTATACTGATTATTAGCTAAAAGTCTTGTAGCTTTATCAGTAATAATTGGATATTTTACAATATCTATATGACTAACAAGGTCTGAAGAATTAATCACAATAAATCTCCTGTATATCATTGATTGCTGATGGGCTTACTAAAATTGTTTTTGCTTTTAATAAACTTAATGTATTTAAATTTGATGCGGAAATTAATTCAACATTCTTTAAATTTTGAACTGATAATTTTAAAGGAATTGTTTTTTTAGAAACAATTAATAAAATTTTTTCATTTAAATCTAGAGAATACGTATTAGAAAAATGATAAAAAGCTTTTGTTTTAGGCTCATTAATGAATGATTCTAAATCATTAACGATTGTAATAGAACTACGTTTACTGAAAAGTAAAGTTTGTAAAGCTAATCTACGTTCTTTTTTGTTTAATTTTAGGTTCGTTGTTTTTGGTTTTGGACCAAAAATAACACCACCACCTCTCCATAAAGGAGAACGATTTGAACCAGCTCGAGCTCGACCAGTTCCTTTTTGTTGCCAAGGTTTTTTACCACCACCACGTACTTCACTTCGGGTTTTAGTGGAAACTGTTCCTTGTTTTTGAGAAAGTTGTTGTCTTAAAATATCTCTATGAATCAAATAATTTCCTGAATTCTCTGATACATTAAGCCTAATATAATGTTTATTATCTGAAATTTGGCCATTTGAACTTACGGATTTGTATTCTATCCATTTTTGAGCACTCATATAACACTTTTCCTAATATTCAATTGTTTAATAATATTTTTTCGTTCACTATTTTGAAGGAACAGGAATAATACTAAGTAAATTTCCCGGTTTTCCTGGAACGGCTCCTTTAACTATTAACATATCTTCATGACCCACAATAGAAACAACTTTTAATTTTTTAATATTTTTAGTTTTATTTCCAAGTTGACCGGCCATTTTTTTTCCTGGTAATACACGTCCTGGTGATGTTCCCATACCAATCGAACCTGGTCCTCTATGATTCTTTGAACCATGTGTCATTGGACCTCGTGTAAAGTTCCAACGCTTTTGGAGTCCTGAAAATCCTTTACCAATACTTTTTCCTGTAACATTGATTAATTGACCGACAGCAAACGAAGTTTCTACAGTTAATATTTGTCCAATAGAGAACTGACTTGGATCATCTACACGGAATTCTTTTAAATATTTTAAGGGTTGAATATATGATTTTTTTAGGTGACCTACTTGAGCTTTAGTTATAGATCTTTCTGGAACCGTCCCATAACCTACCTGAATGGCATTATAGCCATCTTTCAAAGTTGTTTTAATTTGTGTTATAACACAAGGTCCAACTTTTAAAAGTGTAACTGGAATAATATTTCCGGCATCATCAAATAATTGGGTCATTCCAATTTTGTTACCTAATAAACCTAAAGATGTGTTACGCAAAGAACCTATAGGCATAATCTATTTCTCCAAATATACATATATAATAGTTATATCGAATACTCTTAGTAAAACTAAGTTTAAAAATATATTATTTAACAATTACAATTGTTAAACTTCTTTATTAATTTAAAAAAATATTTTACATTTGTCTAGAGAAACAATGTACGGTGTCATAATACATTGCCTCAGCCTGGTTATAGTATATACTTTTATTATAAGAAGTTTGACATGTGACATAAAGTACTGTATAATATATACTATATTTATAAATTATATTTTTGTTTCTTTAAAGGAGAACTCTTATGAATAAAGTGGTTGGGATTGATTTGGGAACTACAAATTCCGTGGTAGCAGCTATTGAAGGTGGACAACCGACAGTTATTACAAATTCTGAAGGTTTTAGAACTACACCCTCAATTGTAGCCTATACTAAAAAGAAAGAATTACTAGTCGGACAAATTGCAAAGCGTCAAGCCGTGATTAATCCAGAAAATACATTTTTCTCGGTTAAGCGGTTTATAGGTTGTAAAGAAAATGAAGTTTCTGAAGAATCAAAAGAATTACCTTATAAAGTTATTAAAGACGCTAATGGTAATATTAAACTTCCCTGTTCATCTGTAAATAAAGAATTTAGTCCGGAAGAAATTTCCGCACAAGTTTTACGGAAATTAGTTAGTGATGCAAAAGAATATTTATCACAAGATGTTACAAAAGCAGTAATTACTGTACCGGCTTATTTCAACGATTCGCAACGTCAAGCAACGATGGATGCGGGTAAAATTGCTGGCGTTGAAGTTCTAAGAATTATTAATGAACCAACAGCAGCTTCGTTAGCATACGGTTTAGATAAAAAACAAAACGAAGTTATTTTAGTGTTTGATTTAGGTGGTGGTACATTCGATGTTTCAATTTTAGATGTAGGTGATGGTATTTTTGAAGTATTATCGACTGCCGGTGATACAAATTTAGGTGGTGATGATTTCGATAAAGCCTTAGTACGCTGGTTAATGGAAGATTTTGAAGCAAAAGAAGGAATTAAATTAAATAAAGATATACAAGCATTACAACGTTTAACTGAAGCAGCTGAAAAAGCAAAAGTGGAATTATCATCTGTAGAAAAAACGATAATTAATTTACCTTTTATTACAGCTGATGAGAATGGTCCCAAACATATTGAGCAAGAGTTAACACGTGATAAATTTGAAAGTTTATGCAAGGATTTAATTAACCGTTGTCGTATTCCAGTTGAAAAAGCATTAAAAGATGCAAAATTAGAAAAATTGGGTGTTGATGAAATTGTGTTAGTAGGTGGTTCTACACGAATTCCTGCAATTCAACAACTAGTTGAATCTTTAACTGGGAAGAAACCAAATACAGAAGTTAATCCCGATGAAGTTGTTGCCATTGGTGCGGCTATTCAAGCCGGTATTCTATCAGGTGAAATAACAGATCTTCTATTATTAGATGTTACTCCGTTATCGCTTGGTGTTGAGACATATGGTGGACTTACGACAAAACTTATTGCACGGAATACGACAATTCCCGTTAAAAAATCAGAAGTATTTTCAACAGCAATGGATGATCAAGTAAATGTTGAAATTCATGTTTTACAAGGTGAACGCGATGTTTCAACAGGTAACAAAAGTTTAGGAACTTTCAAGCTAAGCGGAATTCCTGCAGCACCACGTGGGGTACCTCAAATTGAGGTAACATATGACATTAATGTAGATGGTATATTATCTGTAACAGCTAAAGAGTTGGAATCAGGCAAAGAACAATCAGTTACAATTAAAGATACTTCAAATTTATCAAAAACTGAAGTTGAAGCAATGGTTGAAGATGCAAAGAAAAATGCCGCAGCTGATGAAGAAAAGAAAGAAAAATTTGAGACTATAGAAAAAGGGGTACAGTTAGCGACACAGGTTAAAAAAGTATTTGAAGAACTTGATGCTGACGAATCACAGCCTAATCCTTATGGACCAGAAGTACGTAAAGAGGTGTTTGAAAAACTTGACCTTTTAGAAGTAGCGAATGAAGAAAAAAATTATGATAAAATCAAAGAACTTGTGCCACAAATAGAATCATTAATGAATGAAAAATTGAATAAATAAATATATTAAACTTGATTAACAAATAAGTAAACAATCTACTTATTTGTTAATCAAGTTTAATATTATTATTTAACAACATTTTGTGTATCATCAACAATGATACATTCTGTTGTTAAAATCATACTTGCTATTGAGGTAGCATTTTGTAAACCTGAACGTGTTACTTTGGCAGGATCTACCACACCTTCTTCATACATATTTCCAAATATATTTTTGGCTGCATTATAGCCAACTTCAAACTCTTGTTCTTGAACTTTCCCGATAATAACAGGTCCATTTATTCCAGCATTTTCAGCAATTCGTTTTAATGGAGCTACAATTGCTCGTGCAATAATAAGAGCACCAATTAGTTCATCTTCTTTTAAATTATTTTTGGCCCATGTTATTACATTTTCAGATAAATGTGCTAATGTTGCTCCTCCGCCCGGAACAATTCCTTCTTCAACTGCTGCACGTGTTGCATTAATTGCATCTTCTAAACGTAATTTTTTATCTTTCATCTCAGTTTCCGTAACAGCCCCTACCCGAATAACAGCAATACCACCTGAAAGTTTAGCAATTCGATCTTGTAATTTCTCTTTTTCATAACCAGTGTCGGCAACATTCACCTGTTTTCGTAATTGCTCACATCTAGCTTTAATATTGTCAATCTCTAATCCATCACCAACAATTGTTGTCGACTCCTTATTAACAATAATTCTTCTTGCTTGTCCTAGTAAATTGACTTGAATATTATCTAAACTTAATCCTGCATCTTGTGTAATTACAGTACCGCCAGTTAACACAGCAATATCTTGTAACATTAATTTACGTAATTCTCCAAACCCTGGTGCACGAATTGCAACAACATTTACAATACCGCGTAATTTATTAAGAATTAAAGTTGCTAACGCTTCTTTTTCAACGTCTTCAGCAATAATTAATAAAGGACGTTTTGTTTTGGTAATTTGTTCTAAAATGGGTAATAAATCTTGTTGAACTAACGTAATACGTTTATCTGTTAATAAGATGTATGGATTATCATAAGATACTTCCATTTTTTCCGTATCTGTTATAAAATATGGTGAAATAAAGCCTTTCTCTATTTTCATCCCTTCTGTAATTTCTAATTCTGTTAGAATTCCTTTTCCTTCTTCTAACGAAATTACACCTTCTTTCCCAACTTTTGCTAAAGCATCAGCGATTAAACCACCTATAATATCATCATTCCCAGAAGAAATAGAAGCTACTTGTTTAATGGATTGAATATCTTCGACTGGTTGAGCAAATTCATTTATTTGCATCACTAAATATTGTGTTGCTTTTTCCATCCCTAACTTTATCGATATTGGGTTAGCGCCTGCTGCTACATTTTTTAACCCCTCTTTAACCATTGCATAAGCAAGAACAGTTGCTGTAGTTGTACCATCTCCGGCTACATCATTTGTTTTTGCAGCAGCTTGTCGAATTAAAGAAACTCCCGTATTTTCTATATGATCTTCTAAAATAATTTCTTTTGCAATTGTTACACCGTCATTCACAATTTGTGGTGATCCATATGCTTTTTCTAAAACAACATTTCGTCCTTTCGGACCTAATGTCACAGAAACCGCTTCGACCATAATTTCCATACCTCGTTCTAAAGCACGTCTAGCATTGTCTTGATATAAGATTTTTTTTGTCATAATTTCCGATTTCAATAAAATTTTTTAAAATTGTTTAATAACAAATTTAAAATAAAATTTGAAAATTAAGCAAGGTAATTTTAAAATTTTGTTAAAATTTTTTTTATTTAAGAGCTTTACTAAAAATAACTATAATTAGTATTATTAATTTGCAATACAGTTTGGGCTTGTAGCTCAGTGGACTAGAGCACGTGGCTACGAACTACGGTGTCAGGGGTTCGAATCCCTTCTTGCCCAAGAACTAAGTTACTTTAATTATCAAAGTAATAATTATTAGAAAATCTAATAGGTTAATTACTGTATTGCATTACTGGGGTGTCGCCAAGTGGTAAGGCTGTGGACTTTGACTCCGCCATTCGTAGGTTCGAATCCTGCCACCCCAGTTCTACGAGAATTTACATATAATGTAGGGATAATTTACATTTTTATTTCCGTTCGATATACTGATGCTAATAAAAAATTTAGTAATTAAAAAGCTATGACTGCCCGTATTCAATTTATAAAAGGGATAGATGAAAAAGTTTTACCAAATGTTCGGTTAACACGGTCAAGAGATGGAAGTACAGGAACAGCCGTATTTCGCTTTAAAAATGCTAATATTTTAAATAAAAGCTTTAAATTAAATGGTGAAATCACTGGCATGTATATGATAGATAAAGAAGGAACATTAGAAACACGAGATGTATGCGCTCGATTTATTAATGGAAAGCCTAGATCAGTGCAATCGATTTATATAATGGAAAGTCCTGAAGCTTGGGATCGATTTATGCGATTCATGGAACGATATGGGCAAAGTAATGGCCTAGTTTTTATAAAAGCTTAAGACTGATTGATTAAAAATCTGCACAGTAACTTTTAATATTATTATACAGATTTTTATTTACTTACTTTTATCCTCCACCAACAATTGTTATAATTTCAATCTTATCTTTATCATTAATATTAATTTTATCCCAATTTTCTTTATTACAAATAAAATTATTGTATTCTAAAACTAAAAGAGAGGAATTGTAATTAAAATAGTAAATTAAATCCAATAAATTAATAACATTTACGGTACAATATTTTTCGCCATTTAAAAAAAAAGTTTTTGTTTGCGTCATATAAATATTAAAAATAAAATATTTTGTAAATAACCTGGACGTAAATTAATATAACTTGGTATATTAATAAAAGTAAATAGTTTGGCGGGTGTGGCCAAGTGGTTAAGGCAGTGGGTTGTGATTCCGCCATTCGCCGGTTCAAGTCCGGTCACTCGCCCTATATAAAAATATTTAAATTAAAAATAAGAAAAAAGATCATAATAATAAGTTTATGTCACGGTATCGCGGACCTAAATTAAGAATTACAAGAAGATTAGGTGTATTACCTGGATTAACTCAAAAAGAATCAAAAAAGACGCATAGACCAGGTCAGCATGGAAAAAATGATGGGAAAAAGAAAACAACTGAGTATGGGATACGTTTAGAAGAAAAACAGAAAATCAAGTTTAATTATGGTTTAACTGAAAAACAATTATACCATTATATTAAAGAAGCGCGTCGTCGTGAAGGAGTAACTGGTTTAATCTTGTTACAATTATTAGAAATGCGTTTAGATACAATTTGTTTTTCTTTAGGATTTGGACGAACTATTGCAAATGCACGTCAATTAGTAAACCATGGCCACGTTACTGTAAATGGTAAAGTAGTTGATATCGCAAGTTTCCAATGTCAAAAAGAAGATCGTATTGGGATTAAACCAACGTCACAATCAAAAAAATGTTTTACCGCAGAAAAAGTTGCGATTTCTAGTATACCAAGTCATTTAACATGGAATACTGAAAAAAACGAAGGAACAATTAATAATTATTGTGAACGAAATGAACTTTTATTAGATTTAAATGAATTATTAGTAATTGAGTATTACTCTAGACGATAATTTAAAAAATTTATTTCAATATATTAATAAAGATTACCTAAAAAATAATTTATATACTAGTTATGTTAAAATTACGATTAAAACGAATCGGACGAAAAAGACAACCGTCATACCGATTAGTTGTTATGGAAAGTAGTACTCGACGTGATGGTCGACCGATAGATGAAGTAGGCTTTTATGATCCAATTAATAAAAAGATAATTTGCGACTCTAGCAAAATTAAAAAGTGGATAAGTGTTGGTGTAAAACCAACAGAAACTGTTAAACAGTTAATAAAATCAATAGATAAAGAATAACCATTAGTTAGTAAAATTATAATTAATGTCAATTCTAATCTTTAATTTTATTTAAAATTAAGCGAAACCATTTTTTATTTTTATATCATTAATGATAAAAATAAATTTATTTTTAATCATTAATGATATCTTCAAATCTAAATTTATTTTTTCTTTTGGCTTGTAGTAAACGAATGTTACTAAATTTATTTTTTAGAAATTGAATAATCACTCTTTTATAATCTATTTTTTATTAAAATAAAGATACTTAAATCAAGGATTTTTAAGTAAAATAATAGATTATGAAACTAATGATAGAAATACTTTTTATTGGAGAAATTTAATGGATTGGAACATTACTCAAAATTTTTCATCAAATATTGTTTTCGGCATTTTATTATTTGCGATGATAATTTATTGGACTAGTTTGTCACTTTTTAGAGGAACAAAGAGTTTGATACAAATTGGAAAATTTAGTGTCATTATAGCAAACATTTTGTTATTTTTTATTCTTTGTTCAAGATGGATTGTAGCAGGTTACTTTCCCTTAAGTAATCTTTACGAATCATTATTGTTTTTAACTTGGACAATATTAACGATATATTTATATCTTGAATTTAAAACAAAAAGTAAGTTATTAGGTGCTGTTTTAATACCAGTTGCATTATTAATTAATGGGTTTGCTAATTTAACATTGTCTGTGGACATGCAAAAATCAAGTCCATTAGTACCAGCTTTGCAATCTAATTGGTTAATGATGCATGTAAGTATGATGATGTTAAGTTATGCAACATTAATTATTGGCTCATTATTATGTATTTTATTTCTTGTTATTTCAAAATTACAAGATGTGGATTTACAATTAATTGACGAACCGACTTCTTTAGTTTTTTACAATAATATTTTTGATTATTATGAAGCTAAAGTCTTTTTGCGAGATAAACAATCAGCAACAACAAATCTACCTTTTGAAGAAGATATTCAAGAAATTGCGTTTCTAAAACTCTTAAAAAGTTTAGACAATTGGAGTTATCGAATTATTGGATTAGGTTTTCCGTTCTTAACGATTGGAATTATTGCCGGGGGAGTTTGGGCAAATGAGGCTTGGGGTTCATATTGGAGTTGGGATCCAAAAGAAACATGGGCATTAATTACTTGGCTTGTTTTTGCTACTTATCTACACTCTCGTATTACAAAAGGTTGGGAAGGAAAGAAAACAGCAATTTTAGGAGGGTTAGGATTCTTTGTTATTTGGATTTGTTATTTAGGTGTTAACTTTTTAGGAAAAGGATTACATAGTTATGGTTGGTTATCATAAATAAAACTTACTTATTTATTTTTCATAAAAATAACTTATAATCCATACTAAGAAATTAATAAGATTATATCAAATTATGTCTCATACAGTTAAAATATATGATACGTGTATAGGTTGTACTCAATGTGTTCGCGCATGTCCTACTGATGTATTAGAAATGGTTCCTTGGGATGGCTGTAAAGCAGGTCAAATTGCGTCATCGCCACGGGTAGAAGATTGTGTAGGTTGCAAACGCTGTGAAACAGCTTGTCCTACTGATTTCTTAAGCGTACGTGTTTATCTGGGAGCAGAAACAACTCGGAGTTTAGGATTAGCTTATTAATAAATTTGTAAGAAATTAAACATTTCTTACAAATTTATTCTTCCAGAAAATAATAGAACACCACAATATTTTTTATCATTGTTTAACTAGTAAAAAACGATTTAAGTAATCTTCTTAATTTTCTATAAAGAATACTATTTATATTCCAATATAAAAGACTAAATTATTTTAAATAAGTAGAATTCCATCTTTGTAAAGTAATTGTATTTGATCCATCCACATGTTGTTGTGACTTAATAGGTTGGAATCCAATTTTTTGACTTTCTGAAATAATTACATCACTTGCGTAATGTTGTGAAAGCTTGTTAATAAAACTTTCAACTGGGTATGGTTGAACCCAGAAACTTACATCAAGAATTAATTCATATTCTTCACCATTCCAATCAAACGTAATATCATAATTATTTGACTGAGGAATTACAAGATTAACATTATAAAGTTTAGAATCATTGCCTTCAATTACTTTTTTTTCTCTTTTGTATGTAATATCCAATTTGTTCAAAGCTTTCTCTAAATGAAGTAAATTTTTAAAACTCGTTTTTAAATTAGTAAAATGTGACATAAAAATCCTTTGCTTCTTATTTATCTTATAATAAGATTATAAACCAATCCGTAAAACAGACCCCGTCTATTTATATTTTAAAATACTTTAATATAATATTAATTTTTTGATTTGCTTAGAGAAATAGGATAAATAAGAAATAATAAAAGACAAATCTAATTAAAAACTAGATTTGTCTTTTTGTCAATTAAGCTTTTTTAAAACTCAAAAATTAAGCGTTAACAGCTGGAGCTGTGAAAGCAACTGGTAATACATCACCTGAAGCTAAATCTAAAGGGAAGTTGTGCGCGTTACGTTCGTGCATTACTTCCATACCTAAATCAGCACGGTTAATGATATCAGCC
>Ga0115007_10000385_pt1 | contig 28987 bp, 33 predicted proteins | sample ArcOceMetagenome_2_FD_87166 | JGI IMG/M metagenome (GOLD analysis project Ga0115007, IMG submission 87166) | Marine eukaryotic phytoplankton communities from Arctic Ocean - Arctic Ocean ARC135M Metagenome | ecosystem: Environmental > Aquatic > Marine > Oceanic | place: Arctic Ocean | collected...
CCTAGTGCAATGGCATTAAGAGCCGAGAACTGAGCTTGCATGTCTGTCGGAAACCCAGGATAAGGTGCTGTTTTTAAGTTAACCGCCTTGGGCCGTTTACCATGCATGTCTAGCGTAATCCAATCTCCACCCGTTACAATTTCTGCACCTGCTTCTTCTAGCTTAGCAAGCACGGCTTCCATAGTATCCGGGCGAGTATCTTTTACTTTAATACGCCCCCCAGTTACCGCTGCTGCCACTAAATAAGTGCCTGTTTCTATGCGGTCTGGAAGTACATCATAATGGCAACCATGAAGCCGTTCTACCCCTTGTATGCGGATGGTACTCGTACCATGCCCTGTAATATCTGCACCCATGGCAATTAAACATTCTGCCAAATCAACCACTTCTGGTTCTCTTGCAGCATTGTCTAGTACAGTCTCACCGTCAGCTAAAGTGGCTGCCATAAGAATATTTTCAGTACCTGTTACCGTCACCGTATCAAAGAAAATATGTGCCCCCTTAAGGCGATCTGCCTTGGCACGAATATAACCATCTTCCACTGTAATAGTGGCTCCCATGGCTTCCAAACCCCTAATGTGGAGATCTACCGGCCGACTACCAATAGCACAACCACCAGGCAAAGACACTTCTGCTTCACCAAACCGCGCAACCAAAGGGCCTAATACAAGAATAGACGCTCGCATGGTTTTTACCAAATCATAAGGCGCAATACAGTGGTCTAAGGTAGTCGCATCTATTTCTACACTCAGCTTATCTCCCACCAGCAAGGAAACGCCCATACGGCCCAACAACTCAATCATTGTTGTTACATCATGGAGGTGAGGCAAATTACGAATAGTGACCGGCTCTTGCGCTAGCAGGGTTGCCGCTAAGATGGGCAGCGCTGCGTTCTTTGCACCCGCTATACGAATCTCGCCATCTAGACGCTTGCCACCAGTAATGCTTAATTTATCCATACTATTGCTCACCAAATGTTTATTTTTCTGGGGGTCTTAGTTTTGCGGTGCACGCGCTTAATTAAGCGTTTACACGCTGCCACTGGTCTGCCGTATAGGCTTTAATACCTAGGGCATGAATAGACCCATCTGCAATCTGATCTGTAAGGCAACCATAAACCAGCTGTTGTTTTTTAACGGGTGATAAGCCTAAAAACAGGTCTCCGATCACAGTGACTTGAAAGCTACAACCTTCGCCGCTTGGGATCACTTGCGTGCCAGAAAGCTGTTGCTCAATAATTTGTTTAACTTGTTCTGCGTCCACGATAGTCTCCATGGGCTAATAAAATACGGGCGTACATCGTTTAAGTGTACATAAAGGGGATGTAACAGGGCCGAGATTGTAGCAAAATACTGCCTGTTATCGCTAGCACCGATTAATAATTCAACAGGCTCAAGACGGGTCATTCCAAAATGCAATGACGTCATCCATATTGCCTTTATTTTTCGCCATAGCACTGGCGAATTGTTGCCTAAAGGCCAACCCTAAATTAATACCATCCAGAGTCACGTTAGTTACCATCCAACCTTGTTGCCGCTTTTTCATAGCATAATTAATGTCATAAGAGGCCCCATTTGCATAGACCTTTACCCAGAGTTTTTGCCGTCCAGCTTTACTACTTTTGTTAGAATTAGATTGGATTTCAAAGTCATTAATTTTAAAAGAAACCACTGCGCGGGAATAGGTATTCAATAATGAGTGTTTAAAAACAACGCGAAAGTCTTTGACTTGTTTTGCTGATGCCTTGCGATAAAACTTAGCCATTACCCCTTTAGCAATAGTATCAAAATCGATCACAGGAACTAGAATGAGTTCCATCCCTAAAAACAGCTTTGGCTCATCAAAGGCTACCACTTCACCCTCAGCCTCACTAATACGAATGGCTTCTAATCGGCCCTCTTCAAGCAAACCAATCATGGCTTGAGTGCTTTTTTCAACCACTAGGCTCGCTTCTTTCCATTCATCTGCCTTTACTGTAGCGGCACATAAGACAAGCAAGATACTAATCCCTATTATTTTGCTGCAACTCTGAAAACTAACCATACTCACTTTTCCTTATTTATTATCGCCGAAGTTAAGTAAGAATTGGCCAATCAGTTCTTCTAACACCAGCGCCGATTGGGTGTCTTCAATCACATCACCATCCACTAGCACTTCTTCTTCTGCCCCTACGGTAAGGCCAACATATTTTTCTCCCAACAAGCCTGCTGTGAGAATACTGGCACTTGAATCAATGGATAGATAGTCCACCTGTCCATAAATTTCCATATTCACTTTAGCCATTAATGCATTGGGGTCTATAACAACTGAAACGACCTCTCCCACTGTAACACCAGCCATAGTCACCTTAGCTTTAGGGCCTAGGCCTGCAGCGTTTTCAAACAAGGCACTAATTGCATAACTTTGGGCATTGCGAGACATATTGCCCCCACTTACCTGTAAAGCCAAAGCCACTAATGCAGCTACCCCAGCAACCATCATTAAACCGACACTCAGCTCTAACCATTTCTTGTTCATACTGTGCCTCCAAACATTAGCGCTGTTAAAATAAAGTCAAACCCTAAAATAGCCAAGGAACTATAGACCACAGTGCGGGTTGTGGCAGCACTGATACCTTGGGACGTTGGCACACAGGTATATCCCTGATACACAGCCGTCCAGCTAATCAAAAAAGCAAACACTAAAGCTTTAACCATGCCATTGAGCACATCTCCATTAAAATCTACCGCCTGCTGCATATTTCCCCAGTAAGACCCACTGTAAACACCAAGCCAATCTACAGCAACCAAGTGCCCACCATAGATGCCTACCAAGCTAAAGATGGCAACCAACAATGGTAAAGAAATGATACCTGCCCAAAAACGTGGCGCCACGATGCGGTGTAGAGGATCTACGCCAAACATCTCTAAACTTGCCAATTGCTCTGTGGCCTTCATCAAGCCAATTTCCGCGGTCAACGCAGAACCTGCACGGCCAGCAAATAATAATGCAGCGACAACTGGGGAAAGCTCCCTTACTAAAGTTAAAGCGACCATTTGACCCACTGCCTGCTCGGTGCCATAGGCTGCCAGTAAAGTATAACCCTGCAACCCCAAAACCATACCAATGAATAAGGCAGACACTAGTATAATAATAAGTGACTGAACACCTACGACGTAGAGCTGCTGAATTAGCCTAGACAAACTGGACGCCTTAGGCTGCACAATAATGGCCTGCATTAACATCAGCCATGCCTGCCCTATGCGCACCAACTTACCTAAAAAGCCTGAACCTAAATCAGCAATAAGGCCTATCATTCTGATTTACCCCTTAGTTCTTGTTGCAGCGGAGGTGCAAAAAAGTGGAATGGAATCACACCATCAGCCTCACCATGGATAAATTGCTTTACTGCAGGATCATTACTGGCCTGCAAAGCAGCAGGAGTGCCCTGCACTAGCACTCGGCCCTCACCTAATAAAATGACTTGATCAGCAATGGCACAGGCTTCTGCAATATCATGGGATACCAGCACGCTGGTTAAATGCATGGCACAATTAAGGTCTTTAATTAGCCTCTGTAGAACTGCCATAGCTATGGGATCTTGGCCGGCAAAGGGTTCATCATAAAGAATTAGCTCTGGCTCCATGGCCACAGCCCGAGCTAGGGCAACCCGCCTTGCCATGCCACCGGATAGTTGCGATGGCATGAGGTCTCTAGCACCACGCAAACCCACTGCTTCCAGCTTTAACAACACCTTGTTATACAATTCATCTACCGATAAGTGCAGATGTTCTCTCAACGGAAAAGCCACATTTTCAAACACTGATAAATCGGTAAATAAAGCACCACTTTGAAACAATACACCCATACGTGTACGAATTTGGGTTAACTGCTTACGATTAAGTGCAGCAATGTCCTGACCAAACAGCCGTATTTGCCCCTCATGTGGCTGCAACTGACCACTAATTAAGCGCAAGAGTGTGGTTTTACCAGACCCACTAGGGCCCATAATGGCAGTGATTTTCCCAGCCGATATAACGCAGTTAAGGTTTTTAAAAATGGCCCGATCACCACGGTAAAAGCTAACATTTTGTATGTTAATGATGTCGTCTGTGGCCATAGATGAAGTTCCGGTGAGGCGCTAAAGTAATCTAGGTCCAAGTTTAACATTGACGCGCTTAAGTGCAAAGAAACTTGCAAAAAGGGCCCACTCTTGGTTTCATTGCCGGTGTTCGTTTCGCCTCGCTTAATTTAGGGCGTCCATTAACTGTGATTACCACTCTAATTAGACCTTTATATGTTTATTGCAATTGCCGCCGTTTTAGTTGGCTTAGGCTTACTTATTTGGAGTGCCGAGCGTTTTGTCGACGGTGCTTCTGCCACCGCTGGCCACTTAGGCATGTCGCCTATGCTTATTGGCCTAACCGTCGTAGCCTTTGGCACCTCAGCCCCAGAAATGTTGGTGTCCACCATGGCTGCACTTGACGGTGCCCCAGGCCTTGCTATTGGCAACGCCATTGGCTCCAATATCGCCAATATAGCTCTCGTACTGGGTGCCACAGCCCTTGTTTCTCCTATACCCATTAAAGGTAACTTGGTGCGCGTGGAGTTGCCTATATTAACCATCGCCACCATCGGCGCAGGTATTTTATTGTTAGATTACTACCTTGATGCCATAGACAGTGTGTGGTTGTTATTGGGTTTAGTGGTGTGTTTATATCTGTTTAATCGTTACCAACAGGACCATCCAGAAGATAAGCTTACGCCTTTAGCCAACATGACCTTAAAGGCAGGTATTATTTGGCTTATAGTGGGTTTAATTGCATTGGCATTGGGCTCACGGATTTTAGTGGGTGGTGCTGTATATATTGCTACATCCCTTGGTGTTAGCGAAATGATTATTGGCCTCACTATTATTGCCATCGGCACCAGCCTACCAGAACTTGCGGCGTCTATTATGAGCGCTCGCAAAGGCCAGCATGGCATTGCTTTAGGCAACGTTATTGGTTCTAACATCTTTAATTTATTAGGCGTTATGGCTATTCCAGCCCTTATCAGCCCAGTTGTTATAGAAGCCAACGCTTTATGGCGCGACTATGGGCTCATGCTTTTGTTAACCCTATTTATGCTTGCTCTAGGGTTTAAGGCCCGCCACGGTGGCGCCATTAGCCGGGTAGTGGGCAGCTTACTGCTGTTGACCTATGTTATGTATATGCTTTTACTTTATACTAACGCTAGATAATTTGATAATAAGCCTTAGGAGATGTGTTGAGCCATAACAGCACTTTAAAACCCAGCCAAACTCTAGCGACGCCCTTTGCTGAATCTGCCTTGCGCACTATTAGGTTAGAACAGGCTGCTATCGGTGAACTGACCACCCGTATCGATGCTGCCTTCGACCAAGCCTGCCAGTTGTTGATGGATTGCTCAGCACGAGTGGTGCTTTTAGGCATGGGGAAATCGGGCCATATTGCTAATAAAATAGCCGCCACCCTAGCCAGCACAGGCACTCCCTCCTTTTTCGTTCATCCAGGTGAAGCCAGTCATGGCGACATGGGTATGATCACTGCCAAAGACGTTGTACTTGCGTTATCTTATTCAGGCACCACCAGTGAAATTGTCACCTTATTACCAATGCTAAAACGCTTAGGCACCCCCCTGATTGCCATGACAGGTGCAGCAGATTCCACTATTGCCAAAGCGGCAGATGTGCACCTTAATGTGCAGGTTAATACTGAAGCTTGCCCTTTAAATCTGGCACCAACATCCAGTACCACTGCCAGCTTAGTGATGGGGGATGCACTTGCCATCGCATTATTAGAAGCCAAAGGTTTTAGTGCCAACGATTTCGCTTTTTCTCATCCCGGTGGCGCGTTAGGTCGCAAGTTATTATTAAAGGTAAGTGACATAATGCACGCTGGTGACGCCCTACCTATAGTTTCTCAAAGTACTCGGTTTGCCGATGCTTTAATGGAGATGACCCAAAAAGGTATGGGTATGACTGCCGTGGTTAATCATCAAGGTGAGCTAGCAGGTATCTACACGGATGGCGACTTGCGCCGAAGTTTAGACCACAGTCAAGATCTGCGTGAATGCCACATTAGTGAGCTAATGACCCTTGACCCTGTGCAAGCCCAAGCCGATATGCTGGCTGCTCAAGCGTTGCAATTAATGGAACAACATAAAATTAATGCGCTCATTGTTTGTGATGAATATCACCAACCAGTAGGCGCTCTAAATATGCATGATTTGTTAAAAGCAGGGGTCATATAAAATGGATTCTGCACTACTCAGTGAGGCTCAGATTGTCAAACATGCTAGCCGGGTGCGCATACTCGCGTTAGATGTAGATGGTGTGCTAAGCGACGGCCAGCTTTACTTTGGCAACCAAGGCGAAGAAATTAAGGCCTTTAGTAGTTTAGATGGCCACGGCATTAAAATGCTCCAATCTACTGGTGTAAAAGTTGCTATTGTCACTGGCAGAACATCCAATATTGTTGCTCAAAGAGCCAAACAACTGGGTATTGAATTAATATTACAAGGCAGAGAAGATAAACTCACTGCCCTTCACGAACTCACCCAAAATCTGCAATTAGACTGGCCCCAGATGGCCTACATGGGAGATGACTTGCCAGACCTTGCAGCTATTATTAAAGTGGGTTTAGGCATCACCCTACCTAATGCAGCTAGTAGTATGGCATGTCACAGCCAATACGTTACCCAGCGCCATGGTGGCCAAGGTGCAGTAAGGGAAGTGTGTGAGTTAATCATGCAAGCACAAGGCACGTGGGAGGCTGCGCTAGCCCATTATACTAATACTAAGCTCCGGGCAGGCCTGTGATGATGGCATTATTTCGCAGTCGCTGGCTGCCTATAAACATTGTTGCTGCAGGCTTAGTTTTGTTGCTATTTTGGTGGTTACAACAAATAGAGCAGCAAGACGCAGAGTCAAAAGTTAACTGGATTCCAGACTATTACCTTACGAATGCGACTATTAGCCAATACGATAAACAAGGTTCACTATCCTCCAACATTAGCGCTAAACAATTTACTCACATTCAAGAACTCGGCACCACCGATATGCTACAGCCTAGGTTTAACATTTATTTATCCAGCAATGGCACTGCTTGGTTTGGTAAAGCGGATGAGGGCCTTATATTAGATTCCGGGGCACAAATTAACCTTACAGGCAATGCGCTAGTTACCAACGGTCCAGATATTCACCGACCGCTTAGCCTTAGCAGTGAAAGCTTAAGGTTATTTCCCCAACGAAACTATGCCCAATCTGACAAGCAAGTGACCTTAGTGGCCAAGTATAGCCACTTGACGGGCACCGGAATGCAGCTCACACTCGACACCCAACGTTTACTATTTTTGCACCAGGTCAAGGGCACTCACTCTGTGCCAAGGAATTAACCATGTTACAGCCCCTCCAAAACACCCACAGCGTCCCTAGCCTGAACCACATACAACGTTTTTCTATCTGTTTGCTTGCTGGCGCAGCATGGTTTCTCAGCCCATTAACATGGGCACTTGATAGCGACCGTAAGCAGCCCATTGAGATCACCGCTGATAGCGTAGAGCTTAATGAAGGGGAGGGTTTTTCCACCTACTCCGGCAGTGTTATTATTGTCCAAGGTAGTATGACAATTGAAGCGAATACGGTAAAAGTGACCTTTAACGACGACGGGATAGAAACCATGGTAGCCACAGAGGGCAATAATGATGGTTTAGCTTACATGCAGCAGGAATCAGAGCCCGTTGGAGATGGCAAAGGCGATATAATGCAAGCCTGGGGTAAGCGCATTGACTATCAACTGAACACCGAGTTCTTAACCTTACTCGGTGGTGCCAAGCTGATTCAAAAAGGTAACCTGTTCAGTGGTCATCAAATACTCTTCAACATGTCTACAGAAAATGTGAAAGCCACTGGCGGCAAAGATAAGCAAGTAAAAATGATTTTCTTACCTAACTCAAATTAATGATCACCTGAAACAAGTTTGACATCCATGCACAATGAGACTGCCACCATAGCCACCTTAGAAGCCAGAAACCTTGCTAAATCTTACAGCAAGCGGGCTATCGTCAAAGACGTTAATATTCGTATTGAAGCTGGCCAAGTAGTTGGTCTGCTGGGGCCTAATGGTGCTGGAAAAACGACCTGCTTTTATATGATTGTGGGTTTAGTGCAGGCAGATCGTGGCCAAATATTTATCAATCAAGAAGACATTTCGAGTGAGCCTATGCATGGCCGAGCGCGCAAGGGTATCGGTTATCTGCCACAAGAAGCATCAGTATTTCGTAAGCTTACAGTGGCACAAAACATTTTAGCTATATTGGAAACTCAAAAAAACCTGACTAAAATTGAGCGATTAAAAAGGCTAGAAAACCTGCTCCTAGAGTTTAATATCGACCACATACGTGACAGCCTAGGTATGAGCTTATCAGGTGGTGAACGCCGTCGCGTAGAGATTGCTCGTGCATTGGCAAGTGAACCACAGTTTATTCTGCTGGACGAACCCTTTGCTGGCGTAGACCCCATTTCTGTCAAGGACATTAAACAAATTATTCAACAGTTACGTGACAAGGGTATTGGCGTATTAATTACCGACCATAATGTGCGCGAAACCCTAGATATTTGTGATTTGGCCTATATTGTTAGTGAAGGTTATATTTTAGCTCATGGAACCAGCAGTGATATCTTAGCGAACCAGCAAGTAAAAGAGGTATACTTAGGTGATGATTTCACTTTATAACTAAGTAAAAAGCCAAGTAAAAAGCCAAGTAAAAACCTAAGTAAAAATACCTCAGAAACAACAAGTTAGCACTACTATGAAAGCATCCCTGCAACTCAAAATGAATCAGCAACTGGCCATGACGCCACAGTTGCAACAGGCGATTCGTTTGCTCCAGCTTTCAACCTTAGACCTGCAGCAAGAAATTCAACAGGCCCTAGATTCTAACCCTTTACTAGAGCTAGAAGATGAACTTGACCAGCCAGACGTTAATACCCAGCAAACAGACAACAACGACACCCAGATTGATGACCAGCCAAGTGACCACCTTGCTGAAGAGCAACAAGCGGACAGTGACTGGAGCGAAGAAATACCTGTAGAACTTGCCACTGACAGCTCCTGGGATGATGTTTACCAAAGCTCCACCACACCGGCAACTGGCCCAGGGGACGAGTTCGATTTCGACGCTCACAATAGTCACGAACCGAGTCTGCAAGAACACCTTGAATGGCAACTTAACGTGAGTCGTTTAAGCCACCTCGACCAGTTTATTGGCGCCAGCATTATTGATGCCGTAGACGAACGGGGTTACCTTAGCCAAACTCTTAGTGAAATTACTGAAGGGATCAACGGTAACTTAGCTCAACAAGAGCAAGAAGCCATTGAAGAAGATGAAACTCAAGCAGTATTAACCTTAATCCAACAATTTGACCCCATTGGGGTTGCCGCACAGGACCTGAGGGAGTGTCTGCTTATACAGCTAAGGTACTTACCCGCTGACACACCTTGGCGACAAGGCGCGATAACAGTTGTGGATAAATACCTAGACCTGCTTGGAAGTCACGACTACAATTCCTTAAGGCGACGCTCTGGCTACAAAGAAAATGACTTGCTACATATTTTTGAGCTGATCACTAAGCTGCAACCAGAACCTGGCGTGACCATTGCCTCAAGCCAAGCTGAGTATGTTATTCCCGACGTGATGGTGCGTAAAGTAAACAATGTATGGCGGGTTGAACTCAATCCAGACTCAGCGCCAAAGATCAGAATTAATCAGCAATATGCAAACTTTGCTGGCAGTGGCAATACCGCTGACAACAACTACATTAAAAGCCACTTACAAGAGGCTCGCTGGTTTCTTAAAAGCCTTGAAAGTCGCAATGAAACCTTATTAAAAGTGTCAGGTCGTATCTGTGAGATACAAAAAGGCTTTTTAGATCATGGCGAAGAAGCGATGAAACCACTGGTGCTTGCTGAAGTAGCAGACCATGTGGAGATGCACGAATCTACTATTTCACGGGTGACTACCCAAAAATACATGCACACACCTAGAGGTATTTTTGAGCTAAAATATTTCTTTTCTAGTCATGTAGCTACAGCTAATGGTGGAGAATGCTCTTCTACTGCAATAAGAGCACTCATTAAAAAGCTCATTGCAGCAGAGCTAACGCGCAAGCCCCTAAGCGACGCAAAGCTTACAGATATGCTTGAGTTGCAAGGTATTAAAGTAGCACGTAGAACCATTGCTAAATACCGAGAAAGCATGAACATTCCACCCTCTAACGAACGCAAACGGCTCAACTGAGCCCATAGAACCCATAGGGTTATTGACGACATATGAATATTAGTGACATCCTTACGCCAGAGCGCACTTTGGCCGATCTCAAGTGTGGCAGCAAAAAACGCACCCTCGAATCTATTAGTCAATTACTGGGCAAGCAAATGGCAGAGTTTGATGATAAAGAACTCTTTAATGCATTAATCACCCGAGAAAAATTAGGCAGCACGGGGTTTGGCGATGGCATCGCTATTCCCCATTGTCGCTTAGCCAGTTGCACACATGTAACTGGTGCCCTAGTGCGATTAGCCAAAGCAGTAGATTTTGATGCGATAGATCAACTTCCTGTGGATTTATTGTTTGTGCTTTTGGTGCCCCTGCAGGCCACAGACGAACACTTACAAATACTAGCCACTCTTGCAGGTAAATTTGGCCAATCTGAGTTTCGTGAACGTATGCGCAAGGCCACTGATGCGGATGCCATGTACAAAATCGCTGTCGCATAAATGCTCTAAAAAGGGTATGCTATAAGGCTATTTTTGGTAATCTAGCGCTGGGCTTACCAAAAGCTGTTTCATTACTTTATAGAGCCACGTCTGCAAGGTTTTCTGTATGATCAACCAAAAAATCACTATCATCAACAAACTTGGTTTGCACGCTCGCGCTGCTGCTAAGCTTGTGGGTGTTACGGGTAAACATGGTTGCAGTATCGAAATTGGCAGCTCAGGAAAAATGGTAGACGCAAAAAGCATTATGTCGGTTATGTTGTTAGCTGCGTCACAGGGCACTGTGTTAGACCTAAAAGTAAGTGGCGAAGGTGCCCAGCAGGCTTTTGATGAAGTGTCTCAACTGGTTAATAATTATTTCGACGAAGGCGAATAAGGCTAGCAGTCACATGAAATCCCGCCTTAAAGAACTCAATGACGCCCTAGACAGCGGTGCTTTTATTCAAGCCCGCCATATGCTCAATCACACCTTAAAACCCGCTGATACTGCGCACCTTTTGGAATCTTCACCACCAAGAGAACGAGAAGTGCTGTGGAATTTAGTGAATCCAGAGTTAGAAGGCGAAGTACTGCACCATTTAAGTGACGAAATTCAAGCTGAATTCGTTAATCAAATGAATACCGAAGAGCTACTTCAAGCCACTGAAAACCTCGACACTGACCACTTTGCCGACATCTTGCAGCAGCTGCCAAAAACGGTAATGCAAGAAGTGCTCAATAGTTTAGGGCAACAGGACCGAGAACGAGTAGAACAGGTACTGTCTTACCCTGAAGACACCGCTGGCGGCCTTATGAATACTGACGTTGTTAGCATCCGCCCTGACATTACCATAGACGCCGTACTGCGTTATTTACGGCGCCATGATGCCATGCCAGACATGACCGACAACCTGTTCGTAGTCACCCGAAAAGACCGTTACATGGGCTTATTGCCACTCACTAGTTTGCTAGTGAGTGACCCCAATACCCTAATTTCAGACATTATGGACACCGAGCGTGCAGCGATCCCTGCTGATTTAGATGAAACTGATGTCGCTAACCTATTTGAACGTAACGATTGGGTGTCTGCACCGGTAATAAACCAAGAGGGTCGATTGGTTGGCCGTATCACTATCGATGACGTGGTCGATGTGATTAGAGAAGAGGCTGACCACTCCCTCATGCGCATGGCTGGTTTAGATGAGGACGAAGACACTTTTGCGCCAGTCGTTAAAACCACTAGGCGCCGCGCAGTATGGTTAGGGATTAACTTATTAACTGCTCTTTTTGCTTCCATGATGATCGGCCTGTTTCAAGACACTATAGAGCAGGTAGTCGCCCTTGCCATCCTTATGCCTATTGTAGCAAGCATGGGTGGCGTTGCGGGGAGCCAAGCGTTAACCTTAGTCATCCGTGGCCAAGCTTTAGGCCACGTTGAAGCCAGTAACATTGGTTACCTGCTCAACAGAGAAATTATCGTTGGTGCTCTTAACGGCTTACTCTGGGCCACTGTAGTCGCTAGCATTGCCAGTTGGTGGTTTTCGGACTTAACCATTGGCTTTATCATTGCTATCGCGATGATCATCAATTTAATCGTGGCTGCTATTTTTGGCACCTCTCTTCCCGTCATCCTTAAAGCAATGAACATAGATCCTGCTTTAGCTGGAGGCGTTATTTTAACAACCATTACTGATGTGGTCGGATTTTGTGCCTTTTTAGGCCTCGCCACATTATTTTACGCTTAAGGAATTTAATATGGGCAAAGTTAAGGCCCGCAAGGCCGCAGCAGAGCTAGAAGCACTGCAACAAAATCTGCCTGCTGAGGAAGAGCTTAGTCGCACCCAAATTAAGCGAGCGATGGAAGCTCTGCAACACTTAGGTGGCAAGTTGCTAGATCTTAAACCATCAGAACTAGCGCGCATCCCCATGAGTGAAACGCTGAAAACTGCGATAGATGAATCACGCCGTATCGAACAAAATGAAGCTAAACGCCGGCATTTGCAGTACATTGGCAAGGTCATGCGTGATGAGGATTCAGAAGCCATTGCTAAGGCTCTATCGGTCCACGATTCGGGCTCTGATGAACACCGCCGGGTATTTCATCAATTAGAAACTTGGCGTGATGGCTTAATTGGCAATAACCCAAACACTCTTAACGAAATTATAGAGTTACACAAGGGAGCTGATCGGCAGCACATCACTCACCTTGTAAAGCAGGCACAAAGCTTGAATCAAGAAGCTAAAGCGAAATCTGCGGCCAAAAAATTGTTTAAATACTTGCGCCTATTGGCTGACATCTAGGGGCGTTAAATCCAATCTGCTAATTTTTTGCGGAGTTTCTTAACAGAGCCGCTTTGAATCTGGCTGATGCGTGATTCAGACACTTCCAGTACTGCTGCAATCTCTTTTAGGTTGAATTCTTCGTCGTAATATAGGGCAAAGATTAATTGCTCACGTTCTGGCAGCTCCCCAATAGCGATGGTTAAAGCTTTTTGAAATGCAGCTTCATCCACTTCTTTTGCAGGTATTAAAGCCGAAAATGGCGTTTCTTCACCTTCAGGCAGGTCTTCTATTTGCACTGTTTGATAGTTATAGTTTCGCCCTTTTTGCAGCTGCAAATCTTCTAGGGTCATACCCATGGCATGGGCCAACTCAGTATCTTTAACTGTGCGCCCCATTGCTTGCTCTAATGCAGCGGTCGCCTGGTTAATTTCCCGGATACTCGTCATTACAGAACGCGGCAAGGTACTAAATCGCCGAACTTCATCTAGCATAGCGCCACGCACCCTTAACTTAGCAAAGGTAGTAAATTGAGCACCCTTAGTGGCATCAAAATTTTGCAGTGCTTCCAACAAGCCCAACATGCCAACTTGAATAAGGTCATCTATATCAACACTGGCAGGTAAACGCGCGCTCAAGTGCAATGCAACCTTTTTCACCAAGGGCATATGTTGCACTAGTGGGTCTGTTGCAGAGCCAGGTGCTAGGGATTGATAAAGTGACAAATCATGCATCAAGGAGTCATTTCCAATTAAGCTTTATGTTGCAATAGTCGGTCGACAAAAAACTCCACCTGCCCACTCAAGCCAGTCGGAGCTTCCCAACGCTCTATTATCGCAGCCATCTGCATATAGGCTCGAGATGACTTTGCCATAGGAGCTGCTTGAACAACTGCCTTTTGTTGTTTGTTGGCTATACGTAGCTGATCATCATGTGCCGTAGTGCCCAAATATAGTATGGTTGCATCTAAGTAATGGTCAACTACCCGTTCAATTTTGGTATATAAGGCTCGACCTTCTTTCTCATTTTTCACCATACTGGCAAGGAAGTGAAACCGAGTCGCTCCATAGCGCTGGCTCATCACCTTAATTAGTGCATAAGCATCAGTGATAGAGGATGGCTCATCACAAGCGATTACAATCACTTGATGAGCAGCATTTAAAAAAGCTAATACATTGTCAGAAATACCAGCTGCGGTATCTATAATAAGGTAATCTAGTTTTCCATTGTATTCACTGAATGCTTGAATTAGATGTTGCAGTTGTTCATTTTGCAACCCCGCCATTTCATAAATACCCGAGGCCGCAGGCACAACTTGCATATCAAAAGGGCCAGTTAAAACAATTTCACTTAGCGTTTTTTCACCACTCATCACGTGAGCCATATTAAATGAACATTGCAGCCCCAAGTTAACATCAACATTTGCCAAACCTAAGTCTGCATCCATCAACATGACCTTATGGCCTTGCTTGGCTAAGCTAGCCGCAATATTAATTGAGGCGTTAGTTTTACCAACACCCCCTTTACCGCTGGTTACAGCAATAACTTGTACCCCGATTGAACTCATATTAGTGACTCCTGTAGGACGATAGTCCCATGGCAGCAACAGGTGTAACTTGTAAGCTGCCAGCTTTCGAATTTTGGCTGGTTATATATTGCTTTGAAGACTTATATGTCGGCTCCAAAGGTTTATCTGGCGCTGAGTGTAGCAAGTTTGACAAGGCTACGATACTGCTGGACTCCTCGGTTAACTGGGCCTTTAGCGCTTTTTTAACCAGCTGCTGAGCACTAGGATAACTCAAGTCTAATGGAATACGCTGGCCATCAGTAATCATGGCTAATGGCTGTTGTGACTCAATCAGTGCTGATAACAGACCACCTAACGGTAAACACTCATCTAACTTAGTCGCAACAACACCTTTCACTTGGCCAAAGTAGTGTTTCATGAGGTAATGTAATGAATGGGACTGACTATTTGCAGCCAAGGTGAGGTAGGTATTAATTTGATGAGGAACACCTAGCAAGCCGTCAACTAGGTTCTGCATATGTGAGTCAAAGGGGTTACCTCCTGAAGTATCCACCAATACATAATCTTTGTGAGCCATTTGGTTTAAAGTTGTGGTTAACTCAGTAAAACCAGCCACGTGATGCACGTCTATACCCAGCATGGTGCCAAACACCCGTAATTGATCTCGGGCCCCAATACGCTGTTGATCCATAGAAATTAACGCCACCTTATGCTTACCATATTTCATAGCGAGTTGAGCGCCCAGTTTACCGATAGCTGTCGTCTTGCCAACTCCTGTAGGGCCAACTAGAGCATAAATGCCAGCTTTGTGAACCAAACCTTGTGGGCTAATTGCTAACTTATCTTGCAGCCATTGTTGGGTATTATCCCACAACTGATCGGCACCATTGTCAGCAGGTAGTTGTAATAAAACAGTGTCTATTAGGCGCTTTTCGAAACCCATAAGTTCAAGTTTTCGAGCCACCTTAAGGGCCGCAGCGCTAATAAAGGTGTTAACTTGACTGTTACTTTGGCTCTGTTTCATTTGCTGCTCTACCAATAAGCGCAGCAGAGTAAGCTCCTTTTCCATTCGGGCCATATTGTCATTTGCCAGGGTTAGGTCGGTCGTGTTTGCTGGCCCAATAGTAGCAGCTTGTTTTCGTGAGCTGCCAAGGTCATTAAATTGATGCGCCTGAGAAGTCGCATTAGAAGGCACAATTGGACGATTAGCCCTATTTTCGTCAGCTTTAATAAGATTTAAGCTCGCACTAAGCCGGTCAGAAAAAATAGGGCCAGATTTAGAGTTAGCTTTAGCTTTAGCTTTTTCACGATTTTCGTCAAAGTCTATCGCTGCAACTATTTCAACTTCTCCAGCAATTTTATTGTTCGACAAAATAACCGCATCGTCGCCCAAACTCGCCTTAATCATGGCAAGTGCAGTACGTGTATCTTTGGCTAAAACGCGCTTCAGTTTCATCTTCAATAAACCCTAATACTTTTGGTTTTAATCTCTGGGTGCTTAAGCATCCACTAGAGGTTGCTGTTCTATGGTCGACACAACTTGAATGCCTTGTTCGTCTGGTATTTCGTTGTAACCCAGTATCACTAAACCTGGAATACGGTTTTTAACCATCTTAGCAAGCCAAGGGCGAATGCCTGGAGAGACCACCAATACTGGAGGAATACCCTGTTGAGCAAGCTGTTCACTAGTGCCTTGCAGGTTACCTAACAATTGTTCAGCAAGGTTGGGCTCCATGGCTAACCCGTGTTCTTTACTTTGCTGTAATATGTTATGCAATTGTTGTTCCAATCCTGCATCTAATGTCATAACTGACAGGTCAGCCCCTACCGTAGTAAGTTTTTGCATCATCATGCGGCCCAATGCAGGACGTACAGCTGCGGTCAAAACGTCAGGATCCTGACTCCTAGGTGCTTGCTCAGCCAGTATTTCGACAATTGTGCGAATATCTCTTACCGCCACCCCTTCAGCCAGTAGATTTTGTAATACTTTAGCCACCACACCGACAGACAGTTGACTAGGAACTACGGCCTCAACTAATTTAGGTGCAGCTTGAGACAATTGGTCCATGAGCTGCTGGGCTTCATCATGTCCCAACAAATCGTGGGCATTTTCTTGTAATACTTTATTTAAATGAGTGGCTAGTGCGGTAGCGCCATCGACTACTGTGTAGCCCATTGACTGGGCATATTCTCTTTGGGAGGTATCAATCCACATAGCATCAAGCCCAAAGGCTGGATCCTGCGTTGGAATACCTTCTAGGATCCCATGAGTGGTGCCTGGGTTAATAGCCAAGTCTCTGCCCATCATCAACTCTCCTTGACCACGGGTGACACCATTAATATTGATCTGATATTGGTTAGGTGCTAGATCTAAATTGTCTCTAATATGGACCGACTGCACCAAGAATCCAAGTTCGTGGGAAAGTTTTTTGCGGACGCCTTTTATTCTCTGCATCAACACACCACCTTGGTTCTTATTAACCAAAGGGATTAGTGCATAGCCTACTTCTAGGCCAATCATATCCAGCTGTGGAATATCTTCCCAGGACAGATCTTTTGATTCTTGTTCTTGGTTCTGCTGCACTAAATCTATCTCTTCAGGTAAGCCATTTTGCTTAGCACGCTTCACAGCAACATAGGCAAGGCCGCCAGTTGCTGCAGCTAATAGCAAAAATACAAAATGTGGCATGCCAGGTATCACTCCTAACAAAGCCATAATACCCGTAACTACGATAAGAGCCTGAGGGCTGCCAAGCTGCCCCACCACCTGGCTTGACATATCTGTGGTAGATGACACCCGCGTAACAATGATGGCTGTTGCCGTAGCCAGTAATAACGAGGGTATTTGAGCGACCAAACCGTCACCAATAGTCAATAATACGTAGGTTTCGGTAGCTTCATTAAAGCTTAAACCATGGGTGCCCATACCAATAGCAAGACCACCGATAATATTAATCAACAGGATAAGAAAACCCGCGATCGCATCCCCTTTTACAAATTTACTAGCACCGTCCATAGAACCATAAAAGTCGGCTTCTGCCGTAACGTCAGCACGGCGTTCACGAGCCTCATCCTGGGTTAAAACGCCAGCATTTAGGTCAGCATCGATGGCCATCTGTTTTCCAGGCATAGCGTCCAAGGTAAACCGCGCACTCACCTCTGATACCCGGCCCGCACCTTTTGTCACTACAAGGAAGTTAATGATCATGAGGATGGAGAATACAATAATACCCACCACATAATCACCACCAATTACAAAATCACCAAATGACTGAATTACCTGTCCTGCAGCATCTGTGCCGGTATGGCCCTCTACCAAAACAATGCGGGTAGATGCCACATTAAGGGCTAAGCGCAACAAAGTGGCAAATAATAATACCGTAGGAAAAGACGAGAAATCTAACGGCCTCATGGTGTTTATAGAAATCATCACGATGATCAGTGCAAGGGCAATATTAAGAGTGAAGAATAGGTCCAACAAGAAGGCTGGTAGGGGCACTACCATCATTAAAATGATTAGCAGGATTAAAAGGGGTATGAGTAAGCCTGTCAAATGTTTGACGTTGATTTGACTCTTCAAGGCTAACGCTTGTGAAAAATTCATAAGGACTAAAGCTCTAAGGAAAAACAAAAAACTAACCTACTGTTTTTAATAGTTTTTTATATTTTATTGGTACCCATTAATAAATGGCGCTGGTAGTTAAAACATTACCCTAAGCGTTTAATAGCAATAACGGTGCCAATATTTACTCACATTAGGTATTTATTTTAATTTAACGGCTAAAGTCCCTGCGTAGGAGGTCGATACTCTATGTATAGCAAAAGAGGACTTATTCATGACCGTTAAAACCACCCATAAACTCAGCCTTTGGATTATAGGGATTGTTGCTTTCACTATAGGAGGTTGCAGTATGTCTTTGACAGGAAATCAGCCTGCTGCACCTGTAGAAAACACCCCTATGTATAAGAAGGAAGTTATCATTTCCACAGGCTATGCCAATATCAGTACTCAAAAAAGTAAAAACCCAGCCCAGCGACGATTAATGGCTATTCGGGCATCAAAGTTAGATGCCTACCGCAGCCTTGCGGAGCAGGTCTATGGTCAGCAAATTAATGCATCGACTACCGTAGAAGACATGATCATTGCTAATGACACCATGCGAGCCCATGTGGCAGGAGTCGTTTATGGTGCTAAGGTTGTCAGCATAAACCCTATAGGCGATGACAGTTATGAAACTAAGTTAGAACTAGAAAAAGACACTATGCTTGAGCTTAGGCGCGTTTTTTTAGTCGCCAGATAACGCTGACATAACAAGTTAATGAAATATTTAGCCCCCATAAAGCGTATCAACACACTTTTTTGCACAGCGTTGCTAGGGCTAGTGATCTCTAGTCCTAGTGCAGCCCAACAAGCTACGGGCACTGCGTTGGTCGTTTCTGGTCAAGCTTTGGTTACTAAAGGAGATAATGACACCGCTTTAATGATGGCTATTCTTGATGCACTGCGCACAGCAGCGACACAGCGTAAAGGTCAAATCATCAGCCATAGTATGGTAAACGCTGAGGGACAGCTTACTGAGAACATAAGCCTTAAATCCGACCTAAAAATTCACCACATGGACCTACTTGAGCAAAATACAGAACAGGGTATTGCGACAGTTAAGCTAGCGTTAAACCTAGACGATAATGAAAAAGACTGCCCATTACCACAATTAACTCAAATACTGACAACAGATTTAGCCTCACCACCAGGCAACAACAATTATTATCAAGTAGACGTTAATCAAGTGCTTTTGGATGCTGAAGCACAGTTTTCTAATTTAGCAAAAAGAGACAATTTCGCTACTCACCGAGTTAATCCGGCACTCAATGCTTACCAAACAGCTTGGCTCGCCTCAGAGGCCTATAACCAGGCTGATTACCATTTGGCTATTGGTGCTCAATGGCTAGAAAAAACTATCGATACGCCAAAGCTCAACCCACTCGGCACCCTATCCAGCTTTTTTGATAATCAAAACAGCACTAGATTACTAATAACAGCAAATTTTTCAAGCCCATATTCGCCTCATATAAACCTAAATTACCAGCACCAGTTGCCTCTTCCAGCCAGCCAGTCCATTGCAACATCTAGTAACCCTATCCCCCCAGAGCTCAGCAAAAATGTGGCAATGTGGGTACAAAAAACATGGCGCAACCTAGTTCAAAATGTACAATGTGAAGCTAGCTATATCAAACTCACTAAAATCGTCGATCAACCGCTATGGCGCATTAACAAAGGCCAAAAATTGGGCTTAGAGCAAGGGCAACAATTGCTATTACTCCCTCAAAATTACCAGAATGGGATTCTTAATCCCAATGCCACAAGCGCGCCACAGGTGTTCAGAGTAACACAAGTGCATCCTCACAACGCCATACTAGAGCATATGGCAGGCCCCACTAATATAGGCCCTACAACCGCCCAGTTGATTGTGTTTTGAAGCCATACAAAACTAAGTTACCGGAGTTAGATTATGAAGAATAGTATGGTGTGCATCATGCTCGCTGTTAGTCTCTTGGGAAGCCCTATTTACGCAAACCAAGAGCAATTGCAAGCGCAGCTAAAGGTACTTCTTGGGGACCTTAAGCACTTGGAACAACAGGTAGATAGTAAAAAAAGAGTTGATAAGGGCATAGTGCCTGGGTCTAAATACCGCATCAAAACGGGGGATTCATTAGATAAAATTGCTCAACGAGCCTACGGTGGAACTAACTTAAGGTTAGATTTAGTGAAGCAGCTCATTGTCAGCAATAATCCAAAAGCGTTCTTCCGTAACAATGCTAATTTTATTTATGCCGATAAGATAATTGCTATTCCAAGTGTGGACGACTTTAGACAAATGCTATTTACCAGTGATACAGATAGCTCACTGGATGGCCATTCTGACGATAATCAGTGGATCCGTTTTCCTTAACATATTTTAGAAGAATCTTAATGTACACATAGCCAACTCACTAGGACAAGAAAAGCCTTTATATAATCTGACTGCGTAATTCGTCGATAGAACTTGGGATACTAAGCGCCAAGTAAACAGCTTTACTGCGCAGATGTAATTGTTGCCGCAATGGGCTTTGGTGCGGTAAATGCAAAAAATACAAAGCACTTTGAGCAAGCTCCGGAAGTATATCTAGCTGTTTAGCCCACTGATCTATTAAGGCAAATAAGTCATCATTATTAGGTGCCGGTAAGCCTGCCGTTTGCACTTGATCTAAGTTTTCTCCTGCTAAAACCCGCTGGCATAAGACCTTGTAATGCTGATTAAATCGTCCTTGTGTGGCCTGACGCGGAAGGCTTTTTAGTTCAAACCACCCGGTTGCTCGGCCAGCGTGGTAAACCGCTGCGTGGCTCCATGGATGGTGGCTGGGTGCAGTTGCATGGCGGCACGCTTCTGCGTATGCCTGTTCAGCAGGAGCCAGACCAAAGCTTTGCTGGCACTGATCCATCAATTGTAAAAATTCTGCAATTGAAGGCATCCAACTATACTGACGTTTGGTTTGTTCAATAGCTAACACCAGCACATCTTCTTCGTAACCAGCCAAACTTAACGCCCACTCTCGCTTTGCAATAATAATTTCTTTGTCGTCATCAAAGGCACTTTTAAACTTATGGCCATAAATAGTCATAAATCGGGCGAAAAGCATGTTAACCAATGTTTTTATTTTTTGGTCAATGGGGGGGGGTGCAGCAACAGCCGTTTTACCAGTCGGTATTATTGATGTCGAGGACGTTTGCTGTAATGTTTCGTCGGCGCTGTTTAGCAGCGAATCTAGCTTCTTCATTGGATGAATTAGTCTGTTGTTGGGTTTGTCTTTGGGCACGGGCCTGAGCTGTTTGCTGATGAACCTGTTCTTTTTTAACCCATTTTAAAAACTTTTGATCCCAGCCACCTGGGGTTTCTCGACGGCCTTTGTCCATATAATAAACTACAAACTCATCTTTAATGCCAAGAGCAAAGGCTTCACTTATCTGGTGTTGTTGGGCTAAAACTTTCACAATATTTGCCGAAATTTTCCATTCCAAATCCATCTGGCACAAGTGTTGGTGCTGAGCTTCCTTGGCGGCAAAGAGCCGGCTTAGTTCATCACCTTCGCCCACATCTCGTCGCCAGCCACCAAAACCAGCCATCGTTGCCTTGGTATTAGCCACTGGATTGAGTGCAGGCTGCAAGTCTGCCTCATCATTAACCTCAGTCACCGGCAACGGGAAGTCTGGCATAAGTTGTAGTTCGATACGCACCATACCACTTCCTGCAGGGGCTACTTGCAATAACCCTAGAGAGGACAGCTGGGATAACAATTGACCTTGATGCTGCCTTGTCAAACAAAGAGCCCGGCCATAAAGCCGCTGTTCCTCAACGACCACTTGGCCGTTCCAAGCACCTACCAATTCTGTTACCACAGCAAGCATCAAAGCTTGTTCTAGGCCATACCGCTGAGCTAGATGAGGGGCAATAGGTAAATTTAGGGACGACAATGGCATAACTGAGGTCAACTTTAAACGAATGCGTTAGCCCATTCTACCCTAACTAGTCCTGTGCTAACATCTGCAATGTTCGCCAATTACTAATAAATGACTATGACTCAAAAAAGCCTTATAAAACAGATGATGGATCATCAATCTATCCGTAAATTCACCAGCCAAAGCATCTCTCAAGAACTAGTTAACACCTGTATTACTGCAGGTCAGGCTGCAGCTAGCTCCAGTTTTGTGCAAGTCACAAGTGTTATTCAAGTTAATTCTAAAGACACACGTGCCGCCCTAGCACTGGCTGCTGGAGGTCAATCATACGTAGAAAGCGCCGCAACATTTTTAGTTTTTTGTGCTGATTTACAGCGTAATCAGCAGATATGCCTACGCCAAGAGCAACACATGCCCACAGGATTTACCGAACAAACCCTCATTGCCAGTATAGATACTGCGTTATTTGCACAAAATGTTTTACTTGCGGCCCAGAGTCTTGGCCTAGGCGGAGTTTTTATTGGTGGCTTACGTAATCAGCCAGAAGTAGTGACTAAATTATTAAACTTGCCCCAACATGTGTTTCCTATATTTGGCTTATGTCTTGGGTACCCTGATCAAAATCCTGGCCAAAAACCTCGTCTGCCTTTATCTATGGTGTTACATCAAGACCGTTATTCCAACGACGGTTTATCTAATTTGCCAAGCTACGACAGCCAGGTGAGCAATTACTACCATCAACGTAGCCAAGGAAAATTGCATCTAAGCTTTAGCCAGCACATCATCAAAACCCTCGTTAAAGAGGCGCGACCCCATATGCTGCCTTATCTGCAAAGTCAGGGGTTTAGCACCCGTTAGTGGCTAAAACTAATTGATTTGTCGAGCTTGGATAATATCGTACCATTGGGCTGGCCCCGTTTGATGCACCGAAGTACCTCCAGCATCCACTGCTACAGTAACGGGCATGTCTTCAACGTCAAATTCATAGATGGCTTCCATCCCCAGTTCTGCAAAAGCAATCACTTCAGCACTCTTAATGGCTTTGGAGACTAGGTAGGCAGCGCCTCCCACAGCCATTAAGTAAACGGCTTTATGCGCTTTAATGGCATCAATAGCATCTTGTCCGCGCTCAGCCTTGCCAATCATGCCCAACAATCCAGTTTTTTCAAGCATAGTGTCGGTAAATTTATCCATACGGGTAGCGGTGGTCGGCCCTGCAGGGCCTACTGCTTCGTCTCTCACAGGGTCAACTGGACCCACGTAATAAATAAACCGGCCTTTTAGATCCACAGGTAATGGCTCACCATTAGCCATCATGTCTACCATCTTTTTATGCGCAGCATCACGCCCTGTAAGCATTTTACCCGACAACAATAAAGTTTCCCCAGACTGCCAAGTCAATACGTCTGCTGGTGTCACCGTATCTAAATTAACTTTTCTAGTACCTGCGTCTGAATCCCATGCAATGTCTGGATAATCATCTAAACTTGGGGGTGTTTGCAAACTTGGCCCACTGCCATCCAGCATAAAATGTGCATGGCGCGTCGCAGCGCAGTTCGGAATCATGCATACAGGTAAAGAGGCCGCGTGGGTAGGGTAGTCCATCACCTTAATGTCTAGCACCGTGGTTAAGCCACCCAGGCCCTGAGCACCAATACCTAGGTTATTCACTGCTTCAAACAGCTCTAAGCGCAGCTTTTCAGCAGTATTACTTGCTCCACGTGCTTGTAGCTCGTGAATGTCCACAGAACCCATTAAAGATTTTTTAGCCAGCAATGCCGCTTTTTCAGCGGTGCCACCTATGCCTATGCCCAACATACCAGGAGGACACCAGCCAGCTCCCATAGTAGGCACTGTCTTTAACACCCAATCTACAATGCTATCAGATGGGTTTAACATAACCATTTTACTTTTATTCTCTGAACCACCACCTTTAGCAGCTAACTGAATATCAACTCGGTCACCCTTAACAATAGAGGTATGGATCACCGCTGGTGTGTTGTCTTTAGTATTGGTTCGACTGCCTGCAGGGTCAGACAGGATAGAGGCGCGCAATTTATTATCTGGGTGCAAGTAGGCACGCCTTACGCCTTCGTTAATCATGTCCTCTAAACTCAGCTCTGCGTCCCATTGCACGTCCATGCCTACTTCTACAAACACAGTAACAATACCTGTATCCTGGCATAAGGGGCGCTTACCTTCTGCACACAATCGCGAATTAATTAAGATCTGCGCCATGGCGTCCTTGGCCGCTTTAGATTCTTCCCGCAGGTAAGCTTCATGAACAGCGTGTATAAAGTCTAGTGGGTGATAATAGGAAATAAACTGTAAAGCGTCTGCCACGCTATCAATCAAATCATGTTGGCGAATGATACTCATAGTAGGGTCCTAATTTGGCCTAAGTAGTTGACCCCATTATAACCCCTTATCTGCTTTAACTCAGCTTTTAGACCACATAATCCGCTATTGCACCGCAATGATGCAGGCTAAACATATTATTTGGGCTCAGCGCCAAAGGTGATGTAGTTACTTTCAACTGGAGAGGCTTCTGATTTTTTCTTGGCCTCAAATTGAGCGGTCTCTAGATCTAATTTAGCTTTTTCCAGTTCGAAATAACGTTCTTGTTCAAGGGCGATTAGGGCTTTCATTTTGCCCACCAGGTCTTGATTTTCCACCTTATTCATTTGTAATTGCACACCATCAATACGTTTTTTCAACTGAGTTAACACACCCTGCTGGGCTTTGGTGGTAATTTTTAAGGCATCAAAACTCGTTAAAATTTTATTGTTAACACTTCCCAGCATCAGTTTATTTTCTATGCCTTGTTGTGACGCGGCTTGCAACGCATCAGTGCCAACCTGTTTCAGGTAGTGCATTAACATGTCTGTGCCCTGAGCCTGTTGCTGGCTAACTATCAACAAATCATCAAGCGGGCCTTTAAGTTGGTCAACTCGATTCATTTGCACTTCAAATTGCATCAACCTAGAGCCCATTGCGATGCTTATTGCTGAAGCCTGTTTTATGGCACTTTGTAAAACGTATAACATCACAACACCACTCAAGAGGCCCACAAAACCCAAAGAAATGATAAAACCAACCATATATCTCTGAGTTTTGAACCCCTTAGCATTCTGCTCAGCTGCCTGCTTAATTGTCGTTACACTGGCTAACAAAGCCTTCGTAACCATAGCGTTAGACTCTTGCATAGCATCGCTGCCACTAATGGGTGGTTCACTGCTACTAGTTTCTAAGGCGTCCTCTTGAGGCGAAGTAATCTCACTTGCCCCAGGCGCTATAGTAATATTCTCAGGCGGCTCGGCCTTAACATTGTCTTGCGTTTTGTCTTTATCTTGTTCGCTCATAGGGTTCAAATCTCGGTCAATCTAAAGTCTACACAGGTATTAGAAGCTGGCGCTCTTCTCTTCACCTTAATAGTTTTTGTTACTTTAGATTTATCGGCAGATTAAGTGAAAATATTAGGAATTTTTTGATAATCCACCATATAATCTAAATTGCTCACGATATATGTACTTCAAAGCGTGGTAACGCTAAACAGTTTGACCATCTTCGTTATAGCGGAAGTTGGCAGGCACCTCTGGATTAGGCTGTTGTGGCTGTGGAATGCCCGGAGTGACCACATTAAGCTGATAGACGTATGCCAATACTTGAGCCACCGCAACAAACAAACCCTCTGGGATCTCTTCATTAATTTCGCTAGTAAAGTAAAGTGCCCTAGCTAACAGTGGCATACGTAACATTTGTACACTTTCTGTTTGTGCTAATTCGCGTATACGCGCCGCTATTTCACCTTGTCCCTTGGCTAAAACAATGGGGGCGCCAGAACCTGTTTGGTCATACACCAAGGCCACGGAAAAATGCTGTGGATTAGTAATCACCACGTCGGCGTTGGTAACCTCATCTAACATTCTACCCATAGCCATTTCGCGCTGTCGCTGGCGCACCTGAGCCTTTACTTCCGGACGACCTTCCATCTCTTTCATTTCATCTTTAATGTCTTGCATCGACATTTTTAATTTCTCAGTATGACTGTATATCTGATAAGGCACATCAATCGCAGCAATGATCATCAACGACAAACAAATATAAAAAAAGGCCCATAGTAATATCGTTCCTCCTTCTTGCATTGCCAACTCCAAAGGCATCTGGCCCAAGGCTAGGAGATGATCAATTTGCGAAACAACGACTAGATAGCCTATTCCCGCTACCAAAATAAACTTAACTAATGCCTTTACTAGTTCCATGAGGGCCTGGGTGCCAAGCATACGCTTTAGCCCTGTCAGCGGGTTGAGCTTATTAGCTTTAAAACCAAGTGCTTTGGTAGAAAAAAGCCAACCACCGATCAGTGCAGGGGTAATGAGCGCCAATACTAGGGTGAGCAACAAAAAAGGCATAACCGATAAAATGCCTGTCACTAAGGTAGATAACAACACACTGGGTAAATACTGGGTGTCCATCAACAATTCTCGTTCAATGGTCAAAGAAGATTTCAGCATAAGCAAAATGTCAGCCACAATGGTACCCCCTGTCATCAGCAGAAAGGCCGAGCCAAGCACCATCATAATAGCCATGGACAACTCCTTTGAGCGCGGTACCTGACCATCTTCGCGGGATTTCTCAAGTTTTTTGGCCGTAGGTTGTTCTGTCTTTTCCTGGGAACTGTCTTCAGACATGACTAAGCCACACCCAATAACAGCCGTATTTGCTGAAACGCTTCAAACCACAGGTTTTGGACATTACCCATAAAACTGGGTAACAAAACGATCAAAACTACGATACCCATTAATAAGGTTAGAGGGAAACCAACAGCAAATACATTTAAGCTAGGTGCAGCCCTAGAAACTACACCCATGGCACTGTTGGTAAGCAATAAAACAACCATTGCTGGCAGCGCAATCATAGCTGCACCAGTAAACAGTAATGCAGACCACTGCAATAGATCCCATACCATTGCCATTTCTAATTGAGGCTCGCCAATGGGCCACAAGCGAAAACTATCCAGCAATAGCTCTAAAAGAATGAGGTGCCCACCAATAGAGACAAAAACTAAGGTGGCTAGAACGACTAAAAACTGAGATATAACAGGGGTTTGCACACCACTATTGGGATCTACCATCATGGCAAAGCCCAAACCCATAGATAACGAAATAAACTCACCAGCAGCGCTCACTGCAGCAAATACAATTTGCAATATCAGCCCCATCATGACACCAATGACGACCTGCTCTAAAAACAACACAAGGCCTGCACCCGATAGAACATCTACGATAGGCCAATCATGTAATGGATAGATAAGAATAGTAAGCACCATGGCCAAGCTTACACGCAACCTTGTGTTTACACTCATAGATGAAAATATAGGCGTAGCAATAAGGCACGCGCTTATGCGTGTCATGGGCCACAGAAAAGTGTAGAGCAACGCAAGTACATCATCCCAAACAGCAAACATAACTAACCAATAATTCCAGGAATACGTTCAATCAAGCGCGATGCAAAGTCAGTCAGCACTGTAATCTGCCATGATCCAAACAGATACAGCACTAACACTAGGGCTACCAGCTTAGGAATGAAGCTTAAGGTCATTTCGTTAATCGATGTTGCTGCTTGCACAATACCAATAAGCAAGCCGACTACTAGTGCCACTAACAACATTGGGCCTGCAATAGTTGCAGTAACCAACAACGCCTCTCGGCCAATATCTAATACCGTACCTTGGTTCATCATTACCCTCCATGTCAGGTATAAAAACTACCCGCTAAGGTACCTAATACTAAAGCCCAGCCGTCTATCAGAACAAACATCATAATTTTAAACGGTAATGAAATCATCATTGGCGATAACATCATCATACCCATAGACATCAGCACACTCGCAACCACTAGGTCGATCACCACAAACGGCACAAACAGTAAAAACCCAATCTGAAATGCAGTTTTTAATTCACTGGTTAAGAACGCCGGTATCAACAATTGCATAGGCACACTTTCTGGACCATCAAGTTCTTGCTCGCCTGAGATTTGAGCAAAAAGCTCAATATCAGATTCACGAGTTTGTTTCAGCATAAACGCTCTTAAGGGCTGCTGAGCAACTTCAAAAGCCTGTGTGAAATCAGCTTGGTCATTGAGGTAAGGTTGAATCGCTTGATCATTTATTTGGGTAAATACAGGGGCCATAATAAACAGTGTCAAAAATAACGCCAAGCCCAACAAAACTTGGTTAGGTGGGGTTTGGTTAGTACCTATAGCCTGACGCAATATCGACAAAACAATAATAATGCGGGCAAACGACGTCATCATCAATAATAGCGCTGGCAGCATCGTTAATAACGACATCAAGGCTAAAATTTGCAGTGTTAGGCTATATTCTTGCTGACCGTCTGCATTGGTTTCAACAACCACACCTGTTAAAAAGTTATCAGCGGCACCGGCCACAGGTGCATTAGCCATTAATAACATCATACTTACTAATGGCAGCCAACTTATTGCACGTGCCATTCTCATAGTGTGTCCTTATTTTTTTCAACGCGGGCATATCGTCCTAGTAGTTGAGAAAACTGTTTCGATAGCCGTGGCTGCGCACCAACTGCAGAAGCCTCTTTTTGGCCTTCTGGAGAAGGTGGCAAGTCTTGAGCATCCAGCTCTGTCAACAAGCGAATATTATGCGCCGTAACACCTAAAAGAAGACACTTACCATCGACTTCTACAAGGAGTAATTTATCTCGGCTACCTAACGCCATGGCCTCTACAAACCGAAGCCTGCGGCCCCCTTGAGGTCGTCGCTGCATAAACCATCGCGCAGCAAACACCAGGGTCAGCAAAATAGCTAGTACTAATAATAAGCTACCGATAGACTGCAACAATAATTGGGTATCACCTAACATAACAACCTTAAATTTTGCGAATACGATTA
>Ga0115007_10000386_pt1 | contig 28844 bp, 27 predicted proteins | sample ArcOceMetagenome_2_FD_87166 | JGI IMG/M metagenome (GOLD analysis project Ga0115007, IMG submission 87166) | Marine eukaryotic phytoplankton communities from Arctic Ocean - Arctic Ocean ARC135M Metagenome | ecosystem: Environmental > Aquatic > Marine > Oceanic | place: Arctic Ocean | collected...
CCCTTTGCTAACTTAGCTTCGCAAAAGAATACCATCTCCTTTTATCACATGGGGCTTTATGCTAATGAGGATTTGATGCTCTGGTTTAAAGAAGAATATGCAAAACGCAGCAAATACAAACTAGACATGGGCAAAAGCTGTGTTCGTTTCAAGCGAATGGACGACATTCCAGTAGGGCTTATAGGTGAGCTAATGAGTAAAATGTCTACTCAAGAGTGGATAGATACCTATGAAAGAATATATAAGAAATGAGCTATTTATAGCTTAGGTGATTCCCTTAAACGAAGTAAAGGTAAAGGGTAAAAAGTATGCTCTTAGGTTAATCCTTCTAAAAACTCAACCAGTCTATCTACCGCCAAGCCTCTATGACTTATGACTGATTTTTCTTCCATTGTCATTTCTGCAAAGGTCCGATTATACCCCTCAGGTTGAAAAATAGGATCATACCCAAAACCTTTTTTGCCACTTCTGCCTTTAGTTATTTCACCTTTACAAATCCCCTCAAAAACATACTCTTTCCCTTCCCATATTAGAGCTATCACCGTTCTAAAACTAGCTTGTCTACTGGTTTTCCCATCTAAGTTTTGTAGTAGCAGACTCATATTGTCTCCGCTATTCTTTTGCGGACCAGCATATCTTGCAGAGTACACTCCAGGCTCTCCGTCTAGTGCACTCACCTCAAGCCCTGTATCGTCTGCAAAGCAGTTTTCCCCTGTCTTTTCATACACTTGCCTTACCTTCTGTAGAGCATTGGCATTTAGTGTATTGCCGGTTTCTAGTAGTTCCTCAGGAAATGTTTTCTCATCTAATCCTACTAGCTCATACGCAGGTAGTTTGGCTCTTATCTCAGCTATCTTATTGGGATTTTGCGAAGCAAAAATGATTTTCATGGACGGCAAATATATGTTTTGTAAGAACACGCCTTTCTCTTCCTAAATGTACACGTCCTAGAGGTGTGTAACAACAAAAAATAACCATCTTTGCCTTACTATAGAATCACAAACTAACATATCATCTCAGCCTCTAGCAGAGCGAGTACGTCCAAAATCTTTGGACGAGCTAGTAGGCCAGCAACATATTATAGGACCTAACAAACCTTTGCGGAGAGCATTAGAATCTGGGGGTATGTATTCGTGTATTTTTTGGGGACCTCCAGGAGTAGGCAAAACTACCCTAGCACAAATCGTATCTCATACACTCAAAAAACCATTCTTTCAGCTAAGTGCTATCAATGCAGGGGTAAAAGACATACGAGAAACCATAGAGAAAGCCAAGAAAACCAAGTTTATGGGCAGTGGCGGCAGTGCTATACTTTTCATAGACGAGATACATCGGTTTAACAAAAGCCAACAAGATGCTCTACTAGGGGCTGTAGAACAAGGAATAATCACACTAATAGGTGCTACTACCGAGAATCCCAGTTTTGAGGTAAATGCAGCTCTGCTCTCTCGCTGCGAAGTATTCGTGCTAAAACCCCTCGAGCTACAAGACCTAAACGATCTAGTAACCCAAGCATGCAAGCGTGACCCTATATTAAGTACTAAAAAAATAACGATAAAAGAGTGGGACGCTCTAGTAAGAATAAGTGGCGGAGACGGCAGAAAAATACTCAATGCTCTGGAAATTATTGTCAATTTCGAAGGAGGTAAAAGCATCGCCATAACGAACCAACTGGTAGAAGAAGCAGTACAAAAAAAGCTTGCCAAGTTCGACAAAGGAGGTGAGCAGCATTATGATATAGCTTCCGCTCTTATAAAATCTATACGCGGTAGCGATCCCAATGCTGCGGTATACTACCTAGCTAGGCTCATAGAAGGTGGCGAAGACCCTAAGTTCATAGCTCGTAGACTTATAATATCGGCCAGTGAAGACATAGGAATGGCAAACCCTAATGCACTCTTACTGGCTAACACAGGATTTGAATCTGTAAAAAATGTAGGGTATCCTGAGTGCAGGATTATATTATCTCAGATAGCCATATATCTAGCTACTAGTCCTAAAAGTAATGCAAGCTACATGGCCATAGGAAAGGCTCAAGCTTTAATTCGCGAGACGGGTGACCTTCCTATTCCTTTGAGTTTAAGAAATGCTCCAACTAAACTGATGAAAGATTTAGACTACGGCAAGGACTATAAATACTCGCATGATTTTCCAAATAATTTTGCGTTTCAAGAATTTTTGCCTCAAGAAGTTTCTAATCAACAACTGTATGATCCAGGACACAATGCTGCAGAGGAAAAGGTAAGGGAAAGAATGAAGTCTCTTTGGAAAGAGAAGTATGGATATTAAATTACTCTAGCTCTCTAAGCTCCAGCAATTCTATCTTTTGCTCACTAGCTGCGAGCACTTTTATTTTATAATTATCTATAATAAACACTTCCCCTGACAATGGGATATCTGCTATATTGGCAACTACAAAACCTCCAATAGTTTCGTAATCTCCATCTGGAATTTTGAGGCCATATTTCTCATTCAGAAAATCAACTTCTAGCTTGGCATTGATCGTATATACATCGTCTACCACTAGCACATCTTGATCTTCTGTTACTTCATCATGCTCATCTTCTATCTCACCAAAAATCTCTTCCATGATATCTTCTACGGTGATAATACCTGCAGTACCACCATATTCATCTACAACTAGAGCTATGCTTTTTTGTGTTTTACTAAACTGGTTAAGCATGTCATTGGCCGATTTAGACTCATTGGTTATGAGTATCGGTATTAGAACAGACTTAATACTATTAGGCTTTTTATGCAACTCTAAGTGATGCACATAGCCTATTATATTGTCTACATTATCTTGATAAACCAATAGCTTGGAATGATGAGATTCAATGAACAATTGTTCTAACTCTTTTACCGTACTCTCTACATCTATGACAGTCACCTCTGTGCGTGGCACCAAGCAGTCTCTCACTTTTACTTTGCCAAAGTCTAAGGCATTTTTTAAGATATCTGTATCTACGTCTTGCTCTTCTCCCTCACTATTACTCTGAGAAGATTGCGAGATAAAGTGATCTAAGTCTACCTTACCAAAAGCGGGAGTCTCTTCTGAAAAATTGCCAGCCATAAAACGATTCAGAATCAAGTTACTGAGCCAAATCACAAATTGAACAACAGGCCAAAGCAGCACATAAAATAACTGAAATGGATAAATAAGAACACTTAGAATTCCACTCGGATTTAACCTAAAGAGTGCCTTAGGTAAAAACTCTGCAGTAAATAGAACTATACCTGTAGATATGACTGTGGCAATTAATAATGCTGGAAACGGTCCTAAAAATTCGAATTTTGGTCTCCAAATCTCCTCCATAGTGATACCGTAGATTACTAGAGATATATTATTACCTACTAAAATAGTACTTATAAATTTGGATGGAGTTTTAAGATAGCTCGAGCACATCTTGGCCCAGTGCTTGCCTTGATTACTCTTCAATTCAATTCTGAGCTTATTGGCAGAAATAAAGGCTATTTCTAGTCCGGAGAAAAATGCCGAAAGAAGCAGCATTAAAATAACGAGGACAGCAGGTGACATGTTAGCTCACAAAAATACATTATAACTTAAGGATACTCATCTATATAATATATTTATACATATTTGAATCAAGTAATGACCATACCAAATCTTAAATACCGCTTATCTAAGCACTATATATACATCCTATTTGCCTTATGTGCTCTCCCTAGAATAGGCTTATGGATGGTGAACACAGAAGGGAATGACGACCATATCACCCCTATTCAAAAGTGGCAAGAAACAGGTATATATCCTGAAGCTAGAGATTGCTGGGAATGTTTTCAGCCGCCATTATTCTATAGTATTGTAAAACCCTGTTGCGAGCTTCTAAGTATTACTTCTACGGAAGATATTTTCAATGTAATCCAAAATATAAACCTCATAATCAGCCTCTTAGTACTTTGGCTCATCGTATGGTACATCAACTCACTCAAGCTTACCCAATTACTCAGCACCGCACTCATTCTATTTTGGGGTTTAAACCCTGAACTAGTAAGTATAGGGGCACTAGCCTCTAATGACATACTAACCATATTACTTGGTATGGCATTCACCATTATGGCACTTAGCTATATCCCAAAATCAAATTTAAAGCGAGAGATCATTCTTGTTATACTCCTCATTCTACTAGGCCTTACTAAAGGGAATGGCTTAGTTTTTATTGGCATATATCCTATTCTAATAGGGCTCTCTATTCTAATCACTAGAAAAATACTTTGGAAACAAATTACACGTCAGTTTATAGTCTGGAGTTTTGCATTTATTACAATTGCTTGGGCTGGAAATTATTTAGACAAGTATGAGAAATACGAGAACCCATTTATCACCAATGTAGACCCCCCTTATGAGAAAGCTACCTGGGATACCCCAGGCGATATGGTATTCAGAAAAGGAGTAAATACGTATAAGGAAGCCTTTTTTAGTTTCCCTCTAGGCAGCCTACTAGCCGAACCCTATAATGAAAATGGCTTAGAAAACTATCCAGAACACAGACAAAATCTGTGGACACAGTTATTAGGCCAATTTAGCAATCACCTGTTTGAAAGGTATCCAGAAACATGGATTAGTTATAATAATGACATGTACAACTTTGCTCGGGTCAATTTTTTACTCCATATCATTCTGTTTCTAGGCTTACTCACGCGTCTCATCCTTACTTTAGCCAAACAAACCCAAGTAGATTTTCAGCTTATTGCTCACATGCTTATCTCAACTATTTTCCTTGTATTTGTCATAAAATATAGTGCCCAATACAGAGATTTCAGTTTTATGAAAGTGGTATTTATTTACCCCGCATTCGTTTCACTTATACATCTATCTGCTAAAGGGATAGCCCAATGGAAGTACGTCAAGCTTTTCACTTATCTTTTGGTAGCCTGTGCTATCCTGTACCAAGTGAACTACATCTACCTACTAAAGTCCCTTACCGCTTAATATTTTTAATATCTTCGTTGCACCATACTTAATTCTAATGAGTAACAAAGTAGATTTTGGATTTTAAAATTATGAAAAAAATAATAATAATAATAATACTTAGTCTAACACTCACATTATCCTTTGTAGCTTGCAAAGAAGATGAAGAAACTATCACTGAAAACGCTCAAACTTTTGAAGTGTTAGAATTATCTACGGATTTTGGGCAGATGTATATTCATCTCTACGATGAAACCCCGCTGCACAAAGCCAACTTTGATAGCCTTGTAAGGGCTGGATTTTATGACAGTACAGAATTCCATAGATGCATTAGGAATTTTATGATACAAGGTGGCGACCCCAATTCGAAAGATGACAACCGAGGTAACGATGGGACAGGCGGACCAGGTTATACTGTAGCTGCTGAAATTGATTCTTCTAAATTTAAACATACCTACGGGGCTTTAGCAGCTGCTAGAATTGGGAATAGTGGGAACCCAGAACGTAGATCAAGCGGCTCGCAATTTTATATAGTAAACAATGTAAATGGCACACCTCACCTAGATGGAGAGTATACAACGTTTGGGATGGTGCTAAGTGGTATAGAAGTAGCTACAACCATCGCTAAGCAACCTCAAAACAGCAGTAATTTGCCTAATGAAAGAATAAAGATGGTTATGAAATATGCGGAGCTAACTCAGGCTCAACTAGATGAGAAAGGCATAGTAATTCCATAGATGAAAATTAGAATAAAAGACAATTCGGTACGCTATAGACTAGCTCAAAGTGAAGTAACCTCTCTAGTGAAAGAAGGCGAAGTTTGGAGTAAGTGCCTATTCGCAAAGGGAGAACTTATTTATGGTATTACAGCTTCAGACACAGAAGAGTTATCGTGCATCTTTATGGGAAATAGAATAACCACTAAAATACCTAAAGTATGGCTAGATAATTGGGATACAGATGAGCGTGTAGGATTTGAATATAATGACGATGGTCTGTTTGTCCTAATAGAAAAAGACTGGCAATGCCTAAAGCCAAGAGAACAAGAAGATGAGAGCAATCTATACGCTAACCCCGGTTTGCAAAACGGGGCGAGCGTATAGAGCAAACCAATGAACGAGGGATTACATCATATAAAAATCAAAAAATCAAAAAACGGAGAAACCCGTGAGGTAGAAGATGTAGTAGCCGTGGAAGCACCACTGGAGATTCAGATACAACATTTTACAGAGGGCAAACCAACAGCCATCTCCGTAACTATGCGTACACCTGGAGATGACGAAGAGTTGGCGCTAGGCTTCTTATTTACAGAAGGTCTGTTAACAGACTATAAGCAAGTAAAAGCAGTAAAATACCAAGGTGAAAATATAGTGAAAATCTATCTGCAAGAAGGAGTAAGAGTAGAACTGCAATCTGTAGAACGAAACTTCTATACTACTAGTAGTTGTGGAGTGTGTGGCAAGGCAAGTATAGAAGCCATCACCAGCAAAACTGAATACCCGATAAAAAACAAAGCTGAGCTAAGAGACGAAGTTCTCTTTAGTTTAAAAGCAAAGTTAGCAGAGCAGCAAACCCTTTTCAGTGCTACAGGCGGAATACACGCAGCTGCACTATTTAGCGAAAATGGAGAATTACGGGTAATGCACGAAGACGTAGGACGACATAATGCATTGGATAAACTAATTGGAGAAGCCTTTCGTAGCCAGATGCTACCCTTACAGAAAAGCATCTTATTACTAAGCGGCAGAGCTAGTTTCGAATTGATTCAGAAAGCAACCATGGCAGGTATAGGTACCATAGTATCAGTGGGTGCTCCAAGTAGTCTTGCTGTAGATCTCGCCAGAGAAAATGGGCAAACATTGCTTGGGTTTTTGAAGGAGAGTAGTTGTAATGAGTATAGTTAAATGAGCCTATCTTTTCTAGTACTGATCCTGCTCCTTTAAAGTATTTATCCCTCTAAGTTTATATGATATATTTCTGATATGCTTTGTGTCCCAAATTAAAGCTTTAAAAGATTATTAATTAAATTTGACCTTCAACCATGTCTACCCAAAAAATAGAAATAGAAAACTTTGACTTCACAGGTCTTATACTGAAAGAACCTAAGGAGAAAGCCGTAGGTCTTCCTGCTATTATCTCATCTGTAAAACAAGCGGCCAAGTATATGGATCCTATTGATGCATTTAAGCTAAGTCTTAAGATCAATCAAAAAGGAGGGTTTGACTGCCCGGGGTGTGCATGGCCAGATCCAGATGACGACCGGTCTGCACTAGGCGAATACTGCGAAAATGGTATGAAAGCCATAGCAGAAGAAGCAACCAAAAAATCGGTAACTGCAGCGTTTTTTAAGAAATATTCAGTGGCTGAAATATCAAAATTCTCCGACTTTAAAATGGGAAAACTGGGCAGACTTACCGAGCCTATGGTACTGCGAGAAGGTGCTACTCACTACGAACCAATAGCATGGGAAGATGCATTTAAACTTGTAGCAAAAGAACTTAATGCTCTAGACTCGCCAGACGAAGCTATCTTCTATACGAGTGGCAGAACGAGCAATGAGGCTGCATATCTGTACCAACTATTTATACGATCATACGGCACAAATAACCTACCCGACTGCTCCAATATGTGTCACGAAAGCAGCGGTGTAGGCTTATCACATACCTTGGGTATAGGAAAAGGTTCTGTTACATTGAATGACCTGCACGAAGCAGAGGTGATTATGATAATGGGGAAAAACCCAGGAACCAATCACCCAAGAATGCTCGGAGCCTTAGAAAAATGCAAACAAAACGGAGGTAAAATAATCACCGTAAACCCGCTCCCAGAAGCGGGGTTACTTAACTTTACGGATCCGCAGTCTCCTATTAAAATGATACAAGGAGGCACTTTGCTTACAGATGTATTTGCACCGGTGAAGATAAATGGTGACGTCGCTTTCCTTAAAGCTATAATGCTGAAACTAGAAAAGATGGAAGAGGCTAACCCAGGAAATGTTTTGGATTGGGACTTCATTAAAGAACACACTCACGGATTTGATAATTTTTTAGCAGACCTTAAAAAGGAAGATGTACAACACGCAATCTCCGAAAGTGGAGTAGAAGAATCTATCATCATAGAAGTAGCAGAGATGATGGCTACCAATGACAAAATAATCATCTGCTGGGCGATGGGCCTTACCCAACAAAAAAATGGCGTAGGAAACATTCAAGAAGTAGTAAATCTACTCTTGATGAGAGGTGCTATAGGAAAACCTGGAGCAGGTACTTGCCCTGTCCGTGGACACTCCAATGTGCAGGGAGACAGAACCATGGGAATCTGGGAATCACCTAAAGAGCCCTTTTTAGCAGCCCTAGATAGAGTACATGGTATCCAGGCACCGAGAGAACACGGATATCATGTAGTATCTGCCATAGAAGCTATGAAAGCAGGCAGAGGCAAAGTCTTCTTTGCAATGGGAGGCAACTTCCTAAGTGCATCACCAGACACACACTATACTGCAGACGCTCTGCAAAATACTGTGCTGACCGTACACGTGAGCACCAAGCTGAACCGTTCGCATTTAGTTACAGGCAAGCAGGCTCTTATTCTCCCATGTCTTGGCCGTACCGATAAAGATGTACAGGCAGATGGAGAGCAATTCGTGAGTTGTGAAAATAGTATGGGTGTAGTGCAAAGCTCTCAAGGCATACTAACACCGCCAAACGTTCTTCTCAAAAGTGAAGTAGCCATAGTAGCGGGAATGGCCTTAGCTACACTATCAGATTCTCGAGTAAACTGGATAGGGATGGCAGGAAATTATGATAAAATACGGGATGCTATAGGGCAAACTATTCCTGGTTTTGAAAACTACAATGAACGAGTTCGTAAGCCAGGAGGTTTTTACTTGCCCAATGGAGCTCGAGAGCGAGTCTGGGATACTGAAACAGGTAAAGCAAACTTCACCACCAACGCTATACCACATAATGAGCTAAAAGAAGGTGAGTATCTAATGATGACGCTTCGTAGTCACGATCAGTATAATACTACAGTCTATGGATTAGATGACCGCTACCGTGGTATCTACAATGAACGACGCATCGTAATGATGAATATAAAAGACATCAAAGCAAGAGGCTGGAAAGAGAAGCAAGTAGTCAACTTATTCTCTCATTTCAACGGAGTAAAACGAGAAGCACTCAAGTTTCTAATAGTACCCTACCCTATTCCAGAAGGGAATGTAGCCACTTATTTCCCAGAGGCTAATCCTTTGGTTCCTATAGACTCATTCGCTGATAAAAGTCATACTCCTACGAGTAAGTTGGTGATAATCACAATTAATTCAGTAATTTAACACCCAATATGAGCAAGAAAAATAAAAAAAGTTTACGAGTTAATAGACAACGAAACAGTTATATCATTGGTATTTCTATCGGTGTGCTAGCCGGTATAATATTTGGTTATGCAACGGACAGCATCATTATCAGCATTTTAGTATGCGGCTTACTTGGTTTCGGGATGGGTCATGCCATATACAAAACTATAGGATAAGCTTGACGCATAATTTAATTGGCATAGTCCTCATAGGCGGCCAAAGCTCCCGAATGGGAAAAGATAAATCACAGCTGACTGTTTCCTCGTCTATTCTTCGACACAATAGCCTATCGGCTGCCACTTCTGCCGAAGGTCGGACAGTGCATAATGACAGGGAACAAATGACTTTCACAGAACTAGCTCATTCAAAACTGAAATGCTATGTAGACGTAGTCTACTATTCGATCAATAAGAATCAAGAAAACCTGAGTTTAGAAAATACCATTTTAGATGAACACGATGAAGAAGGACCAGTATCGGGCATTATATCTGCCCTTAGAGCCACGCAAAAATCAATAGTAGTTCTAGGTGTAGACATGCCGTTGGTAACCAAGCAGAGCATTAAGAATCTTATAAAACACCGGAATTGTGACCTGCTCACTACCACTTATTATAATGCCAACAGCAATAAATGGGAACCAATGCTAAGTATCTGGGAGATCGAAACGCTACCGTGCCTCGAAGAATACTTTGATAATGGAGGTCGCTCTATCCAAACATTCCTAAATCAATTCGGTAATCAACGAGTACAAATCACTAATGAACACGAGTTTACAAATGTAAATACAGCTGAAGATTTACAAAACATAAGTATCAAGTAAAGTTTAAAAGACTACAATCAAGGGTGATATAGTGATGCCAACAAAAGGCGTACCACAGTGAAATCTGAAAGTCTATATTTCGGTTTAACCTTAAATTTATACTTGATCAGGGCAACATCTCCTTTGCTACTATCTGAAAGCTTTTGATGCCATAATGAGCTATAATATCATTTACCAAAGATGTGCGTACCACAAGTAGAAGGTTTTTATCATCATTCGACTTATATTGATCCACAATGTACTTAGTAGCCTGATGTATCCCTTGATTATTGAGCTCTAGCTTGCCCAGTTCGTCTAGTACTAAAAACTCAAAATCGTATTCATCGAATGTTTTGATGAGAAAATAATTAGCTAAATTAAACGAATCCTCTAAGAAATGATAACGCCCAACAGAGATAGTCTTTTCACCAACCTCTGGCACTTGCAATGGGAAGTTTTCCTTAGACTCAATATTATGCAGATAACGGATATCCTCCTTATTATCTGGGCAGAGTATTCCTTTCACATTATCCCACGTATCTACCCACTCCCGCAGAGCTGTAGTTTTGCCCGTACGTATATCACCAGCTAAGATGTATATCATTATTCTTCTAGTTGTAAGTGGATGCTATAGAGTATAGTATCACCCATAAAATTACGTAGCTTATTCAAGCCTTTTTCGTTCTTATTTTCTTGCCAAGCCAGCTTTGTCACTTTTCTGAGGTAAGGAAGTAAGGTAAGTGTTTCATCCACCTCCGCTTGCACCTTATGCTTTTTACCTTCTAAGAATCGGGCAAAATATTTCTTAAATATTGGAGCAATCACATAGTACCATAGAAGCAAGATCCCTGCACTACGCAAGAATATATAAAGCCAATTCTTCCATACAGCATCACCCTCTTTTACAAAGAAATAATATGCAGCTATGAGTGCAAATAAAATTCCAAAAATGACCCATTGTCTCCATCTCCCTCTTTTCTTTTTAGCTAATCCTATCTCATCATCAAACTCTATTGCTTGAATCTGATACTTAACATTCCCTTGGTTTAATTCCAAGTAACGCACTATATCGTATATGATATATCCAACAACTAAACCCAGCAGAGCATAAAGCCATAAGTATATAGAAATGATAGTGGTAGACGAAAATATATTTCCTAGGAAACCCATTTTCTTAATTACATACTTACTAAAGGAATCTATAGCTTCCCATAGACTAGTACCATATATAAGCGTGAGCACTAGAAGCTTTTGAATAGCCGACTCTACTAAAGTAACCACCCCTAAAAGCATAGCACTCCATTTAGTAAGACTAAGCTTACTATAAATAAGTGCAGCCATGAGTGCTTGAAAACTTACTGCTAGGTAAGACGTAGGTGGAGAATGTGGGCTTACTGCTAATTTTATGATTAGAACTACGAGTAATGATCTGAAGATGGCATTCCACTTATCCTCTGCAAAATAGGCGATTAGACTTACCAGAACAATAGCAAAACCACCAACAAATAGTCCAGTGAATGGTGATTGCAGTGCGTGTAAAACACCCCCTAGACCTGCTTCACTTAGAGCCCATAGAGCGGTTAAACGAGATATTATCTTAGAGTTACGTTGCAAGTTTTCAAAGATACACAATTGCTATTATTTTACGATATGCTAAGGCGACAAAAGAACACGCAAAAAAAGGAGCACTTCTCAGTACTCCTTCCTATATTTTTATTTCAATTAGAAATTACACAGAAAAACTCTCTCCGCATCCGCAAGATCTACTCGCATTTGGATTATTAAACTGAAAACCTTTTCCGTTTAATCCATCTGAGAAATCAAGCTCTGTACCGCATAGGTATAAGAAGCTTTTCATATCACAAACTACCTTATATCCTTGACTTTCAAAAACCTGGTCGTTTTCTTGGCTTTCATTATCGAAATCCATCTTATAGCTAAGACCAGAGCATCCGCCGCCTACTACAGACACACGAATAAAGTAGTCCTTATCTAGACCCTCAGTCGTCATAAGTGTATTCACTTGACTAGCTGCTTTTTCTGATACTGTTATCATATTATTTATAGTTATTACATAAATAGAGAGGAGTGACTATTTACTAGCCAACCTTCTCTATTTACTTTGTTAATAATGCTTTTTATCGTCCACTATTGGCTCTAGACCTTGTTTCACGCGATAGTCATTGATAGCCATTTTTATGGCATCTTCTGCTAGTACCGAGCAGTGAATTTTTACTGGTGGCAAAGCAAGCTCTTCTACTATTTCCATATTATCTATTTCCATAGCCGAATCTATGCTTTTCCCCTTAAGCCACTCTGTAGCCAGTGAAGAAGAAGCGATAGCTGAGCCGCAACCAAAAGTCTTAAACTTGGCATCTTTTATGAGACCTGTAGCATCATCTACCTCTATCTGCAGACGCATTACGTCTCCACACTCAGGTGCTCCTACTAGGCCTGTTCCTACCGCTTTACTTTCTTTGTCTAGCGTACCAATATTTCGTGGGTTTTGGTAGTGATCTATTACTTTTTCTGAATATGCCATTTCTTTATTTTAATTTAGGATGTTCGACATATGATGTAATATTTTTCATCTTACCTATATCTTGCATCGGTTTTATTCTTTTTACTTTTTAACTAATTAACCAGACTTAATGCTCCGCCCATTCTATCGATTTAAGGTCTATACCGTCCTTAAACATTTCCCATAGCGGACTCATTTCTCTTAGCTTATGTACTGCTTCTTTCACGTGATTGATAGCAAAATCTATTTCCTCATCAGTAGTAAATCTTCCAAGACCAAATCTAAGCGAAGAGTGAGCTAACTCATCATCTAAGCCAAGGCTCTTTAAAACATAACTAGGCTCAAGTGACGCACTAGTACAAGCACTACCGCTACTTACCGCGATATCTTTAGTACCCATCATTAGGCCTTCTCCCTCTACAAATTTAAAAGAAATATTAGCTACGTGAGGAAGTCTATGTTCTGCATTACCATTCACATATGCTTCTTCTATCGTGAGTAATTCTTTTTCTAGTCTATCTCTCATCGTACTTAAACGGATAGCCTCATCTGCCATTTCATTTTGACAGATCTCACAAGCTTTACCAAAACCTACGATACCGGGAACATTAAGTGTACCACTTCTCATTCCTCGCTCGTGTCCGCCACCGTCCATTTGGCTAGTTACTTTCACACGCGGATTTTTACGTCTTACATATAATGCACCTACCCCCTTAGGTCCGTACATCTTGTGAGCAGTAAAGCTTAGTAGATCTATTCCATCTTCATTTACATCCACAGGTATTTTACCTACTGCTTGTGTAGCATCCGTATGAAATAATATTCCATTTTTCTTAGCTATGGCTGATATACCTTTGATGTCTTGCACCACGCCTATCTCATTATTACCGTACATCACGGTAATTAGTATCGTCTTATCTGTAATAGCAGCTTCTAGGTCTGTAAGGTTGATTAGTCCATCCTCACTAGGAGAAAGATACGTCACCTCACCTCCCATTTTTTCTACTTTTTTACAAGCGTCTAAAGTTGCTTTGTGCTCAGTAGTGACGGTAATCATATGATTACCTTGAGATCCATACATTTCGTATACACCTTTGATAGCTAAGTTATTAGCTTCGGTAGCCCCAGATGTGAATATAATTTCTTTACTAGTACTGCCTATCAAACGAGCTACTTGCTCACGAGAATAATCTACTGCTTCTTCTGCAGACCAGCCGAAGCTGTGATTTCTACTTGCTGCGTTACCAAATTTTTCATTGAAATAAGGAAGCATAGCCTCAAGTACACGAGGATCCATCGGTGTGGTGCTGTTGTTATCTAGGTATATCGGGAAATTCATTCTGTTGTCTTATTTTTATTTAGACTTATTCTAACGCAAATATAACGGCTTAGAGTGGATAAAGTTTGTTGAGGGTATTGGTTTTTTTGATAGGACGATAAGGCTGACGGGAATATGAATAATAGAAGAGTAGAATGACTGAACAATAGGTATTGTATATTTGACTATATCATGAAATATTTTTCTATTTTTTTTCTTACACTCTTATCCATCAGCACCTTAGCCGACTTACGCCCGTACGATTTTGATATACTAATAAGCAGCGATAGAAATAGGTACAACCGCAATGAGGTAATTCAACTTAATATCACATTTACTAGTATGGCACGCCACACCAACGGGATCTTACTTCCTGGCACTAAAAATAAAGGAAAGCGACTCCTATACTTGGCATACTACTCAGTAGATGGCAATGACTTCTATACCAATATGCATACTGAAAACAGAGTGATAACTATGGATACTTCTAACTTTGGGCAAGTGCATTGGAAAAATCTATATGCTGGCAAGTCAGTGACTATACCCATCTTCTTAAATGATACTATAAACTACCGCACAAATAATGCTGCTCACCACAAACTACCAAACCTTCCTGCAGGAAAATATCAAGTGTTTGCTTGGTATGCCCCGTGGGAGGAGCCTATGGCTGAACAGGCTTTTGCTAAGCTAAATCCATTTGGCAGACCAAATGACGACTTTACTTCTAAACGTTTCTATATGCAAGAGAATCAGCAGAGTAATTACTTCTTGCTCACTATCTCTGACGACCTTGTAAAACACGAGTGGTCACCAACAAGGGATTGCCCTTTAAATTGTCACTTTTGCGAGGCGATAGAAAAAAGCGACTGGAATAGTGTAGAAAGACTAATCTCAAAACAGACTGACTATAATAATAAACTAGGTATGAATTTCACAGACACCAACTGGCTGCAGCCTCATAGAAATATAGCTTGGATGTACGAAGGTCCAGATGCGATTTTAGCTTCGCTACCTACATATACTTATCGGTCTATGATTTTCAAAACCCAGGCAGGCTACATCTACTACGATGCCACTTGGCAGCTGGGCATTATCTATCCCGGTCGCTCTAGAATACAACAAATGTTTAGATGTGTGATAAGTTTAAATGCCCCTATTCGATCCTCAGAAGTAGATTATCGAGAATTAGTCAAATTTGCTCCCTACTAAGTTTATTTTCTTAAACTACTTACCTTTACACTTTCAAAATAAAATGCTTTTATTCCTACGAATTTATATCGCTATTTCTTGTCTTGCTATTGCAAGTAATTTTGCCAAAGCACAATCTATAGATCATTGGGAATCTGCTATTTACAATACAGATACATGGTCTTATTACATAGGAGATGATCAAGTCCCTAATAGCTGGAATGCCCAAACATTTGATGAAACTAGTTGGGCTACGGGCTCTGGAGGATTTGGGTATGGAGACAATGATGATAATACCACTATCGCTCAAACTACATCCATATTTATCCGTAAAGAATTTAATATAAGCTCCATCTCATCTATCACTAGTGCCATATTACACGCTGACTATGATGATGGTTTTGTAGCTTACCTAAATGGCACCGAAATAGCACGTGGAAATATGGCGGGTAATCCTCCGGCATACGATGCACTCGCTACGGACATTCGCGAAGCAGAATTATACCAAGGCGGTCTACCGCAAGAATATATGATGGAGCCTGCTCTATGGAATAGCCTCATCACTAATGGAGCGAATACACTAGCCATACAAATCCATAATAGGTCTGCCACATCCTCAGATATGAGCAGCAATTTTTTCCTTTCCTTGAGCATTAATAATACAAGCCGCTTGTACCGCACTACCCCATCTTGGTTTGTAGCTCCACCGGTTACCTCTAGTAGCCTGCCGCTCATTATCATTACTACAGAAAATAGCACCGAGATACAAGACGACCCCAAGGTCTTCGCAAAGATGGGCATAGTAGATAATGGTCCTGGAAACATGAACAACCTTACAGACCCATATAATGGCTATAATGGGACTATAGGAATAGAAATACGCGGGGCATCTTCTCAATCATTTCCGAAGAAAAACTACGGACTAGAAACTCGCAATACCGATGGAAGTAATAATAATGTATCGCTACTCGGCATGCCTGCAGAAAACGACTGGGTGCTCCACGGGCCTTATAGCGATAAGTCTCTGCTCCGCAACTCATTAGCCTACCACATGGGCACCTCAACCGGAAAATATACACCTCGTACTCGACTCTGCGAGCTCTACATTAACAATAATTATAGAGGAATCTATATGCTCACTGAGCGTATCAAAAGAGATAAAAACAGAGTAGACATAGCCAGCTTAAAACCAGAAGACCTAAGCGGCGAAGAACTGACGGGTGGCTACATTCTACAAATAGATAGAGATGACGAAAGCTCGAACATAGATGGATGGTACAGTGGCTCATCACCCACAAAGTTCTACTCCTACCACGATCCTAAGGCAGAAGACCTAGAGGCAGTGCAGCGAGAGTACTTAAAAACCTATCTCACTAGTTTTGAGGAAGATATGGAGTCTACAGACTACTACTGGAAATACAAAAGCTACGTAGACGTACCTTCGTGGATAGACTATTTCCTAGTTACAGAAATGGGCAAACACATTGACGCTTATAAGCTGAGTTTCTATATGCATAAGAAGAAGTCGACCAATGGCGGAAAATTGCACTTCGGACCTTTATGGGATTTTAATCTAGGCTTTGGTAATTTCAATTTTGTATGCTCACCAGAACCCGAAGGTTGGACGTATGAATTTCAAGGAACCTGTGATAATTCACATCCATTTTGGGTAAAAAAACTTACGGATATACCAGAAGTATCCGACCAAATAAACTGCCGCTGGAATAAACTTAGAAATGGGCCACTGCACATTGATAGCCTTATGCAGTATATAGATGCCCGCATAGCAGAAATGGGCGACGCACCATCTCGTAATTTTGAAAGATGGAATATTTTGGGTCAATATGTTTGGCCAAATGACTTCGTAGGAGACACCTATGAAGAAGAAGTCGATTTTCTAAAAACTTGGCTCACTACCAGACTCACCTGGATGGATAACAATATGCTAGGCGAATGCACCATTACTTCTACAGATAATCCTAAAACAACTTATAAAGCTACATCTATATTTCCTAACCCTGCTCAACATTCATTTTTCCTTGAAATAAACGCCTCCCAATTTGATGCTGGAAGCATTCAAATAATCAATAACGTGGGAAGCACAGTTCTAGAGATTAATTCTATAAAAACACTACAAAAAATTGACATCTCCACATTTGCAGCAGGAATATATACTGTGAATGTATTTACCAACTCTCAACTTCTAGAAACACAAAAACTATCCATTTATTAAAATGAAACTACCTCCCAATAGTAAAAAAACATTTACTTTTTACTAATGCTTTGTTTGATGATGGCCGGCTGCACTAGTGCTCCAAAGCAAGAGAATGAGGATGCACCAGAGACTGAAGAAGCATAAAAAATCATCAGAAGGATGCCCAACTTTGGGCATCTTTTTTTGTGTAAATTTTTCTAGTCCAGCAATAGTGTTGCACAAAATAATATGTAATGAGGAGAGAAAATACTCTTGGGCTATTCTTAGGGGATAAGGGCTTCCGAGGACAAGTACTCCGAGATTATAGCTAAAAAAAGAGAACGACAATCTGCCCCAGGAAGTTCCACATCATCCGAAATTCCTTTAGAAGAACAAAAGGAGATGGGATTAACCGATGGACTCATCCGATTCTCAATAGGATTAGATGCAGATATAAAACGCACCTACTCTATTATGACAGAATGCATGAAAGAAGTGGGAATACTATAAGTAGAACTTCCTAAATAGTATTCTATCTCTCACTAATTACTATTCACTACTTTTGCTCTAATGCAAAAAATAGAGCATATAGGTATAGCAGTAAAAGATATAGTAGAGAGTAATAAGCTTTTTGCTAAGCTGCTAAATACCGAGCACTACAAGATGGAAGAGGTAGCAAGCGAAGGTGTGATCACTTCTTTCTTTCAAGTAGGAGATGTCAAAATCGAGCTTTTGCAAGCTACCAATGAGTCTAGTGCTATCCATTCCTTTGTAGAAAAAAAAGGAGAAGGAGTACACCATATTGCCTTTGCCGTAGAGGATGTGAATGCTGAACTATCTCGTTTAAAATCAGAAGGTTTTGACGCTATACACCAAGAAGCCAAAGATGGTGCAGATGGTAAAGTGATAGCCTTTTTACATCCTAAATCAACTAACCACGTTTTAACTGAAATTTGCTCCGATAAACATGTTACAGAATAAAAATGTTCGTCTCTTTTTAGGTCTATTTGGCGTAGCCATACTAGGATATATAGTATGGATCGTACGCTCGATTATCTACTATTTTTTCGCAGCAGCGATTATTGCTTTCTTGGCACGTCCTCTTATGACATTGCTTAGTAAGGTGAAAATAAAAAACTGGGAAATGCCAAATTGGCTAAAGTCTAGTCTCGTGTTGGTCGCATTTATCTTTGTTGTCATAGGACTATTTCGACTTCTCATACCTACAGTAATAGAGCAGGCACATATCATCTCAGAAATAGATGCAGAAAATATAGTAGCTAGAATCCAACCACAAATAGAATCTGCATCACTTTGGATAAAAAAAGCCAATGTAGACGAGACCGAACTCCAAAATATAATCAAACATGAAGTGACTGATATATTCAGCATGGGAGACATAGGCAACTATGTAAAAGGAATACTAAACGGCATAACAGGGTCTCTGATAGCGGCTTTTTCTATACTCTTTATTTCCTTTTTTCTCATAAAAGACGGTAGCATAGTGGATAATGTATTAGCTGGAATCACACCGGATAAGTATCTGGATAAAATCAGAACAATCTTTAATGAAACCAAGGATTTACTGACTCGCTACTTTGTAGGAGTGGTCATTCAGATAAGTATAGTCATGATAGTCATCACTGTAGGTCTCACCATATTGGGAGTCAAAAATGCGTTACTGATAGGTTTCATAGCAGGTATCTTTAACATCATACCCTACATAGGACCACTTATGGGTGCACTAATAGGTGTCAGTCTGGCTGCTACAGGCCAATTAGAAGCTAATCCAGATTTAAATCTTATCTCCTTTGTTTTTATGGCTCTTATCCCATTTGCAGTAGCACAGGCACTTGACAATTTTGTACTTCAACCTTTGATATTTTCTAAAAGCGTAAAAGCACATCCTCTAGAGATATTCCTAGTCATACTCGCCGCAGGTTCTCTGGCAGGAGTAGTCGGAATGATAGTTGCCGTGCCGGCATACTCTTTCATTCGCATAGTGGCAAAAGAATTCTTTAACGGATACAAGGTAGTTCAGGGCTTGACTAAGGATTTGTGATAGGACGCTAAGTCTTATTCCATTTCCCTTACATCTTATTGGAACTTTAACATTAGTCATCCTAATAATCAGTAATGGATTCGATCCAACTCTGGAGTTATTCCTGTGATTTGTAATACTATTTATTATGCTAGTTTTAGCAAACAGAACTTCCAAATACTACAAGCATTGGGAGAGTAATTCTAATTCTTAATTACCTTTTCAGTAAATAGAGTTTCCCCTATTCTAATTTGCATGAGATAGTTTCCAGAAGCTACTTGACTAAAATTTATAACTCCAGAATTACTTATATTTTGCTTCAAAACACTTCTTCCCGTTAAGTCTAAAATTTCAATAGTTCCTACCCCATTCAGATGAAATACGATGCTATTCTGACATGGATTTGGACCAAAACTATAGGGTTTTATCTCCTCTAACTCTTCCACATCTGAAGTCTCCCCGCATATCATATTGTACATAAAAAGTGCACTCTGATCTATCACTTCAGTGGTTTTAGAAGGCATCAAAAAATAGCTTACATGTCCTAACGAACCTTCTACAGTATTCAACTCACTTAACACCCCAACATCATTTGCAACACTGTCCATGACATAGCTGCCATTTATAAAAATAATATTTTGGCCAAATATTGTAGCAAATCCATCTTTGTATGGCACTATTCCGTCTCCATCATCATGATAGCTGATAATAGGAGGGTCACTAGCATCTAACCAAGACTCATCGTGCAGGCCACCGCTATAGCTTAACACACCCCGTATCTTTATACTTGTATCGCTGTCCGTAATTCCATATATAGGCGAATGATTATTAATGATACGAACTAAATCAGGGCTATATACATCGTTATAATCTAGCATAGCTGTATGGTTGGCTACTATAGCACCTGCAGATATTCCACCCACAAATAACCAATTCGTATCTATTCTGTATTTATTGCTAGCCTTTGCATCATCATCTAAATAACGAAGTGCCCCCTTCATGTCTTTGACAGCACGCACCACTACATCCTGTATTTCTGTCTCTGTCGGTAGGGGAAATAATGGCAAGTCATATAACCTGTAATCTATAGAGACAGCCACATACCCCTTTTTGGCAAATCGCTCACAAAGAAACTGCATATCACTTCTTGTTCCGCTAATAAAACTACCTCCAAAGGCAAATAAAATTATAGGTCTTTCTGTTACTATATCACTAACTGGCTCATATACGTCCAAAAAAAGTTTCTTACTCTTACCGCCTATAGTAGTAGCTTCGCTATACTCTATATCTTTGGTCACTTTAACATTCTCAAATACATCTACCCTATACCTCAGACCGTTGCAGGAAGGATGATATTGAGCAAAGAGACTGATTACACTGAAAAAGATAGTTAATGTATAAATGATTCTCGACATATACCAAATGTAATCATTTTGCATAACTACTATTCTATACAGATTTTGCAATCTGTCGATATTTGTATATTGCCACCGATTTATAAGCATATGCAAAGAATATTTACCATACTATTACTTATAGCTAACTTAGGCAGTACTGCTCAGACTTACAAAAGCGTAAATTGGTCTGGAAATATATACTTAGGAGCCAGCAATATGATGGGCGATCTAGGCGGCAGTAATTTCATAGGCAGTCGAGGTCTTTTTGATTATGATTTCAGGTCTAACCGACTTGCAGGTGGCTTAGGACTAAATCTGCACACGAGTGGCAGCTTTAGTTTCGGGCTTAACTTTTTAGCGACTCGGCTCTATGCAGATGATGCATTCTCAGGCCAAGACTTTCAAGTAGAGAGAAATCTATGCGTACGTACAGATTTACTAGAAGCAGATTTCTTAATAGAATATAGGCCATTTAGCCGAAATCAAGGATTCAATCGTTTCTATATATACAGTGGCATAGGAGGTATGTACTATCAACCCAAAGCCGAGCTGAATGACGACTGGTACAAGCTCCGTACACTAGGTACCGAAGGGCAATACTTGAATGGGGAAAGCAAGCCATACCCAGAACTAGAAATGGTAATACCATATGGGCTTGGATACAAATTTAGACTAGGTAAGAGCACATCGCTTATCTTAGATTTAGGCTTTAGAAAAACATTTACCGACTACTTAGATGACGTAAGTACTGTATATGCAGACAATGTAGCTATAGCAGCAGAAAAAGGACCTGAAGCTAAAATTTTAGCAGATAGGTCTGCAACTCAAAGAGCCATAGGCACAGCCAGAGGAAATCCGGATAAAAAGGATAGTTACCATATACTATCACTTAAGTTTGAATATATATTTGGGGGTAAAAGTGGAGATAAATGCTACTATAACCGTAACCCCCCAAAGACTCGAAGTACGAAAATAAATCAGCGGAGAATGTTTACTAAATAATCTATTTACGTAACGCACAGCAAAGAGTAGTTTTTATACAAATCTGCTGTAGCTAAATGTCCTCTTAGTGCCTAAATACCGTTTCACTATACTGAAACACAGAGAATCCTCATTCGTACAAGAAAGGAACGCATATGAGAAGAATAGCAATTTTTAACCCAGATTATTCATGGGAATGACTAACTACTAAACTCATTCATAGCTCCGTTAAGTCCTTTTATAATCCAAGACTCAATGGCTTTGCAAGCTCTATCTTTTTGCAGCACTACTTCTATCTCTTCGTCTTTGGCCCACTGGCCAAGTACGTGCTCTATCTGTCTTCCTCTAGAATAGTCTCCTCCCGCACCAAAGCGGATGCGATCATACTTATCTCCCCCTAATTCTGCTTGAATATCTTTTAAACCATTATGACCACCTGCACTTCCTTTCCCACGTAATCGAAGCTTGCCAACATCGATATTTATATCATCTGTGATTACGAGCATATTTTTAGGAACTATTCGCTCTGCACTCATCCAGTGTTTCGCTGCTTTACCACTCAAATTCATGAAAGTAGTCGGTTTGATGCAAACGATTTGTTTACCTCTAAATTTGAATTTTGCTACATTGGCTAGTCTACCTGTTTCCCATTCCCCATCGTGCTCTTTGACCCATTGGTCTAACACTTCGAATCCTATGTTATGACGAGTATTGTCATACTCTGGTCCTATGTTTCCTAATCCTATTATTAAAAATTTCATCGGGTCTGGTTCTTTATTTAGTCGTGACTTTATCCAATTCCACATTAGTTGATATTTGATATAGGAGTTTTAGATGCTTTACGAGCTGGATAAATAGAAATAAGATATCCAAGCAAAACAACAGTGCCAAAGGTTAGCAGTACATCATTTAACAGCAGCTCTACGGGATATTCCAGGACCATGGCATTATCCATAGTAAACCACCCAAAATATTCTTGAGACCAAACTAGTACTGAAGCCAATAAAACTCCGACTCCACCTCCTATAATAGCTATGTAGCTACCTTGCCACATAAATACTCTCCTAATAATTTGCTCAGTTGTACCCATACTTTTCAGGATACTTATATCATTCTTTTTATCTAACACCAACATAATAAGCGAACCGAAAATATTGAAGGATGAGATAATAAGCACCAAGGATAGAATAGCAAATGTGAACCATTTCTCACTGCTAAATATCTTGTAAATTAGTTCATTTAGCTCTCTCCTAGTTTTCACTTCCCACTCACTTCCTAGCAACTCTTGCAGTGATTCCTTCACTACCGTAGGATCTGTATTCTGATCTATAGATAGTTCTAAAGACGATATGGAATTAGGACAAGAGAGCAAGTCTTGAGCAAAATCCAAACTGGTAATAAAGGTTTCTCCATCTATCTCTTCATGCACAATAAAAATTCCACTAGCTCTTAGATATTTAGAACTGAGAGAAGCCATTGGATTCAGAGAATTATAAGCTACATCTCTGCGAGGCACAAATACCGTGATCAACTCTGGACTACCAGGGAAGAGATTAAGCTTATTAGCCAATCCACCACCAAAAACACCGAATGATCTAGCGGTATCCCCGAGCATAAAATTGCCTATTACCATGAGCGAATCAAATTTACTCGCTTCAAAATCAGAATCTACTCCTTTTATCTTGGCTATTTCCTGATGCTGATCATACTTTATCACTACCTTTTCTTCTAGTGATTTGGATACATTTATAACAGCTATTTCTTGCTCTACTTTACTCTTTAAAGCATCGTTATATATAAAGGTCTTTTTACCCTTTGCAGTAATTTTGATATCGGGATCGTAGTTATTTATGGTAGCTTCTACTATATTTTCGAAACCATTGAAAGTAGACAACACGACTACCATAGCAAAACCACCTACACCAAAACCTAGCATAGCTATAGCTGTAATCACATTGATAGCATTGATTTTCTTTTTAGAAAACAAGTATCGATATGCGATAAAAAGTGGAAGCCTCACTTGGCTTTATCTATAAGTCGTTAAGAAGAGAGTTGATTCGTTCTGCGTTATCCAAAGAGTTATCTAAATAGAAATTGAGCTCTGGTATTTTACGAATACGTTTTCCAATTTCTCGAGCTAACTCTTGTCTTATCTCCTTATTATTACGCTCTATGACTAATAGACTTTTCTCTTTGTCTTTAGAGCCGAGTATACTGACATAAACCTTTGCAAGACCCAGATCCGCAGTGGCTTTCACCTCAATAACTGTTATTAATTCCCCAGGTAGTATGCCCGTACAGTAGCGAGACAGTATCGGAGCTAGATCCCTTTGTAGTGCCCTTGATATTTTCTCTGTGCGAAGACTCATCTTACTTTAGGGTAAACTCTGCAGATCCCATTTTATGCTCATCGCTAAAAACGTTCACTGTATATTGACCTGCAGTCATTCCTTCTGTTTTTGGAATAGAGAATGATCCAGATTCGTTCTTGTTTTGAAAGTTGATAGATTTCTTTACAGTGTACTGCTTCTCTCCTCCATTAAAACTTGCTAGTCCAGAGCCAGCATTACTATTAGTAAGCACGCTCTTTGTAGGCTTAACGACCTGAAAATAAATAATCTTCGAACCTTTATCTGCCAAATCATTATTAGCTAATTGATATGAAACATATATCTTATCTAACTTGCTTATCTTGTCCGTAGTTTTATAATCACCAAAAAAAGCGTCTCTAAGTGGTTTTACATCTAAACTTTTAAGGAAAATTCTAGAACCTACAGCTACTTGCTTAGTAAGGTCCGTATTTACTACCACCATCTCAGCTACTTTCTCTTTTTCTGCCTCTACCTGTATTTGAATCGCGTAGTTCTCATCTTTCAAGAATTGGTTCTCTTTAGATAGTTGCTCTATCTCAGCTGTAAGTTGCTCTATCTGTCCTCTAAGACCAGATAATTCTTCTTTTGCTTTAGCAAGTTCTGACTTGGTAAGGTTACCACGACTTAGCATATTTCTAACCTTCCGAACTTGTGATTGAAGCTCAGTGTCACGCACTCTTATAATACTATCTAGTTGTGCATTTTTCCCTGTTTTAGCTTCTAAGTTTACACGTAGCTCTTCCGTAAGCTCTTCAAGTTCAGCCACTTCGGCTTGCGTATCTACTAGCTCAACTTTTTGCTTCTCAGCCTCTTGTTTATTAGCAAAAATTACATAAAATAACCCTGCGTTTAATAAGAGTAACGCAAAAATCATCATAAATAACAACTTCTTACTTTTCTTGTCTTTATTTCCTGAACTCATATTATTTTATTTATTATTGAAATGGAGAATATTTTTCTATGCGAATGTAATAAAAATTGGACAACCAAAGATCAATTAAGCATTTTGTTGCTTGATAAGATTCAATGCACTACCTGCTTTGTACCATGCTATCTGTGCTTCATTATACGTATGATTTACATCAAATATAGTTGAAGTACCATCGGCATGATTAAGCTTAATCTGCAACGGATTTACTGGAGTAAAGTTATCTAATCCTAAGATATCTATAGTATCATGCTCTTGCACCTTGTCGTAATCTGAAGGATTAGCAAATGTCAATCCTAACATCCCCTGTTTCTTTAAGTTAGTCTCGTGAATACGAGCAAAGGACTTCACGACTACAGCCATTACTCCTAAGTGACGTGGCTCCATAGCTGCGTGCTCTCTACTACTACCTTCTCCATAGTTTTCTTCTCCAAAAACAATAGATCGGTCGCCGCTTGCTTTAATAGCACGTGCTACCTGTGGCACACCTTCGTATTGCTCTGTATATGGATTTCTAATAGTGTCCGTTTTATCATTGAATGCATTTATGGCACCTATCAAGCAATTGTTCGATATATTATCTAAGTGACCTCTATACGTCAACCAAGGACCTGCCATACTGATATGGTCCGTAGTACACTTTCCTTTAGCTTTAATAAGAAGCTTTAATCCTTTTAAATCTCCATCTGTATTTGGAGTAAATGGAGATAATAGTTGCAGTCTCTTAGAATCTGGATTTACTACTATCTTCACACCTCTACCATCTGCTACTGGGGCAAGGTACCCGTCATCTTCTACACCAAAACCTTTTGGTGGCAACTCAAAGCCTGTTGGCTCATCTAGCATTACCTGCTCACCTTTATCATTAGTCAATGTATCAGTAGCAGGATTAAAATCAAGTCTACCTGATAGAGCAATCGCAGCTACTATCTCCGGAGAAGCTACAAAGGCATGCGTATTTGGATTACCATCTGCACGCTTACTGAAGTTTCTATTGAATGAGTGAATGATCGAGTTTTTCGGTGCATTCTTAGGATCACTGTATCTAGCCCATTGACCTATACAAGGACCACAAGCATTAGTAAAAATAGTAGCCCCTAGGTCTTCAAAAATACCAAGCAGTCCATCTCTATCCGCTGTATACCTAACAGTCTCCGAGCCCGGATTAATACCCAACTTAGACTTCATTTTTATCCCTTTGTCTACGGCCTGCTTAGCTATAGATGCAGCTCTACTTAAATCTTCATATGAAGAGTTAGTACAAGAACCGATAAGACCCCAATCAACATCAAGTGGCCATCCGTTAGCCTCTGCTTTTACTTTCATTTCGCCCACCTTAGTATCTAAGTCTGGAGTGAAAGGCCCGTTCATATGCGGCTTAAGCTCGCTTAGGTTTATTTCTATTACTTGGTCAAAGTATTGTTCTGGATTAGCATATACCTCATCATCACCTGTAAGGTGAGCAGCAACTTCATTTGCTAAATCTGCTACTTCAGCTCTGCTTGTGGCACGTAGGTAACGCTCCATACTCTCATCATACCCAAAGGTAGAAGTAGTAGCACCTATCTCAGCACCCATATTGCAGATAGTTCCTTTACCTGTACAACTTATAGATTTAGCTCCTTCCCCAAAGTATTCTACTATAGCTCCAGTACCCCCTTTTACAGTAAGTATACCAGCTACTTTTAGTATTACATCTTTTGGTGCAGACCAACCGCTCAGTTTACCTGTAAGCTTCACACCTATTAGTTTCGGAAATTTTAATTCCCAAGCCATTCCAGCCATTACGTCTACAGCATCTGCTCCACCCACACCTATAGCGACCATTCCTAGTCCCCCAGCATTTACCGTATGAGAGTCAGTACCTATCATCATTCCACCTGGGAATGCATAGTTTTCTAAAACTACTTGATGGATGATACCTGCTCCTGGTTTCCAAAAACCGATACCATATTTATTAGAAACAGACTCTAAGAAGTTAAATACTTCGTTAGACGTGTTTATTGCATTTTGCAAATCTTCATCTGCTCCTATTTTAGCTTGGATCAAGTGATCACAATGAACCGTAGTAGGAACTGCCACCTTAGACTTACCTGCTTGCATAAACTGCAAAAGAGCCATCTGAGCGGTAGCATCCTGACAAGCTATTCTATCTGGGGCAAAATCTACATAGTCCTTGCCACGAGTAAAAACTGAGTTAGCATCACCATCCCAAAGGTGGCTATATAATATTTTTTCAGATAAAGTAAGTGGATTGCCTACAACTTTTCTAGCTGCTGTAACCTTACTATCAAGATTTTGGTATGTTTTTTTTATTAAATCTAAGTCGAATACTGTCTGTGCCATAAGGTGTACAAATGTACTATTTTAACATCGTTTTCATACTAGATAAAGTCTATAAAAATATCAGCATTTCTAATGTTAGTGTGGCACCAAATACTCAAATTTAGTATCCAAAAATAATTTTACCGCTTTGTATTGTATTTTTATTTTCAGAAATAATATAGATATACGCACCCTTGAGTCCTGCAAAACCTGACAATATTTGCACTGGTTGATTTTGCAAATCGATTTTATAAACCTGCTGTCCGAGCATATTCACTATAATAAGAGCAAAAGACAAATCATTAGAATCATTCGCTTCTGCTAGGTAAACCGTCATATCATTGATCACCGGTTTAGGATGAATACCGGTTTCTATTATATTCACTAATTCAAGGGTAGGAGGGTTCGGCCTTTGAGTAGTATATATTTCACTTCTAAAAGCGGTAAGATTGGCTCGCATCTGAGCTACTTGATCGTGAGTAAACATATTCTGACACTCCCCCGTGGAGTAATCCATGTAATTTTCTAGCATATCGGGATACTGCTCTCCAGTCGGTTCAGCACACGTATTTACGCCCTTAATGCAGCCATTACTAGCTCGTCTTGCTCGTGGAGTATCATCCATAAAATCATCTACTCCACATCCTCCATCACCCCATATATGCCTTAACCCTAGGTAATGACCTACTTCGTGTATCAAGGTCTTAGAACCCGTAGCAAGTGATTGCGGATTATCTTCTCCTACCACTTTGTAATGCACTACAACACCTTGTCTATCAGAGGTGCTAAACGAATTAGAATTGGTCCAATTAGGCGCATTTGTAGGAGGATACGCGTAGCCTAGCAGGGCATCAAAGCCATTTGAGGACAAATCACACACCCATATATTTAGATACTTCTCAGTATCCCAAGCCACACTTCCATATTCCGCAAATTTCACTTGGTCGCTGTATGCTAAGTTTACCTGACTATTAGAAAATGAATTCAGGTCTGTACTTTCACGCACTATCCCATCTGTAGTATTTCCATCTGGGTCTACAGTGGCTAATAAAAACTGGATCCCTGCATCTGCGGCTAACGGCACAAAAACATCTCGCGTATTGACCGTATCTGGATTAGTTCGGTTAAAACACTCATTCAAAATACGTAGCTGAGAGTATATTAGTTCGTCATCTAGATTTTCGGCATTAGAATTATACACTACATGAAAAACAACCTGTATGGTATGTACAGTATCTTGTTTATTTTTAGTCTTTAGACTACTTTCACTCAGAGCCTTAAAAAATGTTTCGTCTATATGTGCATTTATACCGGGTTGTAGCTCTTCTAAATATTCTAAATAAGCCTTTTGACCGCACTGCTCTGTCTCTTGAGCAGACGTACTTATGGCAATTAAACCGCCAAGCATAAGACCAATTAGTTTCATCATATTCTTCATTTGTTGGCTTCGAAGATAGCGAAACCAATCTACTCATATGTCAATAAAATGTACG
>Ga0115007_10000387_pt1 | contig 28783 bp, 15 predicted proteins | sample ArcOceMetagenome_2_FD_87166 | JGI IMG/M metagenome (GOLD analysis project Ga0115007, IMG submission 87166) | Marine eukaryotic phytoplankton communities from Arctic Ocean - Arctic Ocean ARC135M Metagenome | ecosystem: Environmental > Aquatic > Marine > Oceanic | place: Arctic Ocean | collected...
AGCTTCAATCTGTTGAAGAAAGGAAACAAAGGTAAAATGGAAGCGAAGCAATTCTTTGTTCCTAAGGATACTAATCTGGCTGCTGTTGCTACTAAGCAAGACGACGAAGCTGAACGAGAGCGGAACATGATCAAAGCGAGGGTCTTACAGTATGAAGCAGAATGTGCCGATTCTGGCGGGAATGTTTATCTCGATCAGGAAAAGCTTCAAGTGATTCGAAATCGGCCACTTTCCATGGAAGAAATTGATAAGAATTTTGGTACCACTGGTGGTAACCTTTTGAATGGTCCAAGCAAGAAAGCAGCTCCTCCCGGAGGAAATCAAAATGGAGGAAGAGGAGGACGGGGAAATTCTTTTGGTCGTGGAGGACGTGGACGTGGTCGAAGCAGTGGTCGTGGACTTGTTTGAAAAGTTTTTGGTTAGTACGCGTTTTACATAGTTAATGGTGTTTGCGTTGCGCATATTAATTATCCTAAACTTCGGACGGACACTTGAAATCATTTATTGATTTTATCTCATTCGAGATTGAAAACCGAATCAACCATCAACTGCGTACTTCTAGCACAGAAATATGATGATGTGTTCGAGATGTTTGATAGTAAAGCCATTTCAATATATCTTTTTATTGTAAGGCATTTGTTTCAAGTGTTGACTGATTGATTCCTATCACGTCGATTAGAGTATAAACATTTAAAAAAAAAAATACTTGCTTCATTTAATTTCAGGATCATATATGGATCAAATCGATACTATCTTAAATGCTATGCTAGCTAGAACTTCCTTCCTTCCAAAATATTACAAATTCTATCCAATTTCTTGCTATTATCCTCGACTTTTTCTTCTAGTTTTTGTAGTCGGTTAGCCAGTAGTGGTGAAGGATCTCTCAAACTTTTATTTAACATTTCTCTATTAGCTTCGATTTCTCTCGAAAGCTTTAGAAACTCTCCAAGTGAAATATTCCCAGAACCGTCGAGGTCCGCCAGTGCAAACACCTTTTTTGCTTCATCTTCCTCGTCATTATCTTCGTTATCTTCAAATCCAGCAATTGTGTTGAGGTATTCTTCGTCGGTCGAATAGTCGTTGCTGATGAATGCCATGGGGAAGGAAGGAAGTGAAGAAACAAAAAAACAAATAGATAAGATACAGCGCAGAATGCGAAATGGGGTTATTTCATATCGAGTAAAACAATCAACTAACCTTGAATATGACCAATCATCGTTTCTGTCATTCTCAGTTTGTTGAGTTCCATTATTTTGGCCCGTTGCTTGTTTCCATCTTAGCTTTGCCAATCGTTCGGCCTCACCCTCAAAGCCCCAAGTTAGCATCGAGGCAGGGATTGCAAACATTCCGATACTGAAGACTCCAGTTAACAAAACTACTGCAGAAGTGTACCACGGAAGTTCGCCGTCTGGGCCTCCCTAAATCAAATCAACAAACAAACAACAACAAACGGTCATTAATCGAACTTTTAGTGACTGTGTCTCTTTGTTCTTGTTCACTATACTCGCATCATTAAGTCAACCATTGTGTCATGTAATATATTACTCACCTGACCAGTCAGCATCATTGTTGACAAATATATAGTAGCCGGAAGAGACCTAAATTGTGCATTATCTTCATCTCTTGGACGCAAATAATACATCAATACTGCCGTACTTAATACCAATCCTAATCCTATCCAAATTGCAACAATTAAAATTTCTGAATTGAAACGAAATACACGATATACCGACTTAGTTGCTTCCAAAAAACCTTGGGTTTTCAAAATTCTCAGTAATCGAAATGCACGCAGATACGTTAACGTAGGTAAGTTAAGACCAGAAAAACATTGTTCAAGAAAGTATGGAAGCGTCGCAGCCAAGTCAATCAATGCTGATGTTGTCATCATGTACTGTAAACGCCCTTTAACTGGACCCATAGTTCCATATTTAATTGATTCTGTGACAGTTATCAGTCGTAAGATATATTCTATCAAGAAAATCCAAGAATCAATTGCTTCCCAAACTCGGAATATATCAGTATGTTGCTGATTAAGGTCTGGGTCCGTCGATGCTATAAATGCAGACAGATCTGCAACGATCACCAAAGTAATAAACCATTTGAAGGCAACTGCCTGCCACGCAATTGATCTTGGATTCTGAAGAAGAAAAGAAAAATATGCAATACTTGTAAGATGAGGGAACAACAATTTGATCAATTATTTCGTCGGCGGCGGCAAATTAATTTCGAATGCAATAGCTAAGTACTGACCAGCATTGTATACACAAAAGATTTCCGTTTCACAGCAACATTATTATTATTATTATTATTATTATTATTTGTGCTAGTCATCGATCGCCGCTTCGAGATGATTGTTTTCAAGACTGGTCGTTTCGGCGAACCTCGTTGTTGGTACATCAAAGACCTCATAGACGATGATGATGGGCGTTTGTTAGTTCCGACGAGTAGGCGTCTACTACTAGAAGTTGGCACATCTTCCATAGCTCCGTACGACGATGTTGTCATGTTCAGTTCTCAGATTAATTCAATTTTCTTCCCTATCAAGATCTTCGCAGATGAGATGATTCAATCATTCAAATCCTTTTGACTATTTACTTGTAGCTATGTCGTGTTGTTGTTAGCATTGCTTATTTGTTATTAATTTTACAAGGATTAGATTAATCTGTTTATCTACGTCGTAGGACTCATTTAGGGTGAAGGTTATTTATATCAAGACACGTTTTATAAAGTGTGATGTTATCTGTCTTCTTAATTTGTTAATTAAAAACTTATCTACATTAAATCCAATAATAACAGCCAATCTTATCATTTAACAACCCGAAATGTACACACGCCGACAGTAAAAAAATTTCCCTACAAAAAAAATCTATCTTGTGGCACACCATGACATCAGAAACAGACAACAGCTTCCAGGGCCTTGGGTAACGAACGATGACATATTCAATACTCCATACCATACAGTAGAACATCGTAGTTTGAAGTTGTTGCAGCAAGTTTGAAAGTGCCAATCTAAATCATATTATATAGTATCATATATTATTGCCATGATCATACTGTTGAGAATTCGCTTCCGTGCACTTTGTACTACTTTGCTTTATACTTTGTATCTACAGGAAGTATCAGAAGCTCTTCTTCAGAGGAGTTCGTCCCTCTCGCAATCTAGTAAAAGTACTCCGAGATTTAAAGCGCTTATAAAAGAGCAGGAATGCGACTACGGCTGTGCTGCTCACCAAAATGATCCCCAATTATATAAAACATATCCCATCACAAAACCCGAATCAGAGTGTTGGGCTCTTCGACAAGATCTTGACGGACGGCATGCGTTAACCCACTCTTTATTTCGGGAGGTCGCATCTCATCTCCGCTCTAGTACTTCCCCGAATGGATCCCGAGCTGCATTGTTGCCATTTATAATGAAACGAGATGCTGATAATGTTAATGACGATGACTATAGTAGTAGTAGTAATATGCCTATTGTTGAATTTACGTGCGATGATCTAGAATCCGCCCTTGCTTCTGATTATCTGGATGCATGTACTGGAATGAGTCGTAGGAACACTAGCAATGATGATGGGAATGGGGACAATGACGGTGACAATACTAGCACGATAGATGATGATGTACAGCAGGGAGGGTGGCGCATGGAAGAATTAGGTTCTACCGGTACGGCAAGTACTTCTTCCAACTCAAACCTCAATTCGAATCCACAAGATCATTCGTTCCAATCCAAACGTTTGCATTGGACATCTGTCCTAGATGCCAAAAACACGGTCGTGTTCAATTCCGCGGGAGCCCATATCTCCTCCCAACTAGCGCCAACATCTCTTGCCGCTCTACACGGTCTCGACGGTGCTGCCACGGGAGTGTGTCTCAATTTATACGTGACGAAATCTGACATCTGACAGAGTGCCCCACCCCACACGGATAAGCAGGATGTGGTAGTGATTCAGACGCAGGGCAGGAAGAGATGGAAGGTTTATTCGCCGCCAGATTGTGCTGTGAAATTGAACGCCGATCCGTTTTGCAGGGGGAAGGGGGAGGATGAATTATCGATACCGATCCTTAGTGACGAGGGGTCAGAATTGTTGTTAGATGTGATGCTCGTACCGGGAGATATATTGTTTGTCCCAGCACGATATCCACATACAACTGATACCCTCAATTGTTATGACGAGAACTATAGCGGTGATGGCATTCGCGATGGCGGCGATAAAGAAAGGAAGTCATCGATGCATTTGACTTTAGGATTGGATACACATGTCTGGGCCATGAATTATATGTCTATGCGAACCCTTGCGCTCCGCCGCTTTGATATACATGATGCTCTCGAAAGTAATAATTTCAAGGATTATCCCGATAGGAATATGGACGAATGTGTTGGTAGGGTGAATCAGCTCAGTTACGATCTACGCGAGGGACTGTTCAGCTCCCTAGATAGCATTAGTGACGAATCACTTGTCCTCATCCCTGAACAAAATAGGGCACTTTCAATAATGCTGGCTACAAACCTTCTAGCTTTTCATGATAGGGCTAACGTTGAATGTGGTTGGGTTGATACAAATGTAAAACATAATTCCTTGACATTGAATCATTGTCTACAGACCGTGACTCATTTTCAGACCGTTGGGCAGAAAATAAGTAATTCTCACGAGGACATGTACATTACGGCATTGGATGAGGAAAGGAGGAGGAACATTGAAGGAAAGGGATGGGCTATAAATGTGAAGGATATCATGGTAAAGGAGAGAGCTGACCGACTGTCCATCTTTCGGGTCCCTGTTTTCTTCGAACAGTTAGATATATTACGAGAAGAGCTTCGAGCGTGGGGAGATCGTCCTGGGAGTTACCCAACGTCCTTCCCAATCATTTTGAATGGGGATCATGTGGAAGCTAATATACTAGGTGCCGATGCGGTTGGGAATGTTCAAACTGGGATGAGGAGCTCGTGGTCGCCCGCCAAGATTGTGAAGGTGAGATCTGACGGACTTTTTAATCTTCAGTTATTCGATGGCGCAGTGAAGGAGGGACTGAATCGCCGTGATATCAAGGGCCCTCATGGTCTAGGTGTCTTCATTTGATTCTTTATAGAGGTCTCTGCGTAATATACATACAGAACTACAGTTTGTTTATTTTAAATGACGAGATATATGAACCTGTAGGAAGCAATAAAACATATAGAATAAATCAGAAAATGCATACTTTTAGTGCACTTTTGCTTGCACTTGCACTCGCACTTTAAGCGTACAAATATTGCAGTGTCTATATCATAGACACCAAACATGTATCAGCGATCACTTGATATAATTTCGTGTACTGTCTCTAGCATTTCACACGTTCCACCATATGTACCGTTCTTGATAAATTTTGTTCACGTGGTCTTCCCTTTCTTTCACTGTACTGCTTTATCATAAGGACCAAGTGTTAAGATTAAATGCTAATGTACTGTATTTATTTTTTATTTTTAATCTATTGACAATAGGTAGATACGATAATAGCATAATAGCATACTATTAGTATCCATGATTGTATTCCACGACTAAAATAAAACAATCGGAAGTAATTTTATTTATCTCTTATTCTTGGAAAATCTTTAGATCTGATTGCGTATTATAGCGTGTGTAATATCTATGGCATACATACAAACTCATAATTCACAAGTGGTCCAAGTCGTAGTCGAAATAAAAATCCGAGGAAAAGGAATTCAAGATATCTGTAATTCAGTTACCCCCCATCGACGCCATGGTTAACGAGAAGAACGGCAACCCCGTGGATCTTCCTCTTGTTTACGTAACGACAGCTCCTTCTCCAGCATTATCAACGAACGAGAGGTATGATCAAACACGACAATCTCAAGAGGAGTGGACGTGCTCAAAATGTACTTTGTTGAATCCAGGTCGAAAACTTTACTGTATCGCATGCTTCCAACGCCATCCTGATCTTATACCTTCTGTTGTATCCTCCGATTTTAACAATAACCAATATCATAACGAAGGCGAAAATAATAATTATTACTGTGAAGATGACAACGACGACGATGACGATCATATAGTCGCATATGATAGACAACAGACGACGATGACAACAAATAACGATAACAATCACGACATCATTGTTGTGGAGGAGTCTATGAATATTATGGATACGAGCTCAATTCCTTTGTCGGAAAATAATTATGATACAATCCTCGAAGCACAGGGAGAGGAGGATCCATTCCATAAGAAACTTCGTCGTCGGGTACGACGGAAACGTAGAATGGTAGCTTGTGGAGCTGCTGGTACGGTTGCTGGTGCAGTGTTGTTTAGTCCAGTTCTACTTGGAATCATTGCTGGTGGTACTGTTGGGGCAACTGGTGCTCGTATCATTAGTAAGCGAAAGGAACGTTCCAAGGATGAACGTCTCGTCAAGGAACGAGCTATGATGGCTGCCTCACAATCTCCACAATCTCCACCGTCATCATCGTCACCAGCAGCCATGAACGGAATAGAACGATCGAAATAATGAAGGAATTAATTATTCATTATTCTTTACTGTAACATTGTTTACCTTGATTATAGACAGTATAAGTGATAAATGGGTTCTACCCGATCCAACTATATGTCGTAAAATACTTGCTTTAGAGGAAGGTAGGGCGGAACCGACAAAAAGTATAGTATTACACATTAGATTCAGATAAATATACATATTTAAAAATGAAAATAAATCTTTTAAATGTATAATAATTACAATAGGTCAGGTTGTTTGAATTGCAAATAGCAATAAACATACTAAGCTACAATCATTGTATCTTTTGTATTCTTTGCTCGTGACCTATTCGAGACCAAATTTTATTTGTATATATGATATGAATATGCATATGTACAAACCCCGAGGTTCATGAAAAACGCAATGCTTTTAATCGTTCGAATGGGTTGAATCCGAAAAATACATTTTTAAAAAGACGGCGTCTTTCAAGCTTTTTTATATTGGAAAAGAATGAAGACTGCGATTGAGTGTGATCTAAGGTAAAACCCAAATAACCTTTTTTTTGTGGTATTATACTGTGATGGAAGTTTTTTATTTTCGGTTTTACTACGATCGTCGTCGTTTACGATGGTTGAGTAGTTTCTTTTCGGCATTAACGTGAACAGCATCATCATTTTGATTATGAAGACTTTTGTTGATTCCGACAGCGATAGAAGAAGAAGGCATTGTGATATCTTTTATGATTAACTCTGGTACTTCTAAAACGTATACTTGTCTTTGGGAGTCCCAGATAGCAACACAATCTACAAATACCGGTAGTAGTGATGATGATGATGATGCTATTGTTTGATTTTCGTGATGGGGTAATTGTCGTTTAGCTTTTACCGGTAAAGATGTTGTTGCTGTTGTTGATGATGATGAAGTTGAAGTTGATGCCACAATGATCTCAACTTGATCTTCATTATCATTTTTCACGTTGACATGAGCATTCTTAAAATCAATTCTTCCTAATGCACAATTATCCTTTTGTTGGACCATGACATACTTATTTGGGTGATTGTTCGAATTACTATGAGCCTTATTTCTATGCCTGCGCCAAGCCTTTACACTTTCTCCAATAACAAAGCGTGTACTATTATCGATACTATTTTTCTTGTTGACGAATTCCTCCTCCTCAGTCTCCTTTATTGTTGACGATGATGTTTTCGTAGCGTCATGTTTTTCTCGTTGAATGCGATTGTCGACGTCTTCGTCATTATTTGGTTCGCTATTTGGGTCACATCGTTCATCGCCATGATGAGATAAGCTATTATTGTTGGTTGTGCTATTAATAATACCGTCTTCATTATTGACCTCCGTTAAAAGCGCTGATATTTCTATCACGCTACTTTCATCATCACTGCTACTGCTTAGATCAAAACTCATGGCGTCTTCGTCGCTCGTTGAAACCAATAGCAATAGTAATAGCAGCAGCAGTAGAACAATTGGCTAGCTCAAATGGCGCCAATATGTTTAGTAACAAGCGCTGCCTGAAGTAAGGATATTCACATTTCTTGATTGATTCATTAATCATTTTAATCATTGAACATTGAATCATTGAATCGACAATCATGTTCATTTTTTGTCAAACAAAAATTATCTCGAATTGAAAATCTCCCCCAAATCACACACTTCCCCTCGTAGCATTTTTTTAGGGAAGGCATCCATTGATGCTAACAAACTGTGAAAGAATTGTAACTACTCTACCAGGGATGAGGGCAGGGCTTGCTAATTGGATCTCCCTACTAACCCAGCAGCAAGTCACTTCTTCTGCAGCCCACGAAATAGCACTCTCCTTGTGTGAGATCTCGTATTCTTCTAATGAAGTCAAATACAACAATAGGATCAGTAATAAAATGTACTGATTGAGGTCAAAGTATTTTGATTGAACTTCCAAAGCTTCTTGTTCCTTGATGGCATCTTCCTACTACTAAACATGGAGATTCCTCTCACTTGAAATTTGTTCTCCTAACCTTCCAACCAAGGTGATCTAGACTGCTACTTGGTTCTTCTTCTACTTCCGCTTGTGTGACGTACGTATTTGAGTTTTGAGATTGAGTGGAGAAATCAGATTCAGCTTTTCGTCTTTTCTTTGAAACAGCACACTTTTTACAGTACTGGTATGCTTCTGTACCATGCCATTAGACATAGCTAGACTTCATGGTACTAGCATACTACGAGTAGTACAGTACGTACTGTACTACTATACTAAGAAAATGAAAATGAAAATTCAGGTGACATGTGCAACGACTGGGATTGCACGCGCATTGTGTGTCACAAGCACATACATGTGAGATGATGTCATCATTTTGTCCGTGTCACCAAAATGGACGAGAATCTTTCGACCTTGGAGCACGGCGAAACGACTGACTTCTTGACTGAATGGCGAAGCTCCTACTTTTTTGGGATGAATTTTGGTTCGCCATCATTGGTTGAGAAGTCGATGACACGATCCGACGTGGTTTGGATGGTTTTTTATTTGCATTACATTCCATTAAAAAAGAAGCTGGTGTTCAACATACTTTGATCTAATGTATAGCTAAATTTGTCTCAATACATCATAAGTAGTGTGATCAACTTTTTAATGTGTCGCAAGTAATAGCCGATTGAAGTCGCATTAACAATATTAACCAATAATCAATCGAAAACATGTAAATATCAAACGCCATATGATTCTGCGCGTCATTTTTTCGTCGCGCATGAACATGTAGAAACTCTGACAGGGTTCAAAATTGTTCTCTCGCTTTGCGGAACGGAAGAGCTAGAGCGCTCCATCAAGTGTTATTACAGCCTGAACAGCCCCTATTTTTTTGCTTACTTTCTCACACACTTTGGCATTGCGGATTATGGCACAATCTATCACGACACACCGTGAGTAACAAATATTCTCCCCATCACTAATTCTATCGTGTCTTCAAAATTCACCGTGGAGTATCATGTCTTTTGTTGACAAAAAAAAAAATATATATGGACATCATCATCATTTTTGAGTGAAAAGATTATTTTTCATCTTCAATCCATCACTTTTAAACTTGCTTTGTACAGTACAGTACAATCGTACAAAACAAGCATATCATTAATTTTATACAACATCATCCTTTTGTCTTTCAAAACATTAATTGCGTTTTCTCGTTTCTATATATATATATACAAACAAAACCAAGATGACTATTACTACTACAACAATGACAAACTCAAACTCAATCTCAAGACCAGGGTCGTCTGCTGCTGTCAAGAACCTTTCAAGAACCGCGAAAAACAATGACTCTACAAGTACAAGCGTTACAGCCATCATCACAAACAATAACAAGAAAACGAATAATAATAATTCTACTACACCACGTAGTACAAGTAAGGCTAAGTCTGCTAGTTTACCTAGTGAGACAGTGGAATACCTCAAGGCTTGGATGATGTCTGTTGAGCATATAGCACATCCGTACCCCACAGAACAAGAAAAGGTTGAGATTATGAATGATACTGGGATTGAGCTTAAGCAGCTAACAAACTGGTTTGTTAATAATCGTAAAAGGTATTGGAAACCACGTGTTGAAGCTCGTCTTCAACAACAAGCACAAGCACAACAGGCTGCTGCTCAACAAGCTACCGGTGTTCAAGTTCAAGCTCACACAGTTTCTGTAGCCAATTGTGCTGCGGCTGCTACTAATGCCGTCGTCAAAGCAGTAACAACAACAAGCGCCAGTGCCAGTGCTAACGCCAACTTGGTCTCTCCTTCAGGATTCAACTCGATCAACAAGTCACAACAACAAACGACGATAACAGGAAGTAATAGACTTTTAACGTATGATGATATCAGGAAAGAACGCGACAACATCGCGGACAACATATCTACTACATCATCATCATCATCCTCGTCGTCATTGCAAGAGGAACCCCATTTTGCTTCTTCACCGTTGACATTTGCTGCTATAATGTTAGAACAACAAAAGTATTCTGTTCCATCGTCATCCTCTTTGTTAGCAGTACAAGTGAGTGAAAATTCAAATTCCAGTAGTTCTGTTGCATCAGTTTCTGCCTCTGAAGGTGGTGAGATGAGTTGTGATTCAGGTACTGATGATGCATCATCGTCGTCATCATCAGACGATGATTTGAAGTTTGTTAATAAGAAAAAATCCTCTACCAACACATCGCCATCATCGACGTTGTCGACGTCATATCCTCAAGAAGAAGATACAAAATCAAACTATACTCGAAGTGTCAGCTTTTGTAGTTTGGAATATTTTTCTGGTGAAAATTTTGCTACTACTGCTCCTCAAGAAATCAAGATGAATGAAACTACTGTCTCATGTGTACTACCGTCGTTATCATTCACAGCTACCACCAATAATAACAACAACAGCAGGAAACGAACCTTACTAGTTAACGAGGAAGGTTTTCCGGTTGGTTTATCAACTACTACTACTGGTACCTCTTCCTCTCCTCGAAAAAGATTTCGAACTGTCAGCATAGATCTATGGATTGATGCATGTCAAAATGCATCTCACGTTTATAACGATGAGTGTCTACCGTCTCTGGAAGAAGCCAGTCTTTTATTTGGTTACACACACTAAGTAACTGATGTGAATTGAAAGAGAAGAGAAGGGAAGAGAGAGGGGATCGCATTACTAATGCATGGTACTACTACTACTACTACTACTACATTACACAAAGAAAACGCTACTACATTAGAATACTGTACTGTACTGTGCCGTACTGTATCATTGATCTAAGAAGAAGAAGAAGAAGAAAAAGGAAGTAATATTTGAGAAGTTAAGAACAAGTCGAAACCCTCATTTATTACCTCACAACTACAATTGTACTGCTTCAACGAAAGTCAAAATCACGAGTGCGTGCCGCAATAATAAAAATAATGGCCTCCGTGAAAAAAATTAAAATATATTTTCTGACTATCCCTATTTAAAATATCCCCCACCATATCTTTTCTTTTTGATTGATTGATTGTTGGATTGATTTTCTTCTTCTTGAATCATACGCACACACAAACAATCAGTACATTATTTATGTATATTAACTGTATAATTAAAATTTAATAATGAAATAATAATTTGATTTATGAAAACTTTTGACAATACTAATGAAATACTTATATATTCCCCCCCCCCTAAATAATTAGTACTATTGAATACTATATGCAATACCTCCATAAGCCACACGCACACACACACATCAAACGAGGTATTAAAATCACCATTCAGTGTCACCAGTCAATGTACCGTACACACCCTTTGCCTCGATACCTTGTTCTCGAAGTCGATGACGATTGTATGTATTCGGGCAATCGATGCATACGCAATTCGCGAGTGGCATTAGTAAAGATAGGGAATGTTTTTTTCCTCCTTCGGTACGAGTTTGTTGTGTGACTGCAAAAGTTTCAGCACTTTCGAAACAACCGTTACATTTGGAACATTTCTTAGCGATAATATTCGCATAATTTTGAGTTTTGTTTATTGCGGTAGAAGCTAACTGGATAGAACTTATTCCGTCGTTTCGACAAGATTCACAAACAACTACTAAGCTACTTCCATCGGCTTTACATTTACGTTGGCATAAAGAACAAACGTCATTTCCAAAATAAGCTGTTATCATAGCCCTTTTTGATTTAATAGCCCAAAAATGTGTACGGCGCCGAGGTTTAGGACATAATGCAAACCAATCAGAAACAGTAACTTTATGCGGCGGCAGCCCAAGACATCTCTGTAAAGCAGCATTTACGTGCTTCTCAATATAATACCCAGAATGAATTTTGTATGCGTCCCATCGTTCAAGGAGTTCTTGTGGGGTTAAAACACAGTCCTTTAGTCGAAACGTCACACCAGGCGTAGCAACAATGACATACGAGAGACGCTCTTTGTGTTTTATAACACGACCGGGGTCCGCCTCTCCGAGCCTTCGAGAAAGGACCGCTTGTACCGGACCTTCCTTTCCTCCACGATACTTTGAACGTACCCTACCAGTAAGAATGAAATCAGAAACTGGAAGCTCACCCGCAAAGATTAGAGACCATTGTCGGAAAAGATATTCCTTTACTGCCTCTATTCCATGCTTGAACAATGTGATCAATGCGTTTTTCAGCACCTTCTGTGTAAGAGCACATTGATCTCGTCGAATTGTTTCCAGCCCCTTTGCTTCGAAGGTAGGCTTTTTTTGATACTTTGAATCATACTTCATACCACAATAGCGTTTCATTGTTTGCATTATCGATCCAAGATAAACCTTTTCAAGCTTTAAATTAACTGGAGGGGGATTAAGACTTGTAACCGCCGCGCAGAATTTCTCGCCAAATTCGAACGCTTCCTTGTAGGATCGCCCTGGCATTCTGATAAACAATGAGTCGGTATCGCCATAAATGACTTCAGCACCTAACCAAGTAGAGTCCTCCTTTCCCCATGGATCTACCCCTTGACCCCACCGGTTAGCCAAATGCATTGCTTTCTGAAGTGTTCTCCGACCACATTCAACAATGGTGTCTGCAAGAAGTGGCATTGCACATCGTCCACTAAATGTTGCTGAAGTATAGCCGTATGTAACGTTAGCAACATATTTAAGAGCCAATTGGCGTGCTTCTAGTTGCCGAAGTATGGCAGGAGACAAATTTTTGACATGTTTCTTGTATTCTTTTGCTGCCCTCTTGAGCATTGCACGGGTCGTAAGCATCTCGTCCAACACTTGGGGCAGCACTCCTTTCAAAACATTTTCTGCTACGTAAATTGTTCCAGTAGGTGCAACATAGACGCGATCTCTTGAAAAATCAATCCCATTCTGATTTTTCTCGTTTGAGCACGAAGCATTAGATATGGACTTTAGATGATGGTTCAAAACTGTGGACGTCCTCCGTTCGGAATAGTAAATTGGACCAACGTTCCCTCTTGTTTTGCCCTCCATTTGCATTTCCCTTCTGGTACTGTGATAATCAAGTTTTCCTGCGCAGGTTGAGTAGCAAAGGTTGTACGCGATAATCAATGATGGATATAACGCAGTGAAGTCACAGACAACAACAGGATCGGTAAAGTGTGCTGACTGAGGTTCCAGCGTCAGAGCTTGAACTTCCAAAACTTCTTGTTTCTTGGTATCTTCCTGAGATGGAGAGAAAAAGAAATATTGGCGGTTGTCTAAACATGGAGATTCCTCTCGCTCGAAATTCGTTCTTCTAACTTTCCAAGGTGATTGAGACTGCGACTTGGTTCTTCCGCTTCCACTCGTCGTATTTGAGTTTTGAGTGGAGAAATCAGACTCAGCTTTTTGTCCTTTCTTTGATCCCCGTTCATCTGAACGTAGACTTTGAAGTGCCCGTAGCAACACACCCTCAACCTTGTACTGAGATCCTCGGATTCCAGGAAAACTTTGCGAAAATTCAACACCACTCAACCTGGCTGCCTCTCCTGCTCGACCAATGATATCAAGTGCGTCAAATAGGAGAAGGCATGCCGTTGCTTGAGTTAACCTATGACTAAGAACTCTCCAGCGCTCGGTGCCACTTGCATACCACTTAGTCAGGATCAGGTCTTCGTGGTGTGGTATTCGTTTGTTTAAGACAGAATATACTACAGCGGGTAGATAAGAAACATTTGGATGCTTGACTTCTTCAGCTACGATTTTCCATCCGGAAAACACAAGACGCCCTACGATTGAAGCAGCAGCAGCACCTGCTCCAACGCGATCATCCCAATCTGAACCGAGCCCAGATCCGCGCCATGTCTGTTGCAGGTTTTCGTTCGTCTCTTCAATTTGTCCCAAGTTCGACTCCTTTGGTTTCCCTCCAGGGAGCGAGGTAACAAAATTAGCGGCTTTCTTGTCCATGGGTGTCCGTCCAAGAAGTTTCGCCATATCTAGGCCGCCAGCGGACTCAACCCTGGAGGACTCTCCAGGTGAATTTCCAACAATATGACCCCTTTCTATAATGTAACCAATACCAGCGCCTTGAGTATCCCAGCTTAGCATCAAATCAGGGTCTTTCATTCTAACAATATCTTTGAATCTTCTGAGAAGATTCCTTTCGTCTTTGACGACTTCTATAGATATAGACGACTGTACACCCATGTTTGCACGTGGCATGGCACGCAAAAGTTGCAACTCAACATTCTTATTAATTTCTGGATCTTTCCCTGGATTCTCTCCCTCCAGTGTCAGACAAATACACCCCCTTGATAAAATTTCGAGGCTCTCCCCTCCGCCTCGATCTATCGCATAGACGTATACAAGTGCAGTAATCTTGTCTTTGTTTGAATCTTGGGTCATTGAAATTGTATTTGAGTCAAGTCTCGAGGTTCCTACTCTACACTGTACATGAACTTCCACTGCCATAATAGTAATGGGAGTAAGCGATAATTTCTGATTCTGAGCGCAGGACTCATCCGAAGCAGTAAGGTTCGAAGCTCTGGTCTTTGCTTTGAGCCCACCACCTCCTTGGACAAAGATTCTACCGCCTTGATTACATATTCCATCTAGTGCATTCTGAGATTCTTCCTGTGATTCAGATAGGTTTTGATTTTGACCTTTTTCTGGTACAATCATTCGAGAGTTAGAGTCAATTATCAAATTATCGTCATCTTGTATCTTCTTCGTCTCGTGTACCTCGTTCACTTTTTTCTTTCTTCCTGGAGATACACGATTTGTTTCAATTTGCTTTCTCTTTTGTTTCATATTCCAGTTATTGACCTGTTGACGGGTTGGAGCCAATGATACACTTTCTTGTGAATGAAGTTCTGGCGAATGGTTCTTTTCAGTTCTGGGAGCGTCATCACTATATATCAAGTCTTTGTTCTCGCCAATCAATCGGTTTTTGTTGTTGTCTAATGTCCCCATTTCGGCTTCCTTGGTCAACATTTCATCTTGGTCGAGCTCGTCTTGATGCGATGTTAAATTACCGTGTACACTTTCGAAGTTGGACTCGTCAATTACCTGAGTAAATAATGAATTTACAATAGGAGTACCAGCTGGAATCTGAGTAGATTGTACTGGTAGCACAGAAGATGGAGGATCAATAAATGTTTGGCTACGTCGACAGAACTCCTCAAGCACGCTACAGTCTTCGTCTTCGTCATCACTCTTGCAATTGGAAGTATCCATTTGCCCATCAACAACCCCTCCTGTCGTAATTGTATCGTAGATACCAGGTCTTGCTCGATTCTCAGCAAATTCATGCCCCTCCCGTAAACATGAGGCTGCACTAAGACCACATACTCGTTTTATATTTGTCATATCTGTATCGACTACAAAAATGGCGCGACAACAACCTTCACCAAAAACAATACGCTCGTATGGAGCAAGGGTGCCTGGATCAATAAGATCTTCTACGTCTTGATCTTGAGCATTGAGTACAGAATCTCCGCGTTCCATACGCTGACTGAATTCAACCGGATTAAGAGAAGCTGACAATGTTTTCATGTGCATATCTTGAGAAGATGGATACGACAACGGCTGAGAAAACGGTTGACTATCGTATGGATGTGACAACTGTGTCACCGGTGAGTCTGAGGCAGCATATGCTTTATTTATTTGTGTCTGAGGAGTGGAACTACTTCGAGATCTGTCACCATTTTCAACTGCATTCTCGTGGGATTTTGATACTTTTGCTGGCAAAGAGAACTTATCCCGTTCAGCATCAAGTGGTGACAATTTAAACGACGAAGGAGATTCGTTAGAATTTGATACTCCTGGACTGGCTGAAGTCATCGAGTCAAGTGCATTAATCGCCTCGTCTACTGAAGGCGGGCAGGACTCAGCAGCTTTAAATTCGGAGTCTAAATTATTAGCGCCGAGTGACTTTAGTGCACTGATGGCTTCGTTCATGGATGGTGTCGAATATCTGTTTGAATCAAGATTATTATCCCGATTACTGGGAGTCATAAATTGAGACCATAATTCTTCTCTTTCGTCGAAAGCCGATTTTATTTCTGTGCCGTGCGACTTTGCTATTTCTTTTCGCCCTTTTTGTAACTGCTCATCTACCTTTCGAATAGCTTCCTTGTGTCGCTCCAAAATATCTGTAAGTGATCGTACAAAATCTTCCTGTAATCCATCTGAAACATTAACTAACGACCACATGCCCTTGATAGCAAGTTTCGCACCCGATCTTGGTGCATTTTTCTTAACATTCAAAGTGAAAGTTGTTGGCTTTGTGCTGTGAAGCACATCACAAAGAACTTCTTGTGTGAGTTCCGGCGAAAGCAATTTTTTCATACGTGCCCGCTCCTCTTTCCAAATCTCCCTTAGACTAGGAACAGCCCTCCATTGTATCTCATCACATTCATCTTGATCAGATGGCATACTGGTAAGTACGTCATCTACATTGCTAATTTCGTGGACATCGCAGTCTATTTCCAAGTCGGATGTTGTGTTTTTCTGAGGTGGAGAAAAGCTAGGTCGCAAATAACAGAAAGACGTAAAATCTTCTTCATCGTCTTTATCTTTTGCTTGATTGGGCCACATAGAATCTTTGGATGTGTTCGATTGAAGAAAGACTGCACAATCCAACGATCCATTATAGTTTTCATCTCCCTTGGAATAACGTTTGGGCAGTTTTCCTCGTATTCTTCCTTTGCGAACATGTACGTATGACATACCAGCCAAGTTATAATCTTTGAAGAATTGCATGGTATACGGAATATGCGCCTCATAACAATTGAACCGTAACAAATCGTCGGTGTCGTCTATGGCAGGAATTCGATCGTATCGATTTAAATCGGGGTGATACCGTTGTGGCAATTGAAGCCCACGCTCCATAGCTAATTTGACCTTCCATCGTAGTTTTGGATCATAGTATTCTGTTCGGTTCGTATTATAATGAGAATGATGTATATGGTTTAAATTAATAATATATCGAATAATCATTTGATCTATAGCATAGCAAACAACAAGGATTATTTTAGGACTTACCAACTCGTAAAAAACTAGCCGGTGGTCCAGGGGAATACGAATAAAATCCTCTACCTTCCACGACTGTTACCTTGCGAATGATTTGGCGTCTTTCAGTAATTTTATTTTTGCTCATTGAATCGTCCTCCTTATCTTCAAATCCCTTGTCCAAAAATGACGATTGTAACGTATCTTCCAATGTTGCTTGAATCTCTCCTTGAATTGCTTCAACCTCATCACGATTGTCCCAGTTAACGTGTGTCGGCATTATTGGGGATGGATAAAGACTCCCATCAGGACCCGCCGCTACTGGTCGCGCTAGAATATATGGAAATGCCCCATGAATATACAAACACGCCGATTGTAATGGCTGCCCACCACCAGCTCTCTTTAATGTTCCAAAGATCCGAATAACAGGTACGAGAATATTATTATTTTGTTCTTTTTTGTCACAACATTCCTTCTCGGCTTTCGCTTTCGTTTTCCACTCCTTGGTCTCCATGGGCGTAATCTCCTCCATCGTCTGGTCAATTACAACATTCAGAACGGCGAACGACGCCATTTCGTTATTGGTTTCCTTATAACGATTATTATTATCATTCGTTTTCCTACTATTGTCGTTCCTGTCAACGTCGTGAGCATTCATGATTGGCCTCGATAATTTCAAATATACTGTAGCAACGATTGGCCAAGCTTGTTTGTTGCACTGAAATTCATACCAATAATCAATAAAAAAAGTCTGATCATTTCAGTCGTATCTTGTTCCATATCTCACAATGCTGCACTGAATCCTATGGTTGTGTGGATTTGTTTGCCGAATAGATTTATCATGTCTCGTCGTCGTATCTTTCAATTTTATCTTTTCTGGTTGAGTGAGTCGACTGATTGATTCGTACTAGTGTAGAATATCCATATACACAAAATGAGCAACTTATGTGTGGTTTCTTTCAAATGGCGTATTGCCGGGTAGACAGACTATTGCAGTAGAGTCAGAGTCGATCTCGATTTGCAGTGCTACACATTGAACAGAGCTACTGTATGCATCGATTGAATGAAGGATCGATTATCGATTGAATGAATTCATCAACTGTAAAATTAATAGCATAAAAAATCATTATTCGCGCTATAACCGCGCGCATCACATACTTCTGCCTGGTTCAGAGCAAAACTTGACTTTTCTTTAGCCCTTTTTTTGCTTTGCATTTTTTTGTTGTCGTGTATTGTGTAAATTGTAGTAATTAAGAATGTAAGTTTGTAAGTTTAAAAGTGTTCAATGTATGCTACAGAAAGCGATAGCAGTGATGTACGTTGAGAATGTTTTGTCCAAAGAAGGCCTTCCGTTTGATCGATACACGCTCTTTGAAGAATAGAACATTAAATCTTCGAAGCACAATATTTGCTTGTAGTATCAAACCAACTTTTTCGGTGGCATGGTTGCAACCGAATAATACAGTACATTTTTTTAATTCGACGACGACAACGACATTACGACCAGATCATCGATTTTCATTTTCCACATCGACCTTGATATCTAGATCACAAGGAACAACAACAAACGACTACTCACAATATCAAATCGATGATGAGATAGACGACCCAGAAAGTATCATATTGTTGTTAAAGGATACAACCGCATATCCTCCTGGTTCTATGACGTCACCAGAAATAAAAGAGGCGGAAAATGCTCTAATTTATTGGGCATCGTCGTCATCGTCATCATCGCAGCAACGACAACGACGACAACGACGAAAAAGAAAACACAACGACAATAATTATATTAATATTAATGAGGATGAAAAAAAGGAATATACGAATAATTTTGAGAATGCGATGTTCCTCTTATCGCGATTGGCGCTGGAACAAAAAATGTATGAAGACTATAACATCAAAAATTCAGGAATAGGTAGGGCTGAAAATAATAATACGATGCATGGATACGATGATAAAATATACGATGAGCACAACAATGGTGATGAGAACTTCTACTACGTACGCTCATTTTTAATCAACCGAGTGATTGATTGTTGGCGAATCGGATGGAGGGATGGACGATTAGATGTCACACCCAACGAAATAATTGCTTGGGTTGAAGACTTAGACTCAAATGGTGTGATTTCTGATAGTCGAGCACTAACAATGATCGTTGATGGGATATGTCTTCGAGGTGACCCCTTTGATGCACCGTTATTGGCGCAGTGGCTGCTTGATCGACGATTGGGACAAGCATATGAAGATGATACGTTTCGGCCACCAGACACTATTTTTTTCACAAACGTGATTCGAGCGTGGGCGAAGAGTGGTAGAATCGAGGCCCCAGAAATGGCTGATGGTATTTTACAGTTGATGCATGATTTATATTTAAACAGTGCGTGGACCGAATCAATGCCAAACGCATACACTTATGCCGCAACGATGGAGGCGTGGTCAAAAAGTCAGCGATATCCAGAATCTATAAAGCGGATAGATGCCTTATTGGAAGAACAGAAGAATTCCACCTTAAAACAAGTCGCACCAGATCGTGTATCCTACCAGTATGCTCTGAATGCATGGGCTGATTCGAAATCGGCAACCGGAACGAAAAAGGCATACGGGATCTTGCAGGAAATGATCGCCCTCTACGAAGCGGGTAACGATCGTGTTGCTCCAAACGCATCTAATTTTTCAAGGGTTATATTGGCTTTAAGTCGTCATGGTGACAACGAACGGGTGGATTCAGTTTTGGAACAGATGCAAGATCTATATTCTTCGACAGGCGATCCGCGTTTTCAACCCACAGATGAATGCTGGAAGGCCTGTATCATAGCTAAGGCGAAGACAGGTAGAGTAACGGAAGCTCATGGAATGCTAGATGAACTGATCGAACGTGCCCTTTTGAGTAACAATAGGAAGCTGATGCCTCGTCGAAGCTACTTCGTTGATATATTGGTGGCTTGGTCCAAAGTCAATGATCAAATTGCTGCTGCGGAAAAGTCTCAAAGAGTATTAGATCGTATGATCAATCTTGGACAAGACATGTCTTATCGAGATCTACTGCCGGATTCAAAATCCTTTGAAATGGTTATATTAACTTGGTCTCGTTCAAGACACCCCTCTGCTCCCGAGCGTATTCAGAACTTGTTATGTGAGATGGAACGTCAATTTAGCTTAGGAAATCATAAAATGAAGACATCTCGTAATGCCTACACGAATCTTATAATTTCGTGGCAAAGAAGTGGACGTAAACAAAACACCGATGCGATCCAGCAGATTTTCGATACACTGCAGGATCGATGCATTAAGGGTGAAAGTCATCTACGTCCAGACAGGTACATGTTTGGAATATTGATTGATGCATGGTCTCGGCAGGGAAACGTCGAGAAGGCTGAATTGATATTTGAGCAGATGATAAAAGAATGGAAGAGTGGAAATTCAGATGCCCGGCCTGATACTCACGTTTTCCACACGATTCTAAAGGCTTGTTCAAAGAACCGTATTAAGTCCGTAGAAAGATGCGACCATTATCTTGATTTGATGAAAGCAACTGGAGTAACGAAGACCGTTCAGGCCTGTGGCTACTTAATTGATGCATTATCAATAGACGAAGATGCAAACGCTGAAGCACGGGCAAATATCATCTTGGAGGAATTATTACAGAATATCAACAAAGGAACCGTTCGCCTTCCACCCCAAAAGGAATATCGACAATTCTTACAAACAATTGCTAAAAGTTGCATCACTCGTCGAAGCCAACAGGCAAACGGAATTTTGAAGACATTACCCTTTGGGAAAATACAGGTACATAGGGATCTTTTACCTCCTTTACAATAGAAATAGAAATTATAATGTGATATTTTTTAATCATGATTGTCGTGTAACTTATTTAGAGAGATAGAATAGGTGATACGGTACTGCAAGATGATAACAAAGCAGGATGATTGCATATTGGTAATGATAGGCAAAATAGAAGTCACTTCGTATATAATTAATTTAATTATAATTTCAACAGCTCTACTAGCTAAAAACGATGTTGACAATCACATGATGAAGTTGACGTACTGTAGTGATCGATGATAGTGAAAATAGCTAAGTTTCTGCTTCGAAAAAGAAAAGGAAAAAAATACTTATGAAAGTTGTTCAGGAAGTCTACCTTGATCAGGAATCTTCATCATTCATCTTCTGTCGTCCTTTTACCTCATATTTTCCAAACTTCTTCCAGCGCTCTGTTTTGACCGTCTGTTCTGTTGGTTCTGTAATTCTATGCCAAATATTAAAATCATTTTCTTGTTTCGGCTCTCCAGAACCATTTTGACCATCCGCTTTTCCATCAATTCCCACTTCACCACATGTGTGAATGGTACCATTCAGACCGACTATGACAGAATGGACGTAACCACATTCAACATCGACTGCTTTTATTGGTTTATCTTCGGAAACGATTGGTACTTTGGTGGGCAAACTGACCCGAGCTTGTTTGATTCCGAGACCGATACGTCCGCCATCAGTCTTTCCCCACGCATAAACCTCTCCCGTTGCACTGACAGCCATGCTGATATCAACTCCTGCGCTCATTTGTATTATCTTTGTATTGCTATCACTAAGATTCTCTATCCTCATGGGAACCATGTGTGATAGGTTATCGCCGTGACCTAGGCATCCTGTAATGCCTGAGCCAAATGAGTATAAGCAGCCTTTGTCGTCAAGTAAAAGACTATGTCTATGACCAGCAGAGGCTCCGACGATGTTGATACCATCCAACGAATCAATCAGTTTGGGAATACATTGGTCGCTTGAGTCTTCTAGAGCAATACTAGTCATCCGATCCAAATGAGCAAGCAACCTGTCGACATTATTTCCGTTTTGTCCATCATTTCTGTCCTCGTTTGATTCGTCGCGAGGATTATTTGTACCATTATTACCTATTTGTTCGTGTCCGTTGTTGATGTTGTCTGCTACTTCTATCGGTTGTTGGAACGGGACAAAATTTAAGGGCAAATCTAAATCTGCATCTGCATCCATGCCCTCTAATGCAGCAGCGGGTTCGTGATCATATGGTGTAAAGCTACGTCCCAATACACCGAAGTGTCCTAGTCCGAATGAAAAGACTTCTCCATCTTCTGTCACTGCTAGACTATGTCGAGCTCCCAATGCAACGTGGGAAACACACTCATCTTCTAGTCCACCTCTGGTAACTTGTTCCGGTGATACTCTGGGTCTTTTGTCAGCAAGACCAAGTTGGCCACAGAACCCTTCTCCCCAAGTATATAAGTCACCATCCACAGTAACAGCAGCACTATGCAATTCACCCGCGGCAATACAAACACAACGAATACCCGATAGAGCTTCAATATATTTTGGACGAAGGATGTCTGGTAACTGCTTCCCACCACTCCAGCCATGACCGAGTGCCCCATATTGTCCACATCCAAAAGAAAGTACACGCCCAGTTGAAGTCAACAAGAGCGAATGAGATACACGGACAAGTCCTCCACCAGCGGCCACTTGAACGATACGAATCCTAAAACCGATTCCTCCCGTAATCAATGTCAAGTTTTTTTCGTCGACTCGTTTCCCGTTTCCAAGCGCTCCGCGCTTGCCAACTCCAGCACTAGCAATACCACTTCCCCCTGGTCCTGCATTACCTCCACCACCGACACGACAAAGGGTGTGTTCAGGGGACGTCGAGGCGAATCGTCCATTAACAAAGGGTGGTAACAAGGGCGATTTTCCGCCTAAACTTAATGTGCTGTATCCACTTACAGATTCCTGTAGAAATCGTGCATAGCTAACAAATTCACTCTTCCATTTACCTGCCTTGCCCTTTACTTTTAATCGACGGGTATCTCCTCCACCATAGGACTGCTCAACGATTGTTCGAGCGTCGTAGATGTTGTGACATAGATTAAGGTCGAAACATCCAACGACCGACTTGTGACAAAGACGAGACCGTACATAGAAAGCTCGAACATCGTCCTTCACTAATAGCTGTTGGCATCGTCGACAAGTCAGCGTCAAGGCACCAAGATCTCTTGCTGACAAGAATGATAATAAATGGTTCAATGAATCGTTCGTAGTAAGAGAAAAAATATAACATTCATCATTATTTTTTGATGGAACAGCATTATTTTTTACTGATGATGTTCCAGGGACATACTTTTTCGCATTTATAGTGGTTGTAGTAGCATGAGAAACGACAGAGTCTGATCCTTCCTTTTGTTGTTGCTTCCTTTCCTTTTCTATCCTACGTTGTTCACGTTTCTCCTCCAACTGTTTCTTTTTTTCTAGCTTCTCGACGAGAGTCAATTTTGGCTTTGGCATTGTATCTTTCGTTATTGGTTTCTCCTTCGTACTACTGTAGTAACTTCTTGTTGTTGTTCTGGGAGTATTTCAGCGAGTACCGTAGTAGATATCTTGGAAGTTAGCTGATACAAGTGTGTACAACCGAAGAGTTATTGTCAACTGAATATTATGGTATGTGTGTATGTGTGTATGTGTTGTTAAATTTGAAATTGTTGTGATGCATGACGATAAATTTCATGATTCTCTTCGCGGCGTCCGTTCGTCGCCATCATCATTTTTCGAAAGTCGAAAGCACAACATCAACAAAACGACACTTTTCGACACTTAAATATACACTGTAAGATAATTGTATCGTCATATTGAATCTTATAAGACATCAACCTCTAGCTATCAATATCGGAGAATGGCAAAGAAAGGAAAGAAGGTCGACGGGGATAAGAAGGCCGCGCTCCAACAGAAAAAAGATGCTAAACAAGAGAAGGCGGCAAGAAAACGCCTCTCCAAAGAACAACGAAATAATTTATCAACTACTGCCGAAGACTCCGAAGACGTTATTGGTTCATCAGATCAGATCGACCAAGTCATTCACGCCTATAAGAATAATGATAACAAGACATCGAAGATCGATAAGTCAATAATAGAAATTTTAACGACAGGGTATCCTTTACCAAGAGCAAATGCGACTTTGGCTTTTGGGACCGATGATAAAAGCAAGAATAAGGACCAACTTTACTTATTTGGAGGAGAATACTTTGATGGTGTTGAAAATATTGTATTAGACGAGTTATTACGATTCGACATTCAAAAGAATGAATGGAAACAAATTTTGACGCCGGAACCACGTCCACCTTGCCGTTGTGCCCATTCTTGTGTGTTTTACAAAGCAAGTTTGTACGTTTTTGGAGGTGAATTGGCAAATTCAGACCAGTATCATCATTATCGAGACCTATGGAAGTTTGATCTTCGTACACTAATATGGACAGAAATTAAGGCAAAGAATCCACCATCGGCTCGATCGGGAATGGGTGTCATTATTTGGAAGCATTATATGGTGGTTGTTGGTGGATTCTTTGAAGCGTTACGCGAGACGAAATGGTACAATGATGTTCACGTATTCGATTTGCAATCAGAAACTTGGATGGATGTTCCACAATCTCGTTTGGTGGTTAAGCCTGAACCTCGTAGTGCATGTAACGTAGCTCTATATGGAACAGACAAAATAGTGGTCCACGGAGGATTTTCAAAAGTTAAAACATCAAATGCGGCCGCCGAAACAAAAACTCACACAGATGCATGGATCTTACATCTATCACCTATTCTTCAACAAAAACCCCCCACTTGGGAGCGATGGATGTCCAGTACCAAAAGCATTTCTTCCAACAGCCCAAATGGCCGAGCAGGAATGTCATCTCTTTCGTACAAGAACCGTATGATAGTTTTTGGTGGCGTCATTGACCATGAAGAGCTCAATCACAAAGTAGATAGTGTATTTTACAATGATCTGATGGTCATGGATATTGAACGTCGAAAATGGTTTCCCCTGCGTATTAAAAATACTGGAGATATTGCATTCGGTGGAGCCAGCGAAAATCGTCGAAGACGTCGGAAAAACGATGACGACGATGAGGTCGGAAATGAAGAAGAAGTAAACAAGAAAAGAAGCGATGAATCATCAAAGGTGGAAGAGGACGATGATAGCAGTAGCTCTGATTTGGAAGAAGAAATTGCTGAGGACGAGAACGACGATACTCAAAAGAATGCAGGGTGGGATTTAAGCATGCTTCGATCAAATATGTTTGCTTTTGTCGACGGCGATGGAAACATCGTTTATGAGAGAATAGATGACGAGGAAGAGGAAGAAACCAAAGAAGAAGAAGAAGAAGAAGAAGAAGAAGAAGAAGAGGAAGAGGAAGAAGAAAAGGAGGAGGAAAAAGAAGAAGAAGAGAAAGAAAGTGAAGAACACAAAGAGAAAACTAATCCACATAATTTAATGTCTGCGGGGAAACAAGGTTCAAATATTGTCATCAATGACTCCAAAAAGATTATCGCATCGTCAGTTATGGCTCTGAACGAAACAACCAACATTCCTGAAGCTGTTCAAAGACAAGACCCGTTACCGCGAATTAATGCTGCGACAATAGTACACGGCAATATGATGTATATGTTAGGAGGTATCTTGGAGGTTGGTGATAGGGAAATTACCCTGGATGATATGTGGGCCTTAGATCTGCGAAAGAGAGATCAATGGGAATGTTTGTGGCAAGGGACAATGCACAAACAAGTTTGGCGAGGTGCAGTGCACGATGACGATGATAGTTACATCAGCACAGGTGTAGAAGATGGCAGCGATGAGGAAGATTTCCTAAGCGATGAGAATGGCGAATATGATGAAGCAACGGATTTGGACCGGAAAAAATCAAAACGGGCTGGTCTCCGTCACGAGGTAACCGATCTCAACGAAAAGTATGGCTTAGGTGATCAGAATCGAACCCCCGCCAATGGCGAGTCCCTGGCGGATTTCTACTCCAGAACATCTGATTATTGGAATGAGATAGCTGCCGAACTAATTGTAGGCATGGATTCGGAATTATCAAACAAAGAATTGAAGCGTCAAGGATTCATCTTCGCCAAAGAGAGGTACGAAGAGCTCAGTCCTGTTCTTGATAGATTGGCTGAGCTGGGAATCGGTGATGCCGGGGTTGAAGATGACAAGCGCAAGTCCAAAGACTCAAAAAAGAAGGACAAGAAGGAAAAGAAAAAGAAAAGTAGCAAACGGTAGATAAAGATGCTATATTCAATACTAGCTAGCTAATGTATTTAAATTCCATTTCCTTAAGATTGTACTATATATTTATTTGTTGATAGCTTGCTCATGGCGCACACCGATTAGGATCGCGAGGAAACATTGAAGCTTTTCGTACATTGTCAAGCCCTAGATACAAAAATACAACTCTCTCCAAACCAATTCCAGCACCAGCATGAGGGAAAATACCGTCGCGAAATGATCGGACATAGGCATCCAAGGCCTCACCTGATTCGATCCCTTTTTGTTCAAGAATCTCTGTTAGCAACTCTGGATCATGACAACGTTGTGCACCAGAGCAAATTTCTTGTCCGCGAATAAATATATCGTATGAATTTGAAAATTTAGGATCTTCTGGATCTGGCATAGTATAAAAGGGTCGAATCTCCATGGGATACTTGTCAAGCATGAAGAAGTCTGTTCCATACTTCTCTTTGACGACCTTACCGAGAGTAGTTTCCATAGCCCCCGTCAGGTCACCTGTACCATCTCCAATGTCAAAGTCGTTTTCTTTTAAAATTTCCATTGCCTCGGGCCAATGAAGCACACATGGCTCTTCTGTAAAAGTAACGGGTTCCGATTCGTACTGTTCACGAATCACTGCCAATTCCTTAGACATTTTTGATTCCAATCCAGTAAAGATGTGCTTGAACATCTCATGAATTACTTCCAAGGTCTCCATATAGTGATCGTTGATGATCATTTCAAGGTCGAGACCAGTAAATTCGCACAAGTGACGACGAGTATTCGAATTTTCAGCTCGAAAGACAGGACCAATCTCGAACACTCTCGTTAAATCTGACGAAATTGCCATTTGTTTAAATAACTGAGGAGATTGTGCCAAGCAAGCAGTCTGTCCGAAGTAGTCCGTGGTAAAAACTCCAGCACCGCTTTCGCTTTCTCCTGCAATTAATTTTGGCGTATGGATCTCGATAAAACCTTGAGAGTACAATGATTCTCGAAAAAGTTGACATACCATAGATTGAATTCTCATAATAGCATTGTTGGCAGGCGCTCGTAAATCCATCCATCGATTATCTAACCGTAGTTCTTGTCCTAAACGTGGAAATGGACGATCCGTATCTTGAGATGCATCCACTTCGGCCTCACTGCGGGATGCATCTTCAACCAAAAATGGCAGAATTGATGCCGCCTTAGTGACGGAATGAATACGTTGGATCTTAACTTCAACATTTTGGATCGAACACGATTTTACGTCTGCTGTTTCAATGATGCCCTCGATATCAATGACGCTTTCCTCGGTGAGAGATTTGAGGTATTTTATCATCTTTTGCGATAATTCGGGATTCTCCTTATCTTTGAAAAATACTGCTTGGACGGTATGAAAAGAATCTTGCCGCACTACTAAAAAGCACGATCCACCCTTTACTCTAATCGAATGTAATCGCCCACGCAACCAAACGGTATCCCCAGGACTATGTTTTTCCTCATCTTCCAAGTCTTGAACATTGACAAAGTCTCGACCGGTACGACTCCTTGACATGATCCGAGTTAAGTCACCAAATTTCTCGTACGTATTCTGCTCTTGAACTGATAGGTAATTGACATCGTGAATGCGCTCGGCCGCTTCTCTTGCGAGATTGTCAGCTTCCTTTTTTGCCTTCTTTTCTGCCTTTTTGCGGTCTTTTTCTTCCTTCCGAGCTTCTCGGACAGCTTTGAGTGCTGCCTTTTCTTCTTCAGTTTTCTCCACGGGTGCAGATGAAGCGTCTGTGTCCTGTGTAGACGACATCCATCGTGACGTCAAACCTGAGTTTGAAATCGATGGCAATACACGTGACATGTCACTATCACAGCGAAACATCTGAGAATTTCGTGTGTTGGGTACCATCTGAAAGGCTGCTCGACGTGCTAGAGCAGGAGTAAAACTTCTGCTGAGCGACATGACATAATTGGATTTCTTTAACGTCGTCGTTACAAGCATCGCAGTAACGAGAAAATATTTCGTTAACGGAGGAAACGTATTCATGGAAATATGCGATGCGATGAATCTTTGGTTTAGTTTAGTTCTGTTTGGTGGTTGAGATATTTTTATGAATTTCCATCCACCTACAGTAAAAATGTTGATTGATGATGGGTTGCTTGTTGCTTATTGTTATTTCTGTGGGATGTAGGACTGACCATACGATATGATAGAGTAGTAATAAAAAATGAGCTCACACAAAAAACACTATTTACATTTTACATACAGGAACATCCTGGATTTGAAAAAAATCGAAAATCAGCGAAAATTCACATCCCCCAGCGCGCGCGCGATATATTTTCAAACCGTCATTTCGCCGAAAATCGAAATGAGCTGAATCGATGAGTCAT
>Ga0115007_10000394_pt1 | contig 28729 bp, 23 predicted proteins | sample ArcOceMetagenome_2_FD_87166 | JGI IMG/M metagenome (GOLD analysis project Ga0115007, IMG submission 87166) | Marine eukaryotic phytoplankton communities from Arctic Ocean - Arctic Ocean ARC135M Metagenome | ecosystem: Environmental > Aquatic > Marine > Oceanic | place: Arctic Ocean | collected...
CTTCACCATGAGCATAGCCGTGAAATACGGCAAAGAAACTCACACCCAGCATCGCCAGCGCCTTGGATAAACGGCTACCAAAAACAATAGCAACACCTAGCACTGGAACGGACAGGGATATACCCAACTCTATCGAGAGTAACGGCACACCCGCCATGCCAAGTAAGCCGCCAACTAACATCACACACACAAACATTAAAGGAACAGACCAAAGAGCCTTCCCTCCTATCTGTGCACTGAGGATGCCCACACTCAGCATCGCTAACAAATGATCAAGCCCAAGAACCGGATGGCTGAATCCCGCTAGAAAACCCGTATCACCCACATTTATATGCGCCCAAGCAAAGGAAGGCATCAGCGTCCCAAAGCAAGGGACAGCCCACTTAATACAACGAACCATTTATGCTTCCTTCTGTCGCCATTTACTTTCAAAAATAATACTGGAAAGTCACATTTAATTATATTGAATGCTTACCAAGGAATATAAAGCATAAATATCTATACATACAGATTGAATAGAAAGCAAATCTACATGATAATAGTTATCGTTTAGACTATAATTATTATTAGGAGTTCAAATGAAAGTACACTTAAAACGAGCGACACAGGGAGTGTTTTTAGCTTGTGTACTCACTTCACCTATCTCTTTTGCCCTCGAAGTGGGCGATGCTATTGATACTAAAACGGCCGCCGCGCTAAACCTACCGACTGACAAAGTCGCGGTTGTCGACTTCTTTGCCGAATGGTGTGAATCCTGCCGTAAAGAGCTGCCTCTCATTTCCAAGTTAAATACCCGTTTAGGCGGCGATGAAGTTGAGTTTATTGGTGTTGATACTGACGACTCTGAAGCAGTGGCTATTGCCTTTCAGCAAGAACTTACCAGCCAAGGGAACCTTAATTTCAACGTGATTAACGATACTGATCAGTCCATCGTTAGCACGTTTCAGCCACTGGGTTTTCCGGCGCTTTACATCATAAAAAATAATAAAATCGTGGGGGCTCACATCGGCGCGGTCGATGGGATCGACCTTGCTATCGAGAACGATCTAAAACGGCTCATGGAGACGCAACCATGAGTAAGCACTTATTAATATTAGCACTATGCGCGCCAGTTTTTCTGACGGCCTGCAGCCATGTTCAACCATGGGAAAAAGCAACGCTCGCCAAAAGCACGATGAAACCCGGCGGGCCGGTACCTGAATTGGGTGTATTTGATCAACACGTTTACTACTCCAAAGAAGCCATTCAAGGCGGTACTGGCGTAGGTGGCGGTGGTTGCGGCTGCAACTAACCCGACTCAAATCATGGTGAGACATACACAAAATGCGTAAACCCAATCTTATTATCGCCACGGTAGGCATCAGTCTATTGGCGCCCATCGCTCAAGCAGAAAACTCGATAGCCTGGCAATTTAACCAATACAGCGAAAATGATGACCGTATCGATGTACGCGGCGGCGCTATTGCTATCAAAAAGGATTTTGGAACCGACTACGAACTAAGTGCGGGTATTGATTACGATACGGTCACGGGTGCGACACCGTCATGGGTCGCCTTAGATGGCTACACAGATCAATACACGAAAGGCAAAGCAGAACTGGCGACTGAAAGCCGAGACGGCGCTTATGCAAGCTTATTGTTCCGTGATAAAAAGCGTAACGAATACTCTATCACAACCACCTATTCAGAAGAGCCTGACTACGTCGCTCGCTCATTAGCTCTCAGCACCGTTTTATGGAGTGATGCAAGCCACAACCGATCATATAACATCGGCTTTTCACACGCGTTCAATACAGCATTAGCCACTGAAGCAACCACTCATAGCAAAGACGAAGACGACACCACCAACTATCTAGAAGTCGGTATTAACCAAGTCATTAATAAAAATATGACATTGGAGGTCAGCGCATACGTAGGTAACAAAGAAGGTTATCAATCTAACCAGTATCTACGCATAGTCCGCGTTGATAGCAGTGGCAATCGTTCATTAGCGGCGGATAGCCGTCCTGATGAGCGTCTATCTGGTGGTATTTCGCTGCGCGCTATTAACTCGTGGTCCAACAATTTCAGCACACAGGCGTGGTACCGCTACTACCAAGACGACTGGGGAATCACTGGCCACACGCTTGAAACCAGAGCCTATTGGGATTTTGCACCGCAGTGGCGCTTAAATCCGGTTTTACGCTTAGGTTCTCAAAGCGCAGCCGATTTTTATCGTGATTACAGTGACGATGTCAACTACTTCAGTGCTACCGGATTTGGCTCTAACGATGCCCGTTTAGGTGATTATAAAACCCGAACCGTCCAGATGAATGTGGAATGGTTAGCCAGCCAAGAATGGTCCCTTAATCTCGGTTTTAGCCGGTATACGCAAGACAACGGATTGTCTGCAAGCTGGATAACCGGTGGTTTTGTCTTTAGGTATTAATATGCTGGCTCACTCATTCTCTAATACACCACAACGTTTTTCGTTTTCAGCCATGACGACGCAATGCGAAATCAGCTGCTATGGATTAAGTAGCCCTGCTTTTAAGCAGCTTACTCAACTCGTTGTGGCACGCGTTAACGTGTTGATAAAAAAGTATAACTTTCACTCTCCTGATTCGTGGCTTTCGCAAGCGGTTAATGGGCGTACGAGTGATCGGGTCTTGATTGATGATGAGTGCGCTCAGGTACTAACAACCGTTAGATATCATTCACAACGTGCCGGTGGCGTTTTTGACATTACAGCAGGCACGTTAACTCACGCACGTAAATCCTCTTTGTCCGTATCAGAGGCGCAGCGCACTCAGGCCGATCTCGCCGCATTTATTGGGGCGGATCGCTGGAGCCTTGAAGACCACCACATCTGCTTTGATAACCCACATACCCGTTTAGATTTGGGGGGTGTCATCAAAGAATACGCGGTAGACATTAGCCTAGCCCTTTGCAAACAAGCAGGAGCTTCGGCCGCTTTGGTCAACTTTGGGGGTGATATCAATTGTTTCGGCATTAAACCCGATGGCGAACGCTTTATTGCTGCGGTTCAAGATCCGCTCAACCCTAGTAGCATGCTATTTGGTCTGGACTTGCATAATCAAGCGCTCGCAACATCTGGACACTATGCCCGACAACGCCAACTGCCAGACGGGACGCTCTCACATATTGTGAGCACAGATCACAACGAACCAGCAAACCCAAGCAAGCAGTGGATTAGCGCAACAGTGGTATCGCACAGCACCCTCATCAGTGGAATTTACAGCACCAGTTTATTGATCAAGCCAGATACATCTCTCGATTCGGAGATGTTCGCGTTCGCCATTGATACTCATAAGCAGATCCATCAATTACCTCATGAATAGCCGCATGGACTGCACGATATACCTATTTCTTGGAGAAAAAAATGAAGTTTACCCCTTTGCATCTCGCCATAGTGGCGGTTACAAGCCTCACCGGTTGTGGTGGCGGTAGCTCAACCGGAGATACGCTGCCATCAAGCAGCTCTGCTGAGCAAAAAAACTACACCGCCTGTCTCGACAGCAATGCGAATTGGCAGTGCGATGACAACGACATTGTCGTAGGGTTGGATACAACCGGCGAAACAGGCCTGAGTCCTGATACGCTAGAGCATGTGCTTATCGAAGCATACGATGACACCCACCAACGTAGTCTCTTACTCATCTCCGAAGCGGGTGGCAGTGAAGTAACTGGGCAATCAACATTGCTAGCCGTGTTAGCAGCAAACGACGCCCTCACTACCGATCTGCAAACGACTATTTCTGCTTATCAGAACAGTGACATCGAAACCCAAATTCAGACAGCACTTACCGCCTACCCTATCGCGTTGGCGGGATTAGCGGCTTACGCTAATGCAGTCGTGGGCCAAGGTAATAGCATTGTTACCCTGCCGGAGTTTGTACCGGCGATTAACACGGCCGAAACGCTAGCCAGCTGGGACAGCACAGAAAGCACCGATACTCGCCGGCAGCTCACATCACAAGGTAGCCTTGTACTGAATACGTCGGATACAAACCGTTTGTACCTTTTTGATGCCTCAGCTGAAACAATCAACAGCACCAGTATTGACCTTATCCCCCTTGATCAAGAAACCTTAGCGACGACTACATCGTGGCTACGTACTGGCTTAGCGTGGGTGCATGACATTCTCGACTTTACGGTCGACGGTGTTACCGCCGCCACAGCTATTAGTGGTGAAATCAGCGAAGGCGGCGTGGTTGTTCTCGATCCCGGCCAAGGTGTTACAGACATACAAATTATCAACGCGGGCCAAGAAGCCATCGTGGCCATGAATATGCTTGATGCGACCTACACAGGCGATACCTGTGTTGATGGCAGCAACGCGGTCAGCGAAGGCATCTTCCGTGTGCCGCTCGACAGCTCAAGCTATACCTTACTTAACGCTGTGCCTGCCTGTGTTCATAGTGGCTTTAGCCTCTTAAGCAGTGATACAGCGGGTCAAAATATACTGGCGTGGGACACAACCAGCGAATCAATTTGGTTGCTCACGGGGACCGACATGACCCTGCAGAAACAGATCGATCTGAATCTCAGCAGCAGCACGCCCCCCCAAGCGATCGCCCTCACGCCGGGAGGTCAGTACGCAGCGGTTGTCGCCGCAGGTCATGCAATTTTCATCGACGTTAATGCGGGTACTGTTTTACACACACTTGAAGGCAGCTGGGGCAGTGTAACGGGTGCAGTCTTCGCAGAAGGCGGCCGCGCATTAGTTATATCAGGCGAAACATCCCTCTTTATAAAAACCCTAGACGACGCTCTGCAACCGCTCAGCGAATCGACGGTAGCACTCACTGACGGAAACACACCCTTACGTGCCATCACACTAGGAGATGGCGGTGATAGCGTCATTACCACCACCGACTCAGAAGCTATCTGGCTATCAATACTGGGGACTGAGCTAGCACGTACCAGCCTTGATTCCAGCTTAACCGTGCAACAGGCTTCTCTCGCTCACAATGAGTTGATCCTATTAGGACGTAACGCTCAAACACTCGCGTTTACCTTGCAACGCCTGCCACTGAGCATTCCTGAGATTCTCCCTGCATCACTCAGGACTGAATAAGTACCCAGTACCTCGTTACTAGGATACGTAAATGAATATTTTGAAGGTTGATTAATTATGGAAAAGCAACTCCAACACACACGGACACTTATGCGCCCTTTGCCATTAGCCTTGCTGATTGCAACCATGATGGTTGGCTGTGGCGGCGGTGGTAACAGCGCCGATTCAACGACGGCAGCCGATGGCGGTAGTCTTGATAGCGGTACAGGCTCCAGCACCACAACCGACGTAACATCAGCTAATGACGAAACTATCGCGGTTAGCGGTAAAGTAATCAACGTCGGCTATATCGCCAATACGCAAGTCTGTGCAGATGCTGATGATGATGGCCTGTGCGGAACAGATGAGCCAAGCACCGTCACCGATGCACAAGGCCGCTATGAACTCAGCCTAGCGTCAGGGCAACGCGGTATGAACCTGCTTGCGGTGATTACTCCTGACAGTACCGATACAGCAGCTACAACCGCTCAACCCATTACATTTACCTATGGTTGGACAGTGCCTACTGTATTGGAATATCCATTAGGGGCTACCGAAGTAGAGCAAAACATTACGTCCGTATCTATGGTGTACTACTCTCGCCTGCGCGCACGGGGTCGCTCACGCGAGTCCAATGAAATCAACACATTCCGTCGTATCGTCGGCACGCCTAACATCAATTCGGCAACAGGTAGCATTATCCTACCCATCGACTTTGACTATGTTGCTCAACCACAAGGGACGCTGTCAGAACGTATGTACCGCTTTTATGAGTTACTCGAAAACCGTACGCTCGATGACGGTGCAGCGCTCAACATGTTAGGCGTCACAGCCTACGGATACGCGATGTACAACGGCTACTCCAATGCAAACAGCAGCCATGCGGTGCTACCAACAGATCCGGCTGATCTTGCGGACGAAGAAGCAGGCGGTACAGACTTTGTTGCGGAATACTTAGCTGATGATCACCATTACTTCCGACCTAACACCGATGCCGTAACACACATGCGCGAAGGCCTTACTGAAACGACAGGCTGGGTACGTAAAGAAAACACGGGCACGCTTGAATCCATCGGGCGACGTGCAATCACACTAAGCAATGGCTCTGTGGTGCTGAATTTCGCAACTTATGAAAGCGGTGCATGGCAGCCTATTACTGTGAGTGAGGTGCCTTATTTCTCATCGGACAGCAGCAGTACGTTAGTCACTATCGGCGAAACAGATAGCCAGTTACCGCGCACCATAGCGGGAATCGACGGGAACCGAGTAGAGGTTCGCTCCCCAGGTAATGCCGCAAAAATCGCTTATGACGTTGCCCTAAGCCCTGCCACAAATTTCTTCATTGAAGAGTGGGTAGACGAGCAACAAGACTACGAAGATTACTACAATGGTGTTGAACCTACGGTTGATCCTTTTACGACGCAACCCGCATGTGCCATTAACTACCCGGGCTACATTCACCAACCCTCTATCAGAGAGGGTATTAGTCGTTGGTACACCGCTTGTTTTGACTACTACACAGCGGTTTACTACGCTGAAGAGCTTGGCGACATCAACTTGACGTATCAAAACCCTGATTTACCGGGTGCAACCTTCTACGACGCAACCCTAGAAGACCCAATCAGCGTTTTTCCCGCCACCCAATCCTGCGGAACGGACACAAACCCATTAGCACGCATAGAAACCAACGATATCAGCCATTGTAACTGGGCAGTCGATTCGGTAGGTGGCCATACGCTTGATGATTTGTTCGAAACCGACGGTGTGATCATCCACTCATGGAATAATGTCTATGGTGAATCCGAGTTTACCGTAGACGATGCCGCTATCGTTGCGGGGACTCAACAGCAAGAAGGCTTACCACAAGAGCTAACGCTCACACTCAACCGCACAGGTACGGCTACCAGCGGTACCGGTACCATTTACAGCCCCTATGGCGGTTGGACGGAGGCAAGTTACACGCCGATTACCGAAGCCATCGTCTGGGAGATCAATCCGGATAACCCCAATATGGTGTTAATCGAGTTTCCATTCCTCGACGTCGATAACCCACTGGTTGAATCCGACCTTGCCAGCGATGGTAGCGATGCAGCAGAACCCGCTATTTTATCCGGCACTCGAATCGATGGTGCACGCAGTACACACTTTGCCACGACATGGTTCAACGCCACGTTTCGAATGGACCAAACAACCCACAGCAGCATAAACCGCGAGAAGATTGCCATTCTATTAGCCGATGACCAATTCATCGTTGGCCAATATTTTGATGAAGGCTATACGTTCTCCGAGCGCTATTTCACGAAACCCGGCTTAGACGCAGGTGTCACGGCATTGAACTTCGTTCTCAATAAGCTCTATGACGCGGGCTTTGTTGACGAGTAATCCATACCTCCCGGCCATGTTCGTTGTTTAAACATTGCTGTAATCCGCTTAACCCTCAGCGCTAATATTTTGTTGGCGCTGATATACGGAGCTTGTATGAAACACCTATTAACAGCCCTCACAGTATGGTTTTTAATGCTAGCCAACTCAGCCACATTCGCGGCTGACAAAAGCGCATTCTTGCCACCCGCTGTTGCGTTTGCAATGAGCCTTGAACAAGTCACGGACACTCATGCTCAACTGCGCTTCCATGTAGAACCAGGGCATTACCTTTATGCCGATAAATTCAAATTCACCGCAAACCAAAACACGTCGCTAGCGCAACCCACTTACCCTGACTCTCAAATTCGCCATGATCAATTTTCGGGAAAAGAGAAAACCGTTTACCAGCAAGATCTCGTGATCAAGGTACCATTTAAAAACCAAGGCCAGCCTTTTGAACTGACTGCACGCATTCAGGGCTGTGCCGAAGCCGGTTTATGCTATCCGCCTTTCACCCAGAAGGTTAGTATCACTCCGACAGGCGGTAGTAATGGCGGCAACTTGACGCTAAAAGCCGCGCAGTCAACGCCTGCCGCCACATCAACGGCTCTAATACCGGATGAAAGCAGTCGAGTGAGCGCCATGCTCACACAAGGTAGTTTAATCATCACATTACTATCATTTTTTGGTTTTGGTCTACTTTTAGCACTAACTCCGTGCGTTTTCCCAATGATCCCTATTCTTTCAGGCATCATAATTGGACAAGGCCACACCATCAGTAAAAAACGCGCTCTCTCATTAAGCACTGTCTATGTACTGGGTATGGCCGTGACATATGCGATCGCGGGTGTGCTTGCCGGCATGTCGGGGACTTTACTTTCTGCCGCTTTACAAAACGTGTGGGTGCTATCCGGCTTTGCGGTGGTTTTTGTTGTGTTATCGCTGTCCATGTTCGATGTATACCAACTACAACTACCTGCTAGCATGCAAAGTAAATTAAACCAATCAGCCAACCAGCAAGGAGGCTCCGTCACCGGCGTTGCACTAATGGGGGCATTGTCCGCCCTCATTGTTGGCCCTTGTGTTGCGGCGCCGCTAGCGGGTGCCTTGCTGTATATCGCTAAAACAGGGGATGCGTTACTGGGTGGCTTAGCCTTATTTGCGATGGCATTGGGCATGGGTGTTCCACTCATCATTATTGGTGTTGCAGCCCGCTCATTCTTACCGAAAGCCGGTGGTTGGATGAATGGTGTTAAGCGCGTCTTTGGTATTTTACTTTTGGCCGTCGCTATCTGGATCGTATCGCCTGTTGCTTCGCCATTGTTCATTATGTTGGCAGTAGCCGCATTAGCGTTAGGTACAGCGGCACTATTGCATGCCTTTGATCCTTTGCCCGTGGGAGCGGCCACCAGCCAGCGAATGAGCAAAGCATTAGGTATCGCGTCTTCTGTACTCGCCATATCAATGTTAGTGGGCGTATTAAGCGGTTCACGTAATCCCATGGCTCCTTTGGCCAATCTTGGGCTCGCGAGCCAAACGCCCCCTCAAACGGCGGCACCGACTGTTGCTTTTAAACGTGTTTCGAGCCAGACGGAGTTAAAAGCGGCCATCAGCCAAAGCGACAAGCCTATCTTTTTAGATTTCTATGCAGACTGGTGTGTGAGCTGTAAAGAGTTAGAACACTTCACGTTTTCCGACAGTGGCGTGCAGCAAAGCATGGAAGCCTATACGCTGGTTCAGCTTGATGTGACTGACAATACAGATGACCATAAAGAAATAATGACACGCTTCGATCTTTTTGGTCCACCCGCGGTGATCCTATTAACGCCTAAGGGCGAGGAGGTCAGTCGTACTATTGGTTACGAGGAAGCAGCCACGTTCAAAATTTGGCTAGATAAAGTAACTAACGCGATTACCCAATCTGGAGAAAACTATACCACTCGCTAGGCGAGCCACAGCCCCTACGGGTGCGGCTACATCTGCATCAACAGGGGTTAACCCATAATCACACAACAAACTTCGCGGCTGCCGCTGTACATGCGGCATACCGATCACAGCTTTTCTCATGATCATTCACCATGCCAACGGCTTGCATAAAGGCATAGCAGATAGTCGGCCCCACAAAGCGCATGCCCAGCTTTTTAAGCGCCTTAGACATGGCTTTAGATTGATCAGTTTCGGCGGGGATTTCACGATAGTCGTTCACCTGATTTTGACGCGGTGTATAGTCCACAAACTGCCAAACATATTTGGCAAAACTGCCATGTTCTTTTTGGAGTTCAAGAAAAATACGTGCATTATCGACAGAAGATTCTACTTTCCGACGGTTACGAATAATCGCAGGGTCGAGCAACATCGCTTCGATCTCTGTTTCACCCAATGCCGCTACTTTGACGGGATCAAAATTATGATAATAGCGGCGATACCCCTCACGTTTTTCGAGCACAGTCCGCCAACTTAATCCTGCCTGCGCTGCTTCTAAAATCAGAAATTCAAAGAGTGTACGGTCATCCGTTTGCGGCCCCCCCCATTCCTCATCATGATAGACAGCCTCAAGTTCGGTGACTCCTGTCGCCCAAAAGCAGCGCTTACACATCATTCGGTTCCTTTAGAATCTTGATCAACGACGCAACGGTCTACACCTTAATGTTTGGTGCCCGCATTAGGGTTATTTACAAACTGAATCACCTGCGTATCAGGCGTATCTTCTTTTTGCTGATTCACACGGGTTGCCAACTCTTGCGCTTGCTCTGGCGTGCCATCCAAGTTTTGTCCATCCACATAATCACAACGTACACACTCACGATATTCGCGAATCTCGTTTCGATATACCCGGATCGTATCCATCTCGCCACAGCGCGGGCAAACCGCACCCGCGACAAATCGTTTTACAACACTCATACTTGCCTCAATGATTAGGGGCTGCTAACAACAGGACACTCCTGTAAGCAGTGCCTATCTATACTATTTAATACCTGAATGACGCAACAAGGCATCTACACTTGGCTCACGTCCCCTAAAGCTTACAAATAGCTCCATCGGCTCTTTAGAACCACCTTGTTCCAACACGGTCGAGCGGAATTTATCGCCTGACGCTTTATCAAAAATACCTTTCTCTTCAAATAATGAAAATGCATCAGCAGATAGCACTTCAGCCCATTTGTAGCTGTAATAGCCTGCCGCGTAACCGCCTGCAAAAACATGCGAGAAGCTATGTTGAAAACGGTTAAACTCAGGCGGCGTAATAGCAGAAACTCGCTCGCGCACATGATTCAGTAAACCTTGGATATCTGTATTACCCGCTTCGTATTCCAAATGTAATTGGAAATCGAAGATAGAGAACTCTAATTGACGCACCATAAAGAGCGCTGATTGGAAGTTCTTCGCTTCCAGCATTTTATCGAGCAAGTCTTGTGGCAAGGTTTCACCGGTTTGGTAGTGTCCGGAAATAATCGCTAACGCTTCCGGCTCCCAGCACCAGTTTTCCATAAACTGGCTAGGTAACTCAACCGCATCCCATGCTACACCGCTAATACCGGACACATCGGAATATTCCACCTGCGTCAGCATATGATGCAAGCCGTGGCCAAACTCATGGAACAAGGTGGTGACTTCGCCATGAGTCATCAACGCAGGGTCATTGCCCACTGGACCATTAAAGTTGCAGACTAAATACGCCGTTGGTAACTGCAACGCACCATCAGCCAAACGACGACGCGTGCGGCACACATCCATCCAAGCACCACCCCGTTTATTAGCACGGGCAAACGGATCCAGGTAGAAACGGGCAATGACTTCATCATCGCGTTTCACTTCGAATAAGCGCGCATCTTTGTGCCAGGTATCAAACTTGCTGACTTCATCAATCGTAATATCAAACAAACGGCCAGCAATCGTAAACAACCCCTTAAGCACTTTCGGGAACGGGAAGTAAGGGCGTAACATCTCTTGAGAAATGGAATAGTGCGCCTGCTTCATCTTTTCTGAGTAATACGACACATCCCACGACATGACTTCGTCAGCGCCGCATTCTGTTTTAGCAAACTCGCACAAAGCTTTATATTCTTCGCGAGCGACATCCACACTTTTGTCGGCGAGATCATAAAGGAATTGCAGTACTTGGTCTGGTGTTTCAGCCATTTTAGTGGCCAATGAGTAATGGGAATAACTTTCAAAACCAAGCAGTTGCGATACTTCATTACGCAGAGACAAAATCTCCGTCATAATATCAGAGTTATCCCATGTACCCGCATTTGGCCCTACTTCTGAAGCACGCGTAGCGTACGCTTCATATACCTCGGCACGTAACGCGCGATCATCACAATGTGTAATAACAGGGAAGTACGACGGAAACTCAAGCGTTAGTAAATAGCCTTCTTTATCCTTAGCTTCTGCCGCTTGCTTAGCCGCAGCTAATGCCATATCCGGCATACCAGCAAGCTGCTCTTTGTCGGTAATGAGTTTTTCCCACCCTTGGGTAGCATCCATGACGTTTTCAGAGAACTTAGTGGTTAATTCCGATAAACGGTTCTGAATCTCGGCATAGCGTTTTTTATCTGCATCATCCAACGCAATACCCGATAGTTGGAAATCACGTAGGTTATTCTCGATCACTTTCTGCTGCACGGGATTTAGCTGATCCGCCTGCGTTGCTACCTGCTGGTAAGCTTTAAACATACCTTCGTGCTGCCCCATTTCGGTCCAATATTCGGACAATAAAGGCAGGCAAGCATTATAGGCTTCACGCAACTCATCACTGTTAACCACACTATTCATATGCGAAACCGGAGACCATGCGTTATTTAAGCGATCGCCCATTTCATCCAACGGCGCAATGACACTATCCCAATCGGCCGATTCGGGGTGCGCCGTTAAGCGTGCTACGGTTTCTCTATTCTGTTCAAGCAAGGACTCAATAGCGGGCTTTATATCAGCCGGTTTAATCTGGCTGAAGGGAGGTAACAGCACCTCATGTAACAGTGGATTGCTCATGCTTAAATTCCTTGAAAAAATGTGAGAACCTTTCGCTATACGTCTAAGCAGCGTTTAATGATCTTTAGTATACAATGGGGACGCATAAGAACATTGCAAGATATGTACAAATGACGACTGCCATCTGCACGATAATATCAGGAGAGCCACATGAAGATCCGTACCTTTCAAGGTAAAACACCTCAATTAGGCGACAAGGTCTTTGTTGATCCCTCCGCCGTTATCATTGGTGATGTCGAGATCGGTGATAACAGCTCCGTGTGGCCACTTACCGTTATTCGCGGTGACATGCACCGCATCCGTATCGGACACTCGACCAGCATCCAAGATGGCTCCGTGCTACACATCACTCACGCGGGCCCCTTCAACCCAGACGGCTACCCGCTCACCATTGGCGACCACGTTACCGTAGGCCATCAAGCCACCTTGCATGGCTGTACAATCGGTGACCGTGTATTAGTGGGTATGGGCACCATGGTCATGGACGGAGCCGTTGTTGAATCCGATGTCGTCATTGGCGGCGGCAGCTTAGTGCCTCCCGGTAAAACACTCGAAAGTGGCTATTTATATGTAGGCCGCCCGGCTAAGCAAGTACGACCGCTTACCGAAAAAGAGATGAGCTTCTTTACCTATACCGCCGGTAATTACGTGAAGCTTAAGGACCAGCACTTGATGGAGTTTTGGGCGGAGTAGGGGCAACGCTTTAGTGCGCTATTTTAGCCATCGCCTTCTTCTCAATTTGCCGAACTCGCTCGATACTCAGATACAGCTGTTCGGCAACTTCTTTGAGTGTGAATTCCTTTTTATAACCCACGCCGTAACGCATTAGAACAACCTGTTTCTCACGTGGATTAAGCGTCTGAAGTGCGTCTTCTATTTGCTTATTTTGCTCTTGCTCCTCGTGCAGGGCTGCGCTATTTTGATTAACGTCGGCTATTTCGACTCCTAACATTTGATCTTCATCGGACGCACCTGATGTGTTAATGGTCACACTAAAATCAGGAAAACTTTCGATGCGTTCCAGTTGAGATACCGGGATGTCAGTAAGTTCGCTCAGCGTTGTTAGACTTGGTTTTCGACCATATTGTTGGATATAGCGGTTGCGCGCTTCGCGGATAATACTCATTTTCTCTTGCAGGTAACTGGGCCGCGCGATCAATGGATACTTACGCTGTATCGCGCTTTTTACGTTATTTTGAATCGTCATGAGAGCATACGTAGAGAAGCGATAGCCTTTGGTAAAATTAAAGCGGTCTGACGCTTTAATCAGGCCAATATTTCCTTCCTGAATTAAATCGTTATACGGAACTCCTACGCGATTAAATTTAGCCGCTACAGAAAAAACTAAACGTAAGTTGGACTCCACCAGCCGATTACGCAAACGGCCATAGTGGCATAATTGCTTACGCAAAGGTTGGTTTGCTTGTATGTCATCATCGACCAAGTCGACAAGGTATGACCGGCTAATCGAAAGCATATTCAATAAAGCGGCAAGGTTATACTTTGCATTAGTGGCTTCAATTGCTCCTTCTTCATCCATATAGCGAGTCACACGAATTAAATCAATGGTGCTGGTAATAAGGTTTTCAAAAAAAGAGGGGGCCTCAAGCATAGACCAGCGCTTAGAAACGCTTCCGTCTTTATTTTGATAACCCAACAAATAATCCGTCATCAGGCCTTCTAGCTTATCAAGACCCGCGTCACTACTGATTAAATGAAATACTACATCAGTAATAGCCGCATTGATTTCTCGACCTAGCTGCCGCTCGTCCTCTGCTTTTAATAAACTATATTGCCCAATTTGTAAGCGGTATATATCAATGGAGTCGGTTGCATCAACCAGGCTAGTGTCTACTTCGCATGCATCCTGTAAATAGCGGGTATTTTGCATCTTTTTTTGCCTCGCAAGGGTCTACATGATGGACGATCAATCACCGTTGAATGGTGTACTTTTTACGCTCCTACCTCAGTTTTAGATGCTTTATTACTCAGGTGACTTTAAAGCTCGCCAACGGTTGGCAAGGCGAAAACATCCTGCCATGATGCCTAATCTACTAACCTTCTATTATTTTTTAACTACACGTATTAACAAATAAGGATTCATAGATGACACCGACTAAACACCGCCTAACCGCTGCGATAGTTTTGAGTGCCGCTGTATCAATGAGCCATTTGGCTGTCGCAGCCGATTGTGAATCGGTTCGTTTTTCAGATGTGGGCTGGACGGACATTACCGCAACAACGGCCTTAACCAGCGAAGTACTCACCGCACTTGGTTACAAGCCAAGTACACAGATGTTATCCGTGCCAGTTACGTACAAATCACTAGCGAACGGCGATATCGATATCTTTCTGGGAAACTGGATGCCGACGATGGAAGCCGACATCGCCGAATACCGCGATGAAGGTACAGTAGAAACCGTCAAAGTTAACCTAGAAGGCGCTAAATACACCTTAGCCGTCTCAAAAGAAGCATACGACGCTGGCGTAAAAAATTTCGCAGACCTCATTACTTACAAAGATCAGTTCAAAAGTCGTATTTATGGCATTGAGCCTGGTAACGACGGCAACCGCTTAATCCAAGATATGATCGACTCTGATGCATTTGGTTTAACGGATTTTACACTGGTTGAGTCCAGTGAGGCTGGCATGTTGTCCCAAGTTAGTCGAGCCACAAAGCGTAACCAGTGGATTGCTTTTCTGGGTTGGGCTCCACACCCGATGAACGCTAATTTTGAGATTGAATACCTTGCAGGTGGCGACAATTACTTCGGACCTGATTTTGGTGGCGCTAGCGTCTATACCAACGTTCGCAAAAACTATACGAACGAGTGTAAAAACGTAGGCAAACTACTAAACAACCTAACGTTTACCCTGCCGATGGAAAACGAAGTCATGGGTGCTATTTTAGACGGCAACAAAAAACCTGAAGTCGCGGCTAAAGCATGGCTACAAACAAACCCTGAAGTACTTAATGACTGGTTAAAAGGTGTGACCACTCTGGACGGGAAAGCAGCATTGCCGGCGGTTAAGGGCTATTTAGGTCTGTAAGTTAATCGGCCTAAACAGCTTTCAAAAGCGCTGCTGTGCCCATAAGGCAGCGCTTATCTCTTTTACGTTTTAAAACGTAGCACATTGGTTTCTAGCTGTCTGGCAAGCACATTCAGACTTGCACTGCTTTCGGACGTCGTATTCACCTGTTGGCGGCTTTGCATTAATAACTGTTCTAACGTCTGCATACTTTGTGCGATACCGCTGGCCTGTAGCGCTTGCTCATCGGTTGTGTGCGCTACCTGACCAATTAAGGTCGTGGCGTGTTTAACCTGCTCGTTTGTATTGGTTACCGATGTGCCCAGCTTATTAATTTGGCCTAAGCTGTTTTGCGTCATTTCGTTACTCTGCGTCATCATACTGGCCGCTTGTTGGGCATCGTTTTGCAGCTTACCCATAATGACTTTTATTTCTTCTGTCGAGTTCCGTGTTCGCATAGCTAATTGACGCACTTCGTCCGCTACCACGGCAAAGCCCCGACCGTAATCACCCGCACGTGCCGCTTCAATGGCGGCGTTGAGTGCTAATAAATTAGTTTGCTCGGCAATCCCGTTAATCACCTGAAGGACTTCGGCTATCTTATCGCTGCTTTCGGTCAGTTCACCCATCGTTAGGGCAGAGCTGCTCATTTGTTCGGCCAAACGATTCAGCATATCGGTACTGCCATGTAATAAGTGCTGTCCTTCATTGGCATCATTGGCGATGGTATGAGCAATACTTTGTAGCTGCGACGTCTGCTGCGCAATACTTAGGAAACTTTCAGATAGCACCTCAGTAGCACCCATAACCGTTTCAAACTCAGTCTGCTGCCGCTTTAAGCTAGTTCCCCCTTGCTCCGCCGTCACTTGGAGTTCTTTCGAAGAAGAGCTTAAGTCATGCGTTGTACCATTAATTCCCGTGCAAATATCTTGAATCATCTCTACAAATCGATTAAAAGCAGCGGATAAACGTCCCAGCTCATCCGTCCCTGAATAGTGCAATCGTTTGGTCAGGTCGCCGTCACCTTGCGCGATATCTTCCATGGTTTCGACAATTGCTTGAATAGGCCGTGTTATTAATCGAGATATAATCCACGTAAATAGACCCGCAACGACAACAATGACCGCTGAAAAAATCAGTAACGTAATAATTTCATTGGTTAATGACTGACTAATTTGGCTGCTTGCTTCGGCTAAATCTTCCCAGATATGATTTTGTTCATTCCCCACCGCGCTAATCGCTTGCTCCGTCAACGGCGTGATTTGTTGATGTAGAATGTACTCTTGCTGTTCAACGAGACTGACTACCATCGCAGCACTCGACGCTAATGTCGTTAAATTAGCATCTATTTCATTAATCCAGCCTATTTGTTCATCACGTCGCAAGCGTGCTTTCAGATCCATTACGGCATTTTGCGCACCGTATAATTCCATTTTATAGGCATCAAAAGACGTCTGAGACTGACTGTTTACAAAAGCATTCACATTAATGATAGCGGCCTGTAAGTGATTACTGACTTGTATCGTCCACTGGATTAAAGTTTGATCGATCGAAGGGTCAAGCGTCGCCCGAATGTTATTACTAAGCTCTAACGTTGCCGGTGCTGTTTGCTGCAGAATTGAACGTATACGCTGACGTAATTCAGTGTCATTACTAACAAGTGTATTAAGAAAAAGGTCATCCAACTGGTTACTCACCATTTCTATGGTTTTATGCTCACGCAATACATCATAGCTAGGATCAGTAAAAAGCTGTTTTGCCAATTGGCTTTGCGCTCGGTATCCATCTAGCAACGAGGGAGCTGGCTGTTTAAGGTAGCGCTCCATAAGATTGACACGCGTAAGCACATTGGTTGTTAACGAGCTGGATAAGCGAGCACTGGGTTCAATAACGTTCGAGAAATGCTCGGCTTTTGTATTGATCCCTTGCAGGGTCAATGTCACGAAAATACTATGCGCCAATACTAAAAGCAGAATAATAGCAGGCACCAAACTCAGCTTAACGATGAGGGATAAATTAGACAGACGAATCATAACGAAGACCCCGTTAACGACAGCAATAGGTCATGAATAAGATGGGCTCGACTATAGAGTGCATTAATAGACGCTGATGATGGCGTAACAGGCTTATCCGCTGAGGCGTCAATCGATAGCGATGTTTTCATGCGATGTAAATCAGCTAATATCGTTCTCGCCGCATCATAAATATCGGTCATGCCCAGCTTGCCACTACGTAACAAACCAGGAATCATTGCCTCGGTATTCAACTCCCGCTGCAAACGACCAAGTAAATGCATGTCTTGGTAAAGCACCAACATAACGTCTCGCGAGGTTTTATCGGTCACTGGAATTAACTCAAACACAGGCGATGCGAGTTGTTTTTTAGCCGCTATTAGGCGAACTTCTTGTTCGATCATATCCAGTTGATGGAGCGTATCCTTTACATCTGGTGGCGGCACTAAAGCGGCTAACCGATAGGACAGCAGCCATAAATCCCTAAAAGCTTCACTGGCGTTTTTACCCATGGGACGCTCACGTTCAAAGCTCTGTGGATCAAGCTTCTCATTCCGTAAAATACCGTCCATCGCCATGTTAACGTCGGATAATAATTCCAGTACATTCGTTGGTCGTAACACCGTATTCGGCAGTTCTTTATCTGGTAACGACTTATCAGAACTTAAGCGCCGAGTTTGATCGTAAATATCGAGTGACTTCGCGTACAAATGAATAGGGAGCTTGTCAGAAAAAATGGGAGCATCCGTCGCCTTTATCGATACTTTTCTAGCGCGGGCTAACGCCAGTACTTTCTGGTTAAGCGTATCGCTCATTTGATAGAGATGGTTGTTATTAACAATCGCAGCGGAAGCCGATCGAGGGACCACCAGAGCGACCATTCCCAGTAGACATATCCCCATCAGAAGAAGACGTGACTGGAAGTTACTCGCGTTTGTGTGGTTCGTTCTATGTATTAGCATAATACTGCTACCAGCTTAGTGTTAAGTAAGCTTAGAACGAGTTAACAATTCTGCAAGGTGACTTCGCTAATGAAACATTCATGTCGCGAACAGGACATTTATTGACTCTAATAAGAGACGATATTAAACATGAATGCCTGTAATTAAAGGGGTACCGCTCACAGGATCTTCCATAAGCGTACATTTAACGCCATAAAGCGCTTCCACTAAGGCCTCGGTTACAACCTCTGACGGATAGCCCTCAGCTACAATATCACCCGATTTCATCGCGATTAAATGGTCCGCATAGCGACATGCCGATGATAAATCATGTACGACCATCACCACGGTTTTTTGCTCAACGCGGCTTAATGAGCGAATCAATTCAAACACTTCAATTTGATGCCCCAGATCCAACGCCGATGTAGGCTCATCCAGCAGCAACAAAGGTGTTGCTTGCGCTATCGACATAGCAATCCATGCGCGTTGACGCTGACCGCCGGACATCTTATCTAACGGGCGATGAGCTAACTCACGAATATCAGCCGCGTCGAGTGCCGCTTCAACAATCTGCTGATCTTCTGGTGACCACTGGCGCAACATCCCTTGGTGAGGCTGGCGACCAAAGCGGATCAACTCAAAAGCCGTCATCCCTTCTGGTGCACTCGCCTCTTGCGGTAACAAAGCGAGCTTTTGAGCCACGTCACGGCTGGGTAATCGGTTGATGTCTTTACCGTCCAAAAGCACCTGGCCTTTTTTCGGTGCCCGCAGGCGCGCCAACGCTGACAGTAACGTGGACTTACCACAACCGTTTGGCCCAACAATAGCGGTCACTTTGCCCGGCGGTAAAGAAAGTGACAGCTGCTCAATAATTACTTGCTGACGATAGCCTACACGGATGTTGTCCGCACTGAGTTGCACTTGATCATTCGTTTGCATAAAGATGTGCCGCTTTCTCATTGACCGCTACATACTCAACGGTAAGTAATCACTGTTATGTCTGATTAAAGGTTAATTATCTGTGCTTTTACGCGGTCCTTAACGACAATCCGGACGAAGTAGGATCCATAACAGATATGGCCCGCCCACCACGGCGGTAATAACGCCCACAGGAATTTCGATGGGCGATAAGGCCGTGCGCCCGATTAAATCTGTCGCTACCATAGTGACCGCGCCAGCTAATCCTGCATTGATCAACGGTACCGACTTATAACCATTCAGGTAACGCGCAAGCTCTGGTGCTACCAACGCAATCAAACCGACGGGGCCTACGACGGCTACCGCCAGCGCCGTTAATAACACCGCCGCTATCAAAGTAAGCATTCGCGAGCGTTTAAGGTTGACCCCCAATCCACAAGCCACCGCTTCGCTAAAACGCAGGGTATTCAATCGCCGTGCTAGATACCCCATAAAGGGTAAACACACGAGAATACCGAGCGCGAGCGCCCACACAGGACCATCTGCACGGGCATTTAAACTGCCTACCGTCCACGGATACGCCGCATTAGCACTATCGATATCGGTGCGTGCTAACATCAAATTAGTCAGCGCCCCAAACAAAGCACCGACACCGACCCCTACTACGATAAAGCGATAACCCCGCGCACCGCTGCCGCCGCTTAAGCCAAACGATAAGGCAGCCGCCATCGCCGCACCACTTAACGCTAGCGCTGGCGGGGCCAGCGAGGTCGGAACCGCCACTATAGACGCGACCGCAAAGGCTGTCGCACCATCATCAATACCGATAATACCTGGCGTTGCTAAACGATTATGCGCCAAGGTTTGTAGTAAACAACCTGACACGCCAAAGGCAAAGCCGGTCAGTAGCCCACACACTAAACGGTGTAAACGTAGCTCTTGCACCAGAAACACGTTCATTGGCTCGCCGACACCGACCGCCGCCAGCAACGCCTGCGCAGGGCTTAATGACTGGCTGCCCGATGACAAACTCAAACCGGTCAATAATAACAAACAGCACCATAGCCCAACTGCTCCCCATAAGCCTCGTTTCAATACAAGCACGCTGTAATCGCGCCAGTGCCATCGGTAAAAGTCGTGTAAAACAGAGGGAGGCTGCACAACCGGTTGTACTGCGGATAGGTTCATCGATCTCATAGCGTTGGCACCCTTTGACTACGCACAACAAACACCAGCACTGGCGCACCAATAACCGCGGCAATCACACCTATCGGCAGCTCATAAGGGCGCACGACTAATCGGGATAGCACATCGGCCACCAGTACCAGAGACGGGCCTAATAGCACCGCCATCCACAGCACTCGCCGAATATCACTCCCAACCAACGCCCGTGCGGCAAAAGGGACGATTAATCCGACAAAAGAAATAGGGCCTGCCGCTGCCGTCGCCGCGCCGACTAAAAAAGCGACCACAATTAATGTCAGCAAACGAGTAAGACGAGGGTTGTGCCCTAACCCGGTGGCCACCTGTTCGCCTAACGCCAATGACGCGAGAGGCCGTATCAACACCAACATAATCGCGAGCGAGACGATGATCATCGGTGCTGTCCACGATAAAATGTCTGCTGAACGGCCGCCTAATGCACCTATAATCCAAAAACGGATCTCATCGGCGGTACGTTGGTCAAACAGCAATAACAAGGTTGTCAGCGCCATTAACATCGATGAGAAAGCCGCACCAGCTAGCACTAAGCGCACGGGATCATCCCCCACTCCTTGCACTTGAGATACCATCAACACTAACAAGCAACCGCCCAACGCCCCCGCTACTGCGACCCACACATGCAAACCCGCCGCACTGCTACCGAAGCTAATCGCCAGCACAACCGCGAACGATGCGCCGGCACTGACCCCCAACAAGCCGGGTTCGGCTAATGGGTTCCGTGTCGCGGCTTGCAGGAGCGACCCTGCGGCACCCAGCGCCACACCCACCGAAATGCCGAGCATCGTCCTTACCATCCGTAGCTCAAACACCACAAAATGCGCCTCCGCATCGCGCTGTCCAAATAACGCGGTCAAAGCACGTGCAGGCGTTACTTCGCCCGCACCCACCACAAAGCTAGCCAGCGTAGCTAGAGACAAAAAAGCGAGAGCGATGAGCATAGGGATCAACAACGAGCGGGCTGACGACATTGACTACTACTTGTTAAAGGATCAACACAGCGTCGGAATCCCGGCGCATTAAAAGTCTAAAATAGACTGGGGACCTTATTCTGCCAGATGCTCAGCGATCGTATCTAACACCGACTCCGCCGCTAACATACCTGAGCCACTTGACCAGATTTGTCCATCAACAGCAACCACATGGCCTTTCTCTACCGCACCCAAACGCGCGAACGCCGGTTGCTCTTTTGCCGTATCCAGCGCGGCTTGGCCATCGCTATTCAATGTAGCAAGGATGACCCAATCACCATCAACTTTGGATAGATTTTCTAAGCTTAAAATATCGCTATGCGGGCGACCGTTAAGCTCACCTGCAATCGCAGCAGATTTCAAACCAAGCTCCGTCAAAATCTGACCGACAAACAGCTGATCTGACATCACAATAGGGCCTTGCGGATTCCAGCGCACCACTGATAACACGGTATCTTTGGGCAGTTTGCGTTTAAGATCAGCCATTTTTTCTGTTAGGGCATCGAGCTTGTGCTGCGTCTCTGCTTCACGGTTCAGAGCTTTACCATAAAACACTACAGACTCTTTCCACGGTGTCGCAAACGATGATTCCTGCACTACAGTAGGCGCCATCATGCTGAGTTTTTCGTAGAGAGCTTTATCTAGGTTACGTGACGCAATAATCAAATCAGGCTTCATCGCAAAAACGGCTTCCAAATTAGGCTCCCGCACACTACCCACAATTTTTATATCACCGACTCGGTCTTGTAAGTAAACCGGCACGCCCGTGCCACCACGCGTTGCCAAAGTAGCCACAGGGTTCAAACCGAGTGCCAACGCCGTATCCAAGGCCTCATCCTCCAGCACAACCACGCGCTGCGGGTCGCCCGATAAGGTTACATCACCAAACTTTGTGGATAAGGTACGCTCATTCGCCGCCTGCGCGAACGACGCCGACATTAAAACACTCGCTGACAACACAGAGACAGAGACAGGAATAGATATAGAGCGAACTAAACGAGCAACAGAAAAACACGGTAACATAGTAATCAATCCTTTCGGTATAAGAGCAGAATCTTCAAACGACAACGATAATGATTCGTATTATGTTACTTAGTTCCAAAGACAACTACTATGCAAGAACATAGTTTAAACACGCAACAAAGCGTTTCGAATTAGTAGGTGGGTGGAGACTCAAATAAAGACCCCTCAATACGATAGTCACTCGCCTCTGTCGTTTTCGGACATCCCTAAGGCGCTGTTACACATCAGCCATAAGCACCCCACAGCTACCATCGCTTGAAAGTGATAGTTATTGCCAATCGTCACTACCGATAGTTTTTACCATTACCCGCTAAGCGGGCCGTTAGGGAGCTGACACAATGCAGCATTATTCAGGCTTTGGGCTGTTGAAACATAGCTTAACCCACCACGAGAACTGGCAGCGGGTGTGGCGCAATCCGACACCGAAGAAGCACTACGATGTCATTATCGTGGGTGGCGGTGGCCACGGTTTAGCGACAGCCTATTACCTAGCGAAAGTACACGGTATTACCAACATCGCCGTTTTAGAAAAAGGCTGGTTAGGCGGCGGTAACACCGCGCGTAACACCACCATTGTTCGTTCTAACTATCTGTGGGATGAATCAGCACGTTTATACGAGCACGCGATGAAGCTCTGGGAAGGCTTATCCCAAGACCTGAATTACAACGTCATGTTCTCACAGCGTGGTGTCTATCACACCTGCCATACCCTACAAGATATGCGCAGTAATGAGCGCTTGGTCCACGCCAACGCCTTACAAGGCATTGATAACGAGATGCTCGATGCCGATCAAGTACAAAAAGAGATTCCTGCCATTGATTGCTCGCCCAATGCCCGCTATCCCATTATGGGTGCATCGGTCCAGCGCCGTGGTGGTAATGCTCGTCATGATGCGGTGGCGTGGGGCTATGCCCGTGGGGCAGATGCGCTCGGTGTTGATTTGATCCAGCAATGCGAAGTCGTCGATATGGTCATCGAGAACAACATAGTCAAAGGCGTTAACACCAAGCAGCACGGTGTGATTAAAGCTGATCGCGTGGGCTGCGTAACCGCCGGCAACTCAAGCACGCTGGCAAAAATGGCAGGCTTTGATTTACCGCTGGAATCTCACCCGTTACAAGCCTTGGTTTCTGAACCAATCAAACCTGTTTTAGATTGCGTAGTGATGTCGAACCACGTGCACGGTTATGTGTCGCAATCAGACAAAGGCGATTTGGTCATTGGTGCCGGTATTGACGGTTACACAGGGTACGGTCAGCGCGGCTCTTACCCGACTATCGAGCATACTATCCAGGCCATTATTGAAATGTTCCCGATCTTCAGCCGAGTGCGCATGAACCGCCAATGGGGCGGCATTGTGGATACCACCGCGGATGCCTGCCCGATTATTTCTGATACGCCTGTCGGCGGCCTGTTTTTCAACTGCGGTTGGGGCACGGGTGGCTTTAAAGCAACACCGGGGTCGGGCCATGTCTTTGCGGCCACATTAGCCGAAGGTAAAGCTCACCCATTAGCTGAGCCATTTTCTATGTTCCGTTTCCATAACGGTAAATTAATTGATGAGCACGGTGCCGCTGGCGTTGCGCACTAACGAGCGGTCAGGAGAAAACTATGTTCCATATCTATTGCCCTCATTGTGCGGAATACCGCGAAGAAGATGAGTTTCATGCCAAAGGCCAAGCACATATCGCACGTCCGCTTGATCCGGATAATTGCAGCGATGCGCAATGGGGCAACTACATGTATTTCCGACCCAATCCCAAAGGGCTGCGCCATGAGATTTGGTACCACAGTGCGGGCTGTCGCAAATTTTTTAACATGACACGCGACACCGTAACCTACGAGATTAAAGAGGTGTATCTGATTGGCGAAAAGCCTCAGTTCACCGCCGACGCCCATTAAGGAGCAGCCACGATGACTCAGAAAAACCGTATTCCATCCGGTGGCCTAATCGACCGCACTCAGCCGGTCACCTTTACTTACAATGGCAAAAGCTACCCGGGCTTTGTCGGCGATACCATTGCTTCAGCCTTGATCGCCAATGGTGTTGATATTGTCGGTCGCAGCTTCAAATACAGCCGTCCACGTGGTTTAGTCGCTGCCGGCGCCGAAGAGCCAAACGGTATTCTACAGGTGGGCTCGAGCGAAGCGACTCAAGTCCCTAACGTACGCGCCACGCAGCAAATGTTGTTTAATGGCTTAGTCTGCGAGTCCACCAACGGTTGGCCGAACGCTAATTTTGATTTGATGGGCGCTATCGGCAAAGTCGGCGGGAAGATGATGCCCCCTGGCTTTTACTACAAAACCTTTATGTTTCCGCAGTCGATGTGGTCAACGTATGAAAAAGTCATCCGTAAAGCGGCTGGCTTCGGCCGCTCTCCTATGGAAACTGATCCCGACAGCTACGACCACATCCACCAGCATTGCGATGTGATGATAGCCGGCGCAGGGCCTGCTGGTTTAGCGGCTGCTTTTCTATCGGCTAACAGCGGCTTACGCGTCATCATCGCGGATGAACAAAACGAACTAGGTGGCTCTCTACTCAGCAGCAAAGAGTTGATCAACGATAAACCGGCCTTGGAATGGGTACACGACCTTACCGCTGTGTTAACTAATCATCCAAACGTGACGGTACTCACGCACGCCACCGTCAACGGCTATCACGACCATAACTTCTTAACCATCCACCAGCGCATGACCGATCACCTGAGCGACAAAGCACCGAGCGGCCAGGTGCGCCAGCGCATGCATAAAGTCCGGGCTCATCAGGTTATTTTAGCGACGGGCGCGCATGAGCGTCCATTGGTATATGGCAATAATGACCTTCCCGGGTCGATGATCGCCTCGGCCGTTTCGACCTACATCAACCGTTTTGGTGTGGTACCGGGTAACTCACTCGTGCTGATGACGACCAATGATTACGCCTACCAAGCCGCATTGGATTGGAAAGCCGCAGGCCGTGAAGTCGTGGCCATTGTTGATACGCGCGCTAACCCCGAAGGCGATCGTATTGCCCAAGCCAAAGCCTTCGGCATTAAGGTGATTACCGGCTCCGCTGTGATCGACACGCAAGGCAAAAAACGCGTGACAGGTGTGTCCGTGGCGTCGATCAATCCCGCGGGTGACAGTGTCACCAGCAGCCCTACACAGCTGAGCTGCGATACGGTGGCGACCTCCGGTGGTTGGAGCCCTGTTATCCATTTATCCTGCCATACAGGCAGCCGCCCGCTATGGCGTGATGACTTGATTGCGTTTGTACCGGGAAAACCGGACCGCGCGCAATTAACCGCTGGAGGCATAAACGCGACCTACACGCTGAGAGAGGTGATTAACGAAGGCTTTAACGCGGCACTGCAAGCTATCTCCGCCTGCCATAAAAGCGCCGCTGAACTGCCGGTGGTTACGACCGCCCCTGTCGTGGAAGCCGAATCGATGGCGCTATTTTTAGTGCCCCATACAGCTAAGCCTTCCCGTGCGCCTAAGCAATTTGTCGATTATCAAAACGACGTGACAGCGGCGGGCATTCAGCTCGCCACACGCGAAGGCTTTGAGTCCATCGAGCACGTCAAACGCTATACCGCTTTAGGCTTTGGTACCGATCAAGGCAAGCTGGGTAACGTCAATGGCATGGCGATTACCGCTCAGATGCTGGGTAAAACCATCCCTGAAACTGGTACAACCGTGTTCCGCCCCAACTACACACCGGTCACCTTTGGTGCGATTGCAGGCATGAACAGTAAAGAACTGTTTGACCCCGAGCGATACACGGCCATGCACAGCTGGCATCTAGCACACGGCGCCAAGTTTGAGGATGTGGGTAACTGGAAGCGCCCGTGGTATTACCCCAAAGCAGGCGAATCCATGCAAGATGCGCTTAATCGTGAATGCAAAGCCACCCGTGATAGCGTCGGCATTTTAGATGCATCAACGCTGGGTAAAATTGATATCCAAGGTAAAGACGCACGTGAGTTTTTAGGACGCGTCTACAGTAATGCATGGGCTAAACTGGCCGTCGGTAAGTGCCGCTATGGACTCATGTGCCACGAAGACGGCATGGTGTTCGATGATGGTGTAACCTCATGCCTGGGCGACAATCATTTCTTAATGACCACGACCACAGGCGGCGCGGCAGGCGTGCTTGAGTGGCTTGAGCTGTACCACCAAACTGAGTGGCCAGAGCTGGAAGTCTACTTCACTTCAGTCACCGACCACTGGGCAACGATGACGATTTCAGGCCCTAATTCACGGGCGCTGCTGTCCGAACTGTGTGACGACATTGATCTGGATAAAGAGGCCTTTAAGTTTATGGATTGGCGTCCAGGTACGGTTGCAGGCGTTCCTGCCCGCGTATTCCGTATTTCGTTCACAGGCGAATTGTCTTACGAAGTTAACGTGCAAGCTAACTACGGTTTACAGGTCTGGGAAAAACTATTTGAGCACGGCGCCAAATATAACCTAACCCCCTACGGTACGGAGACCATGCATATCTTGCGGGCCGAAAAAGGCTTTGTCATTGTCGGCCAAGATACCGACGGATCCGTCACGCCGCACGACCTCGGCATGAGCTGGTGTGTCTCTGATGGCAAGCCATTCAGCTACATTGGAAAGCGCGGTATGCACCGTGAAGATAATCTACGAAAAGGCCGTAAACACATGGTGGGCCTGAAAACTAAAGATCCACTCACCGTCATCCCAGAAGGTGCGCAAGCCGTCGCTACTGCCGAAGTAACCGTACCCATGGAGATGCTTGGGCATGTGAGTTCAAGCTATTTCAGTGCGAATTTAGGTTACAGCATCGCGATGGGCTTTATTCGGGACGGCCTCAACAAGATGGGGGAAACCGTGTACTACCCACTACGCGACGGCTCAGTGATTGAAGCCGAAATTTGCAGCCCTATTTTCCTAGATCCAAAAGGGGAGCGTCAGCATGTCTGATCTCAATACACCACAAGCACCTTATGATCACCGGTGCGCCAGTTTGAACCAACTACCATCAAACATGGAAGGCCAATCTCCGTTGTACCACGCTGACCTTGCCACGCATGTTCAGCAAGGGCCGTCTCAGGGTAATGTTACCTTTCGTGAACTACCCTTATTAGGCCATCTCACACTACGAGGTAGCCAAAGCAATAGTAGCTTTATGGAAGGCTGTGCGTCTGTGTTAGGTATCGGACTACCGACCACACCACTGACCATGACGACAAAAGACGATGTATCCATCCGATGGATAAGCCCTGATGAGTGGCTCGTTATATTGCCAAACGCGAATGCATTTACCGTAGAACAATCGCTGCGCGCGTGTATTGAAGGCCACTACAGTATCGTGAATGTGAGCGGCGGCCAGACCCTGATCGAGATCAGCGGCCCCGATGCGGTTAATGTGCTAAAAAAGAGTATGTCGCTGGACCTGCACCCGAGCGTTTTTCCCGTAGGCAAGGTGGCGAGTTCGTTATTTGCAAAAAGTACAGCCATCATCAGCCACACCGATGAAGACTGTTACCAACTCGTAATACGTCGTAGCTTTTCAGATTATATTTGGCTGTGGATTCAAGCTGCCAGCCAAGAATACGGTTTAGTGGTGCGGGTATAACCTGCACTACTCAGAGGATAGAGTATGTCTACATTAACGAATGATTGGATTTTTACCGCCAGCTGCCCGAGCCTCATCGGTACCGTTGATGTGGTGACGCGTTTTATGGCAGAAAGTGGCAACTACATTGATGAAATCCACTCCTTTGATGATCGCGTCTCAGGGCAGTTCTTTATCCGTATCGAGTTTCATCCGCAGGATGAAAACTTCACCGAAGCCGGTTTTAACGGCGCCTTTGCTGATAGAGCGAACAGCTTTGATATGACTTGGACACTTACGCCACCGGGTTACCGCGCGAAAGTTGCTATCATGGTATCCAAGTTCGACCATTGCCTAAATGATCTCTTATACCGCCATCGTACGGGGCAATTAAAGATCGATATCCCGGTGATCATCTCTAACCACCCTGACCTTAAGTCGCTCGCCGAATGGCACGGCATCCCCTATTACCACCTACCGATCACACCAGAGACCAAGCCGCAGCAAGAAGCTCAGATTCTACAATTGATCGATGAATACGATGCTGACCTCGTGGTGCTCGCGCGCTACATGCAGGTGCTATCACCGGACATGTGCAACGCCTTAGATGGCAAGGCCATCAACATACA
>Ga0115007_10000395_pt1 | contig 28647 bp, 24 predicted proteins | sample ArcOceMetagenome_2_FD_87166 | JGI IMG/M metagenome (GOLD analysis project Ga0115007, IMG submission 87166) | Marine eukaryotic phytoplankton communities from Arctic Ocean - Arctic Ocean ARC135M Metagenome | ecosystem: Environmental > Aquatic > Marine > Oceanic | place: Arctic Ocean | collected...
TATAAAAGGATTAGATTTTGATTATACTATATCTCGTTCGAATATTGATCTTTATAAAGAAATAGACCAATTTTTGATTGATAAAGTTAAGGAGTGGCAATGCCGATAATAAAGAAGAACCACTCACTTTCTAATAATGAAACAACTCTTATATAAAATCAGCGATTTCATCTTCGATTAGCTGCAATGCGGTGATCGGATTTTCATGCTGTGTAATTGGGCGACCAATGACTAAGTAAGTACTTCCGCTTTTGAGTGCGTCCGCGGGCGTCATAATTCGACGTTGATCACCCGCCGCTGCAAACGAGGGACGGATACCTGGTGTTACCAAACTAAACGTACTTGAAATAACACTACGCAGAGGCGCTACTTCTTGTGCCGAACATACAACGCCATCCAAACCACATGATTCCGTGAGTTTAGCAAGACGCTTAACCTGTTCTAGCGGCTCTACATCCAGGCCAATCTCCTTCAGATCAGCATGCTCCATACTGGTTAGAACCGTTACGGCAATCAACTGGGTATTGTTATTAGCGACTTGAGCTAGCTCTTCGCGGGCAGCCTCCATCATGCGACGACCGCCTGATGCATGGACATTCACCATCCACACACCCAACTCGCCTGCAGCACGGACTGCTTTTGCGGTTGTATTTGGAATGTCGTGGAATTTAAGGTCTAAAAAGATTTCGAAGCCTTTTGTTTGTAATGCTTCAACGATCGCGGGCCCACCACGAGTGAATAACTCTTTACCGACTTTTAAGCGACAACGCGCTGGATCTAACTGATCTGCCATAAAAAGAGCTTGCTCGACGGTTGGATAATCCAGCGCCACGATAATGCGTTTAGAATCGGTAATCACGTTGAGCCTCTCTTTGTAGTGGTTTCAATAATAAATACGATGGTGTTCTTTGTTGTGCAGTTTGGCGTATGTCACTTAGGTTATTCGCCTTCTAGCCCTTGTATAGGGCGGATGCTACTCCAGTTCTTGCACGAGGGACAGTGCCACTCAAGCTGCTTAGCACCAAAACCACATTGATAACATTGATACTGTGGTTTGGTGGACGCTAGCGCACTGGTTAAGCTTTTAAGTGTTTGTAAACTTTCTTTGGCGCTTGAGCTACCATAACCAATATGCAAATCAATCAAACGATTAAAGCCTTTGATTGATGGCCGATGTTTCAACTCTTCGGTCAAAAATTTACCGGCTGCAACCGCGCCTTTATCCAACAGGATAAGGTCTGTCAGCGCCAGAATCACACTCGCTGACGGCGCATGGCTTAAGCAGTGCCGCAGGTATTGATCATAGTCTGACGGTTTACCCAATGCCTGGTAGCAGGTTTTTAAGTAAGGGATAGCCTCGGATACAAAATAACGATCTTGTGTTTCAATTTGACGAAGCTGAGTAATCGCGACTTTCCACTGTTGCTGACTCGTGAAAATACTCGCCTTCATTAAGCTCGCCCTAACGCAACCGGGATCATAAATCAGCGCTTGCTTTAGCTGAACGAGTGCTTGCTTCATGTCTTGTTGTTGTCGTGATTGCTCGGCAAGCTCACAAGCGTAATGGGCAGCCACTTTTTTAATCTCTTCAGTCTGATCTTTTCCAAGACGCTGAGTGGCTTGTAATGCAGATTGCCATTCGTGCCCTTTTTCATAGAGTTTGATCAGTTTCGTGAGTGCACGAATACGTGTCGCATTGGGAAGAGGCTGCTTTAGCACGTCAACTAATAAATTTTCACTACGATCAAGCAGCCCCAGCGAGTCATAATCGAGCGCTAACGCCATTTGCACGCGTAGTTGATCTTCACGATTTAAATCGGGCCTTGCTAGCAAATTTTGATGTATAGCAATGGCGCGTTCTACATCGCCTTTTTTGCGAAACAATCGGGCTAAAGCAAGGTGTGCAGGTAAGGTATCGCTATTAACTTCTAACGTTCGAATGAAGCTTTCTATCGCTTCATTGGGCTGATCACTTAATAAAAAGTTGAGCCCTTGAAAATAGTCACGATTAAGGCCTTTCTCATTCGATGCCGACCCTAATCGCTGCTTTCGTAAGCTCCATCGCCCCAATAACCAACCTATTGCGATAGCCGCCATTAAAGGAAGAATGAAGCTATAGTCCAACATACTAAGTGGCGTCTTTAACCGTCGCTGTTCTTAATGTTGCTAGTTCTTTATCCGCTGCTTCAACTTTTTTGCGAGCACGCCTTAAGCGTGTTTTAAGCGCAACTAAAGCGACCGCATTCAGTGAAAACCCAATAATTCCACCAATCGCCAACGATAGTACTAACCAAATACCAATCGATAGCTCAAATGTATTAAAGAACACAAAGTCTAACGCTATTTTTTCAGTATTGTTGATAGCAAAAAACAGCCCTATCAACAGTATTAATATACATAGCAAGAACACTAAAATTTTAATTATAAAACGCACGTAGATCTTTCTCCGTCCTGTATATCGCTAACAAATTATGATCAGTACTTGTCGATACTATCATTTACTTGCTCGCGCAATTCCTTACCCGGTTTAAAGTGGGGTACATATTTAGCCGTTAGCGGAACCGAATCACCTGTTTTAGGATTGCGTCCCATACGCGGTGCTCGATAATGCAGAGAAAAGCTACCAAACCCACGAATCTCGATACGGTCGCCGTCAGACAGCGACTCAGTCATATGATCGAGCATCGTTTTTACAGCAAGCTCAACATCTTTAACAGACAGTTCGGGGTGCCGGTCAATCAGATGTTCAATCAGCTCTGACTTTGTCATCGTACTCTCTCCATTATTCAACTGAATACTTAACCGAGCGCTTCCTTAATGCACTAAGAGGTACTAGTAACAAAGATGACTCCTTATTACTACCCAGCGCTCCTACCGTGCAGTGGAATCATTTTTTATTCATTTGCTGCTTGATCAAATCACCAATGGTTGTCGGCCCTGCCGAATCAACACTTTGCTGCTGAACATTCTGCAATGCTTCGCGCTCTTGTTTTAACTCCATCTGCTTAACAGACAAGTTAATCGTACGGTTTTTACTATCGATCATTATGATCGCAGCGTTTACCTGATCACCCACTTTTACTTCGGTTGTGAGATCTTCTGTACGATCGCGAGACCACTCCGCCACTCGCAAACTGGCTTCAACACCATCGGCTATCTCTATGGTTGCCTGACGAGCATCTACCGCCGTTACGGTACCTTTTACTAGATCACCCTTATTGTGAGTAGCGAGATACTCAGCTAATGGATCACCATTCAACTGTTTGATGCTCAAAGCAATACGTTCACGCTCAACATCAATCGAGACAACCACTGCTTCAACTTCATCACCTTTGGTGAATTGCTTCACGGCCTCTTCGCCTGGGAGATCCCATGACAAATCGGATAGATGAACCAAGCCATCAATATTGCCATCTAAGCCTACAAAGACACCAAAATCGGTAATAGATTTGATTTTACCGGTAATTTTCTCGCCTTTTTGATGGCCCGCAGCAAACGCATCCCAAGGATTCTGTTTGCATTGCTTCATACCCAGAGAGATACGACGACGATCCTTATCAATATCTAAGATCACGACTTCTACTTCTTGACCAACCTGTACGACCTTAGATGGATGTACATTTTTATTGGTCCAATCCATTTCGGATACGTGAACGAGGCCTTCAATACCTTCTGCTATCTGCGCGAAACAACCGTAATCTGTTAAATTAGTTACTTTGGCGGTTGTTTTTACACCGACAGAAAACTGCTGGACTTTTTCGTCCCATGGATCTGCTTTTAACTGCTTAATACCCAACGAAACGCGTGTTTTTTCACGATCATACTTGAGTACTTTAACGTCAATTTCATCACCGACACTGAGCACTTCGCTTGGATGTTTAACGCGTTTCCAAGCAATATCGGTAATGTGTAGCAGACCATCGATGCCACCTAAATCGATAAAGGCACCGTAATCCGTAATATTTTTTACAATACCCTTGAGGACAATACCTTCTTCAAGCGTTTCGAGTAATTTTTCACGGTCTGCGCTGTTAAGCTCTTCAAGAACAGCACGACGAGAAACGACTATGTTATTGCGTTTAACGTCGAGCTTAACAAGCTTAAATTCTAACTCTTTACCTTCAAGGTGTGAGGAGTCACGGAGCGGTCGAATATCCAAGAGCGAACCCGGTAAGAAAGCACTGACGGCTCCCATTGTTACCGTGAAACCACCGCGGACTTTGCCGGTAATCTCGCCTTTAATAATCTCACCATTTTCGAAAGCTGTTTCAAGGACGGCCCAGGCTTCAGCACGCTTAGCCTTCTCACGAGAAAGCTGAGTTGCACCAAATCCATCTTCTACACTTTCCAGTGCTACCTTAACTTCATCGCCGACGGCAATCGTGAGATCGCCCTGTTCATCAACGAATTGTTCCCTTGGTATTACGCCTTCCGATTTGAGACCTGCATTGACTATGACAAAATCATTTTCAATCGCGATTACAGTCCCGGTCACGATTGACCCAGGCGCCATATTCAACTCTTGCAGACTCTCTTCAAAGAGATCAGCAAAACTTTCGCTCATAATTCAACCATCCTCGCAACTCAGTTGCCCGTGTCTAGCCTACTTTATCGCAGCCCTCTATGGCGTGCCTCTTCTAGCACTGCGTTGAGAACCGCATCTATTGTCATTTGAGTGGAATCCAAGATAATGGCATCCTCTGCAGGCTTTAATGGGGCTACTAGTCTGTTCATATCACGAGCGTCCCTTGCTTGCAAATCAACCAATATGTTTTCAACACTAGCACTGAGCCCCTTATTAATCAACTGGTTATACCGACGCTGTGCACGCTCTTCTACTGAGGCATCCAAATAGATTTTTAGACCCGCTTCCGGGAACACGACTGTACCCATGTCTCGCCCATCCGCAATAAGGCCCGGTGCTTCAGCAAATGCTCGCTGACGCTCTAGCAGTGCCGTACGAACTGAACCGATGGCGGCGACTACTGAGGCATCATTTCCGACATTTTCTTTACGAATAACTTTGGTAACATCCTCACCTTCTAGGATTATTTGCACTTCTTGGTCGCGACTAGCAAACTGCACATCTAGATGTGCCGCTAAGGTCACTAACGCTGCTTCATCTGTTAGTTCTACACCGTGGTGACTCGCAGCCAAGGCAGTTAAACGATATAAGGCACCACTATCAAGAAGTCGCCAATGTAAACTTTCTGCCAGTAACCGACAGATGGTGCCTTTACCCGATCCACTTGGCCCATCCACTGTAATTACAGGTACTGGTTTATAGTGAGACATCCGTCTCCTCCTTATGTAAACGTAATCCTATTTTTTGAGCCACCTCTACAAAGTCAGGAAAAGAGGTCGCTACATGATCGCACCCCGTGATGACAACATCACCGTGTGCTTGGGAGCCTGCTATGGATAAGGCCATTGCAATACGAGGGTCGCCAAAACTATCGACCACGGCTCCTGTTAACTCTCCGCCCGTTATAGATATCTGATCATCACAATCATCAATAACAACGTTCATTTTTTCTAGCCCATCTTTTATCGATTGAATTCGCGCTTTTTCTTTAATTCGAAGTGCCGCTATGCCTTTTAGTATTGTTGTACCTTGTGCGAATGCAGCCGCTACAAAAACAATCGGCAGTTCATCACTGGATACAGACACCAACAATGAGGGTATCGCGATTCCACACAAAGGCTGATAGGTCACATGCAGATCGACGACCGGCTCACCATTAATATCACATGGATTTTCGCAACGAATATTCGCACCCATTAAACGCAATATATCAATCAACCCCGATCGTCCTGGGTTCATACCTACTTGCTCAATCACTACCGTCGAACCTGGTGTAATGACAGCCGCCACAATAAAGAAAGCCGCTGATGATAGATCACCCGGCACATCGAAATCAGCCGCCACTAACCGCTGCCCTGGATTCAGAGAAACAGTTAGACCATCACGTTGAATATCAACACCAAAATGCTGCAACATCCGTTCTGTATGATCCCGTGTCACAGCAGGCTCGGTGATAACCGTCTTCCCTCGCGCGTATAACCCCGCTAATAACAATCCGGACTTTACTTGAGCACTTGCCACTGGCATCACATACTCAATGCCTTTTAGCGATTTCACTGCACGAATAGTTAATGGAGGCAATCCATGTTCCGCTGTTTCGATTGCTGCCCCCATCAGTCGTAGGGATTGGGTTATCCGCTCCATTGGCTTTTTAGATAACGACTTATCGCCTAGCAAGGTAGAGTCAAACTCTTGAGCGCATAAGATGCCACTCAGCAGACGCATACTGATGTCAGAGCTACCTAGGTATAAGTCACCCGGCGGTGGACATAAACCATGCAAACCGACGCCGTAGATTTTTACCTGCCCTTGATGAGGGCCTTCAATGACAACTCCCATATCTCGAAACGCTTGCAAAGTCGCTAGACTGTCTTCACTTTCTAAAAAGCCCCGAATCAGGGTAATACCATCTGCCAGCGCACCCATAATAATCGCACGATGCGAGATAGATTTATCACCCGGCACCCGAATGGTACCTTGCAGAGCACTACCCTTTCGCACGCGGAAGGTTACGTGATCCTGATGACGACTCAATGAATATGCACTGCGCGTCAGCATTCGATTAAAATGCTCTCGTGCCGCTTTAGCGCGCGTAAATACCCCCGTCATGGCTTGGCTATCCGTTTCTTGTATCGCTGTTCGTAGCTCAGCTAAACCAGAGGTGAAATTATCGATCTGGTTTAGCAATTCTTGTTTATTCGCAATACAGATATCGTGCCACATGGTCGGGTCTGACGCGGCTATGCGTGTGAAATCTCGAAAACCACCTGCGGCATAGCGAAATATTTCGGTGCTATCTTGCTCACGAGCTAGGGTATCGACTAACGAGAAAGCAAGAATGTGCGGGAGGTGACTGGTGGCTGCTAATACTTCGTCATGGCGTTCAACTGCCATTTGCAGGACTTCTGCTCCCGTCGCTTGCCACATACGTGCCACTTGCTGCACGGCCTTAGGGTCAGATTCAGGCAACGGGGTTAGAATTATTTTATGTTTTACAAAAAGCTGGTCATCCGATGCAGAGACACCACTTTTTTCCGAGCCCGCTATTGGGTGACCTGGAATAAATCCCGATGGTATATCACCAAAGACAGCTTTAGCAGCAGCAACAACGTTCGCTTTTGTGCTGCCTACATCAGTAATAATGGTATGTGGTGCGAGTAAGGGTTTGATCTGCTCGAGTACTTGTTGTGTTGCTTTGACGGGTACCGCCAATACAATCAAGTCTGCAATCGGGACACACGCATCTAATGCCGTGTACCCTTCATCAATCACATTGAGTTCAAGACCTTGACGTACTTCGTCTGGGTTCAGATCGAAGCCAGCAACTAAGGTCGCAAAATGTTTACGCTTAAGGGATTTAGCCAACGAACCACCAATAAGCCCTAAGCCAATCACTAAGATTCGATTAATCTTACGGTAACTCACGCCGGGGCTCCATCAGTGAGCTGAAACACGCTAACGGACACTCTATAGGCAAGGCATGCCCTATCGTCCATCATTGGCCACAGCATCGTTGTTAAATAACCGCTTTAGGGTATGAGCCTAACAGCTTTAGCTCGGTTGAATGTTGCTCTAGCTCAGCAATCACTTGCTGCACACCGGCATCGTCACTATGACCTTCAAAATCAATATAGAACAAATAGCTCCACCCACCCTGACCCGCTGGCCGGGTTTCGATCCGCGTTAAGCTGATACCATGACGATGAAAAGGCTCTAGTAAGCTGTACAAAGCACCCGGTTTATTATGCGCTGCCAGCAATAGTGACGTTTTATCATCACCGCTTGGCCCTACCTCTTGCTTGCCCAGTACGAGGAAACGCGTTGTATTATCGGGGAGGTCTTCAATGTTACGCTCTACGATATCTAAGTCGTATAAGTCTTGAGCCATATCACCAGCAATGGCGGCTGCCCCCGATTCAGAGGCAACACGTTTAGCCCCTTCTGCATTGGAGCTAACAACAATATGCTCAACATCAGGGTAATGGCCCTCTAGCCAGCTACGGCATTGGGCAAAGGATTCTTGATGCGCGTAAATTTTAGTAATCGGTGTGCTCACTTCATCTTTTGCAACTAATAGGTGCTGATGAATTCTTAGTTCAAGCTCGCCACAAATTTGCACATTATGACGACGGAATAAATCCAACGTATGCGTCGCCATGCCTTCTGTGGAGTTTTCGATAGGAACAACACCATAATTTGCGGCACCGGCCTCTACTTCACGAAAAACATCATCGAGTACATTCATCGGCGCGCTCACTGCGGAGTGGCCAAAATGCTTAAACGCCGCTTGCTGTGTAAACGTGCCCTCAGGCCCCAAAAAAGCAACTCGCATGGGCTTTTCAAGCGCTAAACACACGGACATAATTTCGCGAAATAGCCGAGCCACTTCTTTAGCAGGAAGCGGCCCCTGATTGCGTTCCATGACCCGGCGCAGTACTTGCGCTTCGCGCTCCGGTCGGTAAAAAACAGCGTCCTGCTTACCTTCGAAAGACTCCTTCACCTCAGCGACCTCTTGCGCGCACTCGGCACGCTTATTGAGAAGTATCTGAATTTCCTGGTCAATGGTATCTATCTTATCGCGCAGTACTCGTAGCGCTTTTTCCTGTTCAGTCATGGATCGACCTTTTTTAATTAACCGTGTTTTCGTTCAAATTCATGCATAAATGCAATCAGTGCATCAACCGCTTGCTCATTAACTGCATTATAAATGCTAGCGCGCATACCGCCCACAGAACGGTGCCCTTGCAAGTTTAGCAAGCCCGCTTTTTCTGATTCGGCGATGAAAACACTATCTAAACTGGCATCAGCTAACGTGAACGGCACATTCATCCACGATTGGTTGCGTTGTAAAACCGGGTTCGCATAGAAAGCACTCGATTCAATCGCGTGATATAGCTTTTCAGCTTTACGACGGTTGAGCGCTTCCATCGCTTGAACACCACCTTGTGCCTTTAACCACTTAAAGACCAGCCCTGTTAGGTACCATGCCAATGTTGGCGGTGTGTTATTCATTGAATCGGCAGCCGCATGTACAGCATAGTCAAACATAGTAGGAGTGCCCGCTACCGTTTCACCTAGCAGGTCTTCACGTACGATAACGACCGTTAAACCGGCTGGGCCGATATTCTTTTGCGCGCCGGCATAGATCAGACCAAACTTAGATACATCAAAAGGACGAGATAAGATATTAGATGACATATCAGCAACTAATGGCACATCGCCCGTGTCGGGAATGTAATCGAATTCAACGCCGCCAATCGTTTCGTTTGTCGTGTAGTGAACATAGGCCGCATCCGGGTTCAGCGCTAACTCGTGCTGCTCAGGAGCTGAGGTAAACTTATTGGATTCAGTTGTCGCAATTATATTTACATCGCAGTAACGCTTTGCTTCGGCAATGGCTTTTTTAGACCATACACCGGTATTGATATAATCAGCCGTTGTTTTACCGCGCAATAAATTCAGAGGCACCATCGCGAATTGACTGGTCGCTCCCCCTTGCAAAAACAGCACTTTATAGTTGTCAGGAATGTGCATTAAGTCACGTAAATCTTGCTCTGCTTGCTCTGCAACTGATACGAACTCATCGCTACGATGGCTCATTTCCATGATCGATAAACCACAACCATGCCAATCAAGCATCTCACTTTGTGCTGTTTTTAAGACTTCTTCTGGAAGAGCGGCTGGACCCGCACTGAAATTAAAATGACGGCTCATCTATATCTCTCAATAATCAAATGCGATGCATTGTATAAATGGTTAACTACTTAATTATTATGTCACGGCGAGTGCCAATGATAACTAAGCTTGCTAGCTTTTTTAAGGCTAACGTTATTGGTAAGGTTATAGAGAAAGTGCGGCTAATGCCGCACTTTCTGGTTACTGCTTTCGTTTTACCGCAATGTGAGTTTACTTACTCATCATCAGTAATCGTTTCTTCAGTACCGTCTTCTGCTGTTCCTTCAGTAACAACCGCTGATTCACCTTCTAAGTCCTCGCCTTCTAGTATTTCAGACTCTTCCGGTTCTTCGATACGCGCTAGGCTCACTAAGTTTTCATCACTCGCTACTTTAATTAGCGTGACACCTTGCGTGTTACGACCCAGTACGGATATTTCAGATGTACGCGTACGAACCATAGTGCCCTGATCACTGATCAACATCACATCATCGCCTTCGAACACCTGTACGGCACCAGCAAGGTAGCCATTACGGTCAGTGCATTGCATACCAATAACACCTTGGTTACCACGCCCTTTACAAGGAAAGTCTTCTACCGGTGTTTGCTTACCGTAGCCACGTGCCGAAGCTGTGAGTACGTTTCCGCCTTCTTTAGGAATGATGAGCGAGATAACAACCGCATCACCCTTCATTTTCACACCTTTAACCCCACGCGCTGTACGGCCCATGGCACGCACATCGGATTCGTGGAAGCGTGCTACTTTACCGGCATTGGTCACCAATATGATGTCGTCTTCGCCCTCAGTAATAGCCGCGCCAATCAAAGCATCATTATCCAACAAATCAACAGCAATTAGGCCTGAAGAACGTGGACGGGAGAAATTAACCAATGATGTTTTCTTAACAATACCGCTTGATGTCGCCATGAACACAAAGCGATCTTCGCTGTATTCATTGACAGGTAGTATCGTTGAAATACGCTCACCTTCAACCAACGGAAGAATGTTTACGATTGGACGACCACGCGCTGCACGGCTAGCTTGCGGGATTTCATACACTTTTAACCAATACACTTTACCCATATTGGTAAAGCATAGAATGGTTGCATGCGTACTTGCGATTAATAGATGTTCGACGAAATCTTCATCTTTAACCGCTGTAACTGAACGACCTTTACCACCACGACGCTGTGACTGATAGTCTGTCAACGGCTGCGTTTTAGCATAACCACCGTGAGAAATGGTAACAACCATGTCTTCTTCGGTAATCAGATCGGCTACGGTTAAATCTTGACGCGATGCAATGATCTCCGTTTTTCGCTCATCACCGTATTCTTCAGTCACGGCTTCTAGCTCTTCACGGATAATTTCCATCAAGCGAGTGTAAGAACCTAGGATTTCCAAGAGCTCAGCTATTTTAACTAATAGCTCTTTGTATTCACCGATTAGTTTTTCGTGCTCTAGACCGGTTAAACGATGCAAGCGCAAATCAAGAATCGCTTGCGCCTGAACAGGAGACAGGTGGTATTTGGTATCGTGTACGCCATACTGCGGCTCAAGATCTTCCGGGCGACACGCATCATCACCGGTCTGTTCAAGCATAACGCTCACAGAACCTAACACCCATGCACGCGCAATTAAGCCTTCTTTTGCATCAGCAGGTGTAGGTGATTGACGAATTAATTCGATGATTTCATCGATGTTCGCTAAAGCAATCGCCAAGCCTTCTAATACATGTCCACGCTCACGCGCTTTACGTAATTCGAAAACGGTACGACGGGTGACCACTTCACGGCGGTGACGAATAAAGTTTTCGATCAATTCACGAAGATTTAGAATTTTCGGTTGGCCATCAACCAAAGCGACGATATTGATACCGAATACACCTTCCATTTGCGTTTGTGCAAATAGGTTATTGGCAATCACGTCGGGCATCTCACCACGGCGAAGCTCGATAACGATACGCATACCGTCTTTATCGGATTCGTCGCGAAGTTCAGTGATGCCTTCTAGTTTCTTCTCTTTAACCAGCTCCGCGATTTTTTCAATCAAGCGCGCTTTGTTAAGCTGATAAGGAATCTCTGTTACAACGACTGAAGCTTTGCCTCGGCTATCTTCTTCTATATGGTACTTTGAACGGATGTAAATACGACCACGGCCCGTTCGGTAAGCCAATAAGATACCGGCACGACCATTAATGATCGCCCCTGTTGGGAAATCCGGCCCTGGAATGTGCTCCATCAGGCCATCAACATCGATATCTGGGTTTTCTATCATCGCCAAACAACCCGCTACAACTTCACGCAGGTTATGGGGTGGGATATTAGTCGCCATACCTACTGCGATACCCGAAGACCCATTCACTAATAGGTTAGGTACGCGGGTCGGCAACACGTCAGGGATCATCTCTGTACCATCATAGTTAGGTACAAAGTCAACCGTCTCTTTTTCAAGATCCGCTAAAAGCTCATGCGAGATCTTTTTCATGCGGATTTCGGTATAACGCATGGCCGCTGCAGAATCGCCATCGACAGAACCGAAGTTCCCTTGGCCATCTACAAGCGTATAGCGCATTGAGAAATTCTGCGCCATACGAACGATTGTATCGTAAACCGCACTATCACCATGCGGGTGGTATTTACCGATTACATCACCAACGACACGTGCCGATTTTTTATACGGCTTATTCCAGTCGTTGCTCAGCTCGTTCATTGCAAATAGCACACGACGGTGAACGGGCTTAAGCCCATCTCGTACGTCTGGCAATGCACGGCCAACGATAACACTCATAGCATAATCGAGATAAGATTGTTTCATCTCATCTTCGATATTTACTGGCAAAATTTCTTTGGCTAAATCACCCATGGGTTTCAGCTTTCCTTGATTCGGTCTGCTACAAAGCTCGCGACTGCACCTCGATACAAGCTGTCTGCAGACGCCAGACTTTTATAATTTAATCGAGATACTCGAGCCAGTTTTTAACCGAACGATTATACCAGACAAATTAAAAAGTTTCCCGCAAAATGAATATGTTGGACTTGGTTTCAGCGGTTAAGCAGCGGTGTTAGAATATTGTTTGATGATTTTTTCTAGGAAAGACGCTTTTATGAGCCAATCAACCTCGCATACCAACATAGATCCCGAAGAAATTGCTAAATTTGAAGCACTAGCTAGCCGTTGGTGGGATAGGGATAGTGAATTTAAGCCTCTCCATGATATCAACCCTTTGCGCGTTGGTTATATTGACCGGTTTGCTGACCTCGCCGGGAAGACGATTCTTGATGTCGGTTGCGGGGGCGGTATCCTTTCCGAGTCCATGGCGCATCGCGGCGCAACAGTCACCGGTATAGACATGGGCGAAGCCCCTTTAAAAGTCGCGAAGCTACATGGCTTAGAAAGCGGCGTTCAAGTGACGTACCAACAAATCACCGCCGAGGAAATGGCCGACCATCACCCCGAAGCGTTTGATGTTGTCACCTGCATGGAAATGCTGGAGCACGTTCCAGACCCTTCCTCTATTGTTCGCGCATGCGCCGCGATGGTTAAGCCGGGTGGTTATGTTTTTTTCTCAACCATCAACCGCAACCCCAAAAGCTTTCTCTTTGCCATTTTAGGTGCAGAACGCATTTTAAAGCTGGTTCCTGCTGGCACGCACGATCACAAGAAGTTTATCCGCCCGTCAGAACTCGCCAACTGGACTCGCCCATCTGACTTAAACACATTAGATATTACCGGAATGACGTATAACCTACTCACTAAACAGTACCGACTTGATTCTGATGACGTAGACGTGAACTACATGATCGCCACTCAAAAGTTAGGCTAGCCATAATGACTAGCCAACCCAATACGGCAGCCGTGCTGTTTGACCTTGATGGCACCTTACTTGATTCCGCATTGGATTTTCATGCCATTGTTAACACCCTGCTTCAAGAAAACAATCACACCTCTGTTAGCTACGATTATCTAAAAAGCGAAGTTTCTGAAGGCGCTCGCGCCATGCTATGCAGGGCTTTCCAGCTACCCGCTCATGATTCGCAGATAGACGCTTTATTGATCGAGCTATTAGCTCGCTACCAAATCCAAGCCTGCGATCATGCTACCTTATTTACAGGCATGGACACCCTACTAAGCCAACTTGAAAGCACGAATACCCCATGGGGCATAGTAACAAACAAACCTAGACGTTTTTCTGAGATCATTCTCGACAAACTCAATCTAACCAATCGCTGTGCTACTCTCATCTGCCCTGAAGATGTCACCCACACGAAACCTCACCCTGAAGCATTACTGCTCGCCTGCCAGCAGGCACGATCAGCTCCTGACAAAAGCATCTATATAGGCGATCATATTAGGGATATTGAAGCAGGCAATCGCGCGAATATGTTCACTATTGGCGCGCTATATGGCTATATTAGAGAAAATGAAGACACAGACTTATGGAATGCGAGTCGCCTAGTAACCGAAGTTAATCAACTATGGCCGCTAATCAAACAACACGTTAGCCTCGCAACGATAAAATAAGTAAAAGGCGCAACCAGCAAAGGATTCTTTATGTTTGATTACCAAGCCTCAGAAAAGCTACTAGCCAATCGATATATCGTCGTTACCGGTGCGGGCGATGGAATAGGCAGAGCCGCTGCTATCTCCTACGCAAAACACGGCGCTACCGTTATCTTACTCGGCAGAACAACCGAAAAGCTGGAAAGCGTTTATGATGAAATCGAAAACGCCGGCGGCCCACAACCCGCCATCGTTCCTCTTAACTTAGAAACGGCCACCGAACATGATTATATAGATATCACCAACACCATTGATAAAGAGTTTGGTCGAATCGACGGCATCTTACACAATGCGAGCTTACTCGGATTACGCACACCATTGGAGTCTTACGACCCAGTAACGTGGCTACAGGTAATGCAAGTTAACGTGAACGCCCCTTTTTTACTGACGCAAACCTTAATGCCGCTGTTACATCGCTCTGAAGACGCTTCTATTATTTTCACTTCATCAAGCGTCGGTAGAAAAGGGCGTGCTTATTGGGGGGCTTACAGCGTATCTAAGTTTGCCACAGAAGGAATGATGCAGGTGATGGCAGATGAAGTGGATACCACAAGCAATATTCGCGTTAACTGCATCAACCCTGGTGCCACACGAACCGCTATGCGTGCTTATGCCTACCCAGCAGAAGACCCTATGATCAACCCCGCTCCCGATGCCATTATGCCTCTATACCTTTACTTAATGGGCCCTGATAGCAAGAGCATTAACGGAAAGACACTGAACGCGCAAACCTAACCAACGAACAACAGCGACATAGCCACCCAAAAAATCGGTATTAAAAAGCAGCTTCAAAGGCTGCTTTTTAATACCTACACACCGGCATACTTAAAATTATTTAGCGTGCTTAGGCCCAACCGCATGACGAACTTGCTGACGTTTATAGCGACGCTTATACGTTTCGCGCTCTAACGGCTTCATTTTCAGCTTCTGGCGCGGCGTCAGATCCATCTGAGTACCTAAGGCCTTAACCTCTTTAAGCGTTAATTCTTTCCAAGTTCCGGCCTTTACGTCACTCGGCAAAAAGATAGACCCGTAACGAACACGTTTTAAACGACTCACCTGAAAACCTTGTGATTCCCATAAACGGCGTACTTCACGGTTACGACCTTCCATAACCACACAGTGATACCATTTATTAGCACCTTCGCCATCGAAGAACTGAACATCAGAGAATTTCGCCATGCCATCATCTAAAAGCACGCCCTCTTTCATCTGATTCATCTGTGCTTCGCTAACATCACCCAATACACGCACTGCATATTCGCGGTCAATACTAGCCGATGGGTGCATCATGGTATTAGCTAACTCACCATCGGTAGTGAATATCAGCAAACCTGTCGTATTAATATCTAAACGACCAATAGCAATCCAACGCCCCTGCTTTAACGGCGGTAAATGATCAAATACGGTAGGACGACCTTCTGGATCATGACGAGTTGAAACCTCACCCAATGGCTTATTATAAATAAGTACACGGCGCGGGTTTTCAGCTTCCGACATTAAGTTGGCGACTTTCCCATCGACTACAACATTATCTCGGGATGTAACACGATCACCCAGCTTAGCTCGGGCGCCATTGACAGAGATTCTCCCCTCATCAATCCAGCGCTCCATCTCACGACGTGAGCCATAACCTGATCGCGCCAACACTTTTTGTAACTTTTCATCAGACATGTGACGCTTCCTGTAAAAAATAAAAAAGCCCCTCAGTAAACTGAGGAGCTTTTATTATAGATAAAAACAACGATTACTTAATAGCAACCGCTTCTTTGTCAACACCATGTTTATCAAAGTAAGCCTGGAAAACAACCGGCGTACGGCCACGGCCAGACCAGTCGTGCGTAGTGCCTTCGTCATCAGTAATACGGTACTTAGCTTCAACTTTCTTTTTAGGTGCAACTGAAATCAAATCTTGAAGATCGTTAAAATCAATACCTGCATCCTGCATAGTTTTGCGAATCATTTCGATCTTTTCGTTCTTAGCATGATTTTCTTCTGCAAGCTTTTGCTCTTCTTCCTGCTTCTCAGCCAAGATATCCGTAAGATCCGCTATAACTTTTTCAACATCCGCTATTGATAGTTCTTGGCACTGCTTACGCAGTGAGTTTTTGCGTGTTAATACTTTTAAGATGTCAGACATTATATAACCCGATGGATTTAGATATTCTTAAAGCCATTATCGTCAAAATTTGATTAAATTCAAGAAAACTAAATATAAAAGTTTCTTTTATTTAAAAAACGAGACATCTCCCGCTCCTTCTCGAACTATTTCAGGCTCATCTTCTATTAAATTAATAACGGTTGTCGCTTCCATACCACAATAGCCACCGTCAATTATCGCATCAATATTGTGTTGCAATAAATCGCGAATATCGTACGGATCGGTGAGAGGCTCAGTTTCGCCCGGCATAATTAATGATGTGCTCATAATAGGCTCTCCCAGCACATCTAATAAAGCCTCAACTATCTTACTATTAGGTATACGAATACCTATCGTTCTTCGTTTTGGGTGCAACAAACGGCGCGGAACTTCTGTGGTTGCTTTTAAAATAAACGTATAAGCGCCCGGCGTGTGCGCTTTTAACAAGCGGTATGTTTGGTTATTAACCTTTGCATAGGTTCCTATGCTGCTTAAATCTTTACATACCAGCGTAAAGTTATGCTTATCATCTAATTGACGTAAACGTTTAATTTTTTCTAATGCCGATTTATCACCTAAGTGGCAACCCAACGCATAGCCGCAATCTGTCGGGTATACAATGACACCCCCCTGATTAATTATATCGACAGCTTGCTGAATTAAACGCTTCTGAGGATTTTCTGGATGGATTTGAAATAACTGACTCATAACAAGCTCTCAAATAATTTAAAGACGTTCACTAACTCGCTCAAGACCTAAAGGCACGGGCGGATATGCGCCTAGCCGCGTCCATGTTTGCGCTGGATCATGAAAGTCACTTCCCATAGAAACTGACAATTCATGCTTATTAATTAAAATAGATAGCGATTTTTGCTGATCCTTTGAGACTCCTGGGTAACTAATCTCTACCGCATCACCACCTTTTTCTGAAAAAGCGGCAATTATGTAACGTATTTTACTCAACGTAAGATTATATTTTGTCGGGTGTGCTAATACACTAACCCCCCCAGCCTGATGAATTAGCGTAATAATTTCATCCAACTCGGGCCATTCTACTTTTACATCACCCGTTTTACCCGCACCTAAATATTTTTTAAACGCCTTAGCCATGGAATCAACCAACCCCAAACTCACCATCGCTTGTGCAAAATGTGGGCGCCCAATTTGACCGCCTTGCGCTTTTTCGTAAGCGGCTGATAATAAATCAGGCAATCCCAACTTAACTAAACGCAAGGCGATCGTTTTTGCCCTCTCTTGTCGCAAGACATCTAGACGTAGCATATGCGCTTGAATTGCCGGCGAGTCAATATCTATATTTAAACCGACTATATGTAATACTTGCTTACCATAAATACAGGTTAGCTCTACTCCATTGATCAACCGAAAGTCACTTGGTAAATAATTAAGGTCTGCACGCAACCGTTCGCACCCCTTAACGGTATCATGATCCGTTAGAGCAAGAGCCCTCACCCCAGCCTCATAGGCTTTTGCTACTAATTCTTCTGGTGAATACACGCCATCAGACGCTGTAGAGTGGGTGTGTAAATCAAACTCATTAATAACCATTAGCTTCCCGGGGTTTATATGGAGAGTGGGCGTCTATATACTGGGGGACACCTCAACAGATTATACGACTATGAAACTACTTCTCGACTTTTTCCCTATTATAATTTTCTTTGCCGTCTATAAATACACAGGCGACATGATTATTGCGACCGCCGTCTTGATTCCGGCCACGATGTTACAAATGGCCTACACATGGCTAAAAGAGCGTCGCCTTGAAAAAATGCAGCTAGTCACCTTAATACTGGTGATCGTTTTTGGCGGCGCAACCGTACTCCTCCAAGATAAAACATTCATCCAATGGAAGCCGACGGTAGTCAATTGGCTCTTTGGCGTGGTTTTCTTAGGTAGCCACTTCATTGGAGAAAAAACCATTATCGAACGCATCATGAGTGCCAACATCGATTTACCCAAAACTGTCTGGAAAAATTTGAGTTTTGCGTGGGTTAGTTTCTTCTTATTTGTCGGCGCATTGAACCTTTTTGTTGCCTACAATTTCTCAGAAGATATCTGGGTCGACTTCAAACTTTTTGGTATGCTAGGGCTCACAGTGCTGTTTATCATCTTACAAAGCCTATTTTTATCTAAGCATATCAAAAGTAGCGATCAGGAATCGTAAATTATGTATTACGCTATTATGGCAGAAGACCATAGCAACAGCCTAGACGCGCGGCTTTCAGCAAGGCCTGCACATATAGAGCGACTAGTGGCACTTAAAGAAGCAGGACGTTTATTAGTCGCAGGCCCTCATCCTGCTATCGATTCTGAAGACCCAGGCCCTGCAGGCTTTACGGGTAGCTTAGTCATTGCTGAATTTGAGTCGCTTGTTGACGCCAAAAACTGGGCAAATGATGACCCATACGTGTCTGCAGGCGTCTATAAAAATATAATTATCAAGCCGTATAAGAAAGTATTGCCTTAGACGCTGTTTTCCCTCATTATTTTTCATGGCGGATGGTTCCAAACTTGCGACAGTCCAAGTAAAATGATAGTTACTTATTTATATGCGTTGTTATTTAGGTTATAAAAGCACCCAACTAACAATCATGTTATATTTTAAGAATGCAACAACCCACAATTCACAAGGATATTTGATATGAAAAAGCTCGCTATGACCGCAGGTTTCGCTCTGGCGATGGGCATGTCAGCAGCTGCTATGGCTCATCCGACTAACAGCGGTTACGTTACTGACTCTGAAGACACTGTATGGCGCAACAACTTCGGCGAATGCTGGCACACAGGTTTTTGGAACAAAGACGACGCTACAGTTGAAGGCTGCGATGGTTATGTTGCATCTACTGCTGCTGCTCCAGCACCAGCTCCGGCTCCAGCTCCAGCTCCAATGCCTGCAGCAATGACTGATAAGAAATTTGCCGTATTCTTCGATTTCGATAGCGCTGTTGTAGATAGCGTTTCTGATATCGCTACATACATCAAAGGCATGTCTTCTGTAAGCTCTGTTCGCATGGTTGGTAACGCTGACCCGATCGGTTCTTCTGCTTACAACGATGCGTTGTCTAAGCGTCGTGCTGAAAACGTAGCTTCTGCACTACGTGCACAAGGCGTTGCTGGTAACGTAATGACTGTTGATCACTTGGGTGAAACTGCACCTGTAGCTCAGTGTTCAGGCCGCGGTGCTGCTCTGATCGCTTGCCTACGTGCTGACCGTCGTGTAGACGTGCAAATCTCTGGCAAATAATATTTGCTGATTTACTTAAAAGCCGACCTAGTGTCGGCTTTTTTACGCCTGCTGTTTGAGAAATAAGCGGACACTAATGATACCTACCTCCCTAAAGAACCGGCCCTTTAAACCCGTGTGCTTTTACGCACCAAATACTACACACAAAAAAAGCAGCCGAAGCTGCCTTTAGTATTACTAACTATATGAATTAACCAACCCAGACTCTCGCATTACGGAACATACGCATCCAAGCGCCATCCTCAGACCATTCATCAGGGGCCCATGAATTTTGCACAGCTCGGAATACACGCTCTGGATGAGGCATCATAATCGTGACCCGTCCATCTGGCGTTGTTAAACCGGTTATACCTTGCGGCGAGCCATTAGGGTTAAGCGGGTAGGTTTCGGTTACGTCGCCATAGTTATCCACATAACGCAGAGCAACATTACCGGAAGCATTTACACCCGCGAAGTGATCTGCTGATTCAAATTCTGCACGACCTTCACCGTGTGCTATGGCGATAGGCATGCGCGAACCTTCCATACCTTTCAAGAAGATGGATGCACTTTCTTGCACTTCGACGGTTGCGACACGCGCTTCAAACTGCTCAGACATGTTACGCACAAAGTGCGGCCACTTTTCAGCACCTGGAATTAGCTCATGCAAATTAGACAACATCTGGCAACCGTTACACACACCTAACGTGAATGTATCTTCTCGACCAAAGAAAGTCGTAAATTCTTCGCGTGCTATCGCATTGAACAAAATCGACTTAGCCCAGCCCTCACCAGCACCTAAAACGTCACCGTAAGAGAAACCGCCACAAGCGACTAAACCTCTAAAGTCAGTCAAGCTTACTCGACCTTCTAAAATATCGCTCATGTGGACATCAATAGCGGTAAAGCCAGCGCGATCAAATGCCGCCGCCATCTCAACCTGACCGTTCACACCCTGCTCACGTAAGACAGCAACGCGCGGACGGCTACCAGAAGCTATTAACTCAGCAGCAATATCGTCATTTATATCAAAATTCAACGCAGGTTGCAGACCTGGATCTTCTTTATCTAACAAACGGTCAAATTCTTGGGCGGCACATTCCGAGTTATCACGCATCGCCTGTACGCGATACGAAGTTTCAGCCCACCAACGCTGCAATTGGATACGTGGAGCACTGTAAATTTCTTCATCATCAAAATGCAGGCAAATATCATCATCAAGATTCAAAGAACCAATAACGGAAGCAACCTCACCTAAGCCAGCCGCATTCAATTCAACAAGAATCTCTTCTGTTTGCGAACGCTTAACCTGAATGACAGCACCGAGTTCTTCATTAAACATGCCCGCTAGCCATTCAGATTGATCTTCTGCCAGCATATCTAGGTTTACATCGATGCCCACATGACCCGCAAACGCCATTTCAGCCAATGTGGTGAATAAACCACCATCCGAGCGATCGTGATAAGCCAACAACATTCCTTGATTGTTGAGTTCCTGTATCGCCGCGAAGAATGCAGCCAATTGATCGGCATCATCGACATTCGGTACGTCCTGACCTACTTCGTTATACACTTGCGCCAACGCTGACAACCCAAGACGGTTTTTACCGTTACCGAGGTCGAGTAAGATCAGATCAGTTTCACCCATATCAGTACGTAGCTGCGGTGTCAGTGATTTGCGCGTATCCGTCACGGGTGCAAAGCCAGAAATAATGAGAGACATAGGCGCCGTAACGCTCTTATCTTCATCACCGTCTTGCCATACGGTACGCATGGACATAGAGTCCTTGCCTACAGGAATCGTAATTCCCAGTTCAGGACACAACTCCATACCGACTGCTTTAACGGTATCGTAAAGCTTCTCATCTTCTCCCGGATGGCCTGCAGCGCACATCCAGTTAGCCGATAATTTAATGTCTTTAATATCGGCGATCGGAGCACATGCCATATTGGTAATCACTTCACCGACCGCCATACGACCAGAGGCAGGACCATCAACCAAAGCTAACGGTGTACGTTCTCCCATAGCCATTGCTTCGCCTGCATAGGTATCGTATGCCGCGATAGTAACGGCACAGTCAGCAACAGGGACCTGCCAAGGACCCACCATTTGGTCGCGTGCAACTTGCCCTGTAATCGAGCGATCACCAATGGTAATCAAGAAAGATTTAGACCCGACCGATGGCAGTTTAAGCACACGCTCTACGGCCTCTTCAAACTCAATGCCATCTGTTTTGAACTCAGCAACTTGGTAGTCAATACGCTTAATAGAACGATGCATTTTGGGTGGTTTACCAAAAAGAACATTCATAGGCAGATCAACTGGCTTGTTGTCGAAGTGCGTATCACCCAAGGTTAAGTGATGCTCTTCTGTTGCTTCACCCACGACAGCATAAGGACAACGCTCACGTTGACATAATTCTTCAAAGCGCGCCAAATCGACTGGATTGACCGCAAGCACATAACGCTCCTGTGCTTCGTTACACCAGATTTCAAGTGGAGACATGCCCGGCTCATCATTGTTGATATTGCGCAGACCAAAGTCACCACCACGACCACCATCTTTAACCAGCTCAGGGAAGGCATTCGATAAACCACCCGCCCCAACATCATGAATAAAGGCGATTGGGTTGTTTTCACCCAGCTGCCAGCAGCGGTCGATCACTTCCTGACAACGACGCTCAAGCTCAGGATTGCCACGTTGCACCGATGCAAAATCTAGATTCTCTGATGAACTGCCCGATGACATGGATGAAGCAGCGCCGCCTCCCAAACCTATCAACATTGCTGGGCCACCTAAGCAAATAAGCTTAGCGCCTACTGTCACTTCATCTTTTTCAACATGGTCTTCGCGGATATTACCCATGCCGCCAGCAATCATAATTGGCTTATGATAACCACGCACTTCTTCGCCAGCCGCACCATTAACACGCTGCTCGAACGTACGGAAATATCCCGTCAGGTTAGGACGACCAAACTCGTTATTAAATGCAGCCCCACCAATAGGGCCTTCAATCATAATATCAAGCGCCGTCACTATGCGACCGGGCTTGCCATATTTAGATTCCCACGGCTGTTCAAAACCAGGAATGTTCAGATCGGACACGGTAAAACCAGACAAACCAGCTTTCGGCTTGCCACCACGACCGGTAGCACCTTCGTCACGAATCTCACCACCGGAACCTGTCGCAGCTCCTGGATGAGGTGCTATAGCCGTTGGGTGGTTGTGAGTTTCAACTTTACACAGAATGTGGATATTTTCTTCATGTGCGGCATATTCAGCAGTACCCGGCTTAGGATAAAAACGCCCTGCCTTACTACCAGCGATGACCGCTGCGTTATCTTTATACGCAGAGAGAACATTTTCGCCACCTAACTCATTGGTGTTACGAATCATGGCAAATAATGATTTTTCCTGCGCTTCGCCATCTATATCCCACGACGCATTAAAGATCTTATGACGACAATGCTCTGAGTTAGCCTGTGCAAACATCATCAACTCAACATCGACAGGATCGCGTCCAAGCTCTTTAAAGCTCTCCACTAAATAGTCGATCTCATCATCAGCCAGCGCTAAACCTAGCTCACTATTAGCCGATACTAAGGCTTCGCGACCACCAGACAAGATAGCGACTGTACTTAATGGCTTAGGCGCTGTGTGAGTAAATAGCTGTTCAGCGGATTCAATATCCGAAAAAATCGCTTCAATCATGCGATCAAATAACAACGCAGAGGCAAGTGTAGCCTGCTCCGCGGTCAGTAATTTTTCACTTTCAATCGAATAAGCAATACCACGCTCGAGTCGATTAACTTTGCCAAGGCCGCAATTTCTGGCAATATCAGTAGCCTTGCTTGACCAAGGCGAGATAGTACCGGGACGGGGAACCACCAGCTGAACTAAACCAGCAGGCTCTTTAACCTCCGACTTCGGGCCGTATTTAAGGAGACGATTTAATACAGATTGCTCCTCATCGGTCAGGGGTTCTGAGATATCAGCGAAGTGATAGAATTCACCATAAACATTTGTGACTGTTGGTATAACAGCCTGTAAAGCAGACAAAAGTTTATCGTGACGGAAGGCAGATAGAGCTGGCGCTCCACGCATTACTAGCATGTGATCTCAAGCCTCTTGAATGAGCCAAAAACGACAGGAAAATTGAGCCGCTATTTTAGCCGAATTTAGCCCTTGAGTACCAGAAACGACCGTATGTTATTTTCTCTGAAAAAAAGAATACTTAAAAAAAGAATAGATGTGCTCCACCTGCTAACGCTGATCGTTATTCTCAGCTTACCGGCGCTTGTGAGCTATAACGCCAAGTCTCAACTGCAGGTAATTCAGGATAAAGGCGTGCTTAGAGTCGCTACGCGCAACACGCCAAACGCCTACTTTATTGATGCCGATGGTCCCGCAGGCTTCGAGTACGACCTTGCGCAAGCCTACGCCAACTATCTGGATGTTGAACTGAACATCATTGTACCGAATGACATCAAAGGGCTTTTTGAAGCAATAGAGAACAGAGATGCTCATATTGCAGCGGCTGGAATAACTATTTCAGATATACGCGAGTCCAAATATGACTTTTCCCGCTCGTATGCAGAAAGCGTCTCTACCGTTATTTTTCGTGTACGCCAAGGCGTCCCTGCCCCCATCAGCGTAGAGGACTTGATTGGTAAGAAAGTACTTATCTTAGCCAACTCAATTCAAGCCGAGCAACTCAACCACCTCAAACAAAACTTCCCTGATTTAACATGGGAAGCAACAGACGAACTCACTAACACCGACATCCTGGATAAAGTTTTCAACGAAGAAGTCGATTATGCCATTGTTGACTCCACCATTTATGAATCTCAAAGCTCTTTTTATCCCGGCCTTTCAGATGCCTTTGTCATTGGCCGCACTCGCCCTATCGCCTGGGTTTTAACACACAATCAAGATGGCTCTATCAAAAAATCAGTCAATAAGTTTTTAGGGTTAGACAGTACTCAAACCCTAATAACCGAACTTAAAGCCAAGTATTTCACTAAAGAAAACCCACTTAACTTTTTTGATACAGTTACCTTTAAGTCTGATCTAGAAACTCGTCTCCCTGCGCTTGAACCTTATTTCAAAGAAGCCGCTATTCGCTACGACTTTGACTGGAAATTTCTAGCGGCTATTGCCTATCAAGAGTCCCACTGGCGAGCCGAAGCAGTATCACCTACAGGTGTGAAGGGCATTATGATGCTGACATTAGCGGCCGCAAAAGAAGTCGGGGTTGAAGACAGAACAGATCCCATTGAAAGTATTTTTGGCGGCGCCCAATACCTCATTAATGTAAAAGCTAAAATACCCGAGCGCATACAAGATCCAGATCATACGTGGTTTGCCTTAGCAGGTTACAATATTGGCTTTGGTCATCTAGAAGATGCGCGCATCCTAACGCAGCGCGCCAATAAGGATCCGGATCAGTGGGATGATGTAAAAAAGTTTTTACCGTTACTATCTAAGCAACGCTATTATCAAACGGTGAAGTATGGTTATGCGCGTGGGCAAGAACCCGTTCAATACGTAGATAACATTCAAAAATATATGGAGTTATTAGAGTGGGAAAAACAGATTCAAGAAATTAGAGAAGCCCGCGAAGAAGCCCTACAAGCCATACAAGAAGCCGAAAATAAAACCATCCCAAACACTATTATCTTGCTAGACAATATGCCTGATACGCTTTAGCTAAAAACGTCTATTAATCGCCAAACAACACTTTCCATCACCATTAAACATCACCCTGCGATTTTGCTTGCTTCTTTTCTTCGCGACGACGTTTAAAAAAAGCGCTAATGCATTGACCACATTCATCCGCTAGAACTCCACCTAGCCAGGCCACACGATAATTAAGCCAACTGTTATCTAAAAAACGCTGCTGACTCTGAATAACACCCGCTTTTGGCTCAGCTGCGCCGTACACCAATCGTCTTACTCGGCTATGTATTATAGCTCCTGCGCACATTGAGCATGGCTCAAGGGTTACGTACAAATCAGCGCCCACTAAACGATAATTACTAATGCGTTGAGCCGCATCCCGTAATGCCATGATCTCAGCATGCGCCGTTGGGTCATGACCACTAATAGGCTGATTCCATCCTTCACCCATCACTTCACCATCCATCACCACCACTGCACCAACTGGCACTTCACCCACTGCGGCCGCTTTTTCAGCCAACGTCAGTGCGTAACGCATCCAGCGCTCGTCTTCTTCGGCATTTTCTATCGCTGGATTGTGAATAGACGGCATAAAAAAATCCCCGCAAAAGCGAGGATTTTAACACGTGATGCCCCAATGCGTAGTCTTAACCTCAGGCTACCGCTGTACTCTGTTTTGTACGAACAATATGTGCCGCCTCAACCATTGCTTCCAAACTTTCTTTGACCTGTGGCCATTGACGCGTTTTCAACCCGCAGTCCGGGTTAATCCACAACCGCTCAGCAGGGATATAGCGCAGGGCCTTTAATAATAAACGTACCATTTCTCCGCTTTCAGGCACATTAGGACTGTGTATATCGTATACGCCAGGGCCCATTTCATTCGGATAAGCATGTTCTACAAACGCATCTAACAACGCCATTTCTGATCGCGCCGTCTCTATCGTAATGACATCAGCATCCAGCGCGATAATCGAATCCACAATGTCATGAAATTCTGAATAGCACATATGCGTATGGATCTGAGTTTTATCCTCCACAGCCGATGCACTCACCCGGAAGGCATACACAGCCCATGACAAATATTCATCCCACGCAGAACGTTTCAAGGGTAAGCCTTCTCGGATCGCTGGCTCATCAATCTGAATCGCACTGATACCCGCCGCTTCTAAATCTGATACCTCATCACGTAACGCAAGTGCGATTTGCAGCGCCACTTTCGAGCGCGACAAGTCATCCCGAACAAACGCCCACTGCTGCATGGTCACAGGCCCCGTTAGCATGCCCTTCATCGGCTTAACCGTCAGCGATTGTGCGAATTCCGCCCACTCTACCGTCATTGGCTTTAATCGTTCCACATCACCATAAATAATCGGCGGCTTAACACAACGAGAACCGTACGACTGCACCCAACCAAAACGCGAAGCCGCATAACCTTCGAGCAGTTCACCGAAGTATTCCACCATATCATTACGCTCTGGCTCACCATGTACCAACATATCTAAGCCGACGTTTTCTTGCTCTTGTACCGCATACGTAATGGCGGCTTTCATCGCCTGATCGTAAGCTTCTTGCGATAAATCACCTTTGCGATACTGTAAACGCTGCTGACGTATTTCCTGAGTTTGCGGGAATGACCCAATAGTTGTGGTTGGGAACAAAGGCAAGTTCAGCGCCTGCTTTTGCGCAACCGCACGTACAGGGTAAGCCGAATGACGTTCACCGTCTTTTAGCGATAATCGATTGCAGCGAGCTGTCACTTCTATTTTATGCACGCGTGACGAGCTACGACGATTAGCCAGGGCTAGCGCATTCGATGCCAGTGCGGCTTCGCAATTATGCCCTTCGAAAAAGCTTTTCAGAACCGATAATTCAACCAGTTTTTGATTGGCAAATGCCAACCAGTTTTTAAGCTCACCATCTAGCTCGTTTTCTAAATCAAGATCCACAGGCACATGTAGCAACGAACACGAGGTCGCCAACCATAAGCGGGCACCTAAAACATCGTTCACTTCGGCAATTTTCTTAATCACCTGAGCCAAATCTGTTTTCCAGATATTGCGCCCATCAACAATGCCTAGAGAAAGAACTTGCTTATCATCTAGTTGGTTGATTATCTCTTTATATTCTAATCCACCGCGTACCGCATCCAAGTGGATACCCTGCACAGGCAAACGTAGAAGCAGCGACTGATTCCCAGCGACATCACCAAAGTAAGTGCTCAGCAGAATACGAATCGAATCCGTTGATAACGTCTGATAGCTCTGCTCAAGCGCCGCCTTCCAGCTCGCATCAATCTCTAACACTAAGATAGGCTCATCTACTTGAACCCACTCCACTCCTTCAGCAGCTAAGACTGATAACAAACGCTCATAAGCGTTTAACAGCGGCGGTAACAAAGTTAATTTTTCAAACTCTTGATCAGCACATCGTGCCAGCCACAAATACGTCACTGGGCCTAAAATAGTAGGCTTAACGCTATAACCAGCCGCCTTCGCCTCTGTGATTTCCTTTAATAGCTTTTCTGGATTCAGCGTAAATGTTTGCTCCGCCGATAACTCAGGCACAATGTAGTGGTAATTCGTATCGAACCATTTTTTCATCTCACAGGCGCGCTTAGACTCACCTTCCTGTGACTTACCTCGTGCCATTCGGAAATAGTTATCTAAGTCATTCGTCCCATCATTGAAACGCGATGGCACTACACCCAGCAATACAGAATGATCGAGCACATGATCATATAGCGAGAAGTCATTAACCGTTACCCACGCTTGACCGACTTCATTCTGTTTCTGCCAATTTTCAAAACGTAACGCTCTCGCCACATTATGCAACGCAACCTGATCAGTTTCACCGGCCCAATACGCCTCAAGCGCAAACTTCAACTCTCGGTGAGCCCCTACACGGGGTAAACCTAAACTATGAATCTTCACTGTCTTTCCCTTGGTTAAGTGCTTGACCAAGGAAGTATTGCGCAGTTTTTGTATTAGTTAAATTGATATAATTTACAATAAATTTGAATTTTATTCACTTTAATGCGCTTTTTACAATATACAGATAAAAAAAGACCCGCTCGTAAGCAGGTCATTTTTTAAAGAAGCTTTTTAATGAGAAGAAATCAAGCCGAGAGGCCTACTCCCACTCAATTGTCGCGGGCGGCTTGCTCGAAACGTCATACGTTACACGAGAAACTTTAGAAATCTCGTTAATGATCCGGCCCGATACAGTCTCTAACAATTCGTATGGCAAATGAGCCCAACGA
>Ga0115007_10000404_pt1 | contig 28192 bp, 20 predicted proteins | sample ArcOceMetagenome_2_FD_87166 | JGI IMG/M metagenome (GOLD analysis project Ga0115007, IMG submission 87166) | Marine eukaryotic phytoplankton communities from Arctic Ocean - Arctic Ocean ARC135M Metagenome | ecosystem: Environmental > Aquatic > Marine > Oceanic | place: Arctic Ocean | collected...
AGTTGAAGGAAGAGAACGGTGGTGGGCTACCTGCAGATCAAGCGATGATGCTTTATAAATCTCCAAGTGTCGTAACAGACCGGGTTCCATTAGAAGAAAACGCACAGTTGCCGGGTTTACTATCAGCTGTTTTTACTCGTGATTTTGGCCTTGCAGTTGGTGAGTGGGTATTTGGAATCGATTCGGCATTAGTCGAGCAAGATCGCATCCAAGATATCATATTAGTTTTACGCTATGAGGTAAGTGAGATTTAGGCTTAAGTGCAGGCGAGCTTTTGGCCTATATTCAGCGTGATTGGGATAGTCCGCATAAAGGTTTGTTAATTGGAGAAAAGTTAGCTTTGCAATTACGGCGTTTAGATAGTGAGTATTTAGTAAGAAATGTGGCAGGTAAACTTATCTGTAATAAACTATCCTCATCCCCCTAAAGATATACATTTGTTTATAGTTGGAAAGGTGGCAATAACAGGGTAGAAAATCGGTTAAGGTGGTTAAGGCCGGTATCCAACTCGTGTAGCATTGGCAGAGCAGAAAGCCGCTAGGCAAGTTCATGGCCACGAGCCACTTTTTTAGTCAAGACTCACTAAAAACTGTGATCCCTTACGCGTAAGGGTATGGTGTTTTATCTATCACGCGAAGTATTATCTGTCGGATACGCTCTTAGGGGATTTAATTATTAAATATTTGTGGATGTGCATCTTTTCGGTTGTGCTTGTTTGGTCGGGTATCAACCCTACAGATCAGTTTACGTGGCTGCTTGAGGTCGCTCCTGCGTTGATGGGTGGTGCGTTACTCATATGGACATATAACTCTTTTAGACTTACGCCTGTGCTCTATGGTTTTATACTCGTGCATTGCCTCGTGTTGATGGTTGGGGGGCATTACACCTATGCTGAAGTCCCCTTTTTTGATGGTCTGTTTGGCGCTGAACGAAATAACTACGATAAAGTAGGGCATTTCTTCCAAGGGTTTGTTCCTGCGCTATTAGCGAGAGAAATATTGATTCGTAAGCAGGTAGTGCAGGGCAAGGCTTGGTGTGGGTTTGTTGTCATCTCTATTTGTTTGGCTTTCAGTGCTTTCTATGAGCTGATTGAATGGTGGGTAGCTGTCGCTACAGGTGGTGATGCAGAGGCCTTTTTAGGGACTCAAGGTTATGTATGGGATACACAATCAGATATGGCGTTAGCGTTGTTGGGGGCGATATGTTCGCTGCTCGTGTTATCTAAACTGCATGATAAGCAGTTAAAGTCTTTACTGACTAAATCGTGAAGTATCAGGTCGTTCAATTACGTATCGACATCTTCTTGTAAGCCGTTCGTCATCTACTCCTCTTACTCTAGGACCTCTATTTTATCGGCGTATCAGGCGCCGGGTCTTATTGAAAAGGAGTTTAAGATGTCGCGTAAAGCGCTGGTTGTTGCGTTGTTTTCTTTTAGTTCGGTGCAGCTGTATGCTGCTGATACTCATAATGAACAGACCCCTCAGTTTGAGGCCGTGTTAAAAACACATGCTCAGTTACCTGCACAGTCATTTATTCTTCCGCCCAAGGGCGCTCCAGCGTATTTTAATCAATCTGGCCGATTTACTGCTAAAGACAGCAATCGGGTAGAGGCATCTTACGGTATTTACGATGAGGCTACTGGGCTTGCGCGCCCGTTTCCTGGCCAGCCGTTGCAAGGTTTTTCGGGTATACGCTCGTTAGGTGATAATCGTTTCTTAGTGTTGACTGATAATGGTTTTGGGACAAAAGCTAATTCAGCCGATGCCATGCTGATGTTTCACGAAGTGAGTGTCGATTGGAAGAGTGGTCGTGTGATCGTAGATAAAACCCTGTTTTTGTCCGATCCTAATAACAAGGTGCCATTCTCGATTACGGACGAGACAGGTGAGCAGCGTTTTTTAACGGGTGCTGATTTTGATATTGAGTCTATACAACCCGTTGAGGGTGGTTATTGGTTTGGCGATGAGTTTGGTCCGTGGTTGATCCGTACTGACACGTCAGGGGTGGTCGAGTCGGTTATTGCTACGCAGATGGACGGTAAGGATTATATTTCACCGGATAATGCGTTCACGAAATTATCGGATCCTGATAAACCAGCGCCAGTTATTACGACTAAGCGCTCAGGTGGATATGAAGGCATGGCTATTTCACGTGATGGAAAAACGCTGTATCCATTGTTAGAGAAACCTATTTTTGATGCGCAAACCGGTCAGTTGGAGAGGGTAAACGATCAGCCTGTATTACGTATGCTAGCGTTTAATGCTGAAAAACAAGTGTGGTTAAATGAGGTTCGATACTATCCATTGGCGGATGCGAACCATGCCATTGGTGACTTTAACATGATTGACGAGCATCGCGCTCTGATCATTGAGCGAGACGGTGGCCAAGGTGATTCGCGAGAGGGATGGGCAGAAAAACCCGCAGAATTTAAGCGTATTTACTTAGTCGATTTGCGAGATATGGATGAGCATAAAGTACTTCGAAAAATTGCGTATATTGACCTCATGCAGATTAAGGATCCTAATGCTATAGCGCCTCGTGGTACACATGAGGGTGTGTTTAGCTTCCCGTTTGTTACCATTGAAGATGTCGATCGTGTTGATGAAAACACAATAGTAGTAGCGAACGATAATAACTATCCATTTTCTGTTGGACGCGAGCAGGGCCGAGCTGATGACAATGAGTTTATCTTGTTGGATGTTGCTGATTTCTTAAGGGCTAAATAAACCTTAGCTTTATTCTGGCGAGCCGTGCTGCTTTTGGTAAGGCTCGTTTTTATCGGCAAAGGGTATAACAGCAATAATCAATCAAGCTGCGTAAGAATCTGTTAAAATGCCTCTCTTAATAGAGCGAGTTGTTTAACCGTTCCCATCTTACTTAGAGCATGCTTGTGACCAATAACGATATTTTGCGCCGTCTTCGCTACACCTTTGATTTCAACGATTCTAAAATGATTGAGATATTTCGCCTTGCTGATCATCAAGTGACGCGCGCGCAAGTATCTGATTGGCTGAAGCAGGAGGATGATGAGAAATACCTCCGTTGCAGCGATAAAGAATTTGCTATCTTTCTTAATGGATTAATAAACTTCAAACGGGGTAAGAAAGAGGGTGCAGCACCAGAACCCGAGTATCGTTTGAATAATAATATTATTTTCAGAAAGCTAAAAATCGCACTGAATATGACAGCGGAAGATATTTTGGAAGTCATGGCTCAAGCTAATAACCAGCTAAGTAAGCATGAGTTAAGTGCTTTTTTCCGCCGTGAAGATCACCAAAACTACCGAGAGTGTCATGATCAGGTGTTACGGAATTTCTTGTCAGGTATTCAGGAAAAATACCGTAGTAAGGAATAAAGGGCAGTTTTTCTATTGATAGCCACATGAAACTGATGTGAAAGTAATAGGCGTTCCAATCTCTAGAGTGGCCTGAAAGGGCGCTGTTGAGATGCTAATTAGCTAAAAAGTAATCAATATGATGTCTTTTAGATGTTGCAGGTAGCTTTTGAAGTGGGCTGATTTCGTTAATTACTTTTGAAGGGCTAATGATATGTGGCTACGTACGGTTTGTGATTTGACGTTCGACATTGAGGTGCCGACACCTTTCATTCTGATGCTTCGGCTTCGAAGTGGAGCGCAACAATGGGTAGCGCGCGAAGAGTATAAGCTTAAACCGAGTATACCGGTTTTTGAGTTTACTGATAACTATGGAAACCTGTGTCAGCGATTAACGGCGCCTGTCGGTGTTTTTGCTGTATATACGCATGCGGATATCTGGGTAGCGGATCAAGTTGATCAAGCGCCAGGCGACCCATTCATTGAGATTCAATACCTACCTGATACCGTATTGAGCTATTTATTACCTAGCCGGTATTGCGAATCTGATCGTTTTGGGCAAATGGCGAGTGATATCACGGCGGGGCAGCTCCTGGGCTATGACCAGGCTAAAGCTATCGAGTCATGGCTGCGAGCCAACATCTCCTATCAGCCGGGTAGCAGCAACATCCCAATGTCAGCGGTAGAGGTGAACACCAAGCAATCAGGTGTGTGTCGTGACCTTTCCCATCTTGGTATTGCCCTATGTCGAAGCCTTAGTATTCCGGCTCGGTTAGTTGTGGGCTATCTATACGGGCTAGTGCCTATGGACTTACATGCATGGTTTGAAGTTTTTGTTGGAGGACGCTGGTATACCTTTGATGCGACGCAGCCTGAGCTGAGGGGTGGGTATGTGGCTATTGGCTACGGGCGTGATGCTGCGGATGTAGCTATCTATAATCAATTTGGCCCGCCTGTACATTCCACTCAACAGTTTATTGATGTACAACTTATCAATGAGAATGACCTGTGAGTGTGCGCTGTTGAGGCCGTCTCGCTTTAGCGATATTTGTATAGCTATAGTTATCTCTGCACCCCATATATTGTAAGGCGAGTGATGGGTTCTTGAAGAAAAAGGCCGTCAGAAACCTGGCAGCCTTTTAATGTGATTTATGTGTGCAATTATTTATTTTTCTGGCGCGTGGAATGCTAAGTAAAGATCAACCAGAATATCCGGGATTTCGTTCGCCATTTGGTTCGCTAGGCGTTTATTGTCACGGATTTCACTGAACTCAGGTTCGTCAAATAAGTTAGATGCAACCATAATCGGTAGCATTAACTCGGCTGTCACTTCTTCTTTTTCTTCGTTAAACCATGCGTCTTCACGAAGGAAAACGCCTTCCATGAAGGCTTGAGCCCAAATTTCTAGCTCGGCTTCTTCGTCGCCTTCGCTATCTAGCGTTAGGTCGCACGGCATCTCTAATTCGGTATCGCTGTAGAGACTGTTATGAATTTCGTTTTTCCAGCGAACAAGTAACGCGTTGATAGCATCTTTCTGGCCGGGTTCTGACCAGTTGGGTTCACCGTCAAAAATAGCTTCTTGCCACTCTTCCGTTGGCACTTGTTCAGGGCATATGCTGATAGCGCTGAGGAAGCCATGTATACCGATCAGGTCTAGCGAGTCTTCTGATACTGAATCTGAGAAAATAAAAGTTTCTAAAAGGTCGAGCTCATCATCTGTCAGTGGGTTGTTATTCGCATTAAACATTTTTTGTTCCTATGATCGGTGAGTGCTGGCTATTCTACTCTGAGATTTAATGGACGTCAGTGTTAATTTGAGATGACAGTGCCCTCTGCTTTGCGGATAATTTGCGGATGACTAATCAAGCGCTCCATGTTTTAAAAGAAGTATTCGGATATGACCAGTTCAGAGCACCCCAAGACGAGGTAATTAATTCCGTTTTGGGTGGGAAGGATGTATTGGTGATTATGCCAACCGGTGGTGGTAAATCCCTTTGTTATCAGCTTCCTTCGCTACTGCGTTCTGGAACTGGGATTATCGTATCACCTTTAATCGCACTCATGCAGGATCAGGTGGCGGCTTTATCACAATTAGGTATTCGTGCAGCCTGCCTTAATTCATCGTTAGATTCTGTGATTCAGATGGAGGTTGAGCAGGCACTGATCAGCCGTCAAATCGATTTATTATACATAGCGCCTGAACGATTGATGCAGCCGCGAACGTTAGCACTGCTTCAGCAGGCTGATATTTCGTTGTTTGCTATTGATGAGGCGCACTGTGTTTCTCAATGGGGGCACGACTTCAGGCCTGAGTACCTTAAGCTCGCCGCTTTGGGTGCATCATTTCCGCATGTGCCGCGTATCGCGTTAACGGCGACGGCGGATCCTCGTACTCAGCAAGAAATTGTTTCGCGCTTAGGTTTGATCGATGCGGATATTTATGTGCAGGGGTTTGATCGCCCTAATATTCGTTACCGCATTGCACAAAAAAACCGAGCACGTGAGCAGTTATTACAATTTATTAAATCTGAGCATGCGCGAGATGCGGGTGTGGTTTATTGCTTGTCTCGTAAACGCGTAGAAGAGACGGCAGCGTGGTTGTCCGACCAAGGCTTCACGGCTTTGCCTTATCATGCCGGTTTGAGTAATGAGCTGCGCCAACATAATCAGCACCGGTTCTTAACGGAAGAGTCGGTCATTATGGTCGCGACCGTTGCGTTTGGTATGGGTATTGATAAGCCGAATGTACGATTTGTAGCTCATTTGGATTTACCACGCAGTATTGAGGCTTATTATCAGGAGACGGGTCGTGCAGGCCGTGATGGTATGCCTGCGAATGCTTGGATGGTGTATGGGTTGCAAGATGTGATCTTTTTGCGGCAGATGTTGGAAGGGTCGCAAGCCGCTGAGCAGTTTAAGCAAATTGAGCGTCAAAAGTTAGAAGCTATGCTGGGCTTTTGTGAAATTACTACGTGCCGCCGCCAAGTGTTGTTAAGTTACTTTGGTGAGGATGATCACCAGCCCTGTGGAAATTGTGATACCTGCTTGGAACCTGTAGCGCAATGGGATGGTACAGAAGCGGCGCGACAAGCGTTATCAGCGGTTTATCGAACGGGTCAGCGATTTGGTGTAAACCATGTTGTTGACGTGCTGATGGGGAAGCGTACTGATAAAGTAGCTTCGGAAGGTCATGATAAGGTATCCACTTGGGGTATAGGGAAGACATTAAACAAAGCACAGTGGCGTTCGGTCTTTAGACAGCTTGTTGGTCGCGGTTTTTTGCGTGTAGATCCTGAAGGCTTTGGTGTGTTGCAGTTAGCCGATATATGTCGTCCGGTGTTGAAGGGTGAGCAGTCCTTGATGCTGCGAGAAGATATTAAGCCAGCTAAGACAGGGCAGAGCAAAAGTAGGGTGCCACAAAGTCAGCTTAATTCTGACGATTATCAATTATGGGAAGTGCTGAAACGTTTACGCAAGCAGCTAGCAGACAACCAAGATGTTCCGCCTTATGTTATTTTTCATGATGCAACGTTAATGGAAATGGTGATGAACCGCCCGGCGACTCATCAGCAGCTACAGCGTATTAGTGGTGTGGGGGAGCGCAAGTTGTCGCTTTACGGGGATGCCTTTTTAGAAGCCATTGCTGAGGAAGCAACGGATAAGCCTTCGGCTGATCAGCAGGCGTTAGAGTCGGTGGTTTTATTTCAAAGTGGCATGACAATAGATCAGGTTGCTCGCATGCAAAAGTTATCGGTTAAAGTGATTTATAACCACTTGGCTATGGGCATAGCGCGAGGTGACTTATCGGTGGAAGAGGTGGTGGAGCTGCCATCAACAAAAATCATTTCGATTGAGCAGGTGATGCAAGAGTGTCAGGAGCAGTTTGGACGTGCACTACAGCCGGTTTACGAAGCGCTCGATGGGGCTTATGAAATGGGTGTATTAACCTGTATTAGACAAGGGCTAAATCGATAGGATGCTAAGGTAAGTATGTCTTTAGTCAAAACGTTACGGATTGCACTTTTATTGTTGGTATTAGTGTTCGTGAGTGTGAATACATATTTATCAAAAATACGTACGACTGACTGGCGGGAGCCGCTCTGGGTCGTTATTTACCCTATTAATGCGGATGATTCTGCAGTGTCCTCGCGTTATATATCGAATTTGAGCGGCGAAAGCTTTCACGATATAGAGCGTTTTTTTGAGCGAGAGGCTAGGCGATATGGGCTTGCTATTGATAAGCCTGTCCAAGTATTTTTGTCAGATGAATTGACAGAACAGCCTCCTGAGCCGCCTGATAATCCTAGCCTTGCTGGTAATGTCATGTGGAGTTTGAAAATGCGCTATTGGTCTTGGAGTAAGGATAATTGGCGAGGACCATCGCCGGATATTCGTATCTATATGCGGTTTTATTCGCCCGATAATCAGCCCGTGTTGCGTCACTCTTTAGGGTTACAAAAAGGATTGATAGGTTTGGTAAATGCCTTTGCTGATGGTGAGCAGCAAGGGCAGAATAATCTTATCGCGGCGCATGAATTGTTGCACACGGTGGGTGCGTCGGATAAATATGATCCGAAAACCAATTGGCCTATATGGCCTGAGGGTTATGCTGAGCCAATGAAAGAGCCATTATTTCCGCAGTCGGAAGCAGAAGTGATGGGTGGGCGGGTTCAAATATCACCATCAATTGCCTTAATACCGCCTTCTTTAGAGCATGCGGTAATCGGTTTGGCGACAGCAAAAGAGATTAATTGGTTGTCGTCGGGCGGTAATATTAAGTGAGGTGTTGAGGTCTTCAGGCTCGTTTGGCTCGTAAATGTATTCCATTAATTGCCAAGGAGCTGATATTTCATGAGTGTTATTGATGAAAGTTTGCAGTTTATCTATATGAAAATAGATATAAAAAACCCGCGATATACGCGGGTTTTTTAAAGTAATGATTAAACGATGCTCATTACTTCTCTGGGTAGTCACGCTTCTTAGGGCCAGTATAAAGTTGGCGAGGACGGCCAATTTTATTAGGGCTGCTATGGAACTCGCTCCAGTGAGATATCCAGCCAATAGTACGTGATAAAGCAAAGATCACAGTAAACATATTGGTAGGAATACCAATCGCTTTCAAGATGATACCTGAGTAGAAATCTACGTTCGGGTACAGTTTACGTTTAACGAAGTACTCGTCTTCCAGTGCGATTTGTTCTAGTCGCTTAGCAATTTTCAACAATGGATCATTGATATTTAGCTCAGCAAGCACTTGGTCGCAGGTCTGCTTCATGACCTTAGCGCGTGGATCAAAATTGCGATAAACACGATGGCCAAAGCCCATTAGGCGGAAGTTATCATCAGGATCTTTCGCCCGTAAGATAAAGTCGTCAATGTTCGATTCATCACCAATTTCTTCAAGCATGGTAAGAACTGCTTCGTTGGCGCCGCCGTGTGCCGGGCCCCAAAGAGCAGCAATACCAGAAGAAATACAAGCGAAAGGGTTAGCGCCTGATGATCCCGCTAAACGTACAGTAGACGTTGAAGCGTTTTGTTCGTGATCTGCATGTAATAAGAAAATACGATCCATAGCCTTAGCAATAATAGGATTCGCTACGTACTCTTCACATGGGTTGCCAAACATCATTTGTAAGAAGTTTTCTGCGTAAGCAAGGCCGTTTTTCGGGTACATGAACGGTTGGCCGATGCTGTACTTGTAACACATTGCAGCAATGGTAGGCATTTTAGCAATCAGACGGTAAGCACAAACCTCGCGGTGGTGCGCATCGTTGATATCTAGGGAGTCATGATAGAAAGCGGGAAGGGCGCCTACTACGCCGACCATGATCGCCATTGGGTGAGCATCACGGCGGAAGCCGTTAAAGAAATTACGCATCTGCTCATGAACCATCGTGTGGTTCTTAACAGTGTTGATAAACGTTTCTTTTTGCTCTGGTGTAGGTAGTTCGCCATTCAGGAGTAAGTAGCATACTTCTAAATAATCAGAATGCTCTGCTAGCTGCTCGATAGGGTAGCCGCCGTGTAATAAGATGCCGTTAGCACCGTCGATGTAAGTGATTTTAGATTCACATGCCGCTGTGGAAACGAACCCCGGGTCATAAGTAAATAAACCGCTGCTTGTGAGTGGGCGAACGTCTATGACATCGGGTCCTTCGGTGCCGGAATAAACAGGCAATTCTATTACTTCTTCAAGACCGTCGACCGTTAAACGCGCTTTCTTATCAGCCATCAGGAGAGGCTCCTATCATTATGTTTGTATTTTTCTGACTCTACTTTTTAATAGGTCATTAAGTGAGTCTTGATCCAAGAGGGATTAGCCCAATATAGAGATTGAGCGAAAATTGTCAATCTGGACACAATGCACTTTTTCTGCATTGCAGCATAAGAATAGTGATTTTCTCGTATAAAAGGCCAAGTGCTGTATTGGCTATTAGTTGTATATCAGGCATTTTTAGTGAATATTAATGAAGTAGACATTAGCATGACATCGCGTTGCAGTGCGTTGTATTCTCAAAATGAACTGTCTATACTTTCGACCCGAATATGCGTTGGAAGAGTTATGCGCATATTTTCTTCTGAGAAACAACTCTGAACACTTCCGAGCAACCTTGTCCAAAAATGGGCAGCAAAGTGTGAACTAGAGCCGTGAACAAAAAAAGACCTGTAAATTTAGATCTACGTACAATCAAGCAGCCGCTTCCAGCGATTACATCCATACTGCACCGTATCACCGGTATTGCCCTTTTCTTTGGCGCAATATTCATGATCTATGCATTAGGTTTGTCTCTCGAATCTGAAGCCGGCTTTAACGAAGCTACTACCATGTTTGAAGAAAGTTTCTTCGCGAAACTTATCGCATGGGGCCTTATCTCTGCATTGCTATACCACATGTTCGCTGGTGTTAAGCATCTGATTATGGATGCCGGGCACTTTGAAGAACTAGAAAGTGGAACAATGGCTGCTAAAGTTACGCTGGCATTAGGCGTAGCGGGCGTATTACTTGCGGGGGTTTGGGTATGGTAACTAGTATTACGAGCTTTGGCCGTAGCGGTTTATATGACTGGATGATCCAGCGTGTAACTGCTGTTGTCTTATTGGCTTATACCGTCTTTATGATCGGGTATCTGCTGTTTAATTCCGATCTGGATTATGCGCAGTGGAAGTCATTATTCGATTGTACTTCTATGCGTATCTTTACCCTGCTAACGATTTTATCAATGGTAGCTCATGCCTGGATTGGCTTGTGGTCAGTAACAACTGATTACATCAAACCAACTGGCCTGCGTTTCGTTGTTCAGTCTGTTTGTGGTTTGTTGGCGTTTATTTACGTCGTTTGGGGTATTCAGATTCTGTGGGGTGTATAAAGATGAGTAGTAGTCTTCGCACACTAACTTTTGACGCAATTGTTGTTGGTGGAGGTGGCGCAGGTATGCGTGCTGCTTTGCAACTAGCTCAATCTGGTTTAAAAACAGCTTGCGTTACAAAAGTATTTCCAACCCGTTCTCATACGGTTTCTGCGCAGGGTGGTATCACCTGTGCAATCGCAAGTGCTGATCCAAATGATGATTGGCGTTGGCACATGTACGATACGGTTAAAGGTTCCGATTACATCGGTGACCAAGACGCTATCGAGTACATGTGTTCTGTAGGTCCTCAGGCAGTGTTTGAGTTAGACCACATGGGTATGCCTTTCTCTCGTACAGAAATAGGTCGTATCTACCAGCGTCCATTCGGTGGTCAGTCTAAAGGCCCTGATGATCCAACTCAGGCGGCACGAACGTGCGCTGCAGCTGACCGTACTGGTCACGCTTTGCTTCATACGCTGTACCAAGCAAATATGAAAGCAGGTACTACCTTCTTAAATGAGTGGTACGCTGTTGATTTAGTTAAAAATGAAGATGGCGCTGTTGTTGGTTGTATCGCTATTTGTATCGAAACAGGCGAAACAGTTTACATCAAGGCTAAGGCCACTGTTCTAGCAACAGGTGGTGCAGGTCGTATTTATGCATCGACTACAAACGCATTGATCAATACCGGTGATGGTATGGGTATGGCCATGCGTGCAGGTATTCCTGCTCAAGATATGGAAATGTGGCAGTTCCACCCAACCGGTATTTATGGCGCAGGTACACTGGTCACAGAAGGTTGTCGTGGTGAAGGTGGTTACCTGATCAATAAAGATGGTGAGCGCTTCATGGAACGTTACGCACCTAACGCTAAAGACCTTGCTGGTCGTGACGTTGTTGCGCGTTCTATGATTCTTGAAATCTTAGAAGGTCGAGGCTGCGGCCCTGATGGTGATCACGTTTATTTGAAACTTGATCATTTGGGTGAAGAAGTCCTTCTTTCACGTCTGCCTGGTATTTGTGAGTTGTCTAAAACATTCGCTCATGCTGATCCGGTTAAAGAACCTATTCCTGTTGTTCCTACTTGTCATTATATGATGGGTGGTGTTGCTACAAACGTAGGTGGTCAGGCAATCGCTCCAGACAAAGATGGTAACGATACTATTATCGAAGGTCTATTTGCGTGTGGTGAGGTTGCTTGTGTATCCGTACACGGAGCAAACCGTTTAGGCGGGAACTCGCTACTTGATTTGGTTGTTTTTGGTCGTGCGGCTGGCATCCAGATTGAGAAGCAAATGCGTGAAGGCTACGAAGTTAAAGACGCTACTGAAGCGGATGTTGAGCGTGCTATGGCTCGTTTAAATCGCTTGAATACGTCTACTGGTGGTGAACGTGTCGCTGATGTTCGTAAAGAACTACAAAGCACTATGCAGCTTTATTTTGGTGTGTTCCGTGATGGTGAGAGCATGCAAAAAGGCTTGGATCTGTTGAAAGGCATACGTGAGAAGATCAATAACTTACATCTAGAAGATAAGAGCCAGTCTTTCAATACAGCACGTATTGAAGCGTTGGAACTTGAAAACTTGATGGAGGTTGCAGAAGCGACAGCAGTTGCTGCTGAGGTTCGTAAAGAGTCTCGTGGTGCGCATGCGCGGAATGACTTCACTGAGCGTGATGATGAGAACTGGTTGTGTCATTCGGTGTATTTCCCGACTGATAAAACAGTTGGTAAGCGTGCAGTTAACTTTGCGCCCAAGACTGTTCCTGCTTTTCCACCAAAAATTCGTACATATTAAGCGGAGGTTGCTATGTTAGTTAGCGTATATCGTTACAACCCTGAGACCGATGATGCTCCGTACATGCAGGATATCCATATTGATATCCCTGGTGGTAAAGACATCATGGTCTTAGATTTGCTCAACTTGCTGAAAGAAAAAGATCCAAGCATGAGCTATCGTCGTTCGTGCCGCGAAGGTGTTTGCGGTTCTGACGGTATGAACATGAATGGTAAAAACGGTTTGGCTTGTATCACGCCGTTGTCAGCTGTTGTGACAAATGACAAATTGGTACTTCGCCCGTTACCTGGTTTGCCAGTTATCCGTGATCTAGTCGTAGATATGTCTCAGTTCTATAAGCAGTATGAGAAAATCAAGCCGTTCTTGATCAATGATACGCCTGCACCTGCTATTGAGCGTCTTCAGTCACCTGAAGAGCGTGCTGAGTTGGATGGTCTTTATGAATGTATCTTGTGTGCTTGTTGTTCTACGGCATGCCCATCATTTTGGTGGAATCCAGATAAGTTCATAGGGCCGTCTGGTTTGTTGCAGGCTTATCGCTTTTTAGCGGATAGTCGTGATACGGCGACTCGTGAGCGTTTGGCCGATTTGGATGACCCGTTCTCGGTTTTCCGTTGCCATGGCATCATGAACTGCGTAAACGTTTGTCCTAAAGGTCTTAATCCGACCAAAGCGATCGGCAAAATTAGAAACATGCTGATCCAGCAAGCGACTTAAGTATCAAAACGGCACCTGAGGGTGCCGTTTTTTTATCTCTCTTAAGCGGCTTATGCTTTAAAACAGTCATTTTATTTAGAATACGCGACTAATAGATATATAAAGCCTCTTTGAAAAGTCGTACAATGTCCCCGCATTTCCATGCATGCACGTGGTAATGATGAGTGGTAACAACGGAAACAAAAGAAGGGGCGTCTGCGCATATTTCCTGTCGGGTATGGTGCAATCCCGGCTGCGTAAGAAAGTCCCTCGAGCCAGGGTGATCAACTAATGCAAGAAGGCGTAATGGAGTTGCTTTGGAAAAACGCCCACCTATACGGTGGCAATCTTTCCTACGTGGAGCAGCTATACGAAACATATTTGATGGATCCTAATGCCATTTCACAAGAATGGCGTGATGAATTTGATAATTTGCCGAAAACCGGTGACTCAATTTCACAGGATGTACCTCACTCTCCAGTGCGAGAGCATTTCCTCTATCTTTCCAAAAATCAGAACCATTCGCATCCGGTCGAAGTTGCCAGTGTCTCCTCAGATCATGAGAAGAAGCAGGTTCGCGTATTACGAATGATTAACGCTTATCGTGTTCGTGGCCATCAAATGGCTGATATTGATCCTTTGAATCAATTAGAGCGCGAAGATGTTCCTGATTTGGCGCTTCGTTTTCATGAGTTGTCTGAAGCTGACTACGATACAACCTTCCAATTAGGGTCGTTGTTTTTTGGTACAGAAGAAGCTCCTCTGAAATCAATCGTAGAAGATCTGAAAAAGACTTACTGCTCAACGGTCGGTGCTGAATATATGCACATCGTTGATACTCAGGAGAAACGCTGGTTGCAGTCTCGTATAGAGCCTGTGCGATCACATCCTGAAGTAGAAGTTGAAAAGAAAAAGATGATTTTGGAGCGCTTGACGGCTGCAGAAGGTCTTGAAAAGTATTTAGGTTCTCGTTATGCCGGTGCAAAACGTTTTGGTGTGGAAGGGGGTGAGTCGCTCATCGTTTCTTTGAATACCTTAATACAACGTGCAGGCAAACAGGGTGCCAAAGAAATAGTAATCGGCATGGCTCACCGCGGCCGTTTGAACACACTGGTTAATATTTTCGGTAAAAGTCCAGCTGATCTTTTTAGTGAGTTCGAAGGTAAGAAAACATTAGATACATCTGGTGATGTTAAGTACCACCAAGGTTTTTCTTCGAATGTTATGACAGAAGGCGGCGAAGTTCATATTGCAATGGCGTTTAACCCATCGCACTTAGAAATCGTAGCGCCTGTTGTTGAAGGATCGGTACGTGCTCGCCAAGATCGCCGTAATGATAGTGTGGGTACAACGGTTGTTCCTGTGAGCATTCACGGTGATGCGGCTTTTGCCGGTCAAGGTGTGGTGATGGAGACATTCCAGATGTCTCAAACACGCGCTTATAAAACGGGCGGCACCATCCATATTGTTGTAAACAACCAAGTTGGTTTTACAACAAGCAAACGTGAAGATGCGCGTTCGACGGAATACTGCACAGACGTTGCCAAAATTGTTCAAGCTCCTATTTTTCACGTGAACGGCGATGACCCTGAAGCGGTGCGTTTTGTAACGCAAGTCGCTGTAGATTACCGTAATGAGTTCCACAAAGATGTCGTTATCGATTTGGTGTGCTACCGCCGTCGCGGTCACAACGAAGCTGATGAGCCTTCTGGTACTCAGCCGTTAATGTATGCTGAAATTAAAAAGCATAAGTCAGTTCGTGAATTGTATTCTGAGGCTATGATTGCTCAGAATGTTGTTACTGCCGAAGAGAGTAAAGAGCTAGAGCGTAATTACCGTCAGTCATTAGAAAACGGTGAACATGTTGCGTTATCGCTTGTTAAAGAGCCCAATTCAGAGCTGTTTGTCGATTGGAAGCCGTATCTTGGTCATGACTGGTCATTTGATTGCGATACAACCGTAGACATCAAACTGTTGCAAGAACTAGGCACTAAGATTTGCCAAACTCCGCAAGGCTTTTCCGTACAGCGTCAAGTTCAAAAGATCATAGATGATCGATTGAAAATGGCAGCTGGCGCTATGGAGCTTAACTGGGGTATGGCTGAATCATTAGCTTATGCAACGATGTTAGCGCAAGGGCATCCGGTCCGTTTGACGGGGCAGGATGTTGGTCGTGGTACATTCTCGCATCGTCATGCTGTGTTACATGATCAAAAAACAGCTGAAACTTATATTCCATTAGCAAATTTATCTGAAGGCCAGCCTCGCTTAACCTTATTAGACTCGCTTTTATCTGAAGAAGCGGTTCTTGGTTTTGAATATGGTTACTCAACTACCATGCCTAATTCGATGGTAATTTGGGAAGCGCAATTCGGTGACTTTGCTAACGGTGCACAGGTTGTAATTGATCAGTTTATTACCAGTGGCGAGCATAAATGGCAGCGTTTGTGTGGTCTAACTATGTTGTTACCTCATGGCTTTGAAGGTCAAGGTCCAGAGCATTCATCTGCTCGTCTTGAGCGCTTCTTGCAAATGAGTGCGGAACACAATATTCAAGTGTGTACGCCGACAACGCCAGCACAGATCTATCATCTGTTGCGCCGTCAGATCATTCGTCCTTTGCGTAAACCATTAATTATTATGTCTCCTAAGAGCTTGTTGCGTCATAAGCAGGCTATATCTACCCTTGAAGATTTGGCGGAAGGTACATTCCAGCCAGTGATTCCTGAAACGGATAACCTCGATCCTAAGAAAGTAAAACGTGTCGTCTTATGTGGCGGTAAAGTGTATTACGATCTTTTTAATCGTCGTGCTGAGCTTGAGAAAGACGATGTTGCCATCGTACGAATCGAGCAACTATATCCGTTCCCAGAAGATATCCTTACTGAGACTATCAAAGATTACACTAACCTAGAGTCGGTTGTGTGGTGTCAAGAAGAGCCAATGAATCAGGGTGCATGGTACTGTACTCAGCATCATATGCGCGCTGCTTTACACAAGCATGACCCTGCGTTGTTCTTGGAAGGCGTTGGCCGTCCAGCATCAGCAGCTCCTGCAGTTGGTTACATCTCTGTTCACGTTGAACAGCAAGAAAAATTGGTTAACGACGCCATTAACGGTTAATGACAAAGCTGCCTTTAATAGGCAGCTTTCTGAGTATAGTTAAGGAACGCACATGTCCATCGAAATTAAAGCTCCTACTTTTCCTGAATCGGTTGCGGATGGCACCGTCGCTACATGGCACAAACAGCCGGGCGAAGCATGCTCTGCTGATGAGCTGATTGTTGATATTGAAACAGACAAGGTTGTACTTGAAGTTGTAGCGCCTCAAGACGGCATCATTAAAGAAATCTTAAAGGGCGAAGGCGACACTGTTTTAAGTGACGAAGTCATTGCTTTTTTTGAAGCTGGCGCTGCTGGTTCCGCTGCTCCAGCGGATGCTGCACCTGCCGAAGCTGCGGCTACTGGCGATGCTGATAAAGTAGGCCCGGCTGCCCGTAAGTTGATCGACGAGCATAACTTAGATGCGTCTAAAATTCCTGCTACTGGCAAGAATGGTGGAATCACTAAAGAGGACGTGCAGAACTTCATTAAATCAGGTGCATCAGCTCCTGTTGTAACGGCTGCTGTTCCTGCTGCTACTCCGGCAGCGAAGCCAGCTGCAGTTAGCGTTAATGTTGCTGCTGGTGAGCGTGTTGAAAAACGTGTTCCTATGACTCGTTTGCGTGCAACTATTGCTAAACGTTTAGTCGATGCACAACAAAGTGCTGCTATGTTAACGACTTATAATGAAGTTAACATGAAGCCAATCATGGAACTGCGTAAGCAGTACAAAGACTTATTCGAGAAAACACATAACGGTACTCGTTTAGGCTTCATGTCATTCTTCGTTAAAGCAGCTACCGAGGCGCTAAAGCGTTTCCCAGCTGTTAACGCTTCTCTTGATGGCAACGACATGGTTTACCATGGTTATCAAGATATTGGTGTTGCCGTATCAACTGAACGTGGTTTGATGGTGCCTGTTCTACGTGATACCGACGGTATGAGCTTGGCTGATGTTGAGTCCACGATTCGTGATTTTGGTTTGCGTGGCCGCGATGGTAAACTGGGCCTAAATGATATGCAGGGCGGTACATTCACCATTACTAATGGCGGTGTATTCGGCTCATTGATGTCAACGCCAATTTTGAACCCACCACAAACTGCTATTTTGGGTATGCACAAAATCCAAGACCGTCCAATGGCCGTTAATGGACAAGTTGAAATTTTGCCTATGATGTACCTAGCTCTATCTTATGACCATCGTATGATTGACGGTAAAGAAGCGGTACAATTCTTGGTGACAATCAAGGACTTACTGGAAGATCCAGCCCGTATGCTTCTTGACGTTTAATGTACACCCGTAATCAACGAAATAGATAGGTAGATCAATGTCACAGAAATTTGATGTTATCGTTATTGGTGCAGGCCCTGGTGGTTATGTTGCTGCAATTCGTGCTGCACAGTTAGGTCTAAACGCAGCGTGTGTTGAGAAATGGGTTGATGAAAAAGGTACTGCTGTATTGGGCGGTACTTGCTTAAACGTGGGTTGTATTCCGTCTAAAGCGCTATTGGAATCTACACACAAGTTCCATGAAACATCTCATGATCTCGCTGTACACGGTATCAATACATCTGACGTTCAAATGGACGTTAAGCAGATGGTTGCACGTAAAGATACGATCGTTAAAAACTTAACGGGTGGTATTACAGGTTTATTCAAAGCAAACGGCGTTACCTTGCTTCAAGGTATGGGTAAGCTGTTAGCGGGTAAGCAAGTAGAGGTTACAGCAGCCGATGGTACGGCAACGGTATATGATGCGGATAATGTTATCTTGGCTTCAGGTTCTGTGCCTGTTGAGATCCCACCAGCACCATTAACTGAAGGCCTTATTCTTGATAACGCTGGTGCATTGGATATTTCTGAAACACCTAAGCGTTTAGGTGTAATCGGCGCTGGCGTAATTGGTCTTGAAATGGGATCTGTTTGGGCGCGTTTGGGTACAGAGGTTACTGTACTTGAAGCGATGGACTCTTTCCTTGCATTAGCTGACCAAGATGTTGCTAAAGAAGCAGCTAAGTTGCTTAAAAAGCAAAAGCTTGATATCAAACTTGGCGCTCGTTGTACCGGTACCGAAATCATCGACGGTAAAGAAGTAAAAGTTAAATTTACTGATTCCGAAGGTGATAAAGAAATCATTGTTGATAAGCTGATTGTTGCGGTTGGTCGTCGTCCTCAGACAAACGGTCTACTTGCCGGTGATTCAGGCGTTAAACTAGACGAGCGTGGTTTTATCTTTGTTGATGAAAGCTGCCGTACTGAAGTACCAGGCGTTTATGCAATTGGTGATAGCGTTCGTGGCCCAATGTTGGCTCACAAAGCCTCAGAAGAGGGTATTATGGTTGCGGATATTATCGCAGGTCATAAAGCCGCTCTGAACTATGACGCTATCCCTAACATCATCTACACGTATCCAGAACTAGCTTGGGTTGGTAAAACTGAGCAAGAACTGAAAGCGGAAGGTGTGAAAATTAAAGTCGGTAAGTTCCCATTTGCTGCATCTGGCCGTGCAATGGCGTCTAACGCCACTGAAGGCTTTGTTAAGATGATCGCGGATGAAGAGACTGACCGCATTTTGGGTGTGCACATTGTTGGCGCTATCGCGTCTGAACTAATCGCCCAAGCTGTTATTGCGATGGAATTCTGCTCAAGTGCAGAAGACTTGCAGATGACTGTGTTTGCTCACCCAACAGTAAGTGAAGCAGTACACGAAGCTGCATTGGCTGTGGATAATCACGCTATCCATATGGCTAATCGTAAAAAGCGTTAAAATAGTACATATTCATAGTTTCGGCCGAACCACAAGTTCGGCCGATATTGCGAGAGCTTGTCATAAGCCTTGTGGCCCCGGGGGGCAAACCTCTCGGATTTATCAGTGACAACACAACGGACTAGAGCATGAATCTTCACGAATACCAAGGCAAACAACTGTTTGCTCAATATGGTTTACCTGTATCTAAAGGTTACGCGGTAGATACTCCAGAAGCAGCGGCAGAAGCTGCTCAAAAAATCGGCGGTGACAAATGGGTTGTTAAAGCTCAGGTTCACGCAGGCGGTCGCGGTAAAGCGGGCGGCGTAAAGCTGGTTGAAACACCTGAAGCGGCAAAAGAATTCGCTGCTAAATGGTTAGGTAAGAACTTGGTGACTTACCAAACTGACGAAAACGGCCAGCCGGTTTCTAAAATTCTAGTTGAAACATGCACTGATATCGCTCAAGAATTATATTTGGGTGCTGTCGTGGATCGTTCTACTCGTAGTATCGTTTTCATGGCCTCTACTGAAGGTGGTGTTGAAATCGAGAAAGTTGCTGAAGAAACGCCTGAGAAAATTCTGAAAGCGTCAATCGATCCGCTAACGGGTGCTCAGCCTTACCAAGCACGTGACTTAGCGTTCAAGCTTGGTTTAGTTGGCGATCAAATTAAACAGTTCACTAAGATCTTCTTGGGTCTAGCGAAAATGTTTGAAGAGAAAGATTTAGCGCTGTTAGAAATCAACCCATTGGTTATTACAGAAGCGGGCAACCTACACTGCCTAGACGCTAAAATTGTAATCGATGGTAATGCTATTTACCGTCACAAAGACCTACAAGAAATGCACGATCCTTCACAGGATGATGAGCGTGAAGCTCGCGCTGCAGAGTGGGATCTTAACTATGTTGCTTTAACAGGTAACATTGGTTGCATGGTAAACGGTGCTGGTCTTGCAATGGGTACGATGGATATTGTTTCTTTGCATGGCGGTTTCCCTGCTAACTTCCTTGACGTTGGTGGTGGTGCAACAAAAGAACGTGTTACTGAAGCGTTCAAAATTATTCTGGAAGACACGAAAGTTAAAGCCGTTCTGGTTAATATCTTTGGTGGTATCGTACGTTGCGATTTGATTGCTGACGGTATCATTGGTGCAGTTCAGGAAGTAGGTGTAACTATTCCTGTTGTTGTACGTTTAGAAGGTAACAACGCAGAATTGGGTGCGCAGCGTCTAGCAGAATCTGGTTTGGCTATCATCGCTGCAACAAGTTTGACTGATGCTGCTCAACAAGCAGTTAAAGCAGCGGAGGGTAAATAATCATGGCCATTCTGATTAATAAAGACACTAAAGTTATCTGTCAGGGTTTTACTGGTGGTCAGGGTACTTTCCACTCTGAGCAAGCGATTGCTTACGGTACGAAAATGGTTGGTGGTGTTACACCAGGCAAAGGCGGCACTGAGCACCTTGGTTTGCCAGTATTCAACACCGTTGCTGAAGCTGTTGAGAAAACAGGTGCTGATGCATCTGTAATCTACGTACCTGCTGCTTTTTGTAAGGATTCTATCCTTGAAGCTGCAAACGCTGGTATTAAACTGATCGTATGTATTACAGAGCACATTCCAGTAATGGATATGTTGCAATGTAAAGTTAAGTGCGATGAGCTAGGTGTTCGTTTAATTGGCCCTAACTGCCCAGGCGTTATTACTCCAGGCGAATGTAAAATTGGTATTATGCCAGGTCACATTCACTTGCCAGGTAAAGTAGGTATCGTATCTCGTTCAGGTACGTTGACTTACGAAGCTGTTAAGCAAACAACGGATGCTGGTTACGGCCAATCTACTTGCGTAGGTATCGGTGGCGACCCAATCCCAGGCTCTAACTTTATCGACATTTTAGAAATGTTCGAAAAAGATCCTAAGACAGAAGCGATCGTTATGATCGGTGAAATCGGTGGTAGTGCTGAAGAAGAAGCGGCTGCTTACATCAAAGCAAACGTAACTAAGCCTGTTGTTTCTTACATTGCTGGTGTTACTGCACCTGCTGGTAAGCGTATGGGTCATGCTGGTGCGATTATCTCTGGTGGTAAAGGTACGGCTGACGAGAAGTTTGCTGCACTAGAAGACGCTGGCGTTAAGACTGTCCGTTCTTTGGCAGATATCGCAGTTGCTCTAGGCGAAGTTACTGGCTGGAAATAAGCTAGGATTACGCTCTGTAAAAAAGGCAGCCTCGGCTGCCTTTTTTTGTGCTTGAATTGTCTGGTAACACATTAAGTGCGTCGTTACAGCTCGGTTCTTTTATTATCTTGGGCCGGTACACTTAATGTTAAGGTATTTCCTAGCTGCCTCAATTCTAAATATTTCAAGAAGCTCATTCCTAATAAGACGGTGTCTCCATCCATATAGGGATTAATATGGGCTTCAACGTTCTTAAGGACAATGTTCCCCAGTTGTACTTGGTCAAGATTAGTCGTGTAAACGGATATATTGCCATTAGCCGTAGAGACGCGCGTACTTGCCCCCGGTACCAAGTTAAGCTTTCGGGCTATGTTTTCAGGGACGCTTAACACCGTAGCACCTGTGTCGAGTAGAAAGACAACGGGTTGTTGATTGATAAGGCCTGTTGCAACATAGTGCCCCTGCCTATTCATGTTAAGTGTTACCGGCTCGGCGTTAATGTGTGATGTCATCAAATACTGATTGGGGTTACGCTGTTCCTCTAGCCAGTTGTTAAAAAACATGGTCAGCATTACTAAGGCAATAATCCATGTTAAATAACGCATAATAGATGACATTTGATCGATGCTAGAAATGGTCAGTCTCCACTAGTGTAGTCTTCGTGTGTTGTTTAGAAGATCGTCTGATTTTAAAGTTCACTCCCTCCTTAAATATAGTTATCCGGTTTTGTCATGTAACCGTCATCTAACTGTATCAATCCCGACACTAAGCAAGCCTAGACTCGCTTTTTTTATTAAGCAGGTTAGGAGTAGTTATGCGCTTTCAGCACACGGTTTTGGCAACAGCTATCACGTCAGCATTATTGGTCGGTTGTAATTCTTCGGATGACGACTCTTCCTCTTTCTCGTTAGATGTAGCACAAGGCTCTGTCGCTTCTCTCAATGTAGACGCTGATTTGCAAACCGTCACGTACGAGAAGGATGGCATAGTGACTAGCCTGCCACTAACGATTGGTTATGGTAGTGGTGCTTACCATGCAGCAGGTGATGATGTATCTGAGTTTTATACGGTCACTGATAGGGGGCCTAATATTGCTTGTGATGACTCAGCGGATGTTTTAGGCGTAGCTGATTTATGTGGCGTCGGTAATGACGACGGTAAAATCTTTCCTATAGCTGATTTTGCTCCGATGATTGTTAAATGGACGCTCTCGGGAAAGTCCGGTAACTATACGGCGTCAGTGGCTGACTCAATCACACTTAAAAAGACGGATGGCACACCGGTAACAGGCCTCACCAATAATCTGACGTCTACTAACACAGAGGGTGGCTTTGATTTAACAGGTACCCAACTCGCGTTTGATAATAGTGGTTTAGACCCAGAAGCGTTGGTTAAGTTAAGTGATGGATCTTTCTGGATTTCTGAAGAGTACGGCCCATCTATTGTTCACGTCAGTGCCAATGGTGAAATTTTAGAACGTGTTGTCCCAGCCTCAGTCGCCGCGGATTTGTCCGATGCTGGCTATCCCGTCAGTGGCGCTCTCCCTGATATACTTAAAATGCGCAAATTGAATCGCGGTATCGAGTCTATAGCCTTATCACCGGACGAAGATGCACTGTATTTTGCGATGCAAAGCCCGTTAGCCAACCCTAATGCCGATGCCTATAAAGCCTCTCGTCATCTGCGTGTCTTTAAGTACGCATTAAATAGCGACGGATCATTAGGTTCAGAAGCGGGCGAGTACGTGTATGAACTCGATTATCCGCAAACCTTTGCTGACGGCGAAGGTAATGGTGATGTCTCTACTAAGCAAAACAACGTCAAAGTATCCGAGATGGTTGCCGTTGGTGAAGATGACCTTGTCATCTTAGAGCGTATTACCAACACGACTAAGCTTTACCGTGTTTCGCTTGCTACAGGCGATAACATCATGAACACGGATATCAGTGACTCAACCGTTACGGCTGCTGAAAGTGCCGATCCGAAAACACTGGAAGAGGTCTTTGCCCCTTCAGCATTAGATGCGACCCCCGTCATTAAGCAATTAGTCTTTAACTCGTTGACGGATATGCCGTCTGGTACCGCATTACCGGCTAAAGTCGAAGGTATCGCTCTGCTGGATGCTAAACACCTATTATTGATTAACGATAATGACTTTGGCATTACCGGTGAAGAGAGCGTCATCTCTATCTTACCTATCGCTGAAGCATTAACCGAAGAGGTCACACCTCAGCGTTTATCCATGTCGGTTGTTGGTCGTTACGAATCAGGTGTTTTTGATGAAAGTGCTGCGGAGGTCGTGGATTATCATAGCGCTAGTGAACGTGTTTTCATCGTTAATGCGAACAATAAAAAAGTGGATATTTTAGATATTTCCTCGCTAGGTAACACCCCTGTGCCGAACGCTGTAGCTCTTAACAACCTTACTTTGGCAGGCACGTTAGATGTACAAACAGATGTCACGGATATCGCACTGGGCGCGGCTAATAGCGTGTCAGTACATGACGATTTACTAGCGGTTGCTGTCGAAAATAATGACAAGCAAGCGAATGGTATTATCGCTTTTTATGATCTAAGTGGCACAACTCCAAGCTTTGTTAGTTATGTCTCGGTTGGAGCGTTACCGGATATGGTTAAATTTACAGCTGATGGCAGCAAAGTGTTGGTAGCTAACGAAGGAGAGCCCAACTCAGACTACACGAATGATCCAGAAGGTTCGGTGTCGATTATTACTGTAAGCAATGGTGTACCTGCGACAACGGCAACAACGTTAGCCTTTACCGACTTTAATGTGGGTGGGGCGCGTCACGATGAGCTGTCGTCAGATATTCGAGTCTTTGGCCCAGGTGCAACGGTTGCTCAAGATCTAGAGCCTGAATACATAGCGGTTAACAAGGACAGCACAAAAGCGTTTATCTCTATTCAAGAAGCCAATGCCGTTGCTGAAATTGACTTGGAATCGTTAACCATTACTGCTATTCACGCATTAGGCACCAAAGATTTTGGTGAGGCCGGAAATGAAATCGACGCCAGCGACAAAGATGGTGCCATACATTTTCAGTTATATGACGGCGTAGTCGGTATGTACCAGCCTGATACGATAGCGACCATGACTTATAACGGTATGGATCTGGTGTTTACGGCCAACGAAGGTGACTCCCGTGATTACGATACTTACTCAGAAGAAGAGCGAGCCGAGGACCTTGTCGGTGATAACTTACTCGATACGGGAAATACTTCGTATGTCGCCGCGCAAGATGAAGAGCAATTAGGTCGTCTAAAAGTAACCACAGCAACCGGTGACACCGACAATGACGGCGACATCGATATGATTCATAACTACGGTGCTCGTTCGTTCTCTATCTGGGCTGATGGTGTGCAAGTGTATGATAGCCATTCAGACATCGGTAAAATCACAGCCGGTCGCCTCGGTATGCTATTCAACGGAGAAGACAAGCGCAGTGATGATAAAGGTGCAGAACCCGAAGCGATGACACTGGGTACAATAGGAGAACGTACCTATGTGTTTGTCGGATTGGAGCGTACCAGCGGTATTATGGTTTATGACGTAACTAATCCGTATGGTGTTCAGTTTGTCGATTACGTCGAGAACATAGATCGTAGCCTCGACGAAGAAGCCCAAGGAGATGTTGCACCTGAAGGTATGCGGTTTATTCGTGCAGAAGAAAGCCCGAACGGTAACCCATTACTGGTTGTAGCTAACGAGGTATCCGGTAGTACCACGGTGTATCAGTTAACGCTGCAATAGAGAGCGGCTTCGTATCTATATAATAAAAAAGGCGCCTTAATTGAGCGCCTTTTTCTTATTGACGAAACCGATTACTCAGCCTCACTCTGTTGTACCGTATTCGAACCCAAGCCTATTTTCTGATGCAACAAGGCTATTCCTAATAAACATAAACCAAGACCAAGGAAGGACGTGACCCGTAAAAGGCCACTGAGACCTGACATGTCGATAAGGAAAATCTTAGCCACTACGCACATGAGTACTAGCATACCTGCACGGTAAACGAGAGCGGATTGAACCTGTATCGCCAGGGCCAATATGGCTATGCTAATACCTAACCACACCATGGAATAGGTATAGAGTTCACCTTGTTCTGTGCCATCACTGATCAGCATCGCTGAACCGTGCCATAGGTGCCGTATTTCTAAGTTGATCAACAGGAAAGCACTGGCGGCCATTAATCCTAACAGTGCTTTAGACAGTCGTTTCGGTAACGTGAAGTAAGCAAGTACCAGTAAGATAGTCGGCAATAAATACATGAGTAGTAATGTATTAACAATAGGGGTGTCGGTTAACCAAGTGCTTTTATGGAATAGCGGGTTAAACGCTAATACCGAACCAAATAAGTAATTAGCTAACGCTCCTATCAACAATGCACTGGCGGCAATCTGGTAAAGACGAACCAATGAGCCGGACAGTGTGCTGCGGTACCAATAGACCAAACCCAGTGATCCCCATATCAGTGTATTTACCGCCGCTTCGCGTTGGGTAAAGTCCAGATGGAATACATCGCCGCCATAGATCAGATAGCGCGTTTCAGCGATGACGGTTAACGCTAAGAGGTGAAGAGATGCACCTTGCAGCCAGCTTTGTAATTGACTAGCACGCGGCAGTAAACGCCAAGCCAAAACGCTGCAAATAAAGGGACCGCCAAATACCCATACAGGCCAATGCGGTGTTAACGCATAGCTTGGCAGATAAGGGTTGAGCGTGAGTCGCAACACGATTCCGATAACGAGTAACTTGACGCAAGGAGCGAGTACAGGAATTGAATAACGGTTATTCAAATAGCATAGGCTGATGAGCTGAATTGATAACGCGAGCGTTAAATGCGCATCGGATAGCACTATAATAGCCGCCAACGAATACGCGAAGTGGGCGGCCAACAAGATAGACACAACCATCAGATCGGACCAGCGCATCTTGATCAGTTGTTTGGCTAATGCCGAATAAAAAAGCGCTAAGATCAACGCCGCGGCTGCCCATTGCCAATCATTAGCAAAGCCTTCTAATCGTAAGTAAGCCAAGCTCATCATAACAACGGGTGTCAATGTCGCTAAAGCGCTCCAGTAGCCTTGGAAGCGTGAATGAATCAAATTCCAGTAAGCGCCCAAGGCGGAAATGATGCTTATGCCGATTAACAGCTGAGCAATAGTCGCTTGCGATAAAGATAGAAAATAACCCGGAGACCAATAGCCTAAGGCGGTTAACACGGTAAATCCAGTCATGGCTAATAGCGGTAAAAATGCCACGGTAGGGCGTTGTTTACAGATGAGGAAAAGCAGTCCTAAAAAAACCAACGCGATAATTTTATCGGCGGTACTGAGCGTGTGTTGTATACCGACAGCTAGCCATGCCACCGTGAGTAAGCCAAGCACACTATTCGTGTAGATCTCATCCGGCGCAAGGCGCTTATATTGTCGATACAGTGCATGCCAAATCGTGCGGCTGTTAGGTAAAGTATCGTGCTGGTTCAGCGCCCAATCGCCGGTACGTATAGCAAGCACGGCATAACCCATCACTATTAAATAACTCAGCAATATAGATAGCGACACCGATTCGTTATAAGCGATGAGCCACCAGGCAGTAGACGCGAGAATAACCCCGATCCACAACCAACGACGAAAGATATAACGAAAGAGAGCAAAGGCAGATAACGTAATAATAGCGCTATACATGAGCGCGCCTGCCACATTATTACTCCCCGTATTCACGAGGATAGGCACGATATAAGCGCCTAAAATACCAATTGCCGCAAGCACGGGGCCATAGACTAAGGCGAGCAACATCGTCGCTATCGAAATGCAGGCAAGAAGAATAAACACGAGAGTGGGGGAGAAAAGGCTGTACAGATGCAGCGCAGCCAACATGGCGGCATACAGCGTAATACTAGCGCCACCCGCTAATGCTGCAATCGCATCGCTATTAAAGTTAAGCCGTCCTTTAAGCCAAAAAGCCACACCATGGAAGCTAAGCCCCATTAAAAGCGCAAGCGCAATTCTAGCCTCAGGCCCTAGCAAGCCTTGATCAATCGAATACTTAACTAAGAAAATCCCTGACAAGCCAACACATAAACCGCCAATCCACGTTAACCAGTTCTGTTTTAAATGGTTAAAAAAAGCGGATACTTGTTGGGGGGCTGCTTGTTGAGTGTGGTCGCTAGCCGTGTCTACACTTGCTGGATAACTGCGCTTCTGCTTAGCCTGTCGTGATCGCGCTAGTTGCCAATGATCAAAAGCGGGAGTCGCATCCTCGCGTACAGCGTCGTCGGGATTAGGCTCAATCGCCGTGTTGGCTGGCGTAGTCTCTGGATCATGAACAACAAAGGTCTGAGCGCTTTGCAGAGCCGATGTACTGTCTGGACGTTGCTGTCGTTGAGTCAGCTGTAGTAGCTCAGATTCAAGATGGCTAACACGTTGCCGTAAATCTTTTGTCCTGAAAAAAGCAACCCAGCCGCCTATCACACCCAGCAATACCACTAAAACGACGAGTACAAACAAGGTTACCAGTTCATCCATGAGCTTTGCATGTCCTTTCAGGCCAGTTTTTAAAGCCTGTATTATAAGCATTTATCGCCATTAGTCAGGTATTGTCGATATATCAGTGCTTTTATAAGGCCATACACTCGTTTACACACCAAGGTGTGCTCACTTTGCTACTGGACAAAAAGAGAAAAGCATCCATAATCAATGAGCTACCGTTATTCACAGGGAAGATAACGCGCACAGCTAAGAATGATAATGCGCATGCGCGTTTACAGGGAAACGTACTCATTGAAATGCATCAATAAATTCTTTTATAACAATCCTTTAAATGCTATTCCTGACTTTTTATTCAGGGGTGTAAACGCGCATGCGCATGAATAAAATTGTTAAGTGCTACGTATGATCAAAGTTAAGCTCGTAGAACACAAGGATAAGAAGAGTTTGGGACTCCATGAAAACGATTGGAGTACATTCTCAAAGTG
>Ga0115007_10000407_pt1 | contig 28095 bp, 29 predicted proteins | sample ArcOceMetagenome_2_FD_87166 | JGI IMG/M metagenome (GOLD analysis project Ga0115007, IMG submission 87166) | Marine eukaryotic phytoplankton communities from Arctic Ocean - Arctic Ocean ARC135M Metagenome | ecosystem: Environmental > Aquatic > Marine > Oceanic | place: Arctic Ocean | collected...
TATAAAATTATTTTTTTTGTTCCAAAATTTTCTTGAGGAATATTATTATCACTTATATTATTTGCATTAAGGAATGATGTATTAGGAGTAGCTGTTTTCATAATATAAGGTGTTTTACTCATATACATTTTATAAATATTAAATTATTTTTATGTATTTCTATAAGTGATTTAAAATTAGTAGAATACATTTTATTAGATAATATGTGTTTAGATATTGATTGTTGTAAAACAAATTGTAAATATATAAAATGTAAAAGATATTTTTTACCTTTTACATTAACTCCAATATTGGCTATTCTTCCCGAAATATTTAATTTATATTATTTTCCAGTAATTGTAGGATTTTCAGCTTTTATATTATTTTGGAATTTTCCAAAAATAGTTTATTATACAGCATCAAGACCTTTATATTATGAAGATTTATTTATAGATGAAAAAAAGTTACCAAATTATGATGTAGATAAAAAGTTAAAAAATAAGTTTCAATGTATATTAGAATGGTTATTAATAACAACAAATACATTATTGGTATCGGGTTTAAGTGAATGGTGGTTATATAAAACTCGAGATAAATTCACTTTATTAGAAGTAGTTGGTGTAACAGGAGGAATAATTAAAATTTTTCAAACAGTAAATAATACAATAAGTAGAGTTATGTTGCAAATATTACGAAAAAAAATAAAACAACAAAATCGCAATTTAGTAGCAATAATTAAAAATAAAAAAATAGAAACAAAATTAGAAGAAAATAAACAAAGTATTGAATTACCAAAATTTATTCCTAAAAGACCGAGATTTGAAACAATTTAATAATGTTAATAATATATAAATGAGTTATAAAGAAATTTTATTAACAGGTATTACAGTTTTAATTTTAGATTTTATAGTATTAAAGTTATTAGGATTTGGTGATATATTCATTAAAATGTTAAACAAAATTCAAGGTAAAACAAAAGCAAAAATTTTGGGAGTTTTAATGGCTTATTTTGTATTAATATTTCATATCTATTATTTTGTAATAAAGCCTAAATTAAAAATGTTAGATGCGTTTTTATTAGGATTTGCAACATATGCAATATATGATATGACGAATTATGCTTTATTGAATAAATATAGTTTCAAAATAGGATTAATGGATTCAATATGGGGTGGAACATTATTTGCATTAACAAACTATATAGTAAATAAATTATAAATAATAAGTTAAATAAAATTATTATTTATATTTAGCGTCTGCTCTTGCGAGACTTTCTGCGCTTGCGTGTTCTGCGGCTCTTACGGGACTTGCTGCGGGACTTGCTGCGAGACTTTCGGCGTTTGCCGCCTTTTAAAGTGCGTGATTTACGTGTTCTGGACTTGCGTACCATTATGTAATTTACTGAGAAAAAAAGTTACGCATAGTAAGTTTTGCTAAATATTTAATGAATATTAAATAATTAGCTATTTAGTATTTTTGAGATTGGCCTGATCCATCGTTACCAGCATCCTCTCCCTTAACATTGACACCTAATGATTCTTTTCCATTGGCACTTCTGCAGCAAGAAGCGAGCATAAGGTGGAAATGATAGCTTTTACCAATACCTCCCATAAGTCCGCCCTTAGTATCACCACCCCAATTGTAGATTCCTCCTTTGTGAGCGGTTGTTTCAGACCCATCAGCAGCTGTTATTACAACCTTTGCTCCTGTTCTTTGTGTTCGTGAATTAATTCTTCCTCTTGGTACACCCATTTATAACATATCAAAAGAAAAAAAAATTAGTTTCGAGGAAGCATTCCAGTCAACGCGCTCATTTTTTCTAATTTATTAATAGTTTTTTCTAAATTATTGTTTGTCATACTGTTGTTGAATAAATAATCTGTTGCTGGTTTTACTTCATTTTTTTTAATTTGTTTATAAATAATATTAATTTTAGATTTAATATTTTCAATTTCTTGTGTATTTTTTATAATAGGAATATTAGTATCTAAAGGTTCGGTTAATAAATTTATTGCAAAATAAATAATATATTTTCTTCTTTTTCTAACACCTGGTTTATACCTTAAACAAAACATGCTTAATAATGCTTTTATAATTTTATGCAAACCCTTATTTCTATTATTAGATTCTAATAATAAACAATCCCATAATATCCAAATTATATCTTTTTGATAAGCAGTATCAACAGGAATATTGCTTCTTCTACCAGCTAAATATTTTTTATGTTCTTTTTTATAAATATCTTCAAACCCTAATATCCATTCTAACCAATAACATGCTAAAGAACAATTTTTTTGTTTTTTTAAAATATTCCAACAAAATTCGTTAATACCTATAAATAATTCAGTTGGGTCTTCCTTTTTAAAAACTCTACGAGCATAATCGGTTGTATTTGCTTTCATTTTATAAGAAATTTTTGTAATATTAAAATCCTCTTTATTTACTTTTATATTATCAAAACTGTGTTTTTTTTTAGACATACACAAAACACAAATAACTTCAGCAAATAATTTTCTTATTTTTTCATTATTTCTCATTTTTAATATATTTTCTTGATATCCATTATTTAAAATTTGTTTAAAATTATCGATTCTTAATTCTAAATATATAGGTAATTTTGGGTTACCTATATGTATATTTTTACTTGCAAATAATAGTAATATTTCCCATATTTCTGATAAATGACCAGCACAAATAAATTCTCCTGCCCAATAACAGGCTGGTTCTATTTTCCCATTACTCAAATTATTTAGTAATTCTTTTTTAGCTTCGCTTTTTTTAAAATTTGAAAATGTAATTCCTCTAAATTCTTTAATGTTTCTTTTATCAGTTATTTCTTTATCATTCATATTATATACAATTTTACATAAAAAAAATAACTATAATACATATAAGTGATGAAAGAAATTAGTAAAATAATCAGTTTTTTAAAAAAAAATATAAAAAAAATAATTAAAGTAAAGGGATGGACTAAAATAGCATTAATAACAGGAATTATTCTTATAATTTTAATGTTTGTCAATAAAGATATAATTTATAAAGAAGGATTTGTTCAGAAAGATAAATTTATATTGAAAAGAGGAACTGAAATATATGATGATTTTTATGTAGATTTATATGATGATTTATTATTAGACCAAGTGAAAAATGATTTTGAAGTAGGTGAAATAAAACGTTTAATAAAAATAAATGCAATTAATAAAGTTTTGGATATTGGTTCAGGAACAGGTCGTCATGTTAAATTATTAAATAAAGAAGGATATAAAGCCGAAGGCCTTGATAAATCGAAAGCTATGGTAAAATATGCTAAAACTAAATATCCGGAACTTACTTTCAAACAAGGAGATGCATTAGAAGCTATGTTATATCCTCAAAATAGTTTTTCAACAATAACATGTTTATATTTTACAATTTATTATATCAAAAAGAAAAATATCTTTTTACAAAATTGTTATAATTGGTTAATGCCTGGTGGTTATTTAGTTTTACATTTAGTTAATAGAGATAAATTCGACCCTATTTTAAATGTAGCTGATCCATTACATCTTGTAAGTGCACAAAAATATTCAGCTAAACGAATAACTACATCAACCGTAAAATTTAAAGATTTTCAATACAAAGCAAAATTTGATTTAGATAATCAAAATAATTTAGCAGAATTTAATGAGATATTTAAAGATGATAAAACTAAACATGTAAGACAAAATAGTCACAAATTACATATGGAAACTCAAAAACATATTTTGGGATTGGCTAAAAATATAGGATTTATATTACAAGGTAAAATAGATATGATTTCAGCTCAGTATCAAAATCAATTTTTGTATTTATTATATAAACCACAATAATTCGTTAATATTTTATATTTTTTATTTATATTTAATATAAAATATGTCTGACTCACAATTTCCCTTATTAAGCCAAACTCTTGACGGAGAAAAAGAATACACCGATTTAAATATTCCTACTTTTGATAAATTACAAGATATATATGGTAGAAAATGGCAAAAAGAAAAAGAAAAATTTCAAACACAAATAAAATCTAATTTTTTTGCATTAGTAGAAAGAGAAGCAGAAGGTAAGCAAGAATTGTTTATGTTATGTGTCCCTGAAAGAAAAGAAAAAAAATATATTCAAGCTTTCTTAGATTTATTTCAATCACAATACGCACCGCATGTTGGAGATGTTGAAAGATTAGCTGGTAAAAGAACTCGTAGACTTTATGTAACTATGCCATCAAATTATAGCTGACTATCTGGTATGCACAAATATTCTTTACATTTTTTTGAAGAAGATGGAGAGATGCAACATATTATACAAAAAGAACATATTTGTTGTGTAATAAATTAATATATAAATTATATTATATATATTTAATTAAATCCCGAGGACGTGATGCCAGTATAAACGCATTTTTAGTTGCAATATAATTATCTTGTTGATAAAATTGTGATTTTGATTGATAAGGTAGACTATTTTTTCTTTTAGCTAATAATAATTTTAAATCTTTTAATATATCAATTATTTTTTTAATTTGTTCGGGGAAAAAATTAAATCCTGCATAGTGTATATTGTATTTTAAAAAAGATTTTTCGTGTTTTGTGAGTGTGTTCATTCCTTTCGTAAATGCTTTATATTTGCACATATTATATTTTAAAGCATATTTAATTTGACGTATAGCTTTTTTCCAAATTATTGTTTTTTTCTTAGTTTTTGGTAAATCCCACTTCATTATTTTTTTTTTATCTATATGAGAAATTACTTCTTTTAATATGTAATCTCGAATATTCATTATATTAATTATAATACATTTCGTTTAATATGATAAATTATAAAGTAAATAATTAATAATGTTAAAACTATTGATTATTATTTGTGTTATTTTATTAATTATTTGTATTTACAAAATAAAATTCCCTTTTTGGTCAAAACAACCTGTTTTTCATTTTCATAATTTAAAATATTGGATAATTCCACCCGGAATAATTCAACATAAAAATCCAGAAAAAAATAAATTTTATGATGCAAAAATATTTTTTGATATTTATGATAATATACCAATTAAAATTAAAAATCATTTTGCTTTTTTTGTTAAAAAAAATTATTTACCTAATAAACAAGAACTATATAATCCTTCTAAAAATGATGTTTTGAATTATTTACAAAGTCATAATAGAAAATCTTATTTATCGATTATGTATGATAAAAATAATTTAAAAAGAATGGTGGGAACAATGAGTTCAAGACCATTAGATTGTTTTATTGGAAATAATAAATTACCAGTTCAATATGTTGATTTTTTGTGTGTTCATAAAAAATATAGAAAAAAAGGCTTAGCTCCAAAAATAATTTATACTCATTATGTAAATTGTCGTTATAAAAGAAGTGAACCAGTATTTTTATTTAAAAGAGAAGGTGATGTAACATCAATTGTTCCATTAATTGCATATAATAATTATTTATTTGATATTTCGAGATGGGATAAGTCAGTTGTATTTGATGAACCAACTATAAATACTATTTTAATAACAGAAAATACATTTAATTATTTTTTTGACGTTTATGAAAGATTAATGAAATCAAAATTTAAATGTATTATTACTCCTACTTTAAATCATATTAAATCCCTCCTTTTATCAAAGCAAATATTTATAACTGTAACATTAATAAATAAACAACCATATGATATATTTATTTTTCATAATACTCATACTACATATAATGGCAATAAAAGTATGGAATGCATATGTAGTTTTAAAGAAACAGATGAGAGTGTATTTGTTTTGGGATTTATGTGTTCAATAAGTTTGATATATAATGAAATGAAATTTACAAGATTATTTATTGAAAATATATCAAATAACAATATTATACTAAAAAAGATAATAGAAAGATATCGCGAGGTTGAAAAAACAAAAGCTTCATATTACTTTTATAATTTTGGTTATAGACCATTTCAAAGCAACGATGTGTTTATTTTAAATTAATACATATTCTGATTCATTATTTTAATATCAATAACCATATTTAATATAATATATATATTTATTTTAAACCATAATGTGTTGTAAATGTGTTTGTTGTTGTAAAAATATAGAAAATGAAATAGAGGAAAAACACCCAGATGATATTGTTATTTAAGTTAATATTATTAAAAATGCTAAATAATATTAACGAGTGTATTTTCCAGCACGAGCAAATGAATCAATAACAAAAATAGTAAAAACGCCTAAAAACATATATAAAACAAGTTCTTCTGTAACATTTTGAGTTTTTTCATCTTTATTTTCTTCTAAAAGATGAATCATATAATTTAACTTTCTCATTAATTCATCTTTAGATCCGTGAAGATTCGCATTGTTGGATGCCTTATTGTAATAAGGCACATAAGTATTAAAATAGTCTTGATAATTCATATTTTTTGTTTTATTTGTATCTAATTTAGTAAATGCTTCTGGACCGATTGCAGAATCTGTGTTATTATTATCTTCTACTTTTTCGTCAGGTTGTTTTGTTAATTCAGGATTTGGTGGAAACTGTTTTAATGTGGAAGCAAAATCTGCTAAATCTTCTTCTTCTTCGTCGTTTTCGATACTTCCCATCGTGTTTAGGAATTCCTTAACTTTTTTAGAATTTTTTTTTTTAATTGTTCTATTTTTTCTTTTTTGTGAATTAAAATTATTCGTTAATTTATTATTTAATGAGAAATCAGAATATGAAAGAGTTGATGCCATACTTATAAAAAAATAAGATTATAATTTTATATTAATATACTGAATAAAAAATATTACAATTTTATATATGGATAATTATTTTGATTTTTTTTTACTTGCTCTATTAGTATCATTAATATACAAAAAACCTGTATTTTTAGAAAATATTGCAAATAATAAATTATATTTAGTGTTTTTAATTTGCCTAAATGCATATGTTGCAAAAGAATTAGGAATTACTTCGGGAATTATAATGGCTTTAATTAATATTATTTTATTGGATACAAAAGAAACTTTTTGTAATGTTATTCAAGAAAAAGAAGAAGAAGAACCTAAAGTAAATGTACAAACATGGCGGCCAGCTAATTTCACATCTCCTTGTCAAACTGAAAATGATAGAATATTAAAGGTACGTTCCGAGAGAGCTACTTTAAATGCAACTAAATAAATATTTTTCTTACTAAATATTAGATATGATAAAGAATATTTTAGACTCTTTAAAATCATTGAATAATAGTAAATTTTTTGCTGGATTGGTTATGATAATGTTGAACATAGGCTCAAAATATGTAACTGTGGAATTAAGTAAATCGCAGGAAGAATACCTTAAGAATAATGTAGGTAGACAAATATTGATTTTCGCTATATCTTGGATGGGAAGTAGAGATATATTGATAGCTTTAGCATTAACCGCTATATTTACTGTTTTAACTGAACATTTATTTAATGAAGAAAGTGCTTTATGTATTATACCTCGCAAATATAGAAATTATGAACATTTATTAGACTTAGATGGTGATAATGAAGTAACCAAACAAGAACTAAAAAAAGCTAAAGAAGTTTTAGAAAAAGTAAGAAAAAAAAATGAAAGAAGAGAACATCTTAGAAACTTAAATAATTTTAAATCCTTAGTTTAATTTTCTCGCTTATTTATATTAATAGACAATGGTTACTAAAAATAAAGAAAATAAAGAAAACGCAATGAAAGAAAGAATAGAAAAACGTGGTGCGGCTGATTTATTTGAAAGTATAAATAATAGAAAAAAACCCGAAGTAACAACTTATAGTAAGGATATAGATGTATCAAAAAAATGTGGTGATAAAACATTATTCAACATATCATTTAATTACAAAACACCTTTATCTGGTAAAAAGTTATTTCCTTTAACTGATTCTAATTTTGAAAAAAAGGAAAAAAATATTACAGAAAAAATAGATGTTGGAGATATTGTAAAATATATTCCCAGAGATAAAACTGATAAAAATTTTGGATTAGAAGCTAAAGTATTAAAAATATCAGAGCTAAATGGGAAAAAAACATATAATATAGAATTTACTAATCCTATATTAGGCAATTTAACAAAATTAAAAGATTTAAATGAATATGAAGAAGAAAACGGAGAAAAAAAAGAAGAAAAAAAAGAAGAAAAAAAAGAAAAAATGATAAATCATAAACAATTAGTTAAAATTACTAAAATGAATTTATTTTTTTGTGAAGATGAATCAATTAGTAATAAAGAAACTCTTGGGGATAAAATAAATGAACACGTGCAAAATTTTGTAAATAAAAAATTTATTCCTTATGAATTTCCAAATAAAATTAAAGAAAGTAAAACAATGGGTGGTTGGGTTGTAGAATTTCTTATTCCTCAAAATGCAGTTGCTGGAAGCATATCTACAATAAAAATTAAAAATGAAACAGTTGGGGTTAGAATTCCTGAAAATTTTAAACCATATCAATATCATAAAATGCTAATAGAACATACATTGCAGGGTTCAATAAATGCAAAAGAAGATAGAAAAAAAATGGAAGAGAAAATAGAAAAAGTAGCATTTATTCCATCATATATAAAAGGCTCTGAATATGATGGAGAATCTAAAATATTAGATTTGGATGCTTTAGTAGAACCGGGACCTAATCAATCATATCTCATAACTGGAGTTAAAATAATAAAAAATAAAAAAACAGGAAATAATTATGAACTTGCAGATAATGTTAGTCTTGGTGACAAAAAAAATACAAAAAATATAAAAGTTAAATTAGAATTATTTTTAATATTAAATAGTAAAAAACCAGAGAGAGAAGGGAGATGGCGAGAACTCAGAAGAAATATCCATGATATGATAATGAATAATGGAACTTGTGATGATGCTATGGCTAAGTTAAGAAAAGGACTTGATAAAGCAGCTGATATAACTCCATCTCCTGGGGAGGAGGACCTGGCAGAAGCCGCTGCACAAACACGAGAAGCAATAAAACAAGGTTTTGGAAAATTAAAAAAAACAGATAATCGTAAAAATAATAAAAAGAGAAGCAATCGAAGAGATTTGATGGATAGAAAATTTTCACGTGAGGGTCAAGAAAAAACCACCGCTCGTCCAAAAACACGTCCCCGTACACTAAAACTCTCGAGTGATGAACTCGAATCAGCAAGAGATAAATTAAGAAGCGTTGATAGTAGAGGAAACCCTTACACGGGAGGTAAAAGAACACGTAAAAAAAAGAGAAGAAAGAAAAATACACGTAGAAAAAAAAGAAAGAGAAAGAAAACTCGTAGAAAAAAGAAGAAAAGAAAGAAAACTCGTAGAAAATAAATTAATACTATTTAAATTTATTAATTAGTATTAATCTTTTTTATTTTTTTGTATAATATTTTCTAATTCCTCAACTTTATTGTTTAATAATTTTAATTGTTTAATTAATTCTTTGGTTTCATTATGAGATTCTTCTTTTTCGATTTGTTCAACTTGATACCACCAATTATATACACCGGTAACCCCATTATAACCTAATTTTACAACATTATATGCTAAATCGGCACTTTCGTATAAAATAAAACCTAAAACCATATAATATAATTAATTATTATTTTTAATTAAAATTTAAACTGATAGTGTTTCTTTCGGATTTGGCTTTTCTTCTGGATTTTTTAGGTTTTTCTAAAACGGTATTTTTCATTTCATTTAATTCACTAACACTTACAACACTATTTGTATCTTTTTGTGCAATATTAATTTTTTTTGTTTTTAGTCCAGATAATATATCAGTTAAATCACTTGGTCCTTTCATTTCAGGTCTTGGTGTTCTGGAATATTTATCATTAATATCGACGGCATCATTAAATTGTGGTCTTCTACTTGCAGCAACATCAGGTCTTGCACGAGTTCTTCTCATTTGAGGTGGATTTTGTCTCATTTCCATTGTAGGCATAGCAGGTGAACCCATTGGCGGCATAGGTCCGCTTCCGTCACCTCCTCCTCCCATAACTCCTCCCATAAATTGTCCAAACCCAGGATTATTTTGATTCATGGAATTCATAGCAGCAGATTGAAATTGTTGCATAAGTTCAGGATTTTGTCTCATAATATCATCCATGCCGGGCATAGAAGATTTAAACATTGTATTGGTCATATGTAACATAGCAGCACTTCCTCCAAGCATAAATAATAGTTTGATTTCTGGTGACATCTTAGCTTTACCTCCATATTTTTCATGTAATTCTCCAAAAACATCATCATATTCGTCTATATTTTCATTAACAGCTTCACTCCAACCATCAAGTTTTAAATCAAATGGGTCAAATCTTCCATTGAGAAATTCTAATCCACTAACACAAGCCATTAACATTTTTCCCTGAAATTTTACACTATTTTTTTTCTCTTTTTCATTTTTAATCATTTCATATTCTCCTTTCATCTCAGCCAAAGATGAATCCATACTATATTTTTTAGTAAGTTGTATTCCTCTTTTTTCTAAATCTTCAAGTTTTCTTAAAATTTTTAATTTTTCTCTTAATGTTTCTTCAGCTGATAGAGATGGAGTGGGAGGTGGTGCAGATGGCGCAACAGGAATTTCGTTAAATGTTTTAAACCCATCTGCAGTTTCAACTTTAGGATTAGTTGTTGCGCTTTTTAAAGGATTAATATGATTAGGTTCATCAACCTTTAAAGTAATACCAGGACTATTATTGGGTTTCCCAAATATATTACTTGTTACATCAGTGAATGATGGTCTTTTTGTTTTAGGTTTATCTGAAATATCAATATCTCCAATATCATTTAATTCAGATAAATTAATGTCGGCTCTTGGTGATGTTGAGTTGTTTTTTTTGGGATTCATAAGCATTTCGGCACCTGGTCCGAAATTAACACTTTTTTGTTGTTTATAATCATCTATATTAATTTTAATTGTACCAGCAGAATTATTACTACTAACATTCAAACTAGGACTTCCTAAATTCAGATTAATTTCTTCCATCTTATGTTTTAAATAGAACTTTTAATTTTAAGTAATCCGCATAATAAATATATTATTCTATTTTTCCCTTTAAAATTGTCTTTTTTAAATACCATCTACCTTGTAAAAAACTATCAGCTAAATCGTCTTTTTTTTTATGTTTATTGAAAATCTCTAACCATTCATTAAGATAATTATTTTCATTTAAAATATTTCTTGTGATAATAATACTTTCTTTTTTTCTTTCGGAATATGTTGTTTTTTTATTACCTAAAAATTCTTTCAGTTTATTAGAAGCAGATACTTCTTCTACAAGAGGTATATTTTTTTCAATGAAATGTTGCATAATCATACCTTGAAGTGTTTTCATTCTCATAGCTAATGGTCCAATTTGATTTTCTATAATAACTCCATCAATTTGTATATTTTCAAAAATTTTATTGAATTCTTTTTTCAAATTTCTTCCGTATTGAACTAAGTTGAAATCCTTTGTTTTAATAGAAACTATATTATCAAGATATTCTATCTCTATTTTTTGATATATAATTTTTTGTAAATCGTCCTTTTTAATTTTTTTTGGAATTTCTATATCATATTTTTTTGCTAATTCTTTTAATTGAATTATTTTTAATTTTTTAATTTTTTTAACATTTAATTCTGGAGGAGGTATTTTAAATTTTTTATTTTTTGCATGAATTTTACAATAATATTTATTATTTTTAGTAAATTTTGCTTTTTTATTACAAGTTTTGGAAGTTTTTTTATTTATCTCTCCACAACAATAATTTTTTTCATTACATAAATTAATAACGTCCCATATTTTTATTTTATAATATAATTCATCGGTAATCTTGAATAAACAAATAGCCAAATTTTTCATACCAACATCAATACTTAATATGTTCATACAGATAATAGTTATTATTATTTAAATATTATTAGTAATTTAATAATATTTAATTATTGAGAAGATTTGTTCAATAATATTTGCTCTTGTGTCAAAATAGGAGCAACTAATTTAGACTGTAAAGCATGTCTGCTAAAATATAATTTTTTTAAATCAGAATTTTCATAACCATATGGGGTTGAGACATCGGCAGAACTTTCAAATAAATATTTTTGATGATGTAATGTTTGTGTTGCTTTTTTAACACAAGGAGAACACTCATTACAAGCTAATACACTATTTTTTTTTGTTAAAAATTTTCCGTTACCAATTAACCATTGTCTGTAATCAAAGTTATTTTTAATACCTAAATTATCCCTAAATTTGGTGTTTGCATCATATGAAGGATTAAAATTAGTAAATAATCTTCCATCACTCATAAAGGGGGGTGTATTAAAATGTATATTATTAGAACCAGAATAACAGGTAGCCCAACTCATTTATATACTTAATATATATAATTATTCGGCCGATTTTATTAAATCAATTAAAGGGGTTTTTTTTAATGATTTATAATTGGTTAAACCTTTGGCTTCTGCTATGGCCTTTAATTCTGAAACTTTTAATTGATTATAATCAACTTCGTCATTATGTTCAACTTGTTCATTATTATCATCATTATTATCATCTTCATTATTATCAATATTTTCCTCCGTATCATTTTTTGTAACAGAAATTTTTTTGATATTTTGAATAGGGGTTTCTATTTCACTATTATTATCATCATCATCATCATCTATTTCATCTAAACTATCAATTTCTTCCAACTCAATTGTATCATCAATTAAAGGTGTCTCTTTAACCGAAATTTTTTTAATATCATTCTCTATTAATGAAATATTATCAGTTTTTGCTAAAGATAATTTAGGTATTTCTTCAGATTCATCATCACTATCTGAATCGCTAACTTCATCACTATCATCATCATCATCACTATCGTCGGATATGATAATTCTATTATCTTGAGTATTTAAGTTCCAATCCCCGGTATTTAGTATATTTTCGGTATTTTGATTATCTTCATGATGTTCTATATCTTCATTAACAGGTTCATATGATTGATTTGATTGAGATGAATATTCTTGTGTAGGTTGATAATTTTGTACTAAATCAAACATAACATTAACTTTTCTCTCCACAGTAGTCATTTTATTTCTGAAATATAAAAATAGTAATGCGCAACTTAATGCGCTAACGCTTAAGCTTATGATAAGTCCTTTTGATAAAACCATTATTAATAGATAAAAATAAAATAAAAATTATAATTAAACGTATAATTTTAAATATTTTCTAAAATTTTATTTGTCATGTTTATTATATTTTCGGGATACTTAAGATTTTTTAATACACTAACACCTCCTTTTACAGTAGAAATACCATTAGTTATTTTATAAGTATAATGAGGGTCATTATTTTCCTTAAGTAATGTTTTCATAGATTTATTTGAAATAGTTTTTTTGTCAAATAGTTTGCAAAGTCTAATATAATGTGTAGTTAATAGAAATCTAACATTTTTATTTTTAGATATATGAGATAAATAAGAGCAAGCGCTACTGATAGCTTCATAGGGATTTGTTCCAGAATATAATTCATCAAAAATACAAAAATGTTTTTTATTGGGGTGTTTTTCTATAATATCTAAAATATTTTTACATCTTCTCGCCTCAGCTTGAAATAAACTATCTCTTGAACAAGTATCAGGTATATTTAAATAACAATGAATATAATCAAATATAGAATTATTGGCACTATCAAAAAATCCGTAACCAATTTGTTGTGTTAATATTATATTTATAATAGTAGCTTTTATAGTAGTTGTTTTGCCAGCTGCATTTGGTCCGGTAATTATTATATTTTTTCTTAAATTTATATTATTTTTGATAGGATTTTCAATAGAAGGATGATAAAAATTATTGAATTTAAATTTTAATTTTTTATTGAAGGTACATTTATTGATTTTTTGGTTTCTTATATTTTTATTAATACCCATTATAGAATCAATATATCCATGAAAGCCAAATGAATATTCTATAATATTTTTGATATTATTATCATCATATAAAACAAAGAATTGTTTCATAAGTTTACCGATATATTTAATTTTCCCTATTTTATGTGTATTAAGAGGTAGATTTCTAACAGTATTATGAAATGTTTGTAATTTATCTTTATAAGTTAATAAATTATCGTTGAATTTATTGTAAGACTTATATTTATTTGTTAATTTATAGAAAAATTTCATTTTTTCTATAGTATAATCTAAATATTCATTGATTATTTCAAATTTTTTTGTTATATAGTAAGTATTAATATAAAATCTGTAACAGCTGATTATATTTTGATAAATATTCCAGAAAAACATCCCAGCAGCGAATAGTAAATAAGCTTTATTTCCCAAAGAGGCTTTTTCGAAAGAAAAGAATAATTTACCAACTGCATGATTTCTTAAATTTTCTTTAAGTATTTTATAATATGAGTTCCAAGATATAGGTAATTGCATCATTTTAAGTAAAAAAAAAGGAACAATTAAAATAAATAGAGGAGCTATTAATTGTAAGACAGGTGCAGAAATATTATAAAAACTTAGAATAGATAAAAACATAGAAGATCTATTAAGCCACATAAACTTCTGAAAATCAATATATTGGAATTTTTCTAAAAAATTATTTTGTTCCTTTACATCTTTCCATGATGAAAGCATTTTTTCAATGATTGTGTTTTCAAATGGGATAGAATGAATATTTTTATATAATTTTTGCGAATCTTCTAAAAAAGATTTATTTGTTGTAAAATATTTTGACCAAGAAGGAATGCTTAATTTACCTAATTCAGTAGTAGGTTGTAATGTATGAGTATATATAGATTTTGTATTTTCGGAAACGGTATTTACTAATTCTAAATCGGTTTTAACATTGTCTGGTATTTTTTGTTTGTTATTTAAATATTCTATAGGTAATTTAAAAGTACTCTCAGAAAAAAATGGGTTTTCTTTATTTGACATTTAAATGAAATAAAGAAAATGATATTATTTATTAAACGATTTTAATAAACGATTTTAATAGACGATTTTAATAGACGATTAATTTAAGCCTAAATGCTCTGTGTAATTAGCAGGCATTTCTTTAATTTGAGTACCATAATAATCTTCAAAACTTTTGAGTCTGGTAGCATCAAATTTTGATTGAAAATTAATTGCGATACCTTTTCTTCCCCATCTTCCTGAGCGACCAATTCTATGTAAATAAGTATGTTCATTCTTTGGAATATCAAAATTAATAACAATACTTACTTGTTGTACATCAATACCTCTTGCGAATAAATCTGAAGTAATTAATACACGACAACCTCCTGATTTAAATTCTTTATGTGTTGCTTTTCTTTCTTCAACAGGCATTTTTCCATGTATTTTCTTAACCGGAAAATTATCAGCTTCCATGGCCTCCTGTAAATCATCCACTCTTTTTGTACTATTGCAATAAATGATTGCTTGAGAGACAGTAAGACTGGAAAATAAATCTTTGAGTGTTTCATATTTTTGAACATCATTATCGATATTTATAAAATATTGTGCAATTCCTTGTAAAGTTAGTTGTTCAGCTTTAACTAAAATTTTAATAGGATGTCTTAGAAATTTTTGAGTTAATTCTTGTAAATCATCGGGCATAGTAGCACTAAATAAACCAATTTGTATATCATTTGGCATATATTGAAATATTTTATACATTTGTTCTGTAAATCCTGATGATAACATTTCGTCAGCTTCATCGATAACTAATAATTTGATGTATTTATTCAATAAATATTTTCTTCTAAACATATCATGAACTCTTCCCGGAGTGCCAATAACAATGTGGGGTGTTTTATCTAATAATAATTTTTTATCTTTTTCAACAGATGTTCCTCCTACAAGTAATTGGCTTCTAATGTTTAAAAATCGACCAATATCATCTACTACTTGTTTTGTTTGTATGGCTAATTCATGAGTAGGAGCAAGTATAACTGCCTGAGTATTAAATACTTTTTCATTAATAATTTGTAAAGTTCCGGTTACAAATGCACCTGTTTTACCAGTTCCAGATTGTGCCTGCGCAATAATATCTCTTGGGGGTGTAGATGTCATTGGATAAAGTGCTTTACTTTGAATAGAACTTGGATTTTCAAAACCAAAAGAATATATTCCTATTAATAACTTTTGTTTTAAATTTAATTTTGGATCATCCCAGCCTTTAATTTTGTATAATAAATTACCTTTTGAATTATCGTTTGAATTATCGTTTGAATTATCGTTTGAATTATCATTTGAGGAGTTCTCTAATACTGAAGTCATCGTAAATATTACTATTATAATATATTTAAGTTTGTTTCAATTTTAATTTAATCCAAAATTGATATAAATAAAATAATACAAATTGTATTATTAGTGATAATGACTTCTATATTAGCAGACAGACAATATGAATTAGCTTTCTTTTTAAATTTAGAAAATCAAAATAAAATTCAAGAATTAAATAAAGAAATAATTGATAAAATCAATAAATTATCTAAGAGGGTTGGTGCTCCATCATATCAAAAAACACCAGTGTTTAAAAGAAATAATTACAGGCATCAGAGACCAATAAAAAAAGGAAATATTACTGAAGAAGATTGGAATATCATAAGAAATTTTAAAAAAACTAAATTAATAAAAAATACAGAAGGAATTCAAGCACAAATGGACAAAATCAGATGTAGTTTAAATAAATTAACACTTACAACTTATGATATTGTATTGGATGATATTGTTTGTGTTATAAATGATATTATTAAAGATGAAAGTAATAGTGAATCTTCATTGGAAAAAATTGGAGAAGCTATTTTTGAAATTGGAAGTGTTCATAAATTTTGGTCTAAAGTATATGCCACATTATATAAAGAATTAATTGTACAATTTCCTGTTATGAAAGATATTTGTCTTAAAAATTTTAAGAATTTTAAAAGTATATTTACTAATATTAATTATGTAGATGCATCTGAAGATTATGATTTATTTTGTGAATTTAATAAAGAAAATGAAAAACGCAGGGCATTAAGTAGTTTCTTTAGTATTTGTGCAGAATTAGAAATTATTGATAAAAATGAAATTGAAAATATTATTATGGATTTTATTGAGCAAATCAAAAATGATATTAAAGAAGAAAATAAAGCAAATCATATTGCTGAATTAGTCCAGAATATTAGTATAATGATAACATCTGGAATAGAATATTTGTCTAAATCTAATAACTGGGATAATATTTTAAATTCTATTGAATATTTTGCTAATTTAAATCAAAAAAAATATCCAAGTTTAAATAGTAAAATGGTATTTAAATTTATGGATCTACACGACGAATTAGAAGAAGATTAATAATAATAATATAAAAACACCTTAATTATATTATTATTATGACTAATAAAAATGTATCTTTTTCTTTAATAGAAACTAATAGCAATGATAATAATAGGGTTACATATGAGACTTTAATTGAACAAGTTAATGCAAAATCTTGTAAATTCGATGACACAAATATAGATTACTTAACTATAGATGATTATGTTGCGAGTGAAATGGATTATGATACGAATTATACAAAAAAAAAATTAGAAATTATTGCTGAATATTATGGTATTTCCAAGAGGAAAAAAAGAAAATATGAATTGGTAGAAGAAATAGTAATATTTGAAAAGGAACCGAGTAATTGTGATATTGTTCAAAGAAGAAAAACGATGTGGTTTTATATTGATGAAATAAGTAATGATAGTTTCTTAAGTAAATTTTTAATATTAGATTAAATTATATGGTATTATCAAAAATTAATGATAAAGTTTCATATACAGAATTAAAAAAAATTGATGAAAATGATAAAGGTAGAGATGTTTCTATGTATCAAATACAATTATTTAATATTCCTGTTATTATTGCTTTAGGGGATATTAAATTTACATTTATTGATAATGACATTTTATTTACTCCTGTTTATTTAGTAGTTGATGAAACAAATAAAATATATCAAATAGGTGTTTATGAATTTCATAGCAAACAATTAGAAAACTTAAAAGATGAAGATGGTGATTTAGATATTTCTATTATAGATGGACCTTTATTATATACTTTCATAGATAAGCCTTATGTCGATAAATGTATGAAAAATGAAAAATTAGTTATGGACTACGATTCAGGTGATTATGGTTCGAGTGATGAAGATGAAGATGAAGATGAAGAAGAATTAGTTGAATTAAGTGATGAGGAGGATGATGATGATGATAAAAAAGATAATGATGAATCAAAAAATCCTAAAACTGTATTAGCAGAATTAAATATTGAAGATTACGAGGATGATGATGATTTTTTAAAAGAAGGTGAAAAAGAAAAGGAAGATAAAAGAGAAAGAAAAAAATATAAAAAAACTGGTAAATCTGATTCACAATGGATTGAACATTTTATGAGTAATAATAATTATAATGTAATAGATAATCCTGGTAAAGGTGATTGCTTTTTTTATGTTGTTAGAGATGCATTTAAAACAATAAATGTGAATGCTGATGTAAAAAAAGTGAGAGATAAGTTAGGTGAAAGAGTTGATAATAAGGTATTTCAAAATTATCGTGAAAGATATGATATGTATGATAATGAATTACGAGAGTTAATTAAAGATATACCTAAAAATAAAAAATTAGCAATTAAATTAAGTAAAGAATACAATAAATATGCAAGAGAAAGTAAAAAAATAAAAGATAGAAGTGAAAGATTAACAAAGGTAAAAAATGCAAAAATAATTAGGAGAAAACATTCTGCCAAAAAACTTGAAATAAATAGACAAGAAGGTGAATTGAAAGCTGTAAAAAAAAATATAGAAGATGTAAAATGGTTGAAGAATATTAAAACACTTGATCAGTTACAAAAGAAAATGCAAACTTGTGATTATTGGGCAGACCAATGGGCAATTACAACATTAGAACTTGTATTAAATACTAAATTTATAATATTATCGAGTGATCAATATAAAAAGGGTAATTATGAGGGTATTTTTCAATGTGGTGATTTTGTTCATACTGAAATAGAAAAGAAAAGATATTTTAAACCCAAATATTATATCATTTTTGAACATACTGGAAATCATTACAAGTTAATAAGTTATAAAAACAAACAGATTTATAGATTTCATGAGATACCTTATGGTATGAAAACTCGTATAGTAGAAAAGTGTATGAAGTCAAAAGGAAAAAGTTTATATAATTATATTCCCAAGTTTGCCAAATTAATTGGAGATACTGTAGATATTCCTATAAAGGAAAAAGAGACTGAATCTAAGAATATTGAAAATGATGAAGTTAAGAAAATTGAAAATGATGAAGAACGAGAAGAAGAAGAACAATTAGAAGAAATAGAGATGATTCCCACTCCAACAAGAGAAGATGCAGATATGTTTGATTCAGATATTGAATTTATATTTTATTCCAGGTCTACAAATGCAAAACCAGGTAAAGGTAAGGGTGAAAGTTTGCCAGAAGATAAAAAATCGGCATATAATGAATTAGGTGATATTAAAGATTTCCGTAAGGTTTTATCTAATTTCTATGCTAAGGAAAAGGTAGATGGTGTTCGTCCGCCATTATTTGAATTGGACGGGAAAAAGTGGGCTTCTGTAGAACATTATTATCATGCAAATAAGTTTAAAAAAAACAATAAAGATTATTATGATAAATTTGCATTGGGTTCGGGGTCTCCGTGGGAAGATGAACCCTTAAAAGCTTTAGGAGCAGGTGGTAAGGGAGGAAATGTTAGAGAAAAAAATCCAGAAACTAAAAAAAGTAAAATTATATATAAGAGACCAAAAGAAATAGTTATGGATGAAGATTTCTTTGATGGTAAAAATCGTGAAATGGTTATGGAGAGGGGTCAGCAAGCAAAGTATGAACAAGATGAATTCAGTAAAAAGATGTTATTAGCAACCAAGGATGCAAAATTATCTCATTTTGTTCCCAGGAAACCTAAAGGGAAAAATTTGGTAACATTTTATGATACAATGAGAATAAGACAAAAACTTAAAAAAAAGAACTAATAAATTTATAATATCAATATAATATAAGTTATTATGAATATAGGAGGTAAATTTTTTTTTGAAAGTTCAAAGACTCGTAAAAAGGGTAAAAAGGGTAAAAAGGGTAAAAAGGGTAAAAAGGGTAAAAAGAAAAGAAAAAAAACATTTAAGAGTAAAAAAAAAGAAAGGAAATGGACAGATACAAATTATCCTTATAGAGATGTAACAAAGGGAAAGGCAATTAAAGATTTTTTAACATTAAGAAAATTAGTACAAGGAAATTTAAATCCAAATTCAATAGCAGGGAATGCGTTAGTAGATTGGGGTACTGAAAAAGCACGACGAAAAACAAAATATAGAAATAAATCATTTATAGAAAGATGGAAGAATAAGACAAGACGTAAAAAGATGTTAGAATTTGCCCGACGTATTAAAGGACAAGACCCCAGAAAATCTGTATTGGCTGCAACACGGGCAGCAATAGATTTACAATGGGGTACAGTAAATACTTTAAGAGCTGCGGCCGCAGCGGGTATGTATAAAAAATATAAAGCAACAAGAGTATTAGATTTTACAGCAGGTTGGGGAGCAAGAATGATTGCAGCAATGGCTTTAGATATAGATTATATAGGTATAGATAGTAATAAAAATTTAAAAAAGGGTTATGAAAGAATAATAAAATTATTAAAACCATATACAAAAAGTAATGTGAAATTATTTTTTAAAAAAGCAGAAAATGTTGATTTTTCGAAATTAGGTAGGTATGACTATGTATTTACATCACCTCCTTATGAATATTTAGAAGCATACGAAAATATGACAAATTATGAAGGTGATGGTAAAATAAAACAACCGTCAAGTTCTAAAAAAATAAAAATGCAGGATTCAGCTAAATTTTATGATGAATTTTTGGTACCTACATTAAAGAAAGTATATAAATATTTACCAAAGAATAAACATATTTGTTTAAATATGCCTGATATAATGTATGATAAAATAAAAAAAAGATGGATTCCTGTAACAAAAAAAGAAACTTATAATATAGTAAAAAGAACAGGAGGAAAATGGGGAAAAGAAAAAAGAAGAGGAAAAGAGCTTATATTTTGTTGGAAAAAGTAATAAATATAATATAAAAAACAATATTATAATATATATATTATAATGTCGTTAACAAAAAAAAGTGAAAAAATAATAAAACATTTTATTGATGATTTTGATAAATATTGTATTAAAAAAACTGCAGATGTTCAAAAAAGTACAGATACTGTATTGAAATTAGTTTATAGAGATATAAAACACAGTGTAAATTATGTAAAAGTAATAAAACAAAACGATTTACTGAAAACGGATGTGAAAAAAATAAATGGGTCTTTAAATAAATTGCCAAAATCAGATTTGATGGATAGTTCTTTTATGCCTGGAAATATAAAAGATAAAATTTTATATAATATATTAGGTTATATGAAGGGTACAATAACTTTATCATCTATAAAAATAAATATATATTGGGGTATATTCAAGGAGAGTGATTTTAATAAACTTCATAAAATAAAAAATAATATTCTTGAAGTGTTAAAAATAATAAAATTTTGTACATTGAATAAAAATATCAAAAATGTTAATACATTGGATATTTATTTATATTTGACAAATGAAGAGAAAAACTTACCAAAAAATAAAGTATATACTTTGGGTCCAAATAATTGTAATTCTGCGATAACATATGCCTGTCAATCTAATGGAAAAATATTAATATTTCGTGAGGAAGAATGGAAAAAGGTTTTAATTCATGAATTATTTCATAGTTTATGTTTGGATTTTGCACTTTCAAATTATAATAGTTTAAAATCAAATATAAAAAAAATATTTGATGTAGATAGTGATTTTGAAATAACTGAAGCTTATGCAGAATATTGGGCAACAATATTAAATAGTTGTTTTATAAGTTATGATTTATTAGACAATGAAAATGATATAGAACAATTTATATTATTTGTTGAATTTTGTACTCAATTAGAAAGAATATTTTCTTTATTTCAAATGATTAAAGTATTACATTATATGGGTCTAAATTATAATAGTTTATATAAAACGGATTCTACAAGTGTAAGATATAAAAAATTATTATATAAAGAAGATACAAATGTTTTGTGTTACTATGTAATTAAAACAATATTGTTATTCTTTAATGATGATTTTCTAAAATGGTGTTTGTATAATAATAGTTTTATTATTAAATTTGATAAAACGCAGCAAAATTTTACAAATTTATATAAATTTATAGAAAATAAATATAATAAAAGGTCATTTTTAAATGCAATATCAAAAATGACTTTATTTTATAATAAAAAGGTTGGTCCATATCATAAGAATACTAATAACAGTGATTATTTATTATCTACATTAAGAATGACTGTTTGTGAAAATTGAAAAATATAAATATATAATCAATTATTGTATAAATAAAATGGGTGTAAAACTATTATCGAAATTTTTAAAAAATCAGTGTTATGATGATACAAAAAAAATCCATTTATCGAGTTTATATGGTAAAAATATATGTATAGATACAAGTATATATTTATATAGATTTAAAGGGCAAGGAATGTTGATTGAAAACTTCTATGTAATGTGTTCATTATTTAAAAAATACAATATAACTCCGATATTTGTATTTGATGGTAAGCCTCCAATTGAAAAACATAAAGAATTAGAAAATAGAAAAAAAGAAAGAGAGGCTGCAAAAGAAAGATATGAAGATTTAATGAGTAAATTGCAAGGAAATATATCACAAAAACAGCAATATGAATTAAATAGATTAAAAAGAAGTATGGTAAAAATAACAAGGGAAGATGTCAGAGTAATAAAATCAATGTTTGATGCATATGGTATATCTCACATAACCGCAATAGGTGAAGCAGATGTATTGTGTGCAAGTTTAGTAATAAAAAAGAGAGTATATGCAGTTTTAACTGAAGATATGGATTTATTTGCTTATGGTAGTCCAATAATATTGAGATATTTTAGTTTATCGCAACATTGTTGTATATTATATAATTTGAATATAATATTGAATAAATTAAATATTGGTAAGAAAGATTTTCAATTGATATGTGTGTTATCGGGTAATGATTATTATGAAAGTAAAAAAAATATTTATTATTATTTAAAAATATATAATAAATATAAAAAAACTAAATCGAAAAAAAAATTATTAGATTGGTTAATAAATAATAATTATATAGAAATAGAAGATGTAATTGATATTGAAACAACTTTGAATATTTATTTAAATATTAATAAAGAATTAAAAAAATATAAAAATTTTCAAATAAAATTTCATTCAACTTCTAAAAAATCGCTTATAGAAATATTAGAGAGAGAAAGATTTATATTTTAAGTAATATATAAAAAATTTTTTTAAATAATATATTATAATGGAATTAAAAATATTAAGTTGGAATATAAATTTTATTCATAATAATTGGGTAAAAAGATTAAATAATATAAATAACATATTAGAAACGGAAATAGATAATTGTGATATAATAGCATTACAAGAGGCAACATTACCTTTTAGTGATGCATTAGTAAATATTCATAAATTTTTAGATAATACAAATATTAAACATTTCGACTGTGCTCTTGTGGAGAGAAATTTTTTATATAAATATATAATTGATAATTTCCCAAAATATAAAAATTATATAATAGGAATGTTTGAATATTTTATGAACAAGATGTTGTATATTTGTGTGAGTATTTTTTCAAAATATGGTGAGGTTTTAAAAACTATTTATTTTAAACATCCGTATATAATAATATTATTTTGCGTTTTGTGTCCTTTTATATTTTTACCAAGTTGTTATTTTTTTGGTATGTTAACAATATTAAATAATAAAATAAATTATAATGATGTAAAATCTAAATATATAGGAAATAGACGTATTCAATATAGTGTGTTTAATCATAATGATAAAGAAATTATATTTGTGAATATTCATTTAATACCGGGAGGGAATAAAAAAACAAAAGAAAGAATAATAGAAATTAAAAAAATATTGAAATTGTGCAAAAAATATGATAATGTAATAATAGCAGGAGATTTTAATGCATGTGTAAATAGTACAGAATATAAGTATTTAATAAAAAGGGGTTATAGGAGTGCAATAAAGGAATGTTGTGGTGAGGAATTAAATACATATCCAAGTAAAGATAGTATAAAATGTATTGATTTTATATGGATTAAGGGTGATATTAAAGCAAAAGAGGGGTGTGTGTTTGGAGGTATAGATGCGAGTGATCACAAAGGTGTAAAAGTAACATTAGAAATATAAGTTATTAAAATAAAATAAATCATAAAATTTATTAAAATATTATGATTTATAAAATAATTTAAGCGGAAGCGACTGGGAGTGCCTTGTTTGCTTTAGCAAAGTGCGGACTCATATAGCGCTGAAGGTTGAAGTAGGTGAGCTCATCATCCTTGGTAAGCTTGAGAAGCTTACGGAGCTTAGCATCGGCGAGAATACGGCGTCCGTTCTTGGGGTCCTGAAGCTTATGAGCACGGATGTAAGTGTTAATCTCGCGAGTCACTTCAGTGCGAGCCATCTCAGTTCCCTTGGGCTTTCCAAGGAAACCAGCAAGCTCAAGGCTAATCTTAGTAGGCTTTACAAAACCACTGGGAGCGCGGTTACCAGACTTACGTTTCTTGCGACCCTGCTTTTGAGCTTGTTTGAGTTCACGGTCAGTGCGCTTGGAAAGAGCTCGAACCTGAGTAGTTACAGCGGTGAGCTGAGAACGAAGAGAGGTGAGCTGAGCGAGAAGAGCGGTGAACTGGTCTGGGAGAGTAGGTGTTGTTGGTGTTGCAGGAGTAGCGGCAACAGGAGTAGCAGTAATAGCAGCAACAGTAGCAGCAGGGGTTGTTACCTTAGTGGTCTTTTTGGACTTAGATTTTGATACTTTTTTGGGCATCTTATGAACTACTATAATGGTTCTTTTTTAAGTCCTTTCGCCACTTAATATTTTATTTGCTTGATTTATGCTCTTACATTATATATTTTATTGTTGATTAGGTACAAATGACTCATACAACCACGGTAAGCTAATTGCGGCATCTTGACTCACTGTTGTAAGGGCTCCAAGCACATAATATGTCCCTAATGAACGAGAATCCGTATCCTCGCCCTGAGTTATAAATATCTCTATTATATCTAATATTCTCTTTTGTAAAACTTCAAAACATTTATGCATTAATACTGTCATATTTATTGTAAAAAAAGGATTTCCGTGTTGAGGATTTATTTTTCTTTTTGTATGATTTGATATTTGAGCTCTATATTGCCATATATCTAATAATTCTCGTATAAATCTTTTTAATTGTTGGCGTGATAAATTTAAATACCATTTTACATTTGTTATAAAACCATTTTCATCTATTTTTTGAAATACGTCTATTGTTCGTAATTCAAATTGCTTCTCTTGTGATAACTCATTAAAATTAGATGATAATTTTATATTAGGTTTTTCATTCAAAATTTTTCCTATTTTTAAAATTTTTTTCATATCTGATTTCATTTTAACTACTGGTAATTCATTTCTATTATATGGATTTTTGAACTGTTTCTCTTTTACTATCATATTATATAATGAACAAATATCAAAACCATATATTTTATCATCTTTATCTATAAAACTATAAAATTGGCTTATATCCAACTCTTTTATATCTTCTAATGTATAAAAATCCGTTTCGTTTACACATTTTTTCGATAATCCAGGACCTCGTAAATTATTTAAATATCGTCGTAAATAACCTCTCCAGGCTTTTTGGATTTTGATTGTAGAATTTGAAAATTTTAAATAATTATACAATAAAAATATCAGCTCTTTTTTGTTTCCACTTACTCTTTGTTTATAAAATCTACATGCACTTTTTAATTGACTTACATTATAATTTATTTTCAATAATTTATCATATGAAGAATATGATGGAATTTCAAAATCTTCCATTGAAACTTTTTTTCTTTTTTTGTCCACATTTATAGATTCATATAAACATTCTTTCAAAAATGTTTTTGGAGACATATTCATTATTTTTATATTTTTTGGAATAACTACACTTGACATTTATTTATACATATTGGCTATTTTTTAATTATCTTTTTTAAATATTAAAGTTATTACCAAGATAACAACTTTAAAATAACTTTTAAGATGTATTTATATGTTAAAAAAAATATTATTTATATCTTCTTTGTTATCTTCATTTATATATGGGAAAAATATAGAAAATTGTAACAAAATAGGTTCTATGCAAAATAACATTAATAACTCTCCTATGTTTTCAATGGGACTTTATGTATGTTTAGAATTACCCGAAGATAATTTAAAATCTAAAAATTTTAATATTTCTAAAAATAATAATAAAGAACAAGATAAATTTCTCTCCAACTTCACAAAATTAAACTCTGAAAATATTACAGATAATAAAAAATTTTTTACATTTAATACATCTCATAGCACTATTACTGATATCGGTATTATATCACCCTCTCCCTTTGCAAATAATACTTCGCCATCTTTATCACCATCTTTATCACCGTCTTTATCACAATCTTTATCACCATCTATATCACCATCTATATCACCATCTATATCACCATCTATATCACCATCTTTATCACCATCTTTATCACCATCTTTATCACCGTCTTCACATAATAATAAAGAATATGAAAAAAAAAATGAGGATACTATTGATGGATTATTAATAGCAGTGATAACAATAACATCAATGATAGTTGTTTGTTTGATAGTAATATTAATTTATGTGTCTTATAAACATAATTATTGTAAAAATAAACGTAAGTATATATGCGATAATAAAACAACACCCGATAAAAAAAATGACAAAATAAAACATGAACCAGACATTGAACGTGGAGAGATTTTGACGAGACATAAATCTTTCCAAAATATAAAAACAAAAAAACATAATAAAAAACTTAAACTTACAACACATAAAAAAATAATTAATGTCCAAGAAAATACAAATAATAAAAAATCACCAAAAATGATAATTAAAGAAAAACCCAAAACTTTGAATACCAGAGTAAAAAACAAAAGTAAATTAATGATATTAACCCCCTAATTGAGTAAAGTAAAGATTGACGATTATCAAATACTTAAAATAAAAAATGAAAATTGATTTAAAAAATACACGTGAATATGTAATTATATAGTATGAGTTCCACAGCACAGCAAATGTTCGTAAAAGCAAAAGAGTTCCAGCCTTCCAAAGTCACTTATGATGCACCACAGACTAACAAGCGTGGTGGCAAGTCAGTAAATATGCGTCTTAATGGACAACCGATTGTTCTTCAAGTCCCTCTTATGCTCACGTGGGGTGTCAATGAGTGGGTTGATGAGCAGAATGGTTCCTGTAAGTATGATATGGCTCTTCAGTTCGACCCTCAAAAGAGTACTTCTCAGTATAAATTTCTGGAGTCAATGAAGACACTGGAGAACAAAGTAAAGGATGATGCAGTAATTAACGCAAAGAAGTGGTTTGGTAAGAAAACAAGTCGCGAGGTTGTTGATGCACTTATGTATCCAATTCTGAAGTATCGTAAGAATAAGGAGACTGGCGAACCGGATTATACTGCTAATCCTACACTTAAGCTTAAGGTTCCGTTTTGGGAGGGTCGTTATAATGTTGAGATTTATGGAATGGACCGTAAAGCTCTCTATCTTCCGCCTAAGTTTGGAAAGGGAAACGAGGGAAATAAGGCACCTAACCAGGAAGCTATTTCTACTCCTGTTGATTTCGTTCCTAAGGCTTCTCATGTAAAAGGTCTTATTCGTTGTAATGGTATGTGGTTTGCAGGTGGAAAGTGTGGTGTAACTTGGCAGCTGGTACAGATTCAAGTTCGCCCTCCAACTCGTTTGGTGGGTTCTGGTAATTGTCATATCATGGATGATAGTGATGATGATGACATTGTAGCTGAACTGGATGAGAAGGATGATGATGAAGTCGTAGATGATGATAATGCACCATCACCATCGTTCGACGACGACGACGACGATGATAAGGTGGAGGCAGCAGAGGTAGAAGTGGTAGAAGTGGAAGAAGCGGAAGAAGAGGTTGAACCTGAGCCA
>Ga0115007_10000408_pt1 | contig 28072 bp, 28 predicted proteins | sample ArcOceMetagenome_2_FD_87166 | JGI IMG/M metagenome (GOLD analysis project Ga0115007, IMG submission 87166) | Marine eukaryotic phytoplankton communities from Arctic Ocean - Arctic Ocean ARC135M Metagenome | ecosystem: Environmental > Aquatic > Marine > Oceanic | place: Arctic Ocean | collected...
CAAGGCAAAGCCGTAGGTCACTTAGGTATCGCTTATGACTTAACTGCATGGAAAGCCAATGAGAAGGATTTATTCTCCTACCAACAAGAACTAGAATACCGCGCGAATCATGATGCGTTAACTGGTCTCCCCAATCGCACCCAACTTCACGCTGATGCAAAATCAAGTATAGAGACATCTGCAGCGCAGCATAAATTAACCTCGTTAATGCTATTAGACCTAGACAGGTTCAAAGAAGTGAACGATACACTGGGTCATCATACTGGGGACCTGCTATTGCAAGCCCTAGCGACCCGACTACAACAAGTGCTTAAGCAGTATCACGCCTCACTCTATCGACTTGGTGGCGATGAGTTTGCAATTTTATACTCACCTATAACAAGAATTGAGCAAGCTTACGATTTAGCCAAGATACTAAATGAGTGCATACGACAACCGATTAAAGCCGAAGGCATACTCCTTGAACTAGCTGGTAGTATAGGTATTTCAACATACCCTAAACATGGTAATAACATACACGAACTATTACGCTGCGCCGATGTAGCTATGTACAGCGCAAAAGGTCAATCCAAGAGTTATTGTGTATACGATCACTCATTAGACTCTCACAGCCCACGCCGTTTAAAAATGATGGCTGAACTAGGAGGCGCTATTCGCACCAACCAACTCAGTTTATTTTTTCAACCACGTATTGAAATACAAACAGGGAAGTGTACAGGCTGCGAAGCATTAGTTCGCTGGAACCATCCAGATTTAGGCATGATTCCTCCTGATGAATTTATTCATCTCGCTGAAATGAGTGAAACGATTCACGCATTAAGTCACTGGGTTATTGAGCACGCGCTACAACAAATTAAAAAATGGCACTCTATAGGGATTCACATCCCTATCGCGGTCAACCTATCTGCACGAAACCTTGTTAATTTATCATTACCAAATGATATTCAAACATTGCTCAAACATTATGAAGTGGATAACCAATGGTTAGAAATTGAAATAACTGAAAGCGCTTTTATCTCTGACCCTGCCCGTGCTGAGTCGGTTGTGAATAGCATTAACAAATTAGGTATCGCCATGGCAATCGACGACTTTGGCACAGGTTACTCATCACTGAGCTACCTAAAACGACTACCGATACAAACACTAAAAATCGACCGCAGTTTTGTAGATGAAATGCTACATGACGAGCAAGATGCTGCCATCGTCCGCTCCACTATTGGCCTAGCTCATAGTTTTGGATTAACGGTTATTGCTGAAGGTGTAGAGAACCAAGACACACTGGATGGCCTTGCTCTACTCAATTGTGAGTATGCTCAAGGCTTTCACATCTGCCGACCTATACCCGCCGATGCTTTTATGCAATGGTACCTTAACACACGCCCTAGCCACACATTGGTTCATGACTACTCAATCTAACAGCATTCAATGAACATTTTTAGGAAAGGACTATTGATCACGCTTAAGCAATGCGACAAAGTCACTTTCCAGCATAGGCCTATTCAAAAAATAACCTTGCGCCGAATCACACCCTAAATCACACAGCTTCTCTAACTGGCCTTCTGTCTCAACGCCTTCTGCAACAACCGCTAAACCTAATGCATGGCCCAAAGAAATTGTTGCACTAACAATGAGTGCCTCATTTGGGTCAACTAGCATTTCTTTGACAAAGCTCTGGTCAATTTTTAAGCGGCTAACGCTTAATTTACGCAACGCTACCAACGAAGAATAACCCGTACCGAAATCATCAATTGCTAAACTAATACCTTTCGACACATAAGAATCAAGTAAATCTAACGTAATTACCGACGCATCCATATATGCCGATTCGGTAATTTCAATCTCAAAGGACTCCAGAGGAACTTGACTACTCTCAACCAGCTCAAGTAGCGCTCTCATGCCGTCTTCGCTGCGCAATTGTACAGGCGACAAATTAAATGAGATTCTACCAAAAGATAAATGCTGACGAGACCAACTGCGAGCATCCGCACAAACCTGCTGCGCCACCCATAAACCAATGTTATCAATCATCCCGCGCTTTTCCGCTATCGAGACAAACACCTCTGGACTTATATTTTTAACCTCTGGGTGCCGCCAACGCAGTAACGCCTCTACGCCTTCTAGCGATCGAGTGTCACAGGCATATTGTGGCTGATATTCAATATATAATTGCTTACGAATCTGGGCGCTACCCAGTAAATGCGCCAATTCTGCATCGCGCTTAACTAAGTCCGTCATTTCACTTTGATAAAATGTAAAGCATGATCGCCCGTTTTCTTTTGCTCTATACAGCGCAATATCACCACGGGATATCCATTCATCCACGGATAACTCTTTGTCACAAATCACAACGCCAAAGCTAATAGACGTTTTTATAGCGTGCTCATTCAGTTCAAATGGAGTCGTAAAACTTTGAATAATCTTTTCAGCCATAGCCGCGACATCGACAGGGTCTCGAATATCACTTTGCAGAATAGCGAATTCATCCCCCCCTAACCGAGCGAAAGTATCCCCACCTCGTAGAAGCTTCGATATACGACAAGAAACTTCCACCAGCAAGGCATCACCCGCAGGATGTCCACGCGTGTCGTTAATCTCTTTAAAATGATCAATATCCATCATATGTAACGCGCAAATATTACCCGAACGGCGGTTAAGCAAAAGCTCATGCTCAAACCTATCCTGAAATAGCCGCCTATTGGGTAGCCCTGTCAGTGCATCATGGAAAGCAAGATAACGAATCTGCTCCTCAGCTTTCTTTCGATGGGTAATATCATGAAACGTAACAACTGCGCCAATAATCAGCTCCTGCTGTTTAATTGGCGCGCTCCAATACTCAACCGGAAACTGACTACCATCTTTGCGCCATAAGACATCCGTATCTACTCGATAGCTATGGCCATCACGCGCCGCGCGCATCATTAAACAGTCATCAGGATCTAATGGTTTACCATACCGGTCTGAATGATGAAAAAGTGAATGCCCTACTCGATCGATCAACTCATCTGCGACATAACCCAACATGGCCATTGCAGCCGGATTAACAAAAGTAACCCGCCCCTCTAGATCAATACCAAAAATTCCTTCTTTACTATTTTCTAATAACAAACGAGATCTTTCTTCTGCTTTTACCAGTGCCTGTTCGGATAAACGCTGCTCAGTAATATCGGTACCCGACGACAGAATGCCGTACCTTTCACCTTCTACGGTACTTAACACTTGGTTATACCAGCGGATTAATCGTGTTTGACCAGCGCTATTAATAATAGGCCGTTCAACTTCTTGATTCGGTACATGCTCGCCTTTCATTAAGTTCTCGAACGCTAAGCGCGCTGCTGCACGATCAGGCTCGGGAATAAAGTAGTCAAACCAATTTAAACCAATCGCATCTTGCCGCGTCACACCCAGTAAACGACAAGCAAACCGATTTAATAGCGTGATACAACCTTGGCTATCAAGGGTAAAAATAATGACGCCAACAATATTTAGGTAATGATTCGCTTGTTCCGGTATCAACGGAGGAGTGTCATCAAACACCTGACGCTGAATGGCATGCTCAATCAAAGGGGAAGACTTAACTGATAAGGATAAGCGGGTGGTCGTAGACGTTTTGCATGTCACATGCAGAATTACTATGCAGTACTGAGATTTAGAATCTCTTAAACGTAAAACACGAGAACCTTCAGTGCATAGCTCACTGTCATGGATGAACAACTGATTCCAACTACCTACGTCATCAGGATGAATCAAATGACTTATAAAATGTGGCTGCTGCCATTGATCAGCTTGAAAGCCTAAAAAAGGATCCGAATCAGGATCAACCAAGAACACGCCAGCCTCAGGTTGATAATAACCCGAAAGGAAGAAAACAATCCCTAATGATCCTTTTAGTGGATGCGTCGCTTTTGCAGTACTCACCTATCATCCCACCCGAATTAGAAAATAGCCTGTGTACTTATCAATCTTATTATAAGCTTTTTAAATTTTTACGCCTTTAGTACCGCCTAGAATACTGAGGTTTCCTGCTGTTTGCACTTAATTATATATTTCAGCGACTAAAAACAAGAAAGACAACAGTTAATTAGATGTTATTAATCAGCAACTAAGCAAACTTATACGCGGTATATTTTTAAGTAAAAAAACCATTAAACACAACAACTCAGTAGCGACTTATGTATGTGCCTGACGACCACCACACAGAGCTTACCACCTATAACTAACGATAAAGATAAGGCATTCTTGTGATTTTCATACATGATATCCATACGGCTACACGCGGAGTCCATCACAAGATTACCGCTTCTGGACTGCAGCGAACAAACAGGAAATGAGCAACGGGCCCACTCAGCTATCAAATCATTCACTCAAAACGGGACAATAAAAAAGCCCGTAATGGTTTTACATTACGAGCTTTTTACCTGCTGGCCATGTAGATCAAAGAGAGCTACGACAACACCTTTATCCTGACTACATAGTGCGACCGTGCGTAACAATTTGCTCTATATCAGCAAAAGACTTCGCTTCATACATCACATCAAAGCCAACTTTTAATTGTCGAGAAATATCACTAGCCGAAACAATACCGCAAATCTTTTTGGCACTGGATGCATTGTCCACCACCAAAACATGCTGTTCACCAGAACCTTTCAGCGTTTCCATTATATCGCCAATCTTGACTTTCTTCGCTTGGTCAATCGTCAATGCTTTTAAACGGGTTTTAGATATCATCACATGTTTAATTTGCACATCCTCACGTGGAATATCATTACTTTGCATATAAGCCATGACATTACGACCAACGATTTCTCGCGCTGTGATGATACCAACAAACTGTCCTTGATCATTTGTAGCCAACAGAAGACGGACATGCTGTGTCTTCATTAAACTTAAGGCCTGATCAACTTGCATATCTTTTGATGCGGTAATCGGCATAACTTTATTGAAGTCAGTCATTACCTTTTCGGCAGAACTTAGCAAAGTAATTTGCTCATGTACGATAGTAGGCGTGACTACTTCAGATACATCAGCGATATCTTGTAAACGAACTTGGCGAAAATCTTGTAACATCGCCGGCCTCCTTAAGGGAAAGTTAAACGGATTAAGGTGACGGTTTACTTATACATGATAGTGGCAATTTATAGTCAAAATTGACTCATTAAACGGCACCATATAAGTAAAAAATTCCTTGAGAAACCAATAATGATTGCCCAAACACCTCAACCTTGTATCCACTAGACTCCAACGGCTTCACGAAAGTTCCAATATAACTTGGACGACCGATTTCTGCACCTTGATATATCATCCAGCTATGCGGCCTTTTCTTACCATTTAACTGCTCATCGCGGATCGCTAAAGCACCGGCCAAAGCAGCTGCAGCGCTTCCCGTAGCAGGGTCTTCTAGGATCCCTGAAGCAGGAGCAAACATACGCATTTTAATACCCTCACCATCGCCACAAGCCGCATAGATACAGACATCTTCTACTTTTTTACCTTTTAATAAAGATATCCATAAACTGAGATTAAAAGCCGCTAATTCAACCGCCTCCGGATCCTTAATCGGTACCATTAAAAACGGTATACCGCAGTCTGCAATATAGGGTAGATCTGCAATAGACTGTTGATCTAACGACAACAAACATGCCGCTTGTTGTTTATCAATAGTCGCCGCGCTTAAACACGGATCTACAGCACACTGAAAGCGCGCTAAATAGCCGTCATCTTCTGCTGGCTCAAACTCAACGAATACGGGACCGACCCCTTCATCAAAAATAAGCGGGCTCGATAATGACAGCCATTCGAGTTCTCGCAACAAGCAAGCCGTACCTATTGTCGGATGCCCCGCGAAAGGTAACTCTCTATCCGGCGTAAAGATACGAATAGCCCACCGATTATCGGTTAGCTTCTCACCAATAAATACGGTTTCCGATAGATTGAACTCTTTAGCAATACGTTGCATCTGATCAGACGTTAAACCCACTGCATCCGTAAAGACAGCCAGTGGATTGCCACCAAACTGCTGCTGAGTGAAAACATCCAATGTGTAATAGGTTAATGACTTCATGAATTAACTCACTCCTGGAAACGCTATATTTACACGTCATCTAGCTTTACATGACTACTTAGGGAAAACGATCCAATCAGGCTAATCGTTCCACAGCGACTTGGCACCTTCATGCAGTGCTTCACTACGCGTAAGCCCAATATCTTTTAACGCATGCTTATCGAGTGTTAATAGCTGGCGGCGTGTTTTTTGACGGTTTAGTAGGCGTACAGCCTCATCATAGACCCGTTTTACTAATGCGATAACAACCATGAGAATGCTCCTTTTGTTTTCTCGTTGCGATGTAGGTAGATTACGGTTTAAACTGAAACCATTACAGATTCACATACAATTATTTAAAAACAGTACAGATATCCGAAATCTGATCTGTACTGCTTTAAAATATATAATCTGTCATAAACCGACTCAAAAACATTCAGACAGAGGAGAGTGGTGAATGAAACTCTATGAACAGACCGCCCAACAAATTAGCGAGCGCATCGAAAAAGGGTACTTTTTGAGCGGTGACAAATTACCCTCAATACGAGAGCTTAGCCAATCACACTCAGTCAGCATATCAACGGCTCAAGAAGCATACCGCTTACTAGAAGATCAAGGATGGGCAGAATCCAAACCTAAGTCTGGCTATTACGTCCTAGATCGTAAAAAAACACCACTTAATCTCCCAGGCATTACCCGCCCATCTCAACGACCACTTGAAGTCACTCATTGGGAAGAAGTGCTTAACTTATTATGTGCCCACCATAAACCCGATAGCATCCAACTTAGCCGTGCCGTACCTGACCTCGACGCACAATCCATCAAACCATTAACGAAGCTCTTATCGGATATCAACAGACAATTATCACCTCGTGATATTTTGTCCTATGAAACACTACGCGGATCAGACAAGTTACGCTTACAGATTGCTCGCTTAATGGTTGATTCCGGATGCCAACTTCACCCAGATGACCTCATCATTACCAACGGCTGCCAAGAAGCATTATCTACCAGCCTGCTCGCACTATGTAAGCCGGGTGATATAGTCGCAGTCGATTCACCTAACTTTTATGGCTCATTACAAATCATTAAAGCATTAGGTTTGAAAGCACTGGAAATACCCACGCATCCTGAAACCGGCATCAGCTTAGAAGCGCTGGAGCTTGCATTAGAGCAGTGGCCGATCAAGGTATTACAGATCACGCCAACCTGTAACAACCCTCTGGGCTATACCATGCCTGCAGAGCATAAACAGAGACTGCTCGACCTCACCGAAAAATACGACTTAGCCATTATTGAAGATGATATTTATGGTGATTTATCCTATCAATCACCTCGCCCACCGTCGATTAAGTCCATGGATACCCAAGGGCGTGTACTCTACTGCTCATCCTTCTCAAAGACTTTAGCGCCAGGGTTGCGAGTCGGCTGGGTTGCACCGGGCCGCTATCTCAACCAAGTAATGCACATGAAGTATGTTGTAACTGCCAGTACTTCAACACAAGCACAACTGGGTATAGCCGAATTTATTGCCCAAGGTGGGTATGAACGACATATCCGAAAAATGCGCATGCAATATCAAAGCAACCGTGATTACCTGATTAAACTCATCACAGAACACTTTCCAGAAGGCACACGCATAAGTTACCCATTGGGCGGATTTGTTCTCTGGGTTGAGCTGCCCGCCGATATTGATACCGTTGAAATGAATGAGCGTGCAGACGAGTTCAACACCAGCATCGCACCGGGAGTCCTGTTTTCAGCAACCGGAAAGTACAGAAACTGCATGCGCTTAAACTTTACCCAACGCGGAGATGATCGATCTGACAAAGCGATTCAACAATTAGGACAACTGGCCAAAACAATGATCCTAGAACAACAAATACATAGCCCAGATACGTAGGTTTCTATTCGCTTATTGTGATGCAGGAAATATCCCTCTGAAGGAAAAGGCATATGGCGTTTCACCTTTATTACGAAGATGATCAAGGCGATCCTTAGCCTCCTCTAGTGTAGGTATGTGCTCATCTTCCAGCAAACGCTTGGATACTAGTAGCGTCCCCAGACTCATCCTTTAAACGCCATATAAATCCCTCACTAGACTCAGCCATCGCATTAACCACATCTAAATTATCAACAAACTCTTTAATTTCAGGTGCGTCTAGCGGGTATTTCGCCTTTGCTATATTTAACTGCGCTAACTTCATGGCTCATCCTTAATATTATTCGATCACTACTTGACCACTGCTTTACTTCATCATGGCATAGCAATTGCTCACATATAAAGATCCAAATTTTTAAAACACGGCAAGCGATCAGGCTAACTTAAAACTTGACTCAGAAGTCAGTTAATTAATATCCTAGCAAGACTGTTACGGTGATAAGTTAGCATTCTCGGGGGAGAAATAAGTGATACGGTTTTTATTAGATAGCCACATCCATACGGTTGAGAATACAGATCCAAACACGACCGTGCTGAACTACCTGCGCACCACTTTAGGGAAAACAGGCACAAAAGAGGGATGCGCATCAGGCGACTGTGGTGCATGTACCATAGTGCTTGCCGAGGTAGTAGCCTCTGAAAATAACACGCTCACCTACACCACGATTAATAGCTGCCTAACCCTGTTACCTGCTCTCGATGGTAAGCAACTTATTACGGTAGAAGATCTTAAGAACGGTGACCAATTACACCCCGTTCAGCAAACGATGGTAGATGAGCATGGATCCCAATGCGGATTCTGCACACCAGGTTTTATCATGTCGCTTTTTGCACACTACAAAAATACGGCCTCGAACACACCGTATAATCGCCACAAAACAGAACTCGCACTAGGAGGCAACTTATGTCGCTGCACGGGCTACCAACCGATTTTTAATGCCGCACAGGTACTAGCAAATACTCCATCAAAGCACGATCAGTTTACAGCCAATAGCGCCCGCTTCATTGCCGACTTATTAAGCATCCGACCCTCTGAGCAGCACGCACTCTCTAATGGTAAGCAACGCGCCTATTCGCCCACAACCATCGATCAACTCTGCGACCTACTGCATTTGTACCCCGAAGCGAGATTATTAGCAGGCGGAACAGACCTTTCCCTAGAAATAACGCAATTTCATAAATCCCTAGATACAATCATTTACCTAGGTTCAGTGGAAGCGCTGCAACACATATCAATCGTCGATGACACACTAGTTATTGGTGCGGCAGCCTCCCTGACTCAATGTGCTGCTGCTTTGTCTCAGCATTTACCCGATTTTGCCGAATTATTAAACCGCTTTGCTTCGTTGCAAATACGTAATCAGGCCACACTCGGTGGTAATATCGCTAACGCCTCACCCATAGGCGACTCACCTCCGGCCTTGATTGCGGCCGATGCTTACCTCACACTACGTTCTGCTAACAAAAGCCGAACGATAGCTCTCGAAGACTACTTTACCGATTACAAAGTCACTGAGTTAACAGTAGGCGAATTTATTGAGTCCATTCACATTCCGCCGCAACCCACTCACTCAATCTATAAAATATATAAAGTTTCTAAACGTTTAGATGATGATATCTCTGCGGTGCTCGGGGCTTTTAGAATCACTTTAGACGACGATAAAAAAATCACCGAGTGCCGATTGGCCTATGGCGGTATGGCCGCCATACCCAAGCGTGCGCACCACACCGAAACCTTTTTGGTCGGTAAACCATGGGACCAAACCACCCTACAAACAGCGAAACAAGAACTCAGTAAAGACTTTTCTCCACTGAGCGACTTTCGCGCCAGTGCTGAATACCGCGCTCTCATTGCTAAAAATTTACTTGAAAAGTATTGGATAGAATCAACACCATCGTTTAAGTCATCAGCAACCCGAGTGACCGATCTTTCATTCAATCAAGCCTACTCATTAGCTACAGATGTCGGCGAACCTGCACACACAGCAGCAGCGCCAACACAAGGAGATATATAATGAGCCAAATAACGAAGCCTCATCTATCTCAAGACGCTATGCTCGAACAATTCAAGCAAGATCTAAAAACCGGTGTTGGTAAGAAAATCCCACACGAAAGCGCCGAACGTCATGTGACTGGCGAGGCTACCTACATTGATGATCGACTTAACTTTACCAACCAGTTACACATATACGCTCTCATGAGCCCACATGCGCACGCCGACATCACGCATATGGACCTGTCTGCCTGCTACCTACCCGGCGTTGCTTGCGTTTTAACCGCCAACGATATACCTGGACAACTTGATATTGGCCCTGTGTTTCCGGGTGATCCTTTATTAGCCGATGGAAAAGTTGAGTTTTTAGGCCAGCCCGTTATAGCCGTTGCGGCAACCAGTTTAGAACTGGCTCGTACAGCAGCAAACGCAGCCCATATTGAATACAAGCCTCTTGATGCCATTATTAACGTAGAAGAGGCCCTAGCCAAAAAACACTTTGTACAAAAGAGCCACCAACACACCATTGGTGATGCAAAATCTGCACTGAGTACCGCTACTCATACCTTATCAGGCGACTTACACATCGGCGGACAGGAGCATTTTTATCTAGAAGGGCAAGTAGCTAGCGTGATGCCAACCGAAGATGGTGGCATGATCGTTTATAGCTCCACCCAAAACCCAACCGAAGTGCAAAAACTGGTTGCTGAAGTTATCGGTGTGCCGATGAACAAGATCGTCGTCGATATGCGCCGTATGGGTGGAGGTTTTGGCGGCAAAGAAACACAATCTGCGTCACTAGCATGCCTTTGTGCAGTCGCTGCGCTAAAAACAGGCCGACCGACTAGAATGCGTCTGCCCCGCTACGAAGACATGAATATGACGGGCAAGCGCCATCCCTTTTATAGCCGATATACAGTTGGCTTTGATAACTCCGGCATCATTCAAGGAATAGATATGGAACTAGCAGGCAATTGCGGCTACTCCCCAGATTTATCAAGCGCCATTGTCGACCGGGCCATGTTCCATGCAGACAACGCCTACTTCCTCGGCAATGCCCTCATTACCGGACATCGATGTAAAACACACCTAGCTTCCAATACCGCCTTTCGCGGTTTCGGTGGCCCGCAAGGCATGCTGGTCATTGAAGAAGTGATGGATAACATCGCACGCTATCTAAACGAGGACCCGCTGACCATTCGCAAGCGTAACTTTTATGGGAAAAATGAACGCAACATCACTCACTACCACCAAACAGTAGAAGATAACTTATTAGATGAGATGATTGGCGATTTAGAAGCCAGCAGCGATTACCAAGCGCGTCGTGCCCAAATCATCCGCTTTAATGCTAGCAACAGCTTGATGAAAAAAGGTATCGCTCTGACTCCCGTTAAGTTTGGTATTTCATTTACCAGCAGCTTTCTAAACCAAGCTGGCGCGCTAATTCATGTGTACACCGATGGCAGTATTCATCTTAATCACGGCGGTACCGAAATGGGCCAAGGCCTGAATACAAAAGTAGCGCAAATTGTTGCCCACGTTTTCCAAGTAGACTTAGAAAGAATTCAAATCACGGCGACAAATACGGGCAAGGTTCCTAACACCTCCCCGACAGCCGCCTCATCCGGTACCGATTTAAACGGTAAAGCAGCCGAAGCCGCTGCCCATACGATTAAACAGCGACTTATCACCTTTGCCGCTACGCATTTCAACTGCAACGAAGACGATGTAACTTTTAACAACAATATGATTAAAGCCGGCGAGAAGCTCGTATCGTTTGATGACCTGATCGCATTAGCCTATGTTGGCCAAGTATCTCTTTCTAGTACGGGGTACTATAAAACCCCAAAGATCTACTATGATCGCGATAAAGCCGCCGGACGGCCTTTTTACTACTTCGCTTACGGCGCTGCATGTAGCGAAGTCATCGTAGATACACTCACCGGAGAATATCGCGTACTCCGCACAGACATTTTACACGATGTGGGAGCCTCGCTTAATCCTTCAATCGACATTGGTCAGGTAGAAGGCGGCTTCATTCAAGGCATGGGCTGGCTAACAACGGAAGAGCTAGTGTGGAATGATCAAGGCAAGCTCATGACGAATGGCCCTGCAAGCTACAAAATACCCGCGATTGCAGATACACCGCCCATTTTTAACGTCACTTTAGTCGAAAACCGCAAGAACCCTGAAGACACTGTGTTCCATTCAAAAGCCGTTGGGGAGCCTCCTTTTATGTTAGGCATATCCGTGTGGTGTGCCCTAAAAGATGCCGTAGCCAGCATTGCAGATTATAAATTGCATCCTAAAATAGATGCTCCAGCTACGCCCGAGCGAATACTACTGGGCATAGAAAAACTTCGCCAATCAATGGATTGTGAGGCCTTACACTAATGGCAACACTTACTTGGATCAAACAACTGGCCACAATAACGAATGCGGGCGAGTCAGCGATCTTGATAACGATAGCCGAACACAGAGGTTCGACGCCGCGTGAAGGGGGCACTAAGATGATAGTGACACACGACACCTGCGTAGATACGATTGGCGGCGGCCATTTAGAGCACAAAGCCATAAAACATGCTCGCCTTATGCTTGAGCAGAGAACCCAACAATCGCAATTAGAACACTTTGCGTTAGGCGCTTCTTTAGGCCAATGCTGCGGAGGCGCTATTACTTTATTGTTTGAGCCCATTAACCCGCCCGCTTTCACTGTCGCTATCTTTGGCGCTGGTCATGTAGCCAAAGCTTTGATTCCTATTATCGGCAACCTTCCTTGCCAACTGCTGTGGATTGACTCACGTGAAGATCAGTTTCCAGCCAATCTACCTGATAATACGCAACGGATTATTAGTGAAAACCCAGTAGACGAAGTAGCCGATCTCCCTATTAATAGCTATGTTTTGGTCATGACCCATAACCATCAACTAGACCAGGCCATCGTCGAAACCGTTATAAAACGCAAAGACATGTGTCACATTGGCATGATTGGCTCACAAACCAAACGACGAAAATGTGAACACCGCTTACGTCACAAAGGCTTTAGCGAACAAGAGATTACACAACTGACTTGCCCTATTGGATTAGGCAATATCACTGGAAAACTACCCGGCGAAATTGCGGTTTCTGTCGCTGCACAGCTAATTAACAGCTATCAAGAACACGAAGCCAAAGGCCGCTCAACACAAACCAGCGATGCACCCGCAGAGATACACCGCTTAGCATAAAAGAGCAACACCTAACCCATGACAAACACAATGACTGCTTACCGATCGGCTTTAGTTCATACCCTAAACAACCCAGCCCACTGCAAAATAGAGGATGCGTATGAATATTACGCTGATGGACTTTTAGTGGTTGAAAATGGCCTGATTACTCATGCTGGTGATGCCGAAAGCTTACTCGGCGAGCTGCCCGTAGGCACAGAGATCATTCATTATCCAGACGCCATCATTACCCCAGGATTTGTGGATACCCATATTCATTATCCGCAAACGGAGATGATCGCATCCTACGGAGAGCAACTACTGGACTGGCTAGAAAACTATACTTTCCCGACAGAAAATCTGTTTAAAGATCCTGAACACGCAAGCCGAGTTGCACGCGTATTTCTGGATGAGTTATTACGTAACGGTACAACCACAGCCTTAGTGTTTGGCACCGTTCATCCTGAATCTGTCGATGCTTTTTTTACGGAGGCTCAGCATCGCCAATTGCGGATGATTGCGGGAAAAGTCATGATGGATCGGCATGCGCCCGATTATCTAACCGATACGGCCATCAGCAGCTTCGAGGAAAGCAAAGCATTAATCGAAAAGTGGCATAACAAAGACCGACTCGCCTATGCCGTCACTCCGCGGTTCGCTCCAACGAGTACGCCAGAGCAGCTAGACGCCGCCGCTAAGCTTCTCACCCTAGCCCCCGGCTTGTACTTGCATACACATTTAGCCGAAAACAAAAAAGAGTGTGCTTGGGTATCCGAACTGTTCCCCGAAAACCGCTCCTATCTCGATGTTTACGATCAACATCAACTTCTCACCGAACGCTCAATCTTTGCTCACGGTATTTATTTAGATGATGATGACTGTTGCCGGCTTCATAAAACTGGCTCGTCTATCGCCTTTTGTCCAACATCGAACTTATTTTTAGGAAGCGGCCTTTTCAATTTACAAAAAATGGAATCACACAAAGTCAACGTGGGTATCGGTACGGATGTGGGCGGGGGAACAAGCTTTTCAATGCTACAAACCCTGCAGGAAGCCTACAAAGTTACTCAACTACAGCAGCAAAGGATTGATCCGATCAAGTCACTGTACTTAGCAACCCTTGGCGGCGCAAAGGCATTAAGGTTAGACGATAAAATCGGCACGCTTCTACCCGGAACCGAAGCTGACTTCACCGTTCTTGATCTGGCATCAACACCTCTGATCAAAGCACGCATGGCTAATGCTAGCAGCATAACCGATCAGTTATTTGTATTGATGATGCTAGGTGATGACCGCAGTATTCAAGCCACTTATAGCGGCGGTCGTTGTGTCCATCAACGCTAAAAAAGCGACTTAATTATGCAAATGTCCGAATACGCTATCAAGCGTATCGGGCGCCTTATCTAAACGTAACTTAGCGACAATATGGTCCATGTGCTGATTCATCAATTCAACCGCTTTAGCCGCATCACCTTTCGCTAACACATCTATCAACTGCGAGTGTTCATCACCGGCACAATGTTCACGTCCTCTAATTTCATATAAGGCAATAACTAACGAGGTTTGCGACACCAAACTACGCATAAAATGCTCTAGTGGCGCGTTTCCAGCCATAGTAGCTAATAACAGATGGAACTCGCCCGACATACGAATCGCCGCACCTTGATCGCCGCTGGAGAATAACTTATCTTCCTGCGCCACATGATCGCGTAATTGTTGAATCTGCTGCGCTGTAAAGGCGCCCGCCGCAAGCTCCACGATCGCCTTCTCTGCCATACGACGCGCGAACAGTACTTGCTGCGCTTCTCCCACCGTAGGACAAGCGACGATAGCACCACGATTAGGGCGCAATTCGATAATCTGCTCGGATGCTAAACGTGATAGCACACGACGAATAATCGTGCGGCTTACACCAAATAACTCACCTAGCTTTTCTTCACTCAAGCGCGTTCCCGGTACTAACTTTTGCTCTAGGATCGCATCGAAAATATGGCCATAGATCGCTTCATCTTGCTGAGCGCGCTTACGTTCAGGCTGAATAGCCCCTTTTTTTTTCATTTCCACTTGTTCTTTTGAATCTTTTTCAGTCACGCCTGACACTAAATTCACAGGTTGAACTGCCATACTCTACTTCCAAATAGCAACATATTAAAAAACTCTTAATTGCAAAAAACCGGCTTTATAATACTATAAACTGACCAAAACCAGGCTTTAAGCAGCAAAAAACGTCATTTGTTTATTTTTTAACCAACCCGTTTTTATCCATATTAGCCCGTGTAAAAGAGCTAACTTCCGCGATAAGTCGAAAAACTATACGGCGATACGATCAAGGGCACATGATAATAATCTGACTCATCAACAATACCAAAACGAATAACCACATCATCGATGAATGAGAGTCCCGCTGTGATCACTCCTGCGCGTCTAAAATATTCTCCGGCTTCAAACACAATTTCGTACTTACCAGCAATAAAATCATCAGCCGCTAGCAAAGGTGAATCACAACGGCCATCAGCATTTGTGACAGCCTCTAAGACGAGCTCCGCCTGACCATCCACAAACCGATAGAGGCGAACCTGCATACCACTCCCTGGACATCCTCGCGCCGTATCTAGCACATGTGTCGTCAAATACCCCATTTCTCACATTCCTCTTACCAAATAATCGTGTGTTGGTCTCCAGCCCAGAACATATCCAGATGGACATGCCTAGGACCTAATAAACAGTACTTACTACATGGAAACAATAAATAATTGTGCACAATTTTGAAACATATCGTTATAAAAAATGAACCAAAACAATGCATAAATACTAATAGTTAAATTAATAGACAATTTTTATACCAAAGATATCGATTTTAGTACCATTTGTCTTTATAAAGGTATCTATAGATTGTATACAATATAAAATACCGAGGTATGCCATGGACTATCCACGTAATTTAATCGGCTACGCCGGAACCCCCCCTCACGCCAACTGGCCCAACAATGCAAAAATCGCCCTGTCTTTTGTACTCAACTACGAAGAAGGTGGTGAACGAAACATTCTTCACGGCGATAGAGAATCCGAAGCGTTTTTATCCGAAATGCCATCAGCTGTCCCGTTTCCCAATGCTCGACATATGAGTATGGAATCAATTTATGAGTATGGTAGCCGTGCAGGCGTTTGGCGCATCCTTGACCTTTTTAAAAAGAATGATATTCCGCTAACTATTTTTGCTGTTGCCATGGCAGCTCAACGCTACCCTGATATAGTTCAGCAGATGGCGGCGGCTGGTCACGAGATTTGTAGCCATGGTTATCGATGGATTGACTATGCATTTATGGATAAAGAAGAAGAACGCAAGCACCTGAATAAAGCAATCGAGATCTTAACTGAGATTACGGGCAAACGTCCTGTCGGCTGGTATACCGGCCGTAACGGAATACACACACGTGATATTGTGATGGAAGAAGGCGGCTTTTTGTATGACTCTGACGCCTACGATGATGACCTTCCTTATTGGGTCAATAATAAAGGAAAAGGCCATTTAGTTATACCTTATACACTTGATACCAATGACATGCGCTTTGCTCAAGTGCAGGGATTTAATACCGGCGATCAGTTTTTTCAGTATTTAAAAGACAGCTTCGACACCTTATATGAAGAAGGTGAAACGGCCCCTAAAATGCTTTCAATTGGGTTACATTGCCGCTTAATCGGCCGACCTGGCAGACTGGCGGCACTCAAACGATTTATAGAATATACCAAAAAATTTGATGGGGTTTGGTATGCACGCCGTGAAGACATAGCCAAGCATTGGCATATGCATCACCCGTTTAAAGGCGAATCGATATGACAACAAACACTTTATACTTTAAACATATAAAACCCAGCGAAATGAGCCTCTCTGAGTTCATAGAGAGTTTTGCTGACATTTACGAGCACTCGCCTTGGGTAGCAGAAAAGGCGTTCCTAGTTGGTCCACTAACAACATTTGACGATGTAGACGCGTTGCATCAAGTTATGTCGACATGCTTTTTGACAGCAAGCTATGACGAGCAACTAGCACTGATTAATGCGCATCCTGATTTAGCCGGTCGTGCAGCCATACAAGGTAAACTAACCGCATCCTCCGCCGCGGAGCAGTCAGGAGCAGGCATCAGCCAATGCACCCCGGAAGAGTTTGAACGCTTTACTCGACTTAATGACGCCTACAAATCACGCTTCGGTTTCCCTTTTATCAAAGCGATCAAAGGCAGTAACCGCCACGAAATACTCGATGCTTTTGAACAGCGCATCACCAACGACCCTACTGTGGAATTTAATACAGCTCTGCAAGAGATCAATAAAATCGCGCGCTTTCGCCTAGAAGCCCTTTAATCTAAACGTGCTAATTTTTGTAACTAGCACCGGTAACGAGATACTTAAGAATGACTACGCAAACCGATTTCACCCACCATTTAAACCTTGCCGATGCTCGCCTTGGGTCAGTCGCTACTTTTGTTACTGACGACTGGTTTGCTGAGGTCAACCGCATGCTGCAACCGGTGCCCGCTGTTTGGAAGGAAGGGGTTTTCGACGATAACGGGAAATGGATGGATGGCTGGGAGTCACGCAGAAAACGCTTCGAAGGTTATGATTTTGCGATTGTAAAGCTGGGGGTGCCGGGTATTTTCAAAGGCGTTGATATAGATACGACATACTTCACCGGTAACTATCCACCATCTGCATCTATCGATGCCTGTTACAGCCCAACGGCTGAACCCGATGATTCGACCGAATGGAGCCAAGTACTGGCTCCCGTCAACCTGCAAGGTGACAGCAATAACTTATTTACGATCGAGTCGGAACAGGCATGGACACACATCCGTTTTAATATCTTCCCCGATGGCGGCGTTGCCCGTTTACGTATCTACGGGATACCCTTTATTGAATGGTCCAACAACAGAGATCAATCCTATGATTTTGCATCATCATTGTTAGGCGCTCGCTCGCTTGCCTGTAGCGATGAGCATTACGGCAAGATGAGCAACATCTTAAATCCAGGTCGCGGCATGAATATGGGCGACGGCTGGGAAACAGCCCGCCGCCGAGTGCCAGGGAACGACTGGGTCATTGTTCAACTAGCTAAGCCGTGCCTTGCTGAGCAAATCATCGTTGATACGCACTACTTCAAAGGCAACTACCCTGACAGCTGCTCTATCCAAGCAGCCTTTGTAGAAAGCGCCACGGATGAGCAAGTAGCCACACGCAGTCTCTATTGGAGGGAGCTTTTACCCGCTCAAAAGTTACAAATGGATAGCGAACACACCTACACTAACGAACTCAATGATATTGGCGTTATTTCGCATATCAAACTCAACATCTTCCCCGATGGCGGCATTAGCCGTATTCGTGTGCTGGGTAAATTACCGGTTTAATCAGGAGTTAGGCATGAAGCATACTGTACAGACCTCTGTTACATCACAATTGTGTCTACAGCCAGAACCACTAACGGCAGAAGCATTTGCACCATATGGTGATGTGATTGAGACAGCCGAGCGGGATTACTTCCTGATTAATCAGGACTACACACGTCGCTACCATCGCCTCGCTGATATCGATACAGATAGCGAAGGGGCTGGCATCATCAGTATCTTTAGAGCGCATGTCTACCCTCGCCCTCTACAAATCAACATGATGGAAAAGCACCCGTTGGGGAGCCAAGCCTTCATACCATTAAACCAGCAAGCCTTTCTCGTCGTTGTCGCCCTACCGGGCGACGATGTCACACCTAACGACTTAAAAGCTTTTATTACCAATGGCGCTCAAGGCGTCAATTATCACAAGGGAACATGGCACTATCCGGTCATAGCACTTAACGATGGCGATGAGTTTTTGATCGTAGATCGATTAGGCTCAGGAAACAACTGTATTGAAGTTCACTTTGATAACGAGCAAAGCCCTGTGCTGTTAACTTGAGCAATCTCGCAAAGGCCGTTACTATGGCCCTCTTCCTGAGCAGTACAGAATAATCTTCCACGATGAGTAGAATCCGCGAGCGCAATAGTGAACGTATTTTAGAAGCAGCCGCCATTGAGTTTGCTGACAAAGGCTTTGCAGCCACTAAAATTATCGACATCGCTAAAAAAGTACAGTTACCAAAGCCTAACATTTATTACTATTTCCAAAGCAAAGAAAACCTTTATCGTTGCGTGCTCGAATCTATTATAGAACCGCTATTAGAAGCATCGACTCCTTTTACAACCTTCGATGATCCTGCAACGGCGCTTACCGCTTATATCCATACAAAGATCCGTATTTCAAAAGAGCACCCGCATGCCTCGAAAGTATTTGCTAGCGAGATCATGCACGGCGCACCTTATTTACCGACCGATATCTCTGATAAACTGATGCAGCAAACAATCAACACTACCGCGCGTATCAAGGCATGGATTCTCGATGAAAAAATGGACGATGTGGACCCACATCATTTATTATTTACCATTTGGGCGTCTACACAGACCTATGCAGATTTTGATTGGCAAATAGGCCGGGTAACGGGCAAAAAGAAGCTAAGCAACGGTGATTACCAAAAGGCAGCTGAACTCATCACAAAGATGGTACTTAGTGGTTGCGGCTTAACGATACCGACTAATAAAATATAATTTTTATGCTATGATGCTGTTGTACATATCTGTACAGCAATCACGTACTCGTAGCACCCTGACACTGCATATATTTAAAAAACACAGGCTACTTTCAGCTAATGACAGAAGATGATTACCTATCTCGCTTACGCGAGCTTTCGCTAGAACAACTAAGCGACTTACTTATTAAAGTTGAAGCCAAAGCGGCAGCGAAAAAAGAAGAAAAAAACCGTCGATCACAAACGATCAAAGTTCCGCCAAGAACGAGCAACGATATAAAGAAAATGGCAGAGGATATGGGGCTAGACCTGTCTGGCTTAATGCGCGAAATTTCTCGTCGCTAAGAATACATCCAACCCCATCGCAGGATGCACACTCAGCTAGCTCGGACTTTATGCAGGCTCTGATCTTATTCCGGCTCAACCAGAATAAACCTAGGTTGTCGGGTACCGTCTGACATTTCAACCATTTCGGTGAACATGTCATAAGGCCTAACCCACAATTGACGATCGCCATACAAGGGATAATACAAAACTAACCATTCTTCAGTTTCAGAGTGGAGAACAACATCGACTATTTGATACTCCGATCCTTTATAATGCCGATAACGACCTATTGCCATAACAGGCTTAGTCTTTGTAAGATAGCCTTGATTGCTCATAAATTTGCCTTTTTAAGCTTATCTAACTCGGCTTTAATCACAGCCATAGATGCCTCTCCTGACTGCTCTTTCCAGTAAGCAGACACGTGAACGGGAGTAGACTCAAGACCAACAACATCATCTGGTAGCGCGAGAATTACGGCATTCAGTACCGACAAGTGCGCTTCAGACAACATACGCTCGCCTATTTTCCAACTCCACCCTTCAGGTAAACCATCATTGCTCATGGCTTTTGTGCGGAAAGCTTGCCAAGGCTTCGTTTCAGGCTGCTTTTTATTTGTTTCGTTCAGCCTAATAACCCTATAAGCCGCTATATTCAGCGCATCGCTTTCGTACTCTCCTTCAGCGCGTGGCGGCTCTACATGAACCAATTGCACAGTAAAACCAGCCTTGCGGGCATCTAATCGTAACTTAGCGAGAAACTTCTCTCGCTTAGACGGCATCATCCACATCACAGAACCCAGCAAAGACATGACAACAAAGACTATGATTGTAATTTCCATGAAATAACCTCGGGGCAGCCAGCTAATGATAACCACTGCCAAAATAGTAAATGACTGTTGACAAGCATCATGCAATTTTAAAATAGCCTGTGTTAAGCTCAGTCTACGTCATACGCAAAAGGAACCTTATCATGGGCGTTTATTCCAACATATTATTGGCTGTCGACCTATCCGATGAATCGGATCAACTAATCGAGAAGACACGTGCGATTGCTCGCAACAATGACGCAACTGTCACTGTATTGCATGTTATTGAGCCTCTAAGCTTTGCTTATGGTGGCGATGTTCCTATGGACCTCACCACTGTTCAAGACCAGCTTAACGAGCATGCAAGAACGAACCTAACCGCTTTTACTAAGAAGCTCGACTTCCCTGTTGCTGACCAGATGGTACTGGTTGGCCATACTGAAACCGAAATTCATCGTATTGCAGAAGCTAAAAATTGCAATTTAATCGTTGTCGGCAGTCACGGCCGTCACGGCCTAGCCTTACTACTTGGCTCAACTGCTAACAGCGTACTGCATGGCGCACCTTGTGATGTACTCGCTATACGTATTGATGTAAAAGACTAAGCATGAGGGCGCTTAGCCCTCCTGCATTGCCTCAAGCTCAACCCAGCGCTCCATCAAGTGCTCTACAACGGCTTCTTGCTTAGCTAGCTGCGCAATTTTCTCAGCTACCAGTGCATGATCCTGCTCATAAAAAGCAGGGTCAGCCATCTCTGCTTGTATATTGGCTAACAGCGTTTCTGCTGCTTCAAGCTCTACAGGTAGAGTTTCTAATTCGCGCTGTAATTTATAACTTAATTTGACCGTAGACTTGTTAGGTGCTGACGATTTAGCTTTAGCGTTATCAACCTTCGCGGCTTCTTTAGCAGGCTTTGGCGCATTTTTTCCCGCTTCTTTACCCGCGGCAACCGGGTCAGGACGCTGACGCAACCAATCTTTATAACCACCGACATAAGCTTTTAAGCGGCCATTACCTTCAAAAGCCACCGTACTAGTGACGACATTATCCAAAAATGCACGGTCATGGCTAACTAATAATACCGTTCCTTTGTATTCCATTAGAATCTCTTCTAATAACTCAAGCGTTTCAACGTCTAGATCGTTAGTCGGCTCATCGAGTACGAGTAAGTTAGCCGGCTGGCTAAACAACTTAGCCAACAAAACACGGTTACACTCACCGCCCGACAAGGCGCGGACCGGAGTACGAGCACGCTCAGGTGAGAAAAGGAAGTCATTCAAATAACTGATAATATGGCGCGTGTTACCGTTAATCTCGATAGCCTCACGACCTTCTGAGATATTATCGATAACCGTTTTATCCATATCTAGCTGGCCACGAAGCTGATCAAAATACGCAACTTCAAGTTTAGTACCGCGCTTAATCGTTCCACTATCTGGCTCTAAACTCCCTAGAATCAACTTCAACAGGGTACTTTTACCCGCACCGTTTGGACCTATCAGGCCAACACGGTCGCCGCGCTGTAACGCCATAGAGAAATCACGTATAACCTGTTTACCTTCAAACGCCACACTCACGTGCTCTAACTCAGCCGCCAGCTTGCCCGACTTTTGTGCTTCTTCTAAATTAAAGCTCGCTTTACCTTGACGGTTCATTCGGTCAGCTCGTTCATTACGCAGCTTCTCTAAGGTACGAACACGTCCTTCGTTACGGGTACGGCGTGCTTTGATACCCTGACGAATCCAAACTTCTTCTTGTGCTAGCTTCTTATCAAAAAGCGCATTTTGGCGCGCTTCGTTATCCATTAATATTTGCTTTTGCTCGACATAACTGGTGTAGTTACCCTTAAAGCTCGTCAGTACACCGCGGTCTAATTCAATAATTCGCGTCGCCAAATGATCCACCAGCGCCCGGTCATGTGATACAAACAACAAGCCGCCTCTAAACTCGATAAGCTGCTGCTCCATCCATTCGATCGTACCGATATCCAAATGGTTGGTAGGCTCATCAAGTAACAGTAAATCAGGATTCTGAACTAAAGCAGCACCCAACGCGGCACGACGACGCCATCCACCCGACAAAGACGACATTAACGCATCACCATCCAGTGATAGTTGCGTTAGCACACGTTCAATATTTGTCTCTAGCTGCCAGCCATCAACCGCTTCAATTTTATGCTGAAGAGACTCTAATTTCGACATCGAGATCTCATCTTGCGATGCAACTTCGTCATATTCACGACGTAAATCTACGATTTCCTGTAGACCTTCTGCTACCACATCCCAGACTCTACGCTCATCAGCTGCCGGTAACGCCTGTGGCAACTGTGCAATTCGACATGAAGGGTCGATCCATAGATCACCACCATCTAAAGCGACTTCTTTATTAATCACTTTCATTAAGGTAGATTTCCCCGCGCCATTCAAGCCGACCAAACCTATCCGTTCGCCGGGCTCAATGTTGAGTTCGACCTCGGTTAATAGAGGGCGTGTACCAAAGGCGAGGGAAGCTTTATCAATTCGAATTAGCGGCATAATGGACTCAATGAGAAATAGGTAAAAAAACAGGTCGGTATTTTAACGGAAAGCACTTCGCTATGCAGTGCTATTACCGCAACTCTCGTTGAATAACATCAAATAAACCGCTTTAGATCGTGTCTTGGCGCTTTTCCACTGATAATTGATCACTATCTTTACCTTGTTTCCAGTAAGCAGACGCAAATAGCTGGTCACCGGGAAGCTTTAGCTCATCGCGCATATAAGCCCGTAACTCGCGAAACACACCCGCCTCCGATGCGATAAACACATGCGTATCAGCAGGAAGGGCTTTAATATCCTTCACCGCATTGATAATCGCATCATGCACACCTTTTTCTGATAAGTACCAATGCGCTTGTACATTAGCCGGCCATTCAATTTCTATAAAATCATCTGTGCTAGGTGCTTCAATAAAAGCATATACAGTGGCCTTAGACTGAATGAACTTCGCATAAGCTATAACGGCATTAACGGAGGTAAGATCCCCCACGAGCAAATAAGTAGACGCATCAAAAGAGTCCATTTTTCGAGGTCCAGGACCACCAAAAGAGACCTGATCGCCAACCGCCACTTTACTTGCCCAATTCGTAGCGGGACCTTCATGCAGATTCACGACAAAATCCAACACCAGTAACTGCTTCTTTTTATCAAACCCTTGAATAGTATACGAACGCAAGGCAACCTTTTCGCTATCTTGCTCAACCCTCACTTTTACATAAGCCCCTTGCTGGTTGTCGGGAAAGTCAGCTAAGGCACTGCCCGTTAACGTTATACGCTTCAAATGCGGAGTGAGTTGCTCCGTCGCAGATACAGTCACCTCTCGAACAACCCCTTTGCCTGCACGTCCCCCGCTTCCTCCGTTACCAGCTCGATCGTCACGATTCAATAGCTCCTTACGGCTCGGATTAATTCTATTCATTAGTTTTCCTTTTATTAATCATTAACCCATAGCGCATGCGATATTTACAAATAATAGACTCAGATTTAACTTAACAACCTAATCCACTAAACATGAATACCCTCGCACGACGAGCATCTAGTTGACTTTATCAATCATAATATTTTAATTGATAAAGTCAACTAGTTTGCTTATGCTTATGCTATATAACTAGAAACATCCGTGTGATCAGATCACTCTTACCTGAGAAGTTTATGCAAGACACCACAGAGCTAAGTGAAACTATTTTTGCGCTAATGCACAGCTTTAAGGTGCAATTACGATCAGTTGTACGCACTCATACCCATGACATAAATGGCATGCATGTACGAACCTTACGACTCATTAAACGCGAGCAACCCTGTACAGCCCAACATATCTCTGTTGGGCTAAATCGTGATAAAGGCCAGATTGCCCGCCTGCTCCAAGAACTCATATCTGCTGGGTGGATAAGTAAATCACCCAATCCAGATGATAAACGCAGCCAACTCCTTTGCTTGACCCAACAAGGAGAAGACTTAATTGCATTTATCGCTCAAGAAGAAAAATCCATTATTGAAACCATGACCCAAGGCCTCTCCACAGACGAACTAAAAGCCTTTAAAAACACCGCCAATCAATTAATAAGCAATTTAAACAAGAATGACAATTAAAGCCGATTCCAAGTGATACCCCTATGAAACTAGGTAAACGACTCACACACATTTCGGATATGGTGTTACCGGGGTATACCCATATCTGGGATTGCTGCTGTGATCATGGGTTATTAGGTGCCACACTTCTTGAACGCAACCTTGCACCTTTTATCCACTTCGTCGATATAGTGCCGCAGCTGATGATCGATATAGAAAAGAAGCTTCTTCGCTTTCATCCTGAAGACCGCAATCTAGTGAACTCACCTCAATGGAAAGTTCACTGCTTGGATGTCGCCACATTGCCTATTATTGAACACTCGGGTAAGCACTTAGTCATTATTGCTGGTGTAGGTGGCGACTTAATAACGCATTTCATCCAGGCGATCAGCCGATGTAACCCGACGGCGGATATCCATTACCTGCTCTGCCCTGTTCATCACCTTTATCATGTCAGAAAAAGTTTAATTGATTTGGACTTCTACTTACTTGATGAACGGTTAATCAAAGAAAATAGACGCTTTTATGAATTACTCCTAGTGACGCCATCCAAACCCAGCGCTGACTATATGAAAGTAAGCCCCGTTGGCGAGAAAATATGGCAAACAAAGTCTGCCGAGCAGACTACAATAGCCAACGATTACTTAAAAAACACACTAAACCACTATCACCGAACACAAACGGGCTCAGCTTTTGATACCCAACCAATCATCGATGCCTATAAATCGGTAGTGGTTGGATAGATCTCCGACAGATTTCGAATATAAACAACCGTTTGACAAAATTACAATTAGTGCCCACGATTAATCTCCCGTGACAGGCCTTATGACTGGTCATGCAGTGAGCACAGGATTGCGCTCTATTATCAGCTACCTGTCTAGACTGCGCAGCAAAAGGAGAAATTTATGCGCTTTTTAGCTTCTCAATGTCGATTTGCCCTTATCATCGCAAGCCTCTTATTAACGACGAACACCTTTGCTGGCGGCTACCTGTCAAATCATCATAAACATAGGCTCAGTTTTCCTGAGTTACCTTATATTTCTTATGTAAGCTTTCCTTCTGCTTCGGGATCGGATCCTATAACGATTTCAGCACAATTGCGCATCCCTAAAGGGTATGAAAAAGAAAACATACCCGCGGTCATTATCATGCACGGTAGCGCAGGTGTTGATAGCCGCGGTTCTCTATACGCACTCGCATTAAACAAAGCAGGCATAGCGACACTAGAAGTCGATCTTTGGGCTGCTCGCGGCTGGGTAGGCAGTGTGACCGGACGCCCCAACACCGTACCAGAAACCGTACCAGATGCATTCGGTGCACTGAAATTTTTAGCGACGCAACCAGGAGTAAATGCCGAAAAAATTGGCTTAATGGGCTTTTCATGGGGGGGTGTTATTACTATGTTAGCCGCAACTACACCTTATTCAGATCAATTTGGGGAAGGTCTTAGCTTTGCTAGCCATATGGCTAATTATCCGGTTTGCTGGGCTTACAATGTCGTCCCAGGTTATGAATTTTACGACCTCACGGGGGCGCCAGTCTTGATTCAATCAGGTGAACTAGACACCTACCAGATACGTGTAGCAATCTTATTGGTTCTTTACCCAGCGAGACTCAAAGCTTACTCAGCCATCGTCAATACCGTAATGCCACACATGCATGGGATAGGTTACAACCAGAAATGACTGTGACTGATCCTTATGCGTGTTTAGGAACAGGTTGCGAAGTAACCTTTACACCGAATCTACGTCAAGCACTTAAATCAGAACGTAACGTGGTGCGCTTCTTCCGAAACACCCTGCAGCATTAATAGATATTACACGCAAGTATCTGGTTTACTCATACCCTCCAGATACTTGCTAACCCGGCTATATCTTTTAAGTTTTACCTTAGAGGCGTACCGTTAACGACCTAAGTATTGGTTAATTAGCTCGATAATTTGACCATTTAAACGATCTTCTAATAAATCAGGCTCATCTTCAAATAGAAGTAAATACTTAGCTAATTGATCACGAGTTAAGGTACGCCCCATAATTTGGTAATCTAACTCTGGGAGCTCTTTTTTAAGCCGAGGAAGGATCTTAATAGTCATATAGGCCGGAACAGATGATTCCATTTGGTCCAATGCAAAGCCGCAAAACCTCGCCACTAGTTTTTCGCCTTCAGGCCCCAAACAGCCTGATTCAACACGGCAAATCACTGTTAGCTTTTTTTCTTTTGGTATATCTACTTGCATATTATCTATCCGTTAGCTCTTAAACACCCTAATGTATTACTCATGTATTTTTTCAAACAACTATTCCTGAATATTCCTTTCTATCATTAGTATTCACGTTACTTTTTAAAACAAATTTACCGAATAAAAGTGCATGATACGTACGAGGCAAGATGTCATCAGAAGACAAAAAACGCAAGAGTTCTTAAAACATAGCAAAAAATCAATCACTTACAAGAAAACAGCCGTTTAAAAAGTGAAATTTATACAAGAGCCATACTACTAACATTCTCCGCAGTTCAAATATAAGAATTTCATGTATCAATAACCCACATATAAACAATCGGTAGACTAAGCTGTCTATTCACTTCAAAACAAAGGAATGTTTATGCAAAATCTATCAACTACTACCACGTTACCCACCTTAGTTATAATGTGCTTATCCATGCTTCTATCAGCATGTGGCGGCGGCAGCGACAAGGAAAATAGTAGCGCCACACTGAATGGACATTATAAACCCACCGCAAACGCCACATGGCAATGGCAGCTAACCGGCACTATTAACCAACGTTATGATGTCGACATATATGACATCGACTTGTTTGATACCGATATAGAGACTATCACTCAGATAAAGGCAGCAGGACGCCATGTAATTTGCTATTTCTCTGCGGGGTCTTACGAGCCTTGGCGGTCAGATGCGGACCAATTTTCGCCATCAGATCTTGGATATGCCATGGATGGATGGCCAGATGAACGCTGGTTAGATATACGCTCAGACAATGTTGCTGACCGAATAACTGCTCGCCTCACATTAGCAGTAAATAAAGG
>Ga0115007_10000411_pt1 | contig 28017 bp, 19 predicted proteins | sample ArcOceMetagenome_2_FD_87166 | JGI IMG/M metagenome (GOLD analysis project Ga0115007, IMG submission 87166) | Marine eukaryotic phytoplankton communities from Arctic Ocean - Arctic Ocean ARC135M Metagenome | ecosystem: Environmental > Aquatic > Marine > Oceanic | place: Arctic Ocean | collected...
CCTTGCCTTTTTGTCCCCCGCCCCCCTTTCCGCGCCCGGGTCGGTGGGGTTGTTGTGGGGGGGGGGGGGGTTGGGGGTGGGGTCGCCGTCTTGCTCGCGAAGGGGACCCTTTCTTCCCCCCCCCCCCCCGGGCTTATACACCTCCCTCCACGTTCCCCACCACGCGTCTCCTTCCTGGTTGAACCCTGAGAGCTCCGCGCCGAGTTCTTTGTACCCGTTCCAGTCACATTTTTCCCAGTGCGTCTCGCGGTGTTCCCAGGTCCCGTCCCCCGACGCCCGGCCGCGCACGGTCCTGAGTGTAAAAAAATAAATGTCAGTCTCGTATATCGCGATGTATGGACAGACAGTCAGAGGGAATAGTCCCTTCTGGTACGAGTATGGGCAAACAGGGAGGCGGAATGTGGAGGGTGGGATACTTACCACCGGCATTTGTACCCGCCCGCCCCGGCATCAACGCCCGATTTCAGGAAGAGGCTGTTACCAAACTCGTCAACCTCGTCCATGTCCTCCGCGCCGAAGTCGATTGCAATGTCTTGTTCGCGCTTGATGCCGGTGCCGCGCGTCGGGGGCTTTGGGGATTGCGTGGCTTGTGTTTGTGGTGTTTTTTGGCCGTTCTTTGACTCGACCGTCTTCCCCGACGACGACGACGACGAAACTGACGACCGTTTCGACGCATCGCCCGCCCCGTTCCGCGACGCGTTCCGGTCTTGTCGCACGTCACCCCCGGTGTCGTTGGTTTCCGCGAAATCGTTGGAACCGCGGGTCGCGTGGAGTTGGGTGTGTCCCCGTCGAGATTTTTCATCTCGCGCCCATCGCACGATCCCAGACGAAACACTGCTGCAACACGCGCTGCCGCGCTCCCCTCTCCCCTCACCCGAGGCGCAACGCGATGCCCCTCCCGTACGTCGCGTATTCGTGTTGGGTCGCGTCCGTTCGCGCGCCACACCACCACACGCGGGCGACGCTCGTTGCGCGGACGCCGCCGCGGCCACACCGAACGCACACGACATGACTCACGTGCGTCGTTTCGGCCGATGTAGGCGGGAGACGAGTGAAATGAAATGTACACCTCCGTCTCGTCCCACCACGCGTCCGTCCACGTACCCGCGTACGCACCGCGAGGCAACCCTCGCGCTGTCCGTGAGCGCTGGCCGTCTTCCCCTGAGCCTGCGTTCGCGGTTGTGCGCGCGATCGGGAACGATGCCGCGGCGGTACCTGTCGAAACGCGGCCGTGGAGTCGTCGAACCGACGTGGAGCAATATGTGTCTCGTGGACAAATCTGACTGCCAGCTGGCTGGACAGCGATCGGCGCGCCGCCCTCACCCGAATCACACCTTCTCACGATCAACAATTATGGTTCACCGGGTCTTTTCGATGATCGCTCGGTGAAGCCTGCGTTTTTTATGGCGCATTTCTTGACTTTGCTTTGGAGAGTGAATTTCGAAACTTGATTTTCTTTTTGTGCGAGGTGCAAATATGTGGACCATTTAAACTTGTCAAAAAGGCGGGGGGGGCAGATTCATAGGTAATTTGATAGGTGCAACAGTACCAAATAATTTCGACTCCCTCTGCAAATCCGGAAGCTGGACCTTCGCAACAAATACCGCCTAGTAGGGAGCTACTGGTAGCAGCGTCGTCTCTAGCGTCGTTACCGTATCGAGCGTATTTCCGAAACGACGAATGTGGAATACGAATGTAGCCCACATATTCCACGGGCGATTCATTCTACTACGCAGTTTGACCCCGTCGCGAGCCCCATTCGTTTCAACTTCGCTTCGCAGCAGTCGCATTTGGGGATGACAGGGGCGACGAACTGTTGCCAGCCGTCCAGCGCGTCGCCCGCGGCGTATATTTGGTCGAGACCGCGCCATTGGTTCGTGTCGTTTGGACTCGTGAAACCGCTCGTGAAGTCTAGCATGTACCCCCTTCGTCCGTCCGTTATGCTTGTCGTGGTGAGCACCACGTTCTGCGACGCGTCCAGAATATCGACGTGCAACCCGACGGCTCGGTCGTAACGATCACCCGAGGGTGCCCATGTCCAGTACACGTAAAGAAAGATTCCTCAGATCTCCGTGTCCTCGCCCATGTCAACCATCACCCATCCCCCGTCGTCGGTGTGACAATACGTGCTCAAATCGTTATCCACCAAACCACTCCCAGTACCACTGAACAATTCCGCACTGGAGGTTGCGGGTTTTTGAAAAGCCAAGTTCGTGTCGAGTTCGTGTGGTTTTCAAACGATCATCTCGTGGAAGTGCAACCAACTCGCGTCGAGAATCAGCCGAACGTATCGACCCATCGGCTGCTGTGCACGTGCGAACTGCACCGGCACCACGAGCAACACTAGAAGCGCCCTGACCACACGCGATGTGCCATACCAGCGTGACGATACCCGCGACGACTCACCGACGCCACGCGCGGGGCCTCGCATGGTGATATGCCGTCTCCACGTCGAGGTCGACACGTGTGTTCGGCACCGAGTTCGACAAAGTCGAAACTTCTTTTCGCAGGCCCAAAGGAAAAGCAAACTTCGGCGCTTTCGTTTTGGCGGGACCACCGTCCGTTGACGCCGCGCGGCGGGGTAACACAGTCACTCCGCGCCTGCGATGCGCGCCGCGCGGAGCCCTCCGAAGGCGGCTGACCGCCGGTCGCCGGGCATCGCGCGTGGTCCCGGTGAGGACCACGCTTCGCGGCGCGTCGCGCAGGTCGTGGGCTCGCCCGAGGGCGAATCGTCTGCACCACGCGCGGCACCACGCGCGACCCCGGACAAAACACGCGTTGTCGCCTTCGGCTCCTCCTCGCCGTCGTTGTCGCCCGGCAAGGAGAACAGTCCGGGTGGGTCTCGTCGAGTAACACCGAGCAGATCGGCGGAGCAAATGCGGCGGGTGGAAGCGGCGTGCGCGCGCGCGGGGGTCGCGTCTCCCGGAGACTCATCCTCCAGGCGAAGGGTTGAAGATGAAGTGGGCGAGAGTCAGTTTCGGGTTTCACCCGAACACCGCTCGAGCGCGTCGCCGCTCCCGTGGTCTCCTTCTTCCTCCGAGACGTGCGTGACCCCCCAGAGCGCCCCCCGGGAAGTAGGAAACGCGCCGCAGCCCTCGCCGCGGGTAATGCCGTCCGCGATGTTGCGAAGCGCCGTGGAGGCGGCGGCGGAGGCGAGCGTCGTCGCGGAGGCGGCGGCGGACGCGTCGTTCGAATCAGCGCGACGGCTTGACAGGAGTGGCACGACCGGAGCCGGAGGTAACACTGGGTTCCCAGCCGTCGCCAGCACATCAACGCAACCCGACGTGGACCCGCTTCGGTCGATTTTAGGGTACCTGGACGCGGTGGATTTGGAATACGGACGCGGCAATCTTCCGTCGCAGCAATCGCCAACCGGACGACCGTTCAGCGTCGCCGCGTCCGTCGCCGCGGTGAGGGCTACGTACAACGAGGACGAAAACACGAGCACCAGGCGTGGTGTTGCGGATCGCGTGCTGCACGGTTTCTCTCCCAAATCAGAAGAGTTACGGGTTGGTGAAAACATGGCACACGGCGACGAAACCGGCGGCGCCGTGGCGAACGAATCGCTGCGCGTCGCCGCCGAGGCGTACCGGGGCGTGAAGAGTCGCATGGAAGAATTGCGAAACGAGCTTTCCCGACGAGATGTTTTGATACGGAAACTAGAAGCCGAGCTACGAGTGTCGTACGACAGGGCAGCCGCGCAGACCGCGGTGCAGTTGGCGGAACAACGCGCCTCGCACGAAACCCAAACCGCGCGGCATTTGAATTTAGTGGAGACGCTTTTGGCGGACAAAGCGGCGTTGGCGGATGAGTGCGCGCGGCTTTCGGAGGCGCTTTCGTTAGTCGAGGCGAGGCATGCGCACGCGTTTGAGCAGCAAAGACAGGCGTTCGTGGCTGAGCTTAAAAACAAAAAAGCCAAGTGGGAGCAAGGGCGAGTTCAGTGGGAAACGGAGAAAACCGCGGAGGTCAAGGAACTCACGATTCGCGGGCTGGAACCCGAGATTCAGCGGCTGGTGCAAACGCACCGGCTTGATGTTAAGAACCGGGAAAACGAGTGGAGGGAACAGGCACGGGTACGTGATTTGCAGGTTCGCGCGCAACACGAAGATACGCTTCTTGAGCTGAAAACTTCGCTTAAGAAAGAATCGCACACAGCGCTCGAGTCGGAAAGAGACGCCGCGCGCGTCGCGCTGGACGACGCGACGTCCATACACGCGCAAAAGGTAACGGAACTGAGACGACAACAATCGCAGCGGGACGTTTCATCAAGCGAGCAGTTTGACGCCGGCAGAAACGAGGAACGGAAACGTTCCGCGCACACGATAAAACAGCTCACGGAAGAAGCCGCTGAACGCGAGGACCGGTACGAAAAGAATCTCGCCGCGCAGCGTTCAGTGACGGAGAAAAGGCACGCCGCCGAGTTACGCGCGCTACAGTTGCGGTTGGACGAAGAAAGCAACACGTTCAAAAGCCGCGTCGCGGCGAAAGCCCGGGAGAGCGTTAAGCAACGCGAGCTCGAGATCGTGGCGGCGAGTGAGTTAAAGTTGAACAAGGAAATCGAAGCGGTCTCTTTGAAACTTAAATTGGAAACAACCGCGGGGCGACACGACGCGGATCAAAAGTTAGCGGAAAGAGCGGAGCGGGCGGAGCGAGACGTTGAGCGCTCTTTGGAAAGGATATCGACATTGACACAAGAAGTGCAGACGTTGCGAGATGGTGGCGTCCAAGATTACCGCGTCGCGCCGCTGACTTCGCAGCTTGAGATGGCGGAAGGCCGGGCGCACGTTGCGGAGGACACGCTGTCGCGCGATCGCACGCGGCGGGACGTGGAGACGTCGGCGCTGGAACACCGCGTGCGCCTGGCGATTGGCCAGAAGGATGAAACCATCGCGAAACTCGTGAATCAGCTGCGGGACCTGCGAGGGCTGTTGGAGTGAGGATTATAGGATTTATGGAGTAACGTTCCGGACGTTGAGTTACTGGAGTGTGTTGACGGTACACAGTATTTCTTTTTAATCGAACATCGAGCTAACTAGAGCAACGTGTTGACGGTACACAGTACACTTCCTTTTCACGAAGAAACAACTACCTTTAACGAAGAAACAGCGGATAGACTGTATGATAAAACTAAACTACCGTCGCTTGTGCTTGCTCGCGGACTTGAACTTTTTCCCCTTCGCTTTTTTCGCGTCCGGTTTCAGCTCGCGGTTTTCCGAAAAGTTGTACCCTTTCTTCTTTCCTTTGTAATCCGCGCCTCTTCCTTGTGGTTGGAACATCCCAGCAGACCCTCCGTCGTCGTCGTCGTCTTTTTCTTTTTGCCGTTTCGGTTTCTTGCGGCCGATGCTCGCGGTCTCTCGGAACGTTTTCAAAACCTTCGAAGCGATGCCGCCGGTGAGCCGCGCTTCGCGTTCAAGGCGCTTCACGCTTTTCACGCCGCTCACCGTTTTCGCGGTGCGCTTGCCAATCATCTGGTCATCCAAATCATCAACCCCACCCCACAGCTTTTTCTCCTTCTCGTACCTCTTCGCCTCCGCAAGCGCACGCCTGGCGCGCTTGCCGTCCGGAAGCTTTATCTTCGCCTCGGCGTCTTTTTCGTCTCGCTTTGTTTTTTTGGATTTCTTCGCTGCAGCGCCGGTTCCGGCGAGCGCTTCCCGCGCCCGACCCGCCCGCCCCGCCACCAAATCCTCCAGCTCGTCCACATCCTGCTTTTCGTTGTGCTTCAGGGAGGCTTTGCCGGTAATTTTCTTCTCCCGTTCGCTTTGGAACCAGGTCTTTTGAGGCCGACTGTGAATCTCTTTGCTGTGCTCCATCAAGTTCTCCGCCTTGGTGGCTTCCATCTCCGCCCGGCGCAAGTGTTTCTCCGCTTTCTCTTCGTACTCCACGTCCTTCACCGCGTCCGCCATGTTTTCTATTTGCGCCTGCATCGCATCCACCACGTGTTGCGGGACGACCCGGGCTTGCAAAGTAGATCCGCGCTTCGAAACCGCCTTGACTAGTTTACGATCACTCTCTTCCATGAAAGTCACCGCGGTGCCTTTCTTCCCCGCCCGCGCGGTTCGCCCCACCCTGTGTAAATACGAACTCAGCGTCCGCGGCGCGTCGAAGGAAATCACGGCGTCCACGCCGGCGATGTCCAGGCCTCGCGCGGCGACGTCTGTGGCGACGAGGTGCGACGCCTCCCCTACTCGGAAGCTCTCCAGCGCAGCTAGACGCATGGTTTGGGTTAAATCGCCGTGCAACTCCGCGGTTTTTATTCCCGAAAGCCCCATCAGGATCTTCAGTCGATGCGCGCAGATTTTCGTCCGCGCGAAGACGATTGTTTTCGTGGTAAACGTCCGCGTGACAAGGGATAGCAGGTGCGCTTCTTTGTTCGCGGCGGCGCCCGGTCGCAGCCGCAGAACTTCCTCAACCAAGGTACCAGGCGTCGTGCCGATCTGGTCCGCGCTGAGCCGCGCCGGGTTCTTCATGGAAAACTCCGCCAAGTCCTCAACGCCCGAGGTTAGCGTGGCGCTGAAAAGAAGCGTTTGCCGTCGTCGCGGGCAGTGCCTCAAGATTTCCCGGATTTCTTCAAGGAACCCCATCTCCAAAAGCCGGTCGGCTTCGTCAAGCACAAGGGCGGCGAGGTCCTCCAGCCCAACGCTGTGGGTGTTCCGGACGTGGTCGATTAGCCGGCCAGGTGTCGCTACTACGATTTCGGGCCGGGTGCGCAGTGACGCGGCCTGTACGGTCGCGCTCAAACCGCCCACCACCAGCGCCGCGCGAATGGTGGTGAACTGCGCGAGCTTTTCCGTCATGGAGTGGACCTGCACGGCGAGCTCGCGAACGGGCACGAGCACCAAAACGTGAGTTGCCGCAACAGGGTTCCGTCCCCGGTGAAGCATGCGCTCCAGCAAAGGCAACATGAACGCCGCCGTCTTTCCACTACCCGTCACGGCTCGGCCGCACACGTCGCGGCCGGTCAAGGCGAGCGGAACCACAGCGGCTTGAATCGGCGTCGGTTTTTCGTACCCCAGCTCGGTGCACGCCTTCACGAGCTGCCGTGACAGGTTGAGCTCGGAGAAGGACGCGGCGTAGAACGTGGCATCCCTTCCGCTGATGCCTTTGCTTCCCTTAGCCACGACGCCGCGCTCGGTGAACACGCCTTTGTCGTCGGTTGGGTCCTTCGCACTCGGCTTGGCTTTCTTCGGCTGTACCTCGATTTCTTCTTCAGATTCATCTTCCTCCTCCTCCTCCTCCTCCTCCTCCTCGTCCTCAATCTCCTCTTCGTCGCTGTCCGTGGATGCCTCCTCCTCTCCTGGTAACTGCTCGTCGCCGCTGTCGTCTTCCCCAGACCCCCCAGACTCGTCGTCACTGCTGCTCACGTCGCTGTCGTCGTCCAAATCGCCCTTTCGCTTTTTGCCGCCGCCGCTGAGCAGCGCGTCCGCGATCTTTTGGTCCACCGACGTCGCGTTCGCCGCCCTCAACTCCCGGGCCATGTCATTTTTCGCATCCGAGAAGTCCCACGCCGCCTGCACGGGCCCGACACGCTCGTCGTCGCTCAACTCGAACTCGAACCCGGCGTCGAAGCCGAAGTCATCTGCCATCACGCGGGGCGGATGTGGCACTTCCCAATGGCGACGCATTTGGCGGCGGCTGGAAATAAAAAGCAGCAGCTTTTTTCTCGGAAACACTTTTTCGGTGCAAAAAGTACCCTCGCCCTGCATTCGTGTCACGCGCGTCGCGTACCCTGTGGTAGATAGAGCGTACCGTACACTCCCTTTTCACGCAGTATTACTGCGCATCCCGTTTCGGTCTTCGGGAAACGATCTCCGCTTCCCAGGCCTGGCCGACTTTGGTTTGGAACTTCCCCGACTTTGGTATCCCAGTGGGTTTTTTCACCGCGATGCGCCGGCCCGCCAGCTCCGGCACCGCGAAACATGGCGACGGCTTGCTCGCCCCCACGCTGCAGTTTTTATGCGCGGGCACGTTCTACTTCCTCAGCGCCCAATTAATCATCAACCAAACGTTCATGGCCCCCGAGGTCCGGCAGATGGTGGGATTGATGACCTTTTCCGACAGCGCGTTCTGCTTGATAAGCGGCTGGGTGATGGCGCGACCGTCCGTAAAGGGTAAGGGAACGGGAAAGGGAAAGAAAGCCCCGTCGACACAGAAACCATTAACCGGGTACCCCCAACTCGCGCTGTGGCTGTTACCGGTGTTCGACTCGACCGGGCTGGTGTTGGCGTTCGAAGCCGTGCGCGTCGCTGGAAGCGGGTTCCACCAAACCGTGGGGGGCGCATCCATACCGATCGGGACGGTGTTAAGCGTGTTGATTTTGAACACGAAATTCACAAACGAACAGCGTTGGGCGATCGGCGTCGTCGTGTTAGGGCTGGCCGTGAAGTGTAAGTCGCTTATCGAATCGGCTGAACCGTTTCCGGTTGGTGCTTTTTGTTTAGTAATAGCCTCGTGTTTCGGGTACGCCATGCGAGGCATAACAATGGAGTACCTGAGTAACACGGAAAACCCGCCATCGGGTACGCGCGTGACACTGCAGATGTCCGTCAGCTGCTTTTTGGGGTGGTTCGTTTACTTCGTAGTCTTCGTGTCGCCCAAGTTCGAGGAGCTGGTCGCCAACCCGTTCAAACTCGCGTTTCAAAACTTTGGCGCCGCGCGAACAATCGCCCTCTACGCCACGCACGCTTTTTCAAGAGGTCTAACGAGCCGAGGCATTATGGGCATTGTTAAACATGGAGGAAGCACTGCGTTGAGTTTGGCGCAAGTCACAAGGGCGAGCGCGATAGTGGTGCTGTCGGGTGTGCTGTTTTGCCAAAGCGACAAGCGACAGTGTTTGGACGCAACCGGGGTGCTAAGCGCCGCGCTGGTCGTCGCGGGAGGAGGCTTGTTCGCGGTGGCGAAGAACCGAGCGGGCTTGAAAAAATCAGTGAAGAAAACATCGAGGTCGTCGAAGAGTACTGCGAGTGTTGGAAAGAGTACCGCGATGGCGACGTCCACGACGGTCACGCGGCGACGCGGCGCGCGGAAGTAGAGCGAGATTTTGGACGTTACAAGAAACAGACAAAGTTATTGGTGGTCCTTTTCTTTCCGCCTCTTGAGGACCCCTTTCGATGCATCCTAGAAGAGAAACACGATTTCAAACGAGCGCTCGCCATCACTCCGGCAACCCGTCGTCGCATCTCACTCGTCGATGGTAACGAAGGTTTGGGTCTTCCGAGTCAGTAGACTCGCATAAGTTTTGGCGGTTCGCGGACGAGTTGTTTTTAGGTCACGCGTCGTACGTGTCAAACTCACGCGCGCGTTCTTCGAGCCGCACGTTGTCACACACACCACGCGATGTCTCCCATCCGTTCATCACGCGTGCGAAACACGGGTTACTTTCACGTCCGCGTTCTCGCCGTGCTCGTCGCCGCGCTCGTCGTGGATGCCGCGCCACCAACCTCCGCGTCCTCGGTGTCCGCGTCGGCGAACCCTTTCAAGTCCTTGCGCGCGCGCTTCCGCGGAGGGGCACGCGCGGAGTTCTCCCGCGCCACAGCCGCCGCCACGGACACGGCAAAATCCGTGCGGCGTACCGACACGCACGTGGATAAGATCGACCTCGCAGCCTCCGCGGCCGTGCTCGGTTTGACCGAGCGCGAGTTCCGCGCGCGCGGGCTCGAGCCGGAGGTTCCTCCCCACAATATCACCCACGAACGCCGCGAGCGCCGCGAACTCAAGGAAATGGACACGTGGATGGACGCGCGGGCGACGTGGTACGGCGGCAAAGACGGCCCCGGTCCGGATGGCATGAGCATCTACACCGGGTCCTGCGGATTCGGCCAAGACCTGGGAAACCACTTCGTCAGTGCCTGGTAAGTCGAGAGACCGTATCGTCAAACGCACGGCTGTGCAAACGCACAGCTGTGCGCGCGCCGTCTTTCTGTTTCGTACGTCGCGTGACTCTCCACGTCTTCTTCGCAAACGTGACCGCAGCACACTGAAGCAGCACACGGACGCAACACCTATTTCCCCGGACAAACCGGACAGCCCTAACCCACTTCAAAAAACACCTCAAAAATCCAGGCAAACCGACGGCGGGTACGACTGGGGCCTGACCGATAAGTGCGGGCAGTGTTTCGAGGTGATGTGTATTGACGGCCACACCCGGGGACTGGACTGGAGCGAGCTCGGGCCGTGGGGCGGGTGCGTGGAGCCCGGGGTGAAGAGTGTCACGGTGAAGATCTCCGATAGTTGCCCTTGCCACCACCCCAATTCAGGGAACAAACGCTGGTGCTGCGGTGACCGCGTGCACCTGGATCTTTCCTATGTCGCGTTTGACTCCATCGCGATGAGGCACAGGGGCGTGGTGGATCTGAAAGTGCGCCCCGCGGATTGCGCGAAACAAGGCGTGGTGGCGTTTTACCAGTGAGCATTCGGTGAGGGAGGGATTTTTTTTTTTGTTTGAAAGGTGGGTAGGGTCACTGGAACCCTACTTGTGTATATATGACGGAACCATGTGTCAGGGAGGGGAAACGACGGAGGGAATAAGAAAAAGCCAGACGAAAAGAAGTGTGAAATAAATAAAAGAGCAATCGCGCCCGGGCTTTCAAGCAGCCGGGGAGTACGGAATCGGACATGATCGGACCAAATGTGTGCTGGCATCACAAGAGGGAGAAGTGGGGCTGGCTGGCCGCTTCTCCCTCTTTTGACGTCTGCATCCATTTGGTGTGTTGCGTTCCTATTCCGGACTCTCCGCCGGTTGAAGCTCGGGCCGCGAGATCTGACGAACGTTTTCTCCTTTTTGACTTTCTCTTCTTTTCGTAGGACCCCGACAGTCGCGACGTTGAATTAACCAAAACCCCGGACTCGATGCCTGTCGTCTCTGTCACGCGAATGCGAGGCGATTCAAAACGCATTTTCCCTCCTTTTTCGCGTTGTTCCGTTTTTGAAAGTGAGCATCCGAGATCTCGGGCACAACACGCGACGCAGCGGCGCCGGCTCCTTGTGACGCACGCGACAGGAGTTGTCGCTGTGCGTGGAGTATCGTCGGGATTAGTTCAGGGCTTTGTGTTTTCCTAAACCCTAAACCCACCATGAACTCAAGAGAGGGTTTCCCGAACCCGATGATGACCGCAGATCCTGAACGCGTCTCGCCAACCTCCGTGGCATCCGATCGCGCGGCGAAGGCGTACGAAAAGGCTTTCCTGGAGTCCGCGAACTCGAACGAGGGAAAGCTGCGGTTGTTGGAGGAACGGATGAAGCGGCCGCCGCCTTTGGTTACGACGACGATGACGGACGCGGTCGCGTCTGGAAACCGAACGACCTCGACCTCACACGGAAGCGACCTGGACGACGACGACGACGATGAGCAGAAAAACTTTGGCGTGTTGTACTCGCACCCTGTGAAGAAACAAAAGCGAGCCAGCGGAGGTGGAGGTGGTTTTGATAACAAGTCACCGGAGATACTGAAAACATCATCAGCCTCCAAGATGCTTCCACCGCCCGGTGCCGGCACGCACCACACCGCGAACCACATCGAGGCGTACTTTCCGGTGACCGAGACGCGGAATGAAATTCCTCAAGAATCGCCCGCCGCGCCCACGTCGCTTTTCGCCACGCCGAGCGCTGGGGGCGGGCGGAAGGAAAATATCCACCCTCCAAGGTCGGGTTCAATAGGCTCCAGGGGTGTCGGGAACAGAACCGAGCACGAGCTCGCCGCGGCGTTGGACGCGGTGCGGCAAAGCGCGAAGAAAGACGCAGACGGGTACGCGCTGCGAACAAAACAGCTCACGCTGGATTTGGAACGCGTGACCGAAAAAGTCGAATCCCTGACCGCCGATTTAACCGAAGCTTCCGTAAGGGAGCAGCGGGCTAAAGAAGCGGAAACGCAAAAGCTAGATGGCGTGAAGAAGATGGCGGTGCGTCTGGCGCAGTTCGAGCGCGCGGAGGCGAGGCGCGAGATGACAGAGGTCGGGAGCCGGTTAGGAAGCGTCTCGGTGCAACGCGCGGGCGCGGCGTTGCAGGAGGTGTGGGAGGACGGCGAGGCGTTTTCGGAGTTGGACAAGCGAACGCGGCAACTTGTTTTGGCGAAAGAGGCGAGTGATGATCAACGGAAAGCTGTTAAAAAACTCCTGCCTCCCCCAGGCGCCGAGGCGAATGAACAAACCGACACCATCAGGGCGGAGTACGTGTTGAGCGAAGAGATTCACAAAACGCGGGTTTCGAGCTTGAAAAAGGAAGAGGACTGTATTGCAAGGGAGCGTGAGTCTCTGGAGCGCGAAAAACAGGCGTACATCCGTATTTTGAAACGCACAAGGGACGAAGACGCGAGTCGGTTCAACCAGCACCCGTTGCTCGGTAACCGGTACGTGCTGATGAACATGCTCGGCCGCGGCGGTTTCTCTGAGGTGTACAAAGCCTTCGACGTGGTGGAGATGCGGGAAGTCGCGTGTAAACTACACCAGCTCTCCCCGCAGTGGAACGAGCAACGAAAGCAGACGTACGTACGACACGCGCAGCGCGAGTGCATGATCCACAAAAGACTGCGACACCAAAACGTCGTGGAGATGATCGACGTGTTTGAAGGTACGGCCCTGCGCGTTTCCCGAATCCGGGGACACGCTGTTTTACCTCTAACGCGCCTGTGACTGTTCGGACCGAGTACGGTGACTGTTCCGACCGATTACCCCTCCCTGTTGTCCACAAATCGTCCAATACACGCCCAACAAAAGGACTGACCCATCGTTTTACCCATCGTAAGTCGACCGGGATTCGTTTTGTACCGTGCTCGAGCTTTGTACCGGGGACGATTTGGACGCCCGGTTAAAGAGCGGCGGGCCGATTCAAGAACGTGAGGCGCGGGTTATTTTAGCGCAGGTGTTTTCCGGGCTGAACTACCTGAACCAGGGCCCGAAAAAGATAATCCACTACGACTTGAAACCCGGTAACATTCTGTTCGACGCGGCGGGACGCGTGAAGATCACGGATTTCGGTTTATCCAAAGTGGACGAGCGGAGCGGAGGAGGAGGGCGCGGTCTGGGTGGCGAAATCAGCGGGTCGTCCCTCATGAACGACAGTGGCATGGAGCTTACCTCCCAAGGCGCTGGTACGTACTGGTACCTCCCTCCTGAGTGTTTCGAAACCGGTCCGGCGCCTCCTCGTATTTCCTCAAAAGTAGACACCTGGAGTTGCGGCGTGATCATGTATCAGATGCTTTTCGGGAAAAGACCCTTCGGGCACGACCAGTCTCAGGAACAGATTTTGCACGCCGGCACCATTTTGAACGCGCGCGAAGTCGCTTTTCCTCAAAACGGACCGAAAGTCAGTAACGAGTGTAAGCAGTTCATTCAGCGGTGCTTGTCGCGGAAACAACAGGACCGGCCTGATGTGCCGCAAGCCGCGAAGGACGCGTTCATGACGTACGCGCGCGCGGCGGAGTGACGCGCGTGATTTTAGACGTGTGATTTTTACAGCGAGAAACGAAAACGAAAAACCTCTTGTCATCTTCGTCGTCGGCGGTGTCCTCGTAGCCGGCGCAAACACAACGCCTGTCGCTTGATGCCTGCGTTGTGTTCCGTGGTCAAGCCTGGTTTCGTCTCGTTTGTGTCCACTTCGCAAAGGCCGAGTTCGGCTAGTCGAACCAACAGCAAGACTCGTGCCTTGTCGATGTCGGACCGAACGCCCGCCCAACGCGCCATCGATTTCCTGCATCTCACGCAATCCTTGAAAACCACGCCTCGCACGGGATGGGTGAACCACGGCATCGGTAACCCCGAGTCTATTGCGGATCACATGTACCGCATGTCCTTGATGGCAATGGTCGCGTCTAAAGAGATGCCGGAGCTTTGCCAAGCCAAGTGCGTCAACCTGGCGCTGATTCACGACCTCGCGGAGGCGCTGGTTGGGGATATAACCCCCAATGACCCGGTGACGAAGGAGGAAAAGCAAAAGTTGGAATCCGACGCCATGGCGAAAATACGGGAAGTGCTTGGTGACTCCCTTGGGGGCGATACAATCGAGCAGCTGTGGCACGAATACGAAGACGGCATCACACCTGAGGCGAAACTTCTGAAAGACCTGGATAAACTGGAGATGATCCAACAAGCGGGGGAGTACGAACACACTACGGGAAAAGATCTTTCCGATTTTTTCACCTCAACGGCGGGGAAGTTCCAAACCAAAGTCGGCCAGGCCTGGGAAGCGGAGATCGTTTCCCGAAGACCGAAACGGGATGCGCAGTAACACTACGTGAAAAGGGAGTGTACGGTACGCTCCGTCAGTAGTCTGTGTTTTCTATGAATACAATGGTTTTACCATGCGAGCCCGTCACCCGTTATTAAATCAATCAAGTTCAATCACAAATCGAACCTCGAGCTTTGCGTTCTTCGTCGTGACCCTTCGTACCGCCTCGGGGCTGTTTCGTGGACGGGATTCGGTGTGACATACGAAGACCGCGTCGCCACGAGCTCTGGTGATACACACACTTTCTGCACCGCAAACACCGCGCTTGCGTAGTACAAAACGCTACAGATTTTGTTAATCACGTACAGCGCCGTGTACCCGTCTCTGGTCCAGATTTCGAGGTGCGGCACCGATGCGAACACGGAGACTAGGCGGTACCCTCGGACAACCATGATCCACAGGAAGTACGCGCTCCCAAAAACCACCACCGGCGCGAACTCGTTTAGCAGCTTGGTGAACAAACCCCGCTTCACAAGGTTCGTTTCACCAAGAAGGTTGTACAAGCACATCACGGACACGAGAAACGCGCAGGCTTGGAACACCGTCGCCATCAGCTCCAGTTGCGGGTCGCGGCGGTAGTTCACGTCGAGGTAGGCGCCGACGAATATGTCCGCCAGAAGCCCGACGTACACAAGCACCACGCTATACGCGAAGTAGGACGGGACCGGGACGTTGTCTGTGGAGGGAGGAGGATGAGCGGTCAGGGGGGGGGGTCGATTCGCGAACAAAAGGAAAGCGCCGTTGGCGCGCCACGGCCATTGGTAGATGGGCACCCTTCACTCGCGTGGCGTCCGCCGCCGCGCGTGGGAATGGCGACCCGGGACCGATTCAGTGGGCGTACCTCTCGCGTCACCCATTTTGCCACCGGTCCGGTCACAAATCCGCCAGCGACGCACCCGGCGGTGCGGTTGGGAGTGACGACCGCGCGTCGGCCGATTTTACGCAGCTGGTTCAAAACGCGCAAAACGCGACGACCGCGATGAAACATGAAAGTCGTCGCCGAAAGGCGGAACGCCGCCTTCGCTCTTCGCTTTCGCTTTTTCGGCACCTGCTGACTCGATGAAACCATCTTGAAGGGTCGCACTCGGTGCGTCAGATACTCAGATTGCGTGGCGCTGCGAGGTGAGCGGGCATCTGTCGCTGCTGGTCGTGCGCGTCCTGATCAGGGCTTACTCTCGGAGATACGCACGTGCCGCGCATTCGGCGCGGGGCGCGACAAACGAGGTCTCGACCTGTGAGAAACAGTTGCGCGCTTTCGCTTTCGGTGCTCGTCGAGGCCGGGAACGCGAACGCCGCCTCGGGGCGAGACACGTGCCGGGGAGGTCGCCATGCGGATCCCACCGCCTAAAAAGCGGATCGATACGGTACGCCTCGCGTTCCCCTGTCGCATTCGCGGAAACACCACCCGCACCACACCGAAACCCACCCCTCCGACGCACAACCGCACCACGTGATGACCTAACACAGATCTCGTCGCGGCGTTCCCTTGCCAAATCCCTTGTTTTCCCTCATCCACACAGCCCGGGAGCGTGAAGGTCATGGTGGACAAGATAGTCGCCACGCCTGTGTTACAGCTCGCGGACGTGTTCCCGCCATTCGCGTGGGTTTTCGGAAAGGTACGTCACTCTTGACCGCCGTCACCCCCCATCCCTCCGCCCGGCGGCACGACGCACCGCCGCCCACACACCAGATGGCGAAATATCCGTCACTTCACACGTTCACGGGCACTGCGCTTTCGCGCGAAAAACGCCAAGTCGCGCTCCGTTTCGACGCTGACGCCGTTTCCTTCCTTCCTTGTTTTCCCACAACTCGCCACTGATGCCATCCATCCACAGGGTGACCTGATGCACTGGGTCCCAGTACTGAACCACTTCGACGCATTTTTCCAAGTGCACGTCTCGGGACGGTCGGATTTGCGCTTGGCGGACCGCCCGACACCCAGCGAACACGACGAGGCGCCACAAAAAAGTGTCAAGACCTCTGCTGTTCCGTTCCCCACCGATCCACTTCTTTGGGCGATACGCGCCTCCATCGTGCTCCTGGAGAACTGCGCGAACAGACAGGTGTACAACAGCGGGGAGTTTCTTGGCGATTTGCTCTCAGCGGACGACACAACCGTGGCGCTTGACGCGCTGCGGTTGCTAAGGTGCGCGTGTAAGGCTTTCCCAAATCACAGACTCCACGTTTCTGCCGCCTCGTTCGTGACGTCCACCGCGGTCGTTGAAAGGAAGTGCACTACTGGTAACTCTTACCAGTACTAGTAACGTACTTACTACTGGTAACTCTTACCATTACAGTACTCGCGGCTCTTACAAATATAGCACAAGTGTCCTGTTTTATCTCTCAGCTGGTGACTGTTTGTCCATACATCGCGATATACAGTAAGACGCAAGACTGACACTTTCTTTTACGTAATCGGAAGCACCGCCACGCGACGCGCGCCCGGCAGCCGCGGGAACAAGTTCAAAGCCCCCGCGTCGTTGAGGTCGCGTCTGCTGTCCCTGTGCGGGGACGTCCCCGACCTGGCTGCGGATGCGGTGCGAATCGTAGGTGCTGGTGCGTCTGATCAAAACGACGCTGATGAATCTTCCGAACCGGTGCAAATTTTCGGCGTTCCCGTGCGAGGCGAGCCGCGGCGACGCACGCTCATTGCGAAACCGCCGAAATCGGGAGCCGCGTCTATGGCGTCTGTGGCGGGTACCAGAAGCACCAGTAACCTGGGCAAAATCCACTTTGTTTTTTACTGTCCGGGCGGGAGCGACCCGTTTGTTGGCGACCTGGGCGCGGCGGGAAGACGGGTGGTTGTTGAAACCGCGGTTTCGGAAAACGCGGAAACCGAAACCGAACGGTACGCGACGGGCGGCGAAACAAACAAACAACAACTGGAAACTGACCGCGAGGTGACGAACCGTCTCGCCAAGAAACACGGGGTTCCGTACGCGTTGCGTTTTTCGTTATTCGCGCGGGCGCGGTTGGCGAGGCTGGAGTCCAGTACCGACGCAACAACCGCGTTCACGGCGACTCAGTTTCGTTTACTCGCGCTGTGCGTGTTGCTTCAAAGCGACCGGGTAAGTGGAGTCTGTGAAACCCCCTTTGAGGACGACGACGAAACAAACGACGCGTCCTCCGACGCCGCCGTTACCGCGTTTCTCGCCGCGGAAAGACCCGAAGTCGTCGCGGAGCTGTTCCGGTCCCTGCGGTTTGGCTCGCCGGAACGGTGCGGCGTCCCGACCGAAGTAGTCGAAGCGTCCCTGCGCGCGCTCGCGGCGCTCGCGGGTGACCGAACGCACGCCACGTCGACCCTTGCCGCGATGCGCGCCCGCGGCCACCCCGCGATTCTCACCGACCTGGTTTCGCAAACCGTCGCGAACCTGGCGTCGTCGCCGTCGCCGCCAACCGGCGCGAACTTGGCGCGTTTGAACTTGCCGAAGCTTGAGTTGGACGCGATCAATCGCGACGCGGACAAACACGTTCCGAACGCGGACGCGCTCGTGGCGTTGCTCTCCACGCTGGTCACCACGCACGGCGGGTGTTTGTTTCTACGCGACGTCTCGCTGCTTCCCTCCCTCACGCCTTTGTTGAAAAACCGAAACCCGAGGCACGTGCACGTCGTGTCGCACGCCGTGCACGTGTTGGAGATCTTCATGGACTACGCCTCGCAAGCGTCCGCGGCGTTCCGGGACCTGGGGGGGATGCGTATTTTGGTGGAGCGTTTGGAACTGGAGGCGGAAGACGCGCTCGTGGAGCACGCGGCAACGCACGGGGGGGGGGGGGGGGGACACGTGCGTTGAGTGGAACGGTTCCGAAACAGAGACAGGGGCGGTGAGGGGCGACTCGGCGCGCGGCGAGACTGCAGTGACTGCAGTGACTGCAGAGACTGCAGAGACTGCAGTGACTGCGACCGGCGCGACGCACGCGCCTTGCGTTCCGGAAACGTCCCCCGACGTCGTGTCCGAAAACTCGCCCGGTTCTTCCCCTTGTGCAACAGCACCGAGCAGCACAACGAATACACCAACCGCCCCTCCGTACCTGGTCTCCTCCACGCGCAGGGTTTTGCTCAAGGCGTTGATGCGCGCGCTCGCGCTGGTGAACTTCTCACCGGGCACCGCGAACGTCAAGGTTGCCGGGTTAGAGGACGGGACGTTATCGCGCGCGCTGGTGCTGATTTTCAAAAACCCAAAGTTGTTCGGCGCTGGGGTGTTTTCCCTAGCCGCGAATTTGCTGTGCGACGTGATGAACCACGAGCCCACGTGTTACCCTACCTTGGAACAACAAAACGTGCCGCAGGTGTTTCTGGAGGCGTGGGAAGGGGACGACCCGGGCCCGTCGCCTTCGGCGGACGTGCTTTGCTGCTTGCCCAACGCCTTGGGCGCTTTGTGTTTGTCCCCCCTGGGTTTACAAAGAGTAAAGCAAAGCACCGCCCTGGACGCCTTGATCACTGCGTTCACCACCCGCCAATTCGCCAGAGCCATGCTTGGCGAAACCGCCGCCGCGATCGGGGGCAACATCGACGAGCTGCTGCGGCACGTCCCCGACCTGCAACAAGCGGGGGTCAAGTTCGCGGTGGACGTGCTTAGGCGCTTGCTTTGCGTGGGCGGGGTTTGTTTAGGGGAGGTTGATCCGGGCGTGGAAGGCGGTTCTTCAGGAGAGGATAGCTCTGAGGCTCAACCTTCGGCTATGGAAACGGACGGAGACGCGCTCCCGGGGGCTTCCACCTCCACGGGGGGTCCGGGTCCTCGCGACGACGCAACCACGGCGATGACTCCGACCACGAAAATCCCCCCGTTGGATTTGACCCCTCCAAAGAATTCGAAACCCGGGGTTCCGCCAATAAGCGCGTCGTTTCTCGCCGAAGCCGTCGCCAACGTCTCAAAGCTGATCGACAGCATGCTACCCACGGAGGAGTGCGCCGAGGCGTTTGTTGACCAAGGCGGCGTCGCGCTCCTGGTGCGCCTGCATGCCATGCCGTACCTATCGCCGACGTTTTCCAGCAGCAGCGCGTGTCACGCGTTGAGCGTGACGCTCCGGAGTTTCGCGGGGCGGAGCCCTTATTCGCACGTGTTAACGAGTGAAACGCAGCGCACGTTACGTGAGTGCGTGCGTGTGTGTAACGCGGAGGTTGTTCACGTGATTCGGGAGATGGTTCCGCCGGCGTCCCGGAAAAACTCGAGTACGTCCCTTGACTCGTCGGTCGGCCCGACGCGCGCGGTCACGGAGCTTCACGCGATTATTCTTTTCGCGCAGCCGTCAGATTATTCAAGCGCTATGCCCTCTGGCGTGCCTAAAAACGGAATCGCGAGGAAACTGAAAGAAACCCTGACGCCGCTGCTCGCCACGACGATGGCCATTTTGAACCTCACCACCTCCTTGTTGCGGTCGTCGCCCGGGGCGATGGTCGGGTTGCTGAACCCGCACGAGCTGGACGGACGCGAATCGGATGGAGAAAAAGACGCGGCGTGGAAAACCGGCGGCGTCGTCAAGGCGTTGGTGGATTTGTTCGGTAACACGGAACTGCTACTCGCGGTGTTACTGGAGGGCGAGGGCGCGAGGACAGAAGCCGCGTTTGAGCTTCGCGGTTGCCTGGACAACAGGGACGATCTCAAAAACCAGGTGTTGAAGGGTAAAGACGGGGTCTTCAACACCCAGGTTAAAGACGACGAGTTGACGTTTACACACCTCCTAAAACCGTCCCTGGACGCCGTAGTGGCGTGCCAAACGGAACTCGCAAGGTTCCGGTCGTCGTTCAACTACTTCTGTTCCAGTTTGGTCAAAAACGTAGCAAACGCGCGGGCCCGGGCGCCGGTTGAACTTTGTGAACTAACGCGGATGCCCATCGCGGAGCTTAGTGTGTATTTAACCCAAACCGTGCACGAACACGTGCGGCGCTTAGCAATCGCGGAGCGAGGCGGGGCGATTTTTGTTTCCGTTTCAAAAGACGAGGGCGAAAAAAAAGAAAACTCCGACGAAAAAATCACCGTTCCAAGAGGCGTCGCGACGCGTAACTTGTGCGAGCTTTTCGGAGTGCTGCACACGATTTTAATCGACGAGCGGCGACACTGTTCCCAAGGTTTAGTGCTGAACTACATGGACCAGAGTTGCGGGCTCGCGGGGGTAACGGGCGCGTGTAACGCGCTGTGGCGAGTTGCGGAGCGGGAGGCTTTGGCGATTTCGGGAACGAAAAGTAACGAAGGCACCGAAACCGAAATTGAAAAAGGGAAACACCCGGTCGATGCTGTGCTTGGTGTGACTCCTGATACTGCTGCTGCGATGGAGACCTCTGTTCAATCGATGGAGACCTCGGTTCCTTCAAAAGGGACGTCTCCGTCCGCGCATCGCGCACCGGAAAAACACCTCCCAGCACACGTCACCTCCGCCTTGAAAAGCGCGTCGTCGTTGTTGTCGCACTTGATTGACGTGGAGGTTTTGTTTGGCAGTAGTGGGGGCGCCGCGAACGTCGTGGCGCCGCGATTGTTCCACCCCACACACGACACCAAACCTACCTACCCGCCTCAAAAAGACCCAAGAGTGTTCGCGGCGAGGCTTCACGAAACCCTGGCGCCCGCGGTGTTGGCGGCGTGGCGATCCACGGCGTTACGTACGTTTCCCCCAGACGCGTCCGCGCGGTTGATGGAAACCCTGGTCCATCTCGGGAAAGGCGTTTCGGTTCTTCCCGAACGCGTGGCGCAGTGGATGGAGAGGGAAAGGAACGGGAGCACCCCGGGGTCGAGGGAATTGAGCCGACACACGTTGTTCAGCGGCGTTGGTGCTCGTGGAGTAGGACCGGCAGGAGCTTCTGGGGGTACAGCCGGGACGGCCTTGGGCGCGAGCGGGGCGCCTCGCGCCGACGAGCTTGGGCGGTGGGTCACGGATACCGCTCGGCGCGTCGCGCAGACGCGGGCGCCGGCGCAAAGGCCGGCGCCGCCGGCGCCGTTCGTCCCGTCGCCCACGATGACGTCCTCGATTTGCGAGATGGGTTTCAGCGAACCTCAGGCAAGGGCCGCGCTAATAGCAGTGCGCGGCCGGTCAATCGAAATCGCAATGGACTGGCTGTTCTCGCACCCGGCGGAAGCGGGATGGGCGGACGAGGAAGCCGCCGCGGCGGCCGCGACTCCGACTGCGACGGCGACTCCCGCGTCTCGCGAATTGCCGCCACCCGCCGATGAAACGCAAGCCGCCGTGGATGCGATCGAGTCCGATTTGGACGCGACGTTCCGTTTGTCCCTAGAGGCGGCGACCGCGGACGTCGAGGCGCACATGGGCGCCTTCAACTCCGCGGGCGAAGCGGCGATGCGCGCGATTCGAAACGTGACGGAAGCGGTGGCGACCTCTTCGGCGGCGGCGGGCGCGACGCGAATTGCCGCGTCACCGCCCACCCTAACACCGACCGAGCCTGACCCTGACGCGGAGCTGATGCGCGCGCTTGAGATGTCCATGGCTGACGAAGAGACGGTGGCTTTGGCGCCCGGGCGGAGCCCTGAGAAGAAGAAACAGAAAACGGAATCGCCGCGACCGGAGGTACCAAACGCAGCGGAGGTTCCCCAACCGATCCAACCGCCAGTCGCGCCCGCGCTTCCGAAACCGACGGAGCTGTTAGGACCCATCCTGGCGCTTTCCGGAACCAACCCCTTGATGGCTTTTTCGGGCGCGAAGCTTATGGCGCGCGAGCTGCGACGCGCGTCAGACACCGACCGGGTAGAGGCGGTGCGACGCATGGTGGAACTTATTCGGGACGGCGACGCCGCGAACGGCTCTGGTGCGTTGGACTCGCTCGTTCACTTTTTCGTGCTCGTGTTGGTTTCCGAACCCAAAGCGCGAAAAGACGCCGCAAACGCGGGCGCCGTGGAGTTGTTACTTCAACGGGTAACGATTTTTTTGACATCTCGCGAGCACGTGTGTTGGCACGACGTGCACAACTCGAAACCAGGCGACGCCGCGGTGTGCCCGAAATGGGTCACCGGGTGTTTCCTGGCGCTGCACAAGCTGTCGGAGTGGCGCTTGGCTTCGGAGGAGGAAATTTCGGCATCGAAAAGAATTGCGCAATCGAAAAAGCCCGGGAGTTCAAAAGATGACGACACCAAAAAAAACGATTTGCACGAGTACCTCGCCATTCTGGGTAACTGCGATGGGTACTTGATACTCGAAAGCCGGGAACGGGCATCTGAGCTATGCGTGCGCTTGTTGAAGCTCGTGTCTTCCGGTGGCCGCGGCCCGGAGGCGGGCGGCTTACGCGAAACAACAAGCACGACAATCGCGGACGCGCGAACGTCCGACACCGACGTGGGCGGCGTGCAAGCCGCGATGCAGCTTCTGGTGCACCTCACGAAGGACCACGCAATTGCGGTTGCGGCGCATAATGCCGGGATCATCAAGTGTGTGTTGGACCTACCCATGTACTTTGCGTTCCAGGCGTACGACGCCCTGGCGTCCGCCGTGTTGCGTCACGTCGCGGAGGACCCAAGGGCGCTACAACTGGCGATGGAGAGCGAGCTGCACGCGGTGCTTTCGGTTTCGGGGAACACGCGTGGTGTTACGAAAACCGTTTTGCGAAACGGCTCGATTGGCGCGGTCGCGACGCACGTCCTGACGCACATGTTCCCTGTTCTGCAGCGCTCGCCTAAATCGTTCATCGCCGCGCTCGCCAAGTGCGCGTATTTCGAAAAAGCCCCAACCGGAACCGGGACCGCCCGGTGTTACTTGTCGCTGAAAAACCAAAAAGAGAACGAAGCAGCGCGGGTTTCGGAAATGGACGAGCTCGACGTTTTCGCGGTGACCGCGGATACGAACAGCACCGGTGCGCCGTCGTCCGTATCGAAACCGACCGGTACGGGTAAAGGAACCTCCACGCCCGCGAATGAAAAAGGAGAAAAAACGGGAGAAAAAATACCATCGAAACCTAACCCGGTTTTCGCCTCGGTGATCCAGTCCCTGGTTGTCGCGGTCAAGGCGTACCCGCCGCGACGGGACGAGGGGGCCGATACCGCGGCCGAAACCGAGGAGACGACGACGTCCGCGATGGATACGGGTGAATCCACGGAGAAAGAACCAGAACCAGAAAACGAAAAAGGTGTCTCCGCGCCCACCATCGCCGCCGTGCGCGCCTCCCTCGCCCTGCGCTTGCTCACTGACTTCGCCCTGGTGTACAGCGCGGCGGCTGGTGCGATCCTCAAGCACGCGGGCGGCGGCGACGAAAAAGACAAAGACGGTTTGCTCACGCACGTTTTGTACTCGCAGCTCGCGGGCCCGGCGCCCGTGTCGGGCGGCTTGCCCGCCGGCGACACGGGGTGGGACGGAGGCGAGCGCGCGGCGTATTTCTTGCTCGCCATGTGCGTCCGCTCGTGTGAAGCGCGCCGGCGCGTGCTTAGCGAGGTTGTCAAGGCTTTGACGCGTGAAAAGGCGACTGGGTTTGGTGAAAAGAATTGCGTCGCGACGAGTGACAAGCCTCCAAGCCTCCAGAACCACGCGAAGAAAGCATTCACCCCCGCTCGCGCGTTCGTGGAGTTTGTGAACTCGCTCGTGAAAACCGCCGGGTCTAAGGCGCACCTCGCCTCCGAGCTACAAAAAGGTATGAGGGACACCGGGTTGCTCAGCGCGCTGTGCGCGGCGCTTGACCGCGTCGATTTGGACGACATCGACGCGAGCGGGTTGGTGCGGGCGATGCTCCGGCCGATGGAGACGCTCACCAAGCCGTCAGGCCGGGTTGAGGAAAAGAAAGGTAACGCGTTGGACAAGGCCAGGCACGTTTCTGTTGTTCAAGGCGCGGGTGGTCCGGGCGGCGGTGCGGCTGTGATGCCGTCCGCGGCTCGCCATCCCGGGCGCCGGCGGTCCGCCGACGGAGCGCACGGGCCGGGCGCGGCGGGTAGGGCGGCGACCGCGGCTGTCGCACCGGGCACGTCTCCCGGCGTCGCTGGCGGCGTTTCGCTAGCAGAGCACCACGTGCGCGACGACGACCCCGCCACGATGGCGCGCATGGGCGATGAAGCGTCCCGGATGTTCGATACGCTGATGGGCGGTGACGAGGATGACGCGCAAGGCGAGGAAGGCTCGGACGAGGAAGGCCTTTCGGGGGAGGATGAGTCCGGGGAGGAGGATGACGAAAGCGGAAGCGACGAGGACGAGGACGACCAAAGCCACAGCGGGTCGGATTCGGAAGACCCGTCTGGCATCGACCCCATGGACGACGACGAAGAGCACGAAGAAGCCGCGCTAAACGCGGGGCACGAGGACGACGACGAGTTGGAAGCTCGCCAGGACGTCCGTGAGCACCACAACCGGCGGAACCGGCACCACCGCGACGACCACAACCACGTCCACGACAACGAGGCGTTCGAGTACGACGATGCCCTCGACGACCAGGACCTGGAGGACGTCGGCGACGAGCGCGGCGACTTGGACGACGTTCCCGAGGACGAAGACGCGCTTGGGCGCGATGACGAAATCGGAGCGGATGAGGACGACGTGATCAACATGGACGACGACGACGACGACGAGGAGGATGAGCTGGAGGAAGAGGAGTGGGAAGAAGCGGGTGATCCGGCGCACGACGGCGACGGGCACCTGGGTTTCCACGACCACGACGAGTTCGTGATGGACGACGGCGAGATGGACGGCGAGGGCGGCGGGGACGATGACGACGACGATGACGACGCCGACGGCGAGCACGGCGACGCGACTCGCAGGGCCGCGGACCAGCTCGCGGGAAGGTTGCAGGGCATAATCGCCGAAGCCCAACGTCGGGGTGGGGACGAACCCGTGGTTGAACTCCGAGTGCGGGACATGCGGTTGAGGGAACTCGTCGCGCAGCACGGGGGCGGCGCGATTCTCAACGGCACGAGGCACCCGTTTGACAACGGCCAATCTAGGGGCGGCGGCGCCGGCGGGGTTCCGGGTGGGCCTCAAAACGACCCTGGGCGCGATTTAGGCCAAGGCGGCATTCTCAGCGATATATTCGCCCTGAGGCGGTCCCTTGAGGACGCGAGGCGAGACCAGCGGTTGCCTCACGGGGATTCTGGGCGGAGGCCGGGGCGCGACTCCGCCGCTAACCGAGCTTCCGCGTTTGAATCGAACCCGTTGTTTGCGGCTGGTACGAGCGACGCCGCGTTCGCGGGGCCCGCGATGCACCCGATGTTGCTGCGACCGAGTTCAGACATGGACGGTGGTTCAATTGAGCTCGCGCTTTCGGGTGGCGCCAGTTCTGTTTCGGGCGGCGCCGGCGGCGTAGGGAGCGGCGTCGGCGGCCGCCAAAGCGCGTCGCTGCGATCCGTGCTTGCGAGCATTTCGGGGGAGATGTCGAGGCTCGCCGTGGCGCCGGGCGGCGACCCGAGAGCCGGCGGAGGCAACGCGAACGGCGGCAGAGGACAACAACAGTTACGGACGGATTCCGGGTTCGTGGTGCTTCCCGAGGTTGAATCGCTGGGGAGCTTGTTGCGGATCGAGCGCGCGGACGGGAGGAACGGTCGGCCGGGCGGCGGCTTCGGGGACCAGGCAAACCGCAGAGGGCTGAGCGTCGCCGAAGCGCGGGTCGCGACGTGGCAAGACGTCGCCGCGCTCGGCCCGAACGAAGAAACCCCAGCGGCCGTGGGCGCCACTGCCGTCGCCGTGCTGGAGGAGTTCCTGCTGGCTACCCTGGACCCGACCCCGCAGCCGTTGCCGCCCGCCGCCAAGCCGCAACGAGGGTTGGAGACTGCGTTTGACCCAACACGCGCGGCGAATCACGTCGCGCCAGAGGAACCGGCCCTGGCGGTGTCGGAGGAAACAGCTTCTGAGTCAGTGCCTTCCCCTGGGACTGCGGCGCCGCCGGTGCCTGCGTCTGCCGTGGCGCCTCCGGTGCCTGCGTCTGCCGTGGCGCTGCCGGTGCCTGCATCTGCGGTGCCTTCCCCGGATGCGCCCCAACAGGTGCCTTCTCAGAACCCGGAACCCACCCCGGCGGAACCGGAACTCGAACAAGTCGACTCCGAGTTCCTAAACGCGCTCCCCGTGGCGCTTCGCACCGAGTTAATCAACGCCAACGCGGCGATCGCGCGGCTTAACGAATCACTCGTCAACGACACCGCGAGCATTTCCTCTGGAAACGACCAAACTGGATCGACCCCGAGGGGGGACGACGAAATCATGACCACCCTGGATCCCGAGTTCCTCGCCGCGCTTCCGCCTGACATGCAGGCGGAGGTGGTGCAGCAGCAAACCAGGGAGGTGCAGCGGCACGCGCGCGACCGGGTGCATCGCGCGGACAGGAGGGTTGCCGAGTGTGAACGAGCGCGGGGCGCCGCGATCGCCGCCATTGTGAGCGGAGGAGGGCCATCCTCAACCGAAACTGACACCGAAGTCCGTGCGCTCGCGTCGGCAGCTTGCCGGTCCGCGGAAACCGCCGCGGCGGACGCGCGCGCCGCCGCGTCGGTGGTCGGCGTGACGATCCCGGCGCCGAGCGCGAACGGCGCGAGCGGCAGCGGCGCGGCGCAAAGTCAGGCGGAGTTGATCAACTCGTTCCCCCCCGAAGCCAGGGCGGACGTGTTGCTCGCCGCAGACCGGGCGACACTAGCGGCGCTACCGCAGGCGCTTCAGGAGGAAGCGCGGGCGCTGGGGAACCGCGCCGGCGAGATGTCTGACGGGCTGACACAAGTCACCGCGTCGGGGTCACGCGCGCGTCGGGGTCGCGGCGGCGGCGGTGCGAACGGTCCAAACGACAACTACGACGACGACGTGTTGGACGAAACGCACCCAGGAGATGTCGTCGCCTCGGTAGGCATCGCGGCTTTGGTCGGCGGGGATGTCACCGGGCGTACGTTCGCGCAACAGCTACGGAGCATGCTCGGGCTTTCCGGGCCCGGGCCTTCCGGTGGACGGAACGGCGGCGCGGCCAGCGGCGGGGCGTTGTCGTCGTTCGGTCTCACGGCGGCGGACCGAGCGACGTTGGCGTCGGCGCCGTCCTCTCCGCTGATTGACCGCAACGCGTTGTTCGCGTTGCTGCGTCTGCACCGCTTGTCACCCGCCCTTTCCGGTAAAGCGAACGGAACCCTACCCAGGGTTCTGCTCAACGTCGCCGCGCACCCTGGCACGCGGGACGTTTTAATAAGAGCCCTCCTGGCGACCACGCGGGTCGCCGTGGAAACCACCGAGGCGATTGTGGGAGGACACTCGCGAGGGATTTGCGCATCACCGACCGCCAACCGCGGGTGCGGCACGCTGTACGGCCGAGACGCGCACGTCACGTGTCCGTCCCCCGAAGCCGCAGCGAGGTTCCTGGCGAGACGAGCGCTTGAAACCCTGGTGTTTCTCACCCGAAGCTCGAACGTGTTTGCCGCGCGCGTCGCCGTGTTGGCGGTGACGGCGGGCGACGTGGCGGAGGCCGTGGACAAAGCCACGAGTCTTTCGGCGACAAAGAGTGTCAAAGACACGAAGGGTAAAAAGCCGGTGGTCACACCTTTTTCGTCGTCAAACTCGTTGGCGACTACTTCCGAAGAGGGCGACGCCGACGCGACGGGCCCGGGCGCCGCGCCCTTGGTGTTGCTTTCCTTGCTAGGCTCGCCCGCGTTTGAGCCGCACGCGCAGCACGTGGAACTGGCTCTGAGCGCGTTGCTTTCGGTTTTGGCCGCGATGAAGGTACGTAGTGCGCGTTTCCCAAATCCCGCCGACTATTCGGCCCGATTACTCTGAATGTTTACTCATACACATTACGAAAGACTGACACTTTTCTTTTACCTATCCCAAGCGCGAGCGCGAGCGGTTCGTGAATGAGTGGCGGTCCGCCGCGGGGGGGGACGCTACTTTTTTCCTGGACTTTGACGAGAAGCTTGAGGACGGGGA